>Ga0097621_100003762_pt1 | contig 10516 bp, 10 predicted proteins | sample KBSMisM72_FD_73165 | JGI IMG/M metagenome (GOLD analysis project Ga0097621, IMG submission 73165) | Miscanthus rhizosphere microbial communities from Kellogg Biological Station, Michigan, USA - KBS Miscanthus M7-2 (version 2) (version 2) | ecosystem: Host-associated > Plants > Roots >... | reverse complement strand
TCAGACTGGCCTGCGTACCGGCACAACGCTCTGCGAACCGGAAACCAGTTGAATCATGGTCCTCTGACGGACCCGACGAAAGTCGCCGGCCTTTCGATCGGGTGGACATTCCCGGTGGGCGCCGTCAATCCGCCGCCTGGTCCGTTTCGGGCAGGCCCGGCTGTGTACAAGGGCGTGGTGTACATCGGAAACTCCAATGGCCACATCTACGCCATTAATGCAAATGATGGATCCGTCAAATGGGTATATCCCCCGCTGGGAGCTGTGCCCTTGACATCGACGTTTACCTGCAATCCGTCGAGCGAAGGCATTGCTTCCAGTGCCGCGATCGCTGTAATCGGCGGCACGGACGCCGTGGTATTCGGCGCGCCGGATCGATCGATTGGAACCCACCTCGGCAGCGGACGCCTCTTCGCTCTCAATGCGCAGACCGGCACGGAGATTTGGAAATCGCCAGAGATTGGCCTACTTCGCGACGATCTGGTGACCCATCAGCAGATCGGCTATTCCTCGCCGTTGGTGTTCAATGACCACGTGTATATCGGACTGGCAGACCACTGTGATAACCCCATTCAGCAGGGCAAGGTGGTGGCAGTCAAGCTGAGCGATGGCACCATCGACGGCGGGTTCAGCTTCACCAGCACTGGGCCTCCACGTGGAGGAGGAGTGTGGGGATCTGCCGCGGGTTGGATCGATAAGGGGATCTACGTGACAACCGGCAACTCGAATATCGGTGGACCGTCACCAGTGCCAAACCACGCGCTGAGTCTCTTGCGGCTCAACGCGGACACGGGCTCGATTGTGTGGGGGTTCCAGCCCGTACCCTACGACCTGGATGCGGATCCGGATTGGTCCGCCACTCCTACAGTGATGCTGACCAGTTGTGGAACACTTGCGGTAGCAGTGCAGAAGGACGGCTGGACATGGGCGGTGAATGAAGGGAATGGTGCACCGGGCCCGGCCAGCGTCAAATGGGCCTTTCCAACCGGTCCTTGGTCTCCGGGTGGTTTCACTGTGGCTGATGGAACTGTGCACGGCGACACTCGGTATCTTCGTCCGGGCGCGGCCTGGGACGATGTGTACATCGTTCAGACCGGGGGAATCCCTGTAACCACCGATGTCAACGATGGCGCCCGACATCTTTACGCCTTGAACGCTTGTGCTTCGGAAACGGACCGGATTCGCTGGATCAAGGACATTCCTCACTCATCCGGCAACTTCTATTCGCTTAGTCCACCCTCAGTGACCCACGGTATCGTGTTCGTGGGAACCGACGAGGGACACTTGGTTGCAATCGGAGATCCAAGTATCTATCCCGCGGCTGGCTGGCGCTGCAAGAATCCGCTCGTGTCGAGCGCGAATTGCGTGGCCAGCGGCTATACTCTTGTCCCGGATCCTGGTGTTATAAAGGATCTCGATTTGAACGCGGGGCCGATCACTACCGAACCCGCTCTCGTGGGCGACCCGATCTACGTCTCTACGGAAGGCGGCAAAGTGGTCATGCTCAAGACGCCCTGAAGGAGGTTTGAGATGTCTCGATTTCACCGTTTATTTTTGCCGGTCCCGAGTCTGTTGCTGGGGATGACGGCTTACATGGCCACCGCACAGACGAAGTCTGAATCTGAATCCGCGATATCTCCCCGTGTGCGTTTCGAAGGGGACGTCACTATGCAGACCAGAGCAGGCGCGCCCAGAGCGATGCGGGTCATCCTTCGCGACTGGACTATACACGGAACTCAAAGGATCGAGCGCTTTCCCGAGCAGGGCTTCGCCGTCGTGCAGTTGCACTCAGGCAACGTGACCATCACGATTGACGGAAGACAGGAGAAGCATCGCGGCGGCGACTTTTGGACCATTCCGGCAGGCGCATCTATGTCCTTGCAGGTGACCAGCGAGTCTGCAGTCCTGCAAACCATGGCCATACAAACTGGCGGACGATAGCCTCCTGGTGAAGGGCGGAACACTTGTATCTCGGCATGGCGGGATTCGCCCGAAGCTCGATATCAGGTTCGGGTCCAGCTGCGGGTGAACGTAGCGTTTAGTCGTCGAAAAATCGCTGTGGCCGGCCCAGCGGGTTAGGCAAGTGAGCCCGGAAAGTATAGAGCGGAAAAGCCTCAACTTTCGCGATCATGCAGGCCTTCGGATGCTGCTTCTTGAGTGCGGATTTCTCAAGGTGGCCACTGCGGGCGCGCTAAAGGCTATCGGCGCTTCAAATACTCTTCAACCCGGGTGGCTGATACACCGACAGCACCTACCGCATCTCTTAATTGCGTTTCGGTGCAGCCAAACTTCACGCACCAGTACGTGATTTCCCACGCTTCCTGAAGGCCTATTCTGGTCCCATCAACGGGACTGCGTTTGACTGGATCCTCTGCCACGAAGTTCTTTCCTCTATTTGCGTTTGTCTCTCTCCATCATGACGCACCCTGCGAGGAAGTCAGGAGGGCTGTGTCCGCCGCCCGGCTACCGATAATGGTTATTAACGGGCAACTTCTCACAAGCCCACATATCGCGAGTAATGTTCCAGAACGCCATTTGTGCGCCATCCGCCATGCCGACGTGCAGCTGGTGCAAGCGGCAGGTCAGTTCGAATTAGGGCTCGGCGGGTCTGAGGTGTCACATATTTCGCGCATAGCCGGTCTCCTTACTATAGACCTGAGCCGAGTCCAGGCCCTACGCTTGCCGGCGACTGCTTATTCGTGCAAGGGAGTATAAGCGTCGGACAACGGAGGAAATGATGCCGGATTCTGAAGCCCCCGGGAAGTTGGAACCTCAAGATCGAGTGGAAACCTTTCAGCGATATCGAGGCCTGTTGTTTTCCATTGCATACCGGATGTTGGGGAGCGTGTCCGACAGTGAGGATATCGTGCAGGAGACCTTCATCCGCTGGCAGCAGTCCTCTGATGAAGAAATCCGCTCGCCTCGGGCTTTCCTAGTGACGATCATCAGCCGCCTGTGCATCAACCAGTTGCAATCCGCTCGAGTGCGGCGGGAAGAGTACGTCGGCCAGTGGCTGCCCGAACCTCTCCTGACGGGACCGGGAAGCGATCCGTCCGAATCCGCGCGTGTGGGCGAGTCACTCTCCATGGCCTTCCTGGTCCTCTTGGAAAGGCTCACGCCCACGGAACGCGCCGTCTTCCTCCTTCACGAAGTCTTCGACTACGAGTACACCGAGATAGCCCAGACGCTTGGTCAGAATGAGGCCAACTGCAGGCAAATACTGCGCCGGGCGAGGCAGCACGTCGCCGAGATCCGCCCGCGTTTCGATGCCTCGCCCCAGCAACGCGAACAGTTGCTTTATCAATTTCTCGACGCGACCTCGCACGGTGATTTAAACGGGTTAGTGGCGCTTCTTTCCAAGGAAGTCGTGCTCCACTCCGATAGCGGCGGCAAATCGGCAGCAGTCCCGAACCTTGTTCATGGCGCGAGCAACGTCGCGCGAGCGATCCTGGGCGGCCTCAAGAAACTTGTGCCGCAGAATCTTGTTACGCGCATGGCTCAGATAAACGGACAACCCGGCGTCGTAAGTTATCTCAACGGTCGCCCCTATTCCGTAGTCACCATTGACGCCGTAGACGGACTTGTCCAGAGCATTTTCATCGTGACCAATCCTGAGAAACTCGCTCGCCTGCCAGAACTGCCCGCGGCGCCTTGCTAGATCGTCCGCCCTAACCGAGTCTGTCACAAGACACGCTTCTCGCCGGTCTTCTCTTACGAAAGACGTAAAGGAGAACACTATGATCGGCAATCGGGATCTAACCGCTCGGCTAAGGCCTCTCGCTCGTCCTGTTTGGCTGACCGAAACCGTGTGGCCATTTCAAACATCAACGCTCGCCATTGAAGGCTCCGGCATCGCCATCACGGATGTGGGACAGGGCCCGGTCCTATTGTTCGTGCATACCGGCTTCTGGTCGTTTATTTGGCGGGATGTCATCTTGCGTCTCGCCCCCGATTTCCGCTGCATCTGTTTCGACGCACCGGGGACCGGTCAGAGCGATCGCCTGCCGGTGGACAGCATCACTTTGGAAAAAGCTTCGCGAGCACTCACCGCCGTAGTCCACGCTCTCAACCTTAAAGACATTACCCTGGTGGTCCACGATCTCGGCGGCCCATCGGGCATTGCCGGCGCCGCGCGGGTGCCAGACCGAATTCGCGGACTCTGTGCTGTCAACGCCTTCGCCTGGAAACCTTCAGGCGGGGCTTTTCGCAGCATGCTCGCACTGATGGGCAGCACCGCAATGAGGGAATTCAGTGCCTGGACCGGAATCTTAGCGCGAATCACGGCAAGTCCGTTCGGCGTCGGGCGCCGTCTCGACATTGCCAGCCGCAAAGCGTTCTACGCAGGCATAGGCCGACAAGGCGTCCGCGCTTTCCATGGCTACTTGCGCGACGCGCGCCAATCGGGAGCGATCTACGAGCAACTAGACCGTGCGCTAACCGGCCCATTTCGGGGGCTCCCAGTGCTCACGATTTTTGGCGAACGCAACGACCCGTTAGGATTTCAATCGCGCTGGAAAGAACTGTTCCGCGATGCTCGCCAAGTGGTGGTAACCGACGGCAATCACTTTCCGATGTGCGACGACCCGGATTTGGTAGCAGCGTCCATCCGTCAATTGCAGCGAGATCGCGTAGCACCGACTTTGTCTAGAAACGTCACAAACATTGCTCAGTTGGGATAGGACGACAAAAGACAAAGAAGATGGAAAACAATTCTCTTCAGGTTAGTTCGACCGATCCTCATCCGAGACGGCGTGTCGCTGTTCTCGACACGGAGATGAGCTACATCGACAGCGGCCAGGGGGACCCGATCGTGTTTCTTCACGGGAACCCGACCTCGTCCTACGTGTGGCGCAACATCATTCCCTATCTCAGCGCGCACGGACGCTGCCTGGCTCCCGACTTGGTAGGAATGGGCCAATCCGGTAAGTCGCCAGCGCAAGCCTATCGGTTTGTCGATCACGCGCGTTATCTGGATGCCTGGTTCGAGGCCCTGAACCTGACGAGCAACGTCACCCTGGTCATCCACGATTGGGGGTCTGCCCTGGGATTTTACAGAGCGAGCCGCTACCCCGGGCAGATCAAGGCGATCGCCTATATGGAGGCCATCACTATGCCTATGCGGTGGGAAGACTTCGGCGAAGCTGGCGGTGTTTTCAAGGGCTTACGCTCGCCAACGGGCGACCAGATGGCTCTTGACGAGAATCTCTTCGTGGAAGCGGTGTTGCCGCGAGGCGTTCTACGCAAACTGAGCGACCGGGAAATGACGGCCTATCGCGCGCCGTTTCTCGAACGGCAAGCCCGTCTGCCGACGCTGGTCTGGCCACGTCAAATCCCCATTGAAGGCGACCCGGCCGATGTGACGGCGATCGTTGAGAGCTACGGGAAAGCTATGTCGCAGAGTACGTTTCCCCAAGCTCCTCATCTTCGGCGAACCCGGCGCTATCATCAAGGGTCGCGCGCTCGAATTCTGCCGGACCTGGCCTAACCAAACCGAAGTCGCAGTGAAAGGCTTGCACTTCCTACAGGAAGATTCTCCTCATGAAATCGGCAGGGCACTGCAGGAATTCGTGACGTCCCTCCAAGGCGCCGCGTGAGTCGTTCAACAGATCCTAGCCTTCTTGAACGAACTGCCCTGGTCACCGGCGGAACGGACGGGATCGGACGAGAGATCGCCCGCGGCCTCGCCCGACAGGGTGTGCGCGTGCTCGTGGTGGGGCGTGACCCTGACAAGGGAGCAGAAGCCCAGCGGGATTTGCGCGAATCGACCGGAAACCAAACCGTCGAGTTCCTGCAAGCGGATCTGGGGCTGATGCGTGAGACAGACCGCCTTGCCGGCGAAGTAGCGAGCCGCTGGTCAGCGCTAGATTATTTGGTCCACAGTGCGGGCTTGGTCCGTGGCCGCCGCGTGCTGACAAGCGAGGGCTTCGAATCGAACTTTGCAGTTAACTACTTGAGCCGGTTTGCGCTAACGACAGGATTGCTCCCTCTCCTGAGGGCTGCCGGCCAGCCTGGGTGCGCTGCCCGGATCGTAATTATTGGCGGAGCCGCGCTGAATGGCAGAATCCACTTCGATGATGTGAACCTCACAACGAACTTCACCACGCTTCGGGCGGTGGCGCAGTTTTGCCAGCTTAACGATGTGTTCACCGTGGAGCTGGGGCGCCGTCTGGCCGCTGCGAGTGTCACGATCACGTCGCTCAAGGTCGGTGTCGTCAAGACGAATATTCGCAGGGAGTTTCCGCGATGGATGCGGCTGGCAGTGCCGCTCCTGGATCCATTCCTTGCACAGACCCCACAGGAGGCTGCCGCAGCCGCCTTGAACCTTTTGCTTGCCGAAGATCGGGAGGGGGTGAACGGCGCGCTGTTTTTGAAGATCAAGAAGTTCAGAAAAATCGAGCCTGGTGCAGGTACGCTCGACTCCGGCACGGGCGCTCGCCTATGGATTTTAAGCGAGCGACTGGTGAACAAGGCGGTCGCACAGAGTGGCGCGGTGCGTGTGCGCCTAGTGGAGAGCCAGGAAAAATAAGCGATGAAGCGGCACAAAACAGATCCAGCGAGCGAAGAGACATTAACCCAAATGTACAGAGACCAGGCGTCTCGACTCTGTTGGCTTGCGTTTCTACTGACGGGTGATCGCACGCGAGGCCTTGAGGCCACGATTGAAGTGCTGAATACAGAGGACGCCGTCAATCCCTTCTTTGAAAATTGGGTGGTTGCATGGTCACGAAAGCTTCTGATCGCGAAGGCGCTCGGCACAGTGCGCGCGGAGATACAGGCATCCGCGATCCGAACCGAGCTGCGTCATTTCGAATATTCGACTGGAATGGACTGTTCTCCGCTCTCTACCTGGAGCTTCGGAACCGGCACGGAAACGCTCCAACTCGAACGCGCGCTGTTTGCCATCGATCTCTTCCCCAGATGCTCACTTTTTCTGATGGTTTTCGAGAAGCTGTCGCTCGATGATGCCGCAATTCTGCTGAATACGGACAAGGAACTGGTCGCCACTGCCAGATCGATCGGACTGGTTGAACTTTCCCGGAACCTTACCCCGAATCAAGGCCGGATATCCGCGCTCTCCGGTCTCCCGCTCCCACCGTCGATCGAAGCGAGCGCCTAACCGCTTGAAAGTACCCAAATAAGGAGAATCACAATGACGACAACGGATATTCACACGACCTCGAAGGTCCGGCGATGGGCCGGACGAATTCTAGGAACATTGGTTACGCTCGCTTTTCTTGGCAGCGGGATCTCTAAACTTGCTCACGTGCCTCAGGTCGTTGATCAACTCACCCACGCAGGCTTGCCCGAAGGGGCGATCGTCCCGATCGGAATTCTCGAACTGACTTGTCTCGCTCTGTATCTGTTCCCTCGAACCTCGATTCTTGGGACTTTCCTTCTTACGGGATACATGGGAGGCGCGATCTTGACTCACATCATCGGCCGGGAGAGCTTTGCCCCTCCGCTGGTCGTTGGCGTTTGGATGTTTGCGAGCGCTTATCTCCGGCACGCCGAACTGCAACAGCTCGTGCCTTTCCAGAATGTCGATCAGTTGGATCGTGTTCACGTCGCTCATCCCGCAGTCGAAGGTGCGGCCTTGAAGGGAGTCTAAGTGATGACTAAGCTCATCCGTTTCGCACCCTGGATTAACCGCTTTGTCCTCTTGGGCGCCACACTTGTGTTCTCGATGATCGGTCTGCGCTACATTATTGATCCGGCTCACGCCGCTGCGGCAACTGGCGTCACCTTCAACTCTGCGTTTGCTTCTACAACGACTCGCGTGGGCTCAGGAGCATTTCCGCTGGGATTGGCCATCTTCGCCTTTGCATGCCTCATTTCCACGCGCCGCCTGCTTGTGGGAGTGAGCTTGATCGCGACAGTGATCACCACAGCAACAGCGGTGCGGATTGTCGGCATTGTTGTCGACGGTCCAGAACCGGACAGCATCCGGCTGTTCATCCCCGAGGGTATTATGCTCATCCTCGCGGTGACGGGAATGGTTCTGGAAACGAGCAGGAGACGGAATCGACCCGTTGCAACAGCATAAGCAAGCCGGATCAGTCCTTCTGTTTAGGCATCGGGCTTTTGCGTTCCAGCTCTTCATCCAGTGACTGTCGGTAGTGCACGGGATCCTGCGACGAAGCTTGGCCGTCGAACCCGTTTTGGGAAATCAGTGCTTTCTCAGGATCGTTCCGATAATGCCCATAACGGCGCGACAAGGGTTCGGACTTGGACTTCCGAATACGCCGTCGTCCGGAACCGCAGCCTTGTTCTGCAGTAAAATTGGGCACATTGTATGGCATTGATCGCGGGTTCGAAAGTTGGACCTTATGAAATCCTGGCGCCGATCGGAGCTGGCGGCATGGGCGTCGTCTACCGTGCCCTCGACACCAAGCTTAACCGGCCAGTGGCCATTAAGGTTCTCTCCGGCGATATAGGGGACGTCGATGCCCGTCGGCGATTTCAACGTGAGGCACAGCTAGCCTCTTCACTTAACCATCCACACATCGTGACAGTCTATGACGTAGGGGAACTCGAAGGGCGGCAGTACATCGTCACTGAGTTCGTCGATGGCGGCACACTCAAGGATTGGGCGCGCGACAAACGAAGCTGGCGCCAGATCATTGCAATGTTGACTGGTGTTGCGGACGGATTGGCGGCGGCACACGGGGCGGGGATTCTCCATCGCGACATCAAGCCCGCCAACATCCTGATCTCGAAAAGTGGTTACGCTAAGCTGGCGGATTTTGGACTGGCGAAGCTGGAGGAGTCGAGACCGTCTTCGGTTTCCGACGATACGCTCACAATCGCGGAGGGACAGACGCGGCCGGGCGTAATCTTGGGCACACTGGCCTATATGTCTCCGGAACAGGCCTCGGGGCACCTGACCGATGCGCGCAGCGACATCTTCTCGTTCGGTGTTGTACTCCACGAGTTGCTGGCCGGGCAAAGGCCATTTGGCGGCGAGACCGACCTCGAGGTTTTACAAACGATTATTCACGGCGGGCCCAAGCCCCTGCCCGGCGACGTTCCTTTTCCGCTACGACTGATAGTAGAGAAGGCGCTCGAGAAGGACGCATCTGAGCGCTACCACGCGATGCGCGAACTGGTCGTTGACCTGAAGCGGGCCCAGCGGCTGAAGGACGGCGAGACTTTAGCGCCAGTAGCCTCCGCGAGACCCCGTCGGAGCTGGGGACTTAGTGCGGGCATCGCAATCACCGTTGTTGTGATCGCCTTGGCAGTGTACTGGAGGCTGTGGCAGCAAGACTACTTCTGGCGGAACCCGCTGGAAAACGCTCACTTTGAACGGTTGACCGATTTTGAAACCGATGAATCCGATGCAGCTATTTCGCCAGATGGGAAATTCGCGACGTTCGTATCCAATCGCTCCGGTGCATATGACGCTTGGGTCACACAGATCGGCAGCGATGACTTTGTAAACGTCAGCAAGGGCCGGTTCAATCTTCCGATTCCTCCTTCACCCGTTCGTTTCGTAGGTTTCACCGGCGACGGAGCCCAGGCATGGTTCGAAGAACAGGTTTCCCTTAGACCCAACAAGCTGCGGACCTGGTTGGTATCGAATATGGGCGGCAATCCCCGCCCCATGCTGGACAGCGGGATGGAACCGGCTTGGTCGCCCGACGGGAAACGAGTCGTTTTTCACACTGCGGATGCCGGCGATCCAATCTTCCTAGCCGACCGTTCAGGCGCCGACGCCAAAAAGATCTTCGCCGAGAAGCCCGGCATCCACTGCCATTATCTGAGTTGGTCGCGGGATGGCCGGTTTATCTATTTCGTAAAGGGCTCTCCCACGACGGACGAAATGGACATCTGGCGCCTTGCCATTCCAACCGACGGAAATGCTGGGGCTCCGGAACGGATTACCTATCACAACTCGTTGGTAACGTACCCGGTCTGGCTGGACTCTCGCACTTTAGTTTATTCCGCCGAGGATGGCTCGGGCCAGGCACTGTACACCATTGACGTGGAGCACCGAATACCACACCGAGTGAGCACTGGCGTTGCGGAGCAGTATTTATCGGTGGCCGGAAACGACGCGCAGCCGCGGCGCCTGGTTGCTACGGTCGCCAATCCGAGCGCGAATCTTTGGACGGTGCCGATTTCGGATCGTATCCAGCCCGAGGACGCCGTGACTCGCGTACCTACTCCCAATGCAATGGCGCAGGCCCCTCGACTGGGGCCTGATTATCTCCTCTTTCTTTCCTCTAAGGGCGGCGGCAAAGGACTGTGGAAGCTGGAGAACGGCGCCGCCAGAGAGCTATGGAAGGGCAGCGATGGCGGTGTCATGGCCGCACCCGCTATTTCTCCTGATGGAAGCAAGATTTGTTTCTCTTACCGCAAGCAAGGCCGTGAAGGCCTATACGTAATGAACGCTGACGGTACTAATGTTCGCGCATTGGTTGAGTCGTTCCCTGTGCGAGGAATCGCGTCCTGGTCCCCGGATGGCAAATGGATCGCTGCGGCCGGCAATCAAGGGGACGGCACCAGCATTTTCAAA
>Ga0097621_100003761_pt1 | contig 10517 bp, 7 predicted proteins | sample KBSMisM72_FD_73165 | JGI IMG/M metagenome (GOLD analysis project Ga0097621, IMG submission 73165) | Miscanthus rhizosphere microbial communities from Kellogg Biological Station, Michigan, USA - KBS Miscanthus M7-2 (version 2) (version 2) | ecosystem: Host-associated > Plants > Roots >... | reverse complement strand
GCTTCGCCCGCCCCTCAAGTGGGCGGGCGGCAAGCGGTGGCAGGTGCCGTACCTTCGATCCATCTGGGCGCCGCACGCGCGCCGCCGGCTCGTCGAGCCCTTCTGCGGCGGCCTCGCGGTAACGCTCGGCCTGATGCCCGCCCGCGCGCTCCTGAACGACGCCAACCCGCACGTCATCAACTTCTACCGCTGGCTTCAGAACGGCCTTCGCATCGATCTCCCGATGGAGAACGACGAGAAGCTGTTCTACGAGCATCGCGACCGGTTCAACGCGATGCTGGCGGCCGGCCGTGGAGCGGACTGCGAAGCGGGCGCGCTCTTCTACTACCTCAACCGGACCGGCTACAACGGGCTCTGCCGGTTCAACCGGTCTGGCGAATTCAACGTGCCGTTCGGTCAGTACGCGCGGATCGCGTACACACGCGACTTCACCCCCTACCGCGAGGTGTTCGCCCGCTGGACGTTCACCGCCGGCGATATGGAGTCCGTGCCGCTCGAGCGCGGCGACTTCGTCTACGCCGATCCGCCCTACGACGTCGAGTTCACGCATTACGCGAAAGAGCGCTTCACGTGGGCGGATCAGCAGCGTGCCGCCGTCTGGCTCGCGGCGCATCCCGGCCCCGTTGTGCTGGTGAATCAGGCTACCGAGCGTGTGGAGAAGCTGTACCGGAAGCTCGGTTTCGACGTCCGGTTTCTGAATGCGCCGAGGCGCATCAGCCGCACCGGCGATCGCACGCCGGCACGCGAAATCATGGCGACACGGAATCTGTAGGAGTTGCGGCGGCCAACTCGTCCCCCCCGTTCCGGCGCTTGCGCCACTGGCTCGGCGGGACGCCCACCGTTTTCTTGAACGCCCGGCTGAACGCGGCCTCCGACTCGTAGCCGACGCGCTCGGCAATCTGCGTGACGTTGTCGGTGCCTCCCTGCAGGTAGTTCGCAGCCAGCTGCATGCGCCAGTTCGCCAGGTACTGCATCGGCGGGTGCCCGACAAACTGCGTGAACCGCTCGGCCAGCGCCGATCGGGACAGCCCGACTTCGCGGGCGAGCGACTCGAGCGTCCACTGGTGGGCCGGGCTGCGGTGCAGCGCCGTCAGGGCGCGCCCGACGAACGGCTCGCGCAGGCCCGCGAGCCAGCCCGTCTGATCCGCGGGCAGCGTCTCGAGGTAGCGGCGGATGACGTCCACGAACATCAGCTCGCTGAGACGCCCGAGCACGCATTCACCGCCGAGCCGCGGTTGCTTCGACTCGGCGACCGCGAACTGGACGAACGCGTCGATCGCCCCGCCCGCGCCGTCGCTGACGCGGATGACGCTGGGCAGCGCCGCCAGCAGCGGATTGAACGGCCGCGCGTCGCACCCCAGGAACCCGCAGACGAAGCGCGCCGATTCCTCGGTGCTGTCGCCCACGGAGATCGTGAAGGGCAGCTGTCCCTCTGTCGGCGGCCGGTACATCGCCACGTCCGGCGCCTTACGCATGCCGGGCGTGCTCGACATCGCGTGCCCGTCGCCCTGAGGGAAGACGACGATGTCGCCGGCCGAGAGGCGGATCGGCGTGCCCCCGTGGACCGTCGCCCAGCAGCTGCCGTGCGTCATCACGTGGTAGGACACGAGGTGCTCCGCGCCCGGGAACATCCGACCGACGATCGACGCGCCACCCGGCGTCTCGGCGACCCACGGCTCCGACGCGTGGACGTCGAAGAAGATAGCGCCCGTCAGGCGAACCGCGCGCAGCACATCCGACAACGCATCCATAGGCAATCCCCGCGGACAATCGACGCAAGACGCGAGCGTTCCGGCGCGTGACCGCCCAATCCGGACGATCGGCAAGATCAGGCGGACGGCCGGTCATTCGGACGGCCGGGCGTCCCCGCTACACTCGCAGGCGTTTTGAGGAACGTTCCGATTCTACAAGGAGACCGAATCATGAGCGGCATTGAAAGCACGACCTCCCCAACCGCCGAGCTCGACGCCATCAAGGCGAAGCAGAACGCCACGTGGTCGTCCGGCGACTTCGGCATCATCGGCACGACCCTGCAGATTGTCGGCGAATCGCTCTGCGAAGCGATCGACCTGCGCGCGGGATCGAAGGTGCTGGACGTAGCGGCCGGCAACGGCAACTGCTCGCTGGCTGCCGCCCGCCGGTTTTGCGACGTGACGTCCACCGACTACGTGCCCGCCCTGCTCGAGGATGGACGCCGGCGTGCCGAGGCCGATCGCCTGCCGATCCGGTTTCAGGTGGCCGACGCCGAAGCGTTGCCGTTTCCCGACGGCTCCTTCGACGTCGTGCTGTCGTCGTACGGCGTGATGTTCACGCCCAACCACGCGCGCGCGGCCGGCGAACTGCTGCGTGTCTGCCGCCCCGGCGGAAAGATCGGCCTGGCCAACTGGACGCCCGCCGGCTTCATCGGCAAGCTGTTCGGCGTCATCGGCCGCCACGTGCCGCCGCCCCCGGCGCTCACGCCGCCATCACGCTGGGGCGTGGAGGACTATCTCGACAAGCTGTTTGGCCAGTCGGCGTCCGACATCCACACCACGCGGCGCGATTTCGTCTTCCGCTACACGTCGGCCCAGCACTGGATCGACGTGTTCCGCACCTGGTACGGCCCCGTGCACAAGGCGTTCGCGGGCCTGTCCCCGGAAAAGCAGCAGCAGCTCACCGACGACCTGCACGCGCTGATCCGCGACTTCAACACCAGCGGCGACGCGACGGCGGTCATCCCCGCCGAGTATCTCGAAGTGGTGATCACGAAGAAATAGCGTCGGAGCGGGAACCAACGCCTGGCTTCTTTCGTCTATCGAAAGGAGCCAGGAGACCCCGCATCCATGACGACGAGGGAAAAAGCCGACATCCTGCAGGGCACGCTCGACATGCTCGTGCTGAAGACCCTGCGGCTCGAGCCGATGCACGGGTGGCGGATCACCGAGCGCATCGAGCAATGGTCCGAAAACGTCCTGCAGCTGGGGCAGGGCACCCTGTACCCCGCGCTCTACCGGCTCGAACGCCAGGGCCTCGTCCGCTCGGAGTGGCGGATCACCGAAAACAATCGCCGCGCCCGCTACTACGCTCTCACGCGCACCGGCCGCCGTTATCTGGACGATGAGCTCGAGCAGTGGCGGCGCATGTCCCACGCCATCAACCTGGTTCTCACCGCAACCATCGACTGACGGAGTGCCTATGCGCTGGATAACGGAGTGCCTGCGGCGGTTGCGGTTTCTCGCCCGGCGCCGGGCCGTTGAGCACGGACTTGACGAAGAGATTCGGTTTCACATCGACCAGCAGATCGCGAAGAACATGCACGCCGGCATGGGCCGCGAGGAAGCTCATCGCCGGGCACTGGTCAAGTTCGGCGGCGGGCCGCACGCCGTCAGGGAAAACGCGGAAGACCAGTTCCGCTTCGCGCTGCTCGAGGACTCGTGGCGCGATCTGCGCCACGGCGTCCGCGCCCTGCTCCGGGCGCCGGGCTTCACCGCGCTCGCCAGCCTCACGCTGGCCCTCGGCATCGGCGCCACCACCGCCGTCTTCAGCGTCGTGAACGGCGTGCTGGTCAAGCCGCTGCCGTACCCTGACGCCGATGCCCTGGTCGGCGTCTGGCACACGGCGCCGGGCACGAATATTCCCGGCGACGTGCCGATCTCGGCGACCCAGTACTTCACTTATCAGGAGCAGAACCAGACGTTCGCGGGCTTCGGCCTGTGGGCCAGCGGCAGCGCGACGGTGACGGGCCTGGCGGAGCCCGAGCAGGTGCCGACTCTGCGGTTGACGTACGGCACGCTCCCGGCCCTCGGCGTCAACCCCGTGCTCGGCCGCTGGTTCTCGCGCGAAGACGACACGCCCGCGTCACCGGAAACGGTGCTGCTCGCGTACGGCTACTGGCAGCGCCGTTACGGCGGCGACCCGGCCACGATCGGGCGCACGATCATGGTGGACTCGACGCCGCGTACGGTGATCGGTGTCATGCCCGCGCGCTTCCGTTTCCTGAACCAGGACGCCGATCTGATCCTGCCGTTCCGGTTCAACCGCGCAGAGCTGTTCCTGGGCGAGTTCAACTACCAGGGCATCGCCCGGTTGAAACCGCACGTCAGCGTGGCGCAGGCCAACGCCGATGCGGGCCGCATGGTGCCGCTGTGGCTCAACGCCTGGTCGGCGCCGCCCGGGCTGGACAAAGAGTTCATCCGGAACGCGCGGATGACGCCGGCGCTGCGGCCGCTGAAGCAGGATGTCGTCGGCGACATTTCGGGCGCGCTGTGGGTGGTGACGGGCACCATCGGCATCGTCCTGCTGATTGCCTGCGCGAACGTCGCGAACCTCCTGCTCGTGCGCGCAGAAGGCCGCCAGCACGAAATGGCGGTCCGCGCGGCGCTCGGTGCCGGCCGCTGGCGGCTGCTGCGGGAGTGGGTGCTCGAAAGCCTCGCGCTGACGTCACTGAGCGGCGTGCTGGGCATCGGCCTGACCATCGCCATTCTCCGGTTGCTCGTCGCGATCGGGCCCGCGTCGCTGCCGCGGCTCGACGAGATCGCCGTCGATCCGATCGTGCTCCTGTTCGCCGTGGCCGTCTCCATCCTGTCTGGCCTGTTGTTCGGCGCGATCCCCGTGCTCCGGCGTTCCGGACGGAATGTGACGCCGGCGCTCGGGGGATCCAGCCGGACATCGACCCACAGCCGCGATCGGCACCGGGCGCGGCAGACGCTCGTGGTCGTGCAGGTCGCGCTGGCGCTCGTGCTGCTCGTCGGTTCCGGGCTGATGATTCGAAGCTTTCTCGCCCTGCGCGCGGTCGACGCGGGGTTCACGGGCGCGGATCGTCTTCAGCTGGTGCGCATCGCCATCCCCGAGACGCAGATCGAGAACCCGGAGCGCGTCGTTCGCATGCAGAGCGCCATCCGCGACGCCGTCGCGGCCATCCCGGGTGTGTCGGCCGCGGCGTTCACGAGCTCCGCTCCGATGGAGCCGTTCAACAGCAACGACGTGCTCATCGTCGAGGGCAAGACCTACAGGGAAGGCGAGTTCCCGCCGATTCGGCGGTTCAAGTTCGTGTCGCCGGGCTTCTTTCGGACGCTTGGCATCCGGCAGATTGCCGGGCGTGACCTGACCTGGACGGATCTCTATCAGCGCAAGGCGATCGCGGTCGTTTCGGAAAACCTGGCGCGGGAGCTCTGGCGGGATCCGGCCGCGGCTGTCGGAAAGCGCATCCGCGAGAACCCCACCGGTCCGTGGCACGAAATCGTCGGCGTCGTCGGCGACGTGCACGACGATGGCCTGCATGAGGCGGCGCGGGCGACCGTCTACTGGCCCATGCTCATCGACAATTTCTGGGGCAACCCGGTCCAGATCCAGCGGGCGGTCACCTTCGCGATCCGCAGCGATCAGGCGGGCTCGGACGTGCTCCTGAACCAGGTGCGCCGGGCGGTGTGGAGTGTCAACGCGGGCCTTCCGCTGGCCCAGGTCCGCACGCTCAAGACCGTCGTGGATCGATCGCTGGCGCGGACGTCGTTCACCGTGGTCATGCTGGCGATCGCCGGCGGCATCGCGCTCATTCTTGGCACGGTCGGCATCTACGGCGTCATCGCGTACACGGTCGCGCAGCGCACACGCGAGATTGGTATCCGGGTCGCGCTCGGCGGGCAGCGGGCGGAGCTCAGGCGGATGTTCGTGCGGCAGGCGGTGGCGCTCGCGGCCGTCGGGGTCGCATTCGGGCTTTGCGCGGCTGCAGGGCTCACGCGGTTCATGACGTCGCTGCTGTTTGGAATCGCCCCGCTCGATGCCACGACCTACGCGGCGGTCGCGATGCTGCTGCTCATGGTGGCCGCGCTCGCCAGCTACGTTCCCGCGCATCGCGCGACGGGTGTGGACCCGGTGAAGGCGCTTCGCGCCGATTAGCGACGTACAACGCAGAGCACGCAGAGTTCGCAGAGACGACCAGGACTGATGGGCGAAGCGACGGAATCAGCGCGTTTCCGTTAACCGAATCGACTCGGCCACGTGTTGGAACGCGCCTCGAAGCGCATCAGCGTCGTTCTCCTGCGTCACCGTCATGTAGTAGAACAGGCTGCCATCCGTCAGGAACGTCGTGTAGACGTCGATGCGCTCCTGGCCGCCGAGCGGGGAAGGGTTCACGAGCGGCGTGCTGAGGGCTGAACGATCTGAAATCCGCGTCGTCTTCTGCGAGCCGGCAACACGAAGCCCCGGATTGCTCTGCGTGACGGCCTTCACCCACGCATCCGTCGCGTCCTGCAGATCGCGCGACGCGGCTTTCGCCACGCCGAACTCGACGCCGTGGCTGAACACCGTCTCGCCCTTGTACGGACCGTACCCGTTTTGCGGGACCACCTTGACGGCGCTGCTCGACGACAGGGCCGTCCAGTTGGACGGAACCGACGCCCGGAACACGTTGCCGCCGCGGATGTCGCGATACTGCGACGATGGCGGCGGCACGGGCTGCCCCGGCGTTCCGACCGCCTGAACCGATTCGCCGCCACCGGTGCTCTTCGCCTTCGCGAGATCGGCCGTCGACTTCGCCGCCGGCAGCGCGGCAAACGCCGTCTTCATCGGCTCGAACTCGCTGGCGTCGGCGGGGCTGGCAATCGCCACCAGGGTGGCTTCCTTGTTGATGTATTCCGTGCGGTTGCCCGGATTCGGATGGCTGTTCAGCCACTGCGGACCGCCTCCGCCGCCGCTCTTCGCGTCGCGCTCGATCGTCTCGAACATGTGCGCGAGCGCGCGCGGGTCGTACCCGGCGCGCGCCATGATTTGCGAGCCCAGCAAGTCCGCCTGTTTCTCGAAGTCGCGGCTGTATCGCAGGAGTACAGTGCCCAGTCCGAACTGGCTGCCTTGCGCGATGGCCGACCCGGCCGCGCCGCCGACCACGGCGCCGCCGACGACGCCGGCGATCTGGCCCAGCTGCAGCCAGGGATTCTGTGCCTTGGTCATGTTGGCGGTCCCGTGCCGCAGCAGCACGTGCGACAGCTCGTGCGCCATGACGCCCACGACCTCACCCTCCGATGCCGCGGCGTCGAACATGCCGCGGTGCACGAACATCGGTCCGCCCGGCAGCGCGAACGCGTTGATCTCCTTGAGGTTCACCGGCGTGAACGAGTACTCGTAGACCGATTCTTTCAGCTCGGCCGGCGCCGCCGCCACGAGCCGATCCCCGAGCTTGCCGAGGTAGCGCGCGATGCGGTCGTCCTTGATGATGGGGTATTCCTTGCGGACTTCGGCGGCGGCCTCGCGTCCGAGCTCCACGTCCTGCTTGGGCGTGTATTTGTTTTTCGGCGGCTTGACCACCGTCTGCGCGGAAGCGCCGACGACTGACATCGACAGGACCATCGCGACGACGGTCGCACGCGCGGATGAGGTTCTCATCGCCACGGTCCTAACGAGCAGCATGTCCGATGCCAATCGTAGCTGATCTGTCGGCTTATCGGCGGTCCTGCCGCGTGTACACGTTTACAGCGTGACGCGCTAAATCGCTCGTGGCGGATTCCTGGCCCTCTGTTCGCTGCACGCGGCAACGGGTTCGAACCGATACCTTGCTCGTCCCTCTGAGAGGATCGAGCATGAGCAAGGCTCCGGTACGACGAACGGTGAAGAAGCCGACGCGGAAGCCGAACGACATCCAGCGCGCGCGGAAGCCGCGGCGCGGTGGCAACGGCGGGCCTGATCGTGAGCCGCCGGATCCCGGAGGCAGCGGGCCCGTCGCGCCCATGACGCCCGATCCGTGGTTCCCCGATATCTCAGTCCATTTCTACGGGCTGAACTGGGATCTGGAGAATCTTCCGCCCGGCGATCTCAAGCAGCAGCTTACCGCGGCGCTGTCGGGCGCTTTCCCGGGCATGGCATCCCGCGCCGCTTTCGACCCCGCTTATTCGGGACTCGGCACGTCGTGGAGCCTCAGCATCGGCCTGTGGACGGGCGCGCCGCAGCCGCAGTACGACGCGGCGCGGCGCCGCGGCCTGCTCGCGCTCCGCTCGACCGGCAACCGCGCGATGTCGGCAGAGGCTCTCATCAGCGTCCAGTATCTTCGGGACTCGATTACTCGCGCCATTCCCTCGAGCCTCGGTGACAAAACGCTGACTCTGAATCTCGTCAGCTCCAGCGTGAGCGTCGTGCTGCCGTCGACGCTGCACGTCGTTGCGAGTTACAGCGTATCGCTGCCGTCGCTCGGGACGGCTCAGCCGTCGGTCGACACGAGCATCACCTTCGGCGCGAGCGGCGGAGCCGTCACGCTGTCGTCCACGCCTCTCAACGCCGGCGACTTCGGCGCGGGCCAGCTGATCGTGCAGAACCTGTTCAATCCGCTGGGCCTGACGGTGTTGATCCTCGGCGGCCTTGGCCTTGGCGGCTTCGTGATCCACAACCTCGGGAGCAACCTGCCAGCGCTGCCAGCGCTGCCGGTCCTGCCGCTGCCCAACCCGGCGAGTCTGCTGCCACGCAGCATCCCGCTGGATGCGCAGAAGATGACGCTGCTCTACCAGACACCGGACATCGTGACCCGCGGCGCGACGCCGGGCCTGCAGGTCCTTCACCTTCCGCTGGCTTGGAACATCGTCTCGCGCGTGCCGGCGCTCACGGTGAGCGGGCCAACCTCCGCAGCCCTCGAGAGCGGCGTCGCTCAGTTGACCTACCGCGCTAATACCACGGACATGGTGAACCCGGGCTTCGCCTGGACCGTGGGCGGCGTGTCGCAGCCAGGCCAGGCGGGCTCCAGCGCAACGCTTACGCTGAACGCGCACACGACGACGGTCGGCACCTCGAAGAACTTTGTGATCGGGGCGCGGGCTGTCGACGGAGTTGTGTCGTCGCTGACGGCATCGAACACTCTCACGACGCACGGGACGGTCATCAGGCCGAATGAGGGCGAACGAGACCCGCCAGGCGGACCGCACGGCCGCTGGGGCGACTAGGGGACAGACGAGCGCTGCAGGTCGGACGCGATCGCTGTCGCGATCGCGCGAGCAGCGTCTGCGTTCGGATGGAGCGACCGGCTGAGACGCCAGCCGTCGGCGATTTCGATCCAGACGTACGGCAAGCCGGTGTCGTCGAGGATGCGGAGCCGGAGCGCGCGCTCGGCCGGGTCCTCGACGCCGAACTGCGGGACGACGACCAGCGGCCGTGCGCCCCTTGCCCGCGCCAGGTCTGACGTCGCGCGGAGTACGTCGCGTGTCATCGCGACGCCGCGTTCCACCGTCTGTTCCGTGCGGAAAGGAACGAGCAACCCGGCCAACGACGCCAGCCGTCCGTGTTGTGCCGCCGGAAGCCAGATTAGTCCTGGCGCCAGATGCGGCCGGTTGTCGTCCAGGTTCCGGCCGAAGATCGCGGTCATGAATAGCGAGACGACGGCGACGGGCTGACGGAAGCGGGGCAGTTCCCGCTCGAGTCTCAGATATGCCTGATCGTTGCTGAAGCCGTGCACGGCGAGGTTCGCGCTCTGGATCCCCATCATCGCGCCGACCTGCGCGGGTACGCTGTCCTCCCACGTCAGATCTTCCCCGAACATCACCGACTCGCCGATGAACAGGATCGCCGGCTTCGCGGGATCGACAGGTTCGTCCAGGCTCCGGACACGATATCCCGCCGCATCGAGCGAGTAGTCGATGACGCGCGCGCCGGCGGCGTGCCGCCCGGTTCGTGCCGGCTCGAAGGTCCAGCCGAGGCGGGAGTCGCTGCGGCGGCGCGGTTCCTCCTCCGGCACCAGCCATCCGACGGGGCGCGACTGGACGTGGCGGAGGACCAGCTCTCCCGCGACCAGCGCAAGGACGATCGCGATGGCTGACGGCAAGACGGCTCCCGGTGTGGAAGCGGCGAAACGTCCGGCCCGCGGGCGCAGCCAGAGCAGGAGCCACACACCGCCGGCGGCCAGCACGACGCGGACCGACGACTCGATCAGCACCAACCACGAACGCGGCAGGAACCAGGACGGTAATAAATGCCTGTCGAGCCAGCGCTGCGTGGCGAACACAGCGCAGAGCAGAAACAGGGTTCCGATGAGAGCGATGAACGTTTCGGCGGCGACGCGCGTGCCTGACCGTCCGGACGCAGATTCCGATTCCACGTATTTCGCAGGATATTCCAACGCCGTCGTTCTGACGCGAACTTACGTCGGCCGTAACGCCTTACGTCCGTGCGCAAGCCCGTCTGTTGAGGCCGGCGCCAAAAATACGCGCAAACCGTGGAGCGCGGAAGGGGCAGCGCCTTTGCTTCTACACTACGGGTTCAGGTGTCATGCCGATGGCTGTTCAACAGGGAACACGGCTCGACCGCTTGCTTCGACCGGTCCACCGCTGGGTCTGGGGCAGTTTCGACCGCCGGGTGCGCAAGCTGATCGCCTTCTCGCAGGTCGAAGGAGACGGCGGGCGCGACATCCTGCGGGCCGCTGAACTCACCCCGGACCCACTACTGCGCCGGTTGTACCTCGAGCACGCGATCGACGAATTGCGCCACGCCGATCTGTTCCGACGGCGCAGCGCCGCGCTTCTCCGCCTGCGCTCGACGCGTTCGACGGCGCTCTTCGACTCGAGCCCCCT
>Ga0097621_100003756_pt1 | contig 10523 bp, 7 predicted proteins | sample KBSMisM72_FD_73165 | JGI IMG/M metagenome (GOLD analysis project Ga0097621, IMG submission 73165) | Miscanthus rhizosphere microbial communities from Kellogg Biological Station, Michigan, USA - KBS Miscanthus M7-2 (version 2) (version 2) | ecosystem: Host-associated > Plants > Roots >... | reverse complement strand
CCGGGAAGATGAAGAAGATCTAGGATCCGCCTCGAGCGGATGTTGCAACGAGGCGTCTGCAGGACTATTTTAGGGCCCTATTTCTCAATGAAAGGCGGGCGGATTCATGATTAAAGGCTTACTCCTGTTTGTTTGCGGGGCATTAGTCGGTGGGTTATTGGTGTGGAAGCTTCCGGCTCTGGCGCAAGGCTCGACGAAAGAACCGGGAAAAGCGGAAACTGCGCCGCCGGACCTGGCCACCTTGAATGAGGACGTGACTCGCCTCAAGAGCATCACGCCGAATCTTTCCCACGTGATGGCGGACGCGGCATTCCAATACTCGAATCTCTGGTTTGCGGGTCAAAAGAAGAACTGGCCGTTGGCCATGTTCTACTTCAACGAAACACGCGGCCGGATTCGGTGGCTGCTTCGTATTAATCCAACGCCGAAGACTCCGGAAGGAGAAGTCGTAAATCTCCAGGGCATCTTCGACGCGACAGACGCAGGCAGACTCACAAAGCTAAAGAAGACAATCGAAGACAAGGACAGCGCGGCTTTCGCCGTCGCATACAAGGACATGCTCGAAGACTGCTATACCTGTCATAAGAGCGCGGGGCGTCCGTACCTTCGCCCTATGATTCCAACCGCTCCACCACAGTCCATCATCAACTACGATCCAGGAGCTACGTGGCCCCAATAAAGAAGAACTCGAGTTGAGGAGGCGTTTCCGGGATCGTCGTAGGTGCTGCCGGGTGAAGCGATCAAAGAAGGTGCTCCATTCCTTGGCGAAACGCGTTTTGCAACGAGGCCACGATGTCACGCGCCGCATCCTGAAGGCAATGGAAACCAGGCAGATGATCGAACGAAAGGAAAGCGACAAACAGTCATTTGCTTTGGCAACGAGCGTGACGCGAGATCTTGAACACATCTTTGGTGGAATTAGCCTCCTCTCTTTGAGGATGATTAATACCTACCCCATGTGTGTTGAATCCTAGGGGCAAGGCCGGGGGCAAAATCGGGGGCAAAAGCTTCCGAATAGGCCGAAATAGACTCCAATGGATTGGTGACGCCCGACGGCATCATCCTTGTGGATCCTCTCAACACTCCGTTTGCCACCTGGCTGAAGGGTGAACTGGACAATCGCTTTAAGGTACCGGTTCGGTACGTCATCTATAGCCACAGTCATTGGGATCATGTGGAGGGCGGCAAAGCCTTCGCGGACACCGCTCTGTTCGTCGCCTACGAAGGCGTGCGCCGAAACATGGATGGGCGATATCCCCATATGCCAGGCGATATGATCGACCGCAACAATAACGGGCAGTTCGAGCCGGAAGAGTTTCGCATTCCCGCAGCCGCGAGTCCGGGAGTGTGCGGCGGTGGTTTCAGTCAGAGCAAAGACGCCGACCGTGACGGTCACCTCACACCGAAGGAATATTTTTCCGAAGTCCAACCGCCGGACATCGTCTACTCGGACCGCATGCAGTTGACCCTGGGAGGTAAGACGGTCGAATTGATCCATCCCGGCAAGAATCACTCCGACGATATGACCGTCGTCCGTTTTCCTGCCGAGCGCGTGGTGTTCGCCGCGGACTTCATCGCCGATGCCCTTGTCACGACGAGCATGCGTTCCCTACCGAGCGCCTGCGGGCCCTTTGACGGGAACCCCCTTTCAGAGTGGATCAAGTCATACAAGACCGTCGAGGCTTTGGATTTCGACATCGTTGCGGCAGGTCACGGTGCACTGTTCAAAAAGATCGATGTTACGGAGACGCGCGAGTATTTCGAGGATCTCGTTGCAGCAGTCTCCGCGGGAATGTCCCAAGGCAAGAGCCTGGATGAATTGAGGCAGACAATCCTGCTCGAGAAGTACAAGGACTGGGCGCAATATGCGCGCCTCCGCGTGAAGAACATCGAAGCCGCGTACGAAAACCTCAGACTCTATCGGTGACAGCGACAAGATCACCCTTTGATCGTGGAGTTACCTTTTTCGATGCGGCAGAGGCGTACGGCCCTCATGAAGTTGAACGAATCCTCGATCATCCGGAATGAAACTGTGGAAGTAAAAGAAGGGCACGTGGACCAGGCAGATCTCAAGGTCACGGCCGACAGCCGCGCACCTGGCTGGGCTTTGTAGCGACTGCTCGTCTTCGCTAAGTGCTTTGCGTCGTAATTGAGCAATGTTATGCGCAGGATGATCGTCGCGACCGCAGGACTCACCATTCTCGCCACAGCGATTGCTGCACAGCAGCCGTCAGTCCCCCAGATTGTTGCGCTGAAGTGCGTCTTGTATACTCCGCGCGTGATTTCCTCCTACGTCCACGGCTGTTCGACCACTCCTTTACTGGGGGAGACGATCGGAATGTGTCTGGACCGGATTTGCAAAACGTTCGCGGATAGCGATGCGCTGATATCCCGGCATCAGGGCCTCCGCTACACGTACGGGCAATTGAAGCAGGAAGTCGAGAACGCCGCTCGAGGACTAATAGGGATCGGCGTGGAGAAGGGTGAGCGGGTCGGCGTCTGGAGTCCGAATTGTGCGGAGTGGTTGATCGCACAGTACGCGCTCGCAAAGGTTGGCGCGATCATGGTGAACATAAATCCCGCCTACCGCATTCGGGAACTGGAACACGCTTTGACGCAATCTGGCGTTTCCGTCATTGTTGCGGCCAGAGGATTTCGGAACTCCGACTATGCCGCAATGATCGACGAGTTGGCGCCCAGACTGCCGGCATTGAAACACACGGTGTATCTCTCCAAGCAACGACTGGGTTCGTCGATCACCTGGAACGATCTTCTCGAAAACGGCATAAGAGCGCCCAGGGCATCGTTGTACGAACGTGAGGCTTCGCTGCAATGCGACGATCCAGTCAATATTCAATACACTTCAGGGACAACCGGAAGGCCAAAGGGCGCGACATTATCGCATCACAATATCCTGAACAATGGCTTCTTCATCGGCGAGCAGCTTCAATACACTTCCGCTGATCGCATCTGTCTGCCTGTGCCTTTCTACCATTGCTTCGGTTGTGTGCTGGGAAGTCTCGGAGCGTTGACGCATGGCAGCGCTGTTGTTCTTCCTTCAGAATCGTTCGATGTCCAAGCCTGCCTGGCGACGATTCAAGAGGAACGCTGCACCTCACTCTACGGCGTGCCGACAATGTTCATTGCCCAACTCGATCATCCGACATTTTCCAGTTACCGGCTCGATTCGCTCAGGACGGGAATCATGGCAGGAGCACCGTGTCCGGTTCAGGTCATGCGCCAAGTAATTGACAAAATGCACATGCGCGAGGTCACCATCGCGTACGGCATGACGGAAACATCGCCAGTGTCGTTTCAATCCTGCATGGACGATCCGATCGAAGCGCGCGTGTCCACGGTCGGCAGCGTCCATCCACATGTCGAGGTAAAGATTATCGATCCGCAGACGCTCCTGACGCTTCCACGCGGTCAGGCAGGAGAGTTATGCACGCGAGGGTACGTCGTGATGCTTGGCTATTGGAACGATCCTGAATCGACGACCGGGGCAATCGACACAGCGCGCTGGATGCACAGTGGCGATCTTGCCGTGATGCGTGCAGATGGCCGTGTCAATATCGTCGGCCGCCTGAAAGACATGATCATCCGCGGCGGCGAGAACATTTATCCTCGCGAGATCGAAGAGTTTCTGCACACGCATCCCAAAGTGAGCGAGGTGCAGGTCATCGGAGTTCCGGATAAGAAGTACGGAGAAGAGGTGTGCGCCTGGATTCGGCTCCGGCAAGGTCACACGGCAACTGAGGATGAAATCCGCGATTTTTGCGGCGGGCAGATCGCGACATTCAATATCCCACGTTACATCCGTTTCGTGAATGAATTCCCAATGACGGTCACGGGGAAGATTCAGAAGTTTCGAATGAGGGAACAAATGCTGAGCGAGCTTGGTCTCAGCGTCGAACAGACAGCTTGAGGAGGCTTACGGTGTCGAATCGACCACTCTTATTGGCAGTCGTCGTTAGTTTGTTTATCTCAGCTTCGCCGGTTTTCGGCCAGCAGTCGTGTGAAAGTCTCAGCACTCTGAAGCTTTCGGGTGCGACGGTCACGTCTGCAGCGACGATCGCAGCAGGGCCGCTTGCTGGCCCGGCGGGACCGGGCGGAGGGGCAAATGCGGCGACAGTGCCGGCCCGCTGCGAAGTGAAATTGACGATTCGCCCCAGCAGGGATTCCGAGATCAAGTCTGCCGTATGGCTTCCCGTTAATGGCTGGAACGGCAAGTATCAGCAGGTGGGAAATGGCGGCTGGGCGGGAAGCATTGGATATCGCGCTATGGTCGAGCCGTTAATTCGAGGTTACGCGGCCGCTGGCACCGATAACGGCCACGAAGGGGGCGGAGGTGCGGCCTGGGCCATCGGTCATCCCGAAAAGCTCATCGATTTCGGCTATCGTGCGGTACATGAAACGAGCGTTCAAGCCAAAGCGGTCATCCGCGCTTTCTATGGCCGCGACCCTGCGTTGAGCTATTTTGCCGGATGTTCCGATGGCGGCCGCGAGGCTTTGATGGAAGCACAACAGTATCCCGAAGACTTTAACGGAATTCTTGCTGGCGCTCCCGCGAGCGATTGGTCTCACCTGTTCACAGGCTTCGTCTGGAATGAGCAGGCATTGTTGAAGAGTCCGGGCAGCAGCATCCCTCCGGCAAAACTGCCTGCGATTCAAAACGGCGTGCTTGCGACATGCGACAGCCAGGATGGCCTGAAAGACGGCCTTCTGAGCGACCCACGGACATGCCGCTTCGATCCGGCAGTCTTGTTGTGCAAAGACGCAGACGGACCCAACTGCCTCACGGCGCCGCAGGTGGATGCGCTCAAAGCAATTTATGGTGGCACGAAGAATCCGCGCACAGGCGAACAGATCTTTCCGGGATGGCCGGCGGGTGCCGAAGCGGCGCCGGGCACGTGGGCCACGTGGATTACGCCAGCGAATCCAGCGGCCTCGGCTCAAGCGAATTTCGGCAACACGTATTATGGGCAAGCGGTTTTCGAAGATCCTAAGTGGGACTTCCGCACCTTAGACTTCGACCGCGACGTTCGATACGGCGATACGAAGGCGGGTACGGTTCTCAACGCCACGAATCCGGACCTACGATCATTTCGAGCGGAAGGCGGAAAGCTCCTGCAATACCACGGCTGGGGCGATGCGGCCATATCTGCCGTTAGTTCCATCGACTATTACGACAGCGTGCAGACATTCCTCTCAAAATTTCCTGATGCCAGAAGCGCTGCTGGCCGGCCAATCGCGGATTTTTACCGGCTGTTCATGGTGCCTGGAATGGGCCATTGCGGTGGCGGCGCCGGTCCCAACAGTTTCGATGCATTCTCCGCATTGGAAAGCTGGGTTGAGAAAGGGGCCGCACCCGCGCAGTTGATCGGGACGGGAACGCTGGCAGGCGATTCAACCAAGAAAATGACGCGCCCGATTTGCGCCTATCCCGAAGTTGCACGGTACAAGGGAACCGGCGACCCGAACGACGCTGCGAATTTCATGTGTGCAGCGCCGTCGAGATAGACGGCCGATCAAATGCAGGCCACCGTGAGCTGATCCTGGGGACTGGGAATAGCTGAGCGCCGCGTCGTATGCACCTTGCGCCATTCCGATGGCGAGAGCGGCAATGGAAACGCGACCGCCGTCGAGCACCCGTCAGCATGAATGCCAAATTTGACAACACCCACCCGCGAGGGACCTGAAATTTACGTTGGTCTCTCTCAGTGATATGCTCGCGCTCCACCAGTTCCAGCGGTACCCAGGGAGGGTTTATGCGTAGGTGTCACGGTGTGGGCGTGCGTTTGTGGCGTTCGCTAGAGAGCAATCTGCCAGACTGGATTCATTCCCGAAAACAAGACAGAAGTCGCCTGTCTCCGGTGTGAAAGTTTCACGCTAATTGCAGGGATTCCTCAGAATATTTCTGAAGAAGTGGCTGAAGGCGATTGGCGTAGCGTGCCTGGAGGGCAGCTCCAATAACGAAATAGAAAAGGCTCGCGGGGATGTTCGACTCAAAAAGCGGCGGCCCGCTCTGTACGCCGCCCAGCGCCCAGCGGCCAGCGGTAGTGTTCTAGTTTGAAGTTGGCTCATGTGGAATCTCGTGCACTATAGCGGCAAATTCATCCGTAGCGGATTGAAACGCCCTGAAAGCCTCTTCCCACTGCTCTTGCAGTTCGCGGTAATGTTCATCCCCCGCGACACCGTGGCGCGTCTCTATGGCCTTTCGCAATTCTCTTGAAAGATCATTCAGTCGTGCGCGGGCGTTTGCGAGTTTCTCAAATGCGGCAGCGGATTCAGGCGTGGGCACGTGGGGAATATACCGCCGCGCTATCCGTGCTGCAAACATTTGCCGGAAGACCTGAGCGTCAGCGAACAAACTTTTCTTCCGCTCTCTGTTACGCTCCCTCCTATTAATGCCCTGCTTTTCCTCCTGCAAATTTGTCGCTGCCTGCGCCTGGCATGTGCAGTTGAGCACAGTTCTCCCCGCCCAAGATTGGTAAGGTCTCAAGAGCCCCTTGCGTTACCTCAACCGTTAACCAACCCTTTCCCTGGTTTCAAGCGGGCAATGCCGTCGATCCCCCGAGGATTACATCCTATGGCAGGCGACAAATACCGCATTACGAGTCCAACGATTGCTTTATTCCTTGAAGACGGCCGACACGTAGCGCACATGATCCCAAAGGACACGATTATCACGGTTCAAACTGAAACGTTCAATGGTGACCGGCTGAGAAGTCCTGTGGGCTGAGAAAACGGTCATGATGTTTACGCAGGACATCCGATCACGCGGGGTAAAGATCGACTAATCCGCTCGCGTTCGGTGTCGTGAATAGTCCCGGTGGAGCGGGTGAAATTATACATGCGAGAAGTGTAGCGCTCGGGAGTCGGCAGCCGTACACCTCCTCGTGTGAAAAATAACCTGCAACTCCGTCCCGTCCCCGCTTTCGATGGGGACCAAGAACAATTTTTTCAGAGCCGTGTCCAAAATGAGTGGAGAGCGTCGCGTGATGAGGAAGGCGCCGGGCGGTAATGGAACACGCTATTCTCTGCTGCGCTTAAAATGTTCAGACTGAAGAGGAGGTCCGGAGAGTCTTTCAGGGGATCAAGCAGGACGATATGGAAGGCGTTCTGGTCCAGCAGATGGTTCAAAACGGTGTTGAACTGATGATCGGCGTCGCGCCGGATCCTCTCTTCGGACCTCTGATCGCGTTCGGCCTCGGGGGAATTCATGTGGAGATTATTGTCGACGTCCGCTTTCGCGTCACGCCCCTCTCAGACCAGGATGCGCGCGAAATGGTTCGGGAAATCCGCGGGTATCGTTTGCTGCAGGGCTATCGCGGCCACCCTCCGGCCGACATTGAAGCCATTCAGGAAGTTCTGCTTCGCGTTTCGCGGCTGGTCGAAGATATTCCACGTCTGAATTCTTTTACGGCAACAAAAAGCTTCCTGTTGGCGATCGTGGGAACCTTCCTCACCTGCCACAACTGACAGTTATCTTTCGGTCACCCTCAATCGAAAAATATCAACTGACCTGAGATTCTGCGGGAAGCCCACGGTCTCCCATAACCTTTAGATACAGCACCCATAAGCCGCAAGCGTACCGGCAACCCAAATGCGGCGGCCAGTCGTTGGCGATACGTTGACCAACTTAAGGAGAAGTAAATAATGAGTTCGCAAGACAACATTCAACGATCCATTCTCCCCATTCCCGACGCGCAGCACGTGGGTGTCACCACGTATGACGCGAAAGACCCGGCAGCGAAATACCCGCCGATCGAGCAACTGCGTCCGCCCAAGGGTGCGCCCAATGTTTTGATCGTCCTGCTCGACGATGTGGGGTTTGGCGCATCGAGCGCCTTTGGCGGGCCGAGCAACACGCCGAACGCCGAGCGGTTGGCCAGGAACGGACTGAAGTTCAATCGCTTCCACACCACCGCGCTCTGCTCGCCCACTCGCCAGGCGCTGCTGACCGGGCGCAATCACCACTCGGTGAGCATGGGCGGTATATGTGAGATCGCGACTTCGGCCCCCGGCTACTCCTCGGTGCTGCCGAAGAACAAGGCGCCGCTCGCCATGACGCTCAAGCTTAATGGCTACTCGACAGCGCAGTTCGGAAAGTGCCACGAAGTGCCGGTCTGGGAAACCAGCGCGATGGGACCGTTCAACCAGTGGCCCACAGGCGGCGGGGGGTTCGAGTACTTCTACGGTTTCATCGGCGGAGAAGCCGATCAGTACTATCCGGGCATCTATGAAGGTACGACGCCGATGTCACCGGGCAAAACTCCCGAGGAGGGCTACCACTTTACCGAGGACATGACGAACAAGGCGATCGGCTGGGTACGACAGCAGAAGTCGCTCATGCCCGACAAGCCGTTCTTCATGTACTACGCACCGGGTGCGACTCACGCTCCACATCACGTGCCGAAGGAGTGGGCCGACAAGTACAAGGGCAAATTCGATGGCGGTTGGGACAAACTGCGCAAAGAAACCTTTGCCCGACAGTTGAAGCTCGGTGTGATTCCCGCCAATGCGGTCCTGACCGAGCGGCCCGCGGAACTCCCCGCCTTTGATGACATGCCGGAGGCGCTCAAGCCGATCCTCAGGCGTGAGATGGAGATCTACGCCGGGTTCCTCGAGCACACCGATCACCACGTGGGCCGTCTGCTCGATGCGCTGAAGGACCTGGAGGTGCTCGACGACACGCTGGTCTATTACATCTTCGGTGACAACGGCGCCTCCGCGGAAGGGACGCCAAACGGCTGTTTCAACGAGATCGCCGTGCTCAACGGCATGGGCACTATCGAGACCCCGGAATTCCTGATGAGCAAGATCGACGAGTTCGGCGGGCCGGAAGCCTCCAACCACTACGCGGTCGGCTGGGCGCACGCGATGAATACGCCTTACCAGTGGACCAAGCAGGTGGCCTCTCACTTCGGCGGCACCCGCAACGGCACCATCGTGCACTGGCCCAAGGGCATCAAGGCGAAGGGCGAGATCCGGAGTCAGTTCTGTCACGTGATCGACATCGCGCCGACGGTTCTCGAGGCCGCGGGGATACCTGCGCCGACGATGGTGAATGGCATACACCAGGCGCCGTTCGAGGGCACCAGCATGCTGTATGCGTTCAACGACGCTAAGGCGGCCGAGCGGCGTGAGACCCAGTACTTCGAGATGTTCGGCAACCGCGGCATCTACCACAAGGGCTGGACCGCGGTCACCCGGCACGGCGTCCCCTGGATTGGTGCCTACAAGCGCACCTTCGATGAAGATGTCTGGGAGTTGTACGACACCAATACCGACTGGACCCAATCGAAGGACCTCGCCAGGGAGAATCCGGAGAAACTGCACGAACTGCAGCGGCTGTTCCTGATCGAAGCGACCAAGTACAACGTGCTCCCGCTGGACGGCCGCCTTTTCGAGCGCTTCAATCCGGATCTCGCCGGCCGGCCCCAACTCATCAAAGGCAAGACGCAGATGCTGTTCGGCGGCATGAACCGGTTGAGCGAAGGCTCGATTGTGGCGACACACAACAAGTCGTATTCGCTCACGGCGGAGATCGAGGTTCCGAAGTCCGGCGCGAATGGTGTCATCGTCGCTATGGGCGGTATGACGGGCGGCTGGAGCTTCTACGCCAAGAACGGCAAACTGAAGCATTGCTATAACTTTTTTGGCATCAATCAGTACTTTGCCGAGGGCAATCAACCGATCCCTGAAGGGAAGCATCAGGTCCGCATGGAATTCAAATACGACGGCGGCGGCGTGGCGAAGGGTGGCCTGGTGTCGCTGTATGTGGACGGCAAGAAGGACGGCGAAGGCCGTGTGGAACAGACCGTTCCGATGGTGTTCGGCACCGAGACCTGCGACATCGGTGAGGATGCCTGCGCACCCGTGTCATCGGACTACGATTCCAAGAACAACCACTTCTCGGGTCAAGTCCATTGGGTGCAGATCGACCTGGAGAAGGATGATCAAGACCACCTGATCTCGCCGGAGGAACGCTTCAGCCTCGCAATAGCACGGCAGTAATCCAACTCACCGGCAGTCCCTTCCGGGCTGCCGGTGATAAGTGATTCGGACTCTGGTTCTGGCGGGAGGTTCTGATGGTTAATGCAAACTTTACCCAGGCTGATCCGCTGCCGTCCTGGAACGATGGTGAGGTGAAGCGGAGTATCTTCACGTTCGTGCAATCGGTGGTCGACCAGAACGGTCCTGACCACGTGCCAACCGCAGCGCGGATCGCCGTCTTCGATAATGACGGGACCCTCTGGGCTGAGCAGCCGCTTTACATTCAACTCGCTTTCGCCTTCGATCGCGTCAAGGCGTTGGCCCCGGAACACCCGGAGTGGCGTAACACTCAGCCGTTTCAGGCTGTGCTCGAAGGCGACTACAAGGCGCTGGCAGCAGCTGGGATGAAGGGCGTGCTCGAGTTGGTGACGGCGACACACAGCGGGATGACTAGCGATGAGTTCGATCGCATCGCCAGGGACTGGTTCGCAACTGCCAGGCATCCTCGCTTCAATCGTCCT
>Ga0097621_100003755_pt1 | contig 10524 bp, 7 predicted proteins | sample KBSMisM72_FD_73165 | JGI IMG/M metagenome (GOLD analysis project Ga0097621, IMG submission 73165) | Miscanthus rhizosphere microbial communities from Kellogg Biological Station, Michigan, USA - KBS Miscanthus M7-2 (version 2) (version 2) | ecosystem: Host-associated > Plants > Roots >... | reverse complement strand
GGCATCGACTTCGAGCACAAGGTGAAGATGGGGATCCGCGACAACCGCTATGACGCGATGGTGCCGCAGGTGATCGGGCCCTTGCGCCTGGCCGGTCGGGTGCATGCGAGCGAGGCGCGCCTGGCGCGCGCGCATACCGCCAGGAAGCTCAAGTTCACCTTGCCCGGACCGATGACGATCGTCGATACGGTCGCCGATCGCTACTACGGCGCCGGCAAGGAAGGCCGCATCAAGATGGCCTTCGCGTTCGCCGAGCTGCTCAACCAGGAAGCGCGCGCGCTCGAGGCCGATGGCGTCGACATCATCCAGTTCGACGAGCCGGCGTTCAACGTCTACATGGCCGACGCGGCCGAGTGGGGCGTCGCCGCGCTCGAGCGCGCCGCCGAGGGGCTGAAGTGCAAGACCGCGGTCCATATCTGCTACGGCTACGGCATCAAGGCCAACGTCGACTGGAAGGGAACGCTCGGCAACGAATGGCGCCAGTACGAGCAGGTCTTCCCGGCACTCGCGAAGAGCAGCATCGACCAGGTGTCGCTCGAGTGCTTTCACTCGCACGTGCCGGCCGAGCTGATGCGCCTCCTCGACGGCAAGGACGTGATGGTCGGCGTCATCGACGTCGCCTCCGACGTCATCGAGACGCCCGAGGAGATCGCCGAGACGATCGCGACCGCGCTTCGTTACGTGCCCAAGGAGCGCTTGTTCCCGTGCACCAACTGCGGCCTGGCGCCGATGCGGCGCGCCGTCGCCGAGGCCAAGCTGGCCGCGCTGGCGCAGGGCGCGGCCCTGGCCCGAGAACGCCACGGCCGATGAGCGCAGCCGCGCTGCATCCGCCGACGACGCCACCCGAGAAGCTCGCGACGGCGCTGCGCGAGCATGGCCGAGCCGTTCTTGCGCCGGCCGGCTTTGCCCGCTTCACGGGTGCCGAGGTCGCCGAGCTCGACCGGCTCAGACCGTCGTGGGACGACCTGCCGCCCGACGCCCACCTGCGCGACGGCGGCCGCTACCGGCGCCGCCGTCATGCCAGCTTCGTCGTCGACGCGGGCGAGATCAGGCTCGTGCCGCAGCGTGCGCACTGGCAGCCGATCGAATACAACGCTCTCCACGGCGGCCTCGAGCGCTGGTTCGAGCCGATCGATCCGGCGGTGCTGGCCGCAGGCGCGTGGCAACGCATGCTGCGGTCGTTCGCGACGATGGCGTCGCAGCTGAAGGGCGCGCAGCCGTGGTTCGTCGAGGCGCATCAGTTCCGCATCGACACCACCGACGGGATCGGCCGGCCGACGCCGGAGGGCGCGCATCGCGACGGCGTCGACTTCGTCGCCGTCGTCCTGGTCGGCCGCGAAGGGATCAAGGGCGGCGAGACGCGCGTGTTCGCGACCGATCGGCCAGAAGGGATGCGCTTCACGATGCTCGAGCCGTGGACAACGCTCGTCCTCGACGACGCCCGCGTCATCCACGAGAGCACGCCGATCCAGCCGCTCGAGGGCTACGGCCACCGCGACACGCTCGTCCTCACCTATCGCGCGGGCGGCTTCCAGGGGCCACCGGGCAGCGCCTGAACGGCCCGTAGCGAAACCGCCAATCATTCATCGCCGGTAGACCGCCATGTGGAAGATCGTGCTTGTCGTCGTTGCCGTCCTGGTGGTCGGCGTTCTTGTCGTCGCGGCAGTGCGGCCCGACGATTTCTCGGTCCAGCGCAGCGCCAGCATCCAGGCGCCGCCCGAGAAGATCTATCCAATGCTGGCCGACTTCCGTCAGTGGCCGGCGTGGTCGCCGTGGGAAAAGCTCGATCCGGAGATGAAGCGCACGCTCGGCGGCCCGGCGAGCGGGCCGGGCGCGACCTACGCCTGGCAGGGCTCGAGCAAGGTCGGCGCCGGACGGATGGAGATCAAGGAGGTCACTGCCCCGGCCCAGGTCCGGATCCAGCTCAACTTCATCAAGCCGTTCGAAGGCCACAACGTCACCGACTTCGCCATCGTGCCGCGCGGCGACACGACCGAAGTCACGTGGCTGATGCGCGGCCCGGCGCCGTTCGTCTCGAAGTTGATGGGCGTGTTCGTCGACATGGACAAGATGATCGGCAAGGACTTCGAGACCGGCCTTGCCAACCTCAAGGCGGCCGCGGAGAAGTGAGGGGTTCAGCCGGCGCGCAGCGCTGCAAGGACGCGTTCGGCGTGCGGGATCGGCGCGACCGCGCCGTAGCCTTCGGTCGAGAGCGCGGCCGTCGCCGCGGCGTAGCGGCCGGCGAGTTCGAGGTCGTCGCCGGCGACCAGACGGGCGACGAACGCACCGCCGAACGCGTCGCCGGCGCCGGTCGCGTCGACGGCATGGCACGGATGCGGCGGGATCCGGATGCGTCGGCCTGCGTCGGCGACCCACGCGCCTTGTGCGCCGCACTTCAACGCCACGACCTTGGCGCCGAGCGCGAGGCAATGGTCGAGCATCGCCTCGGGCTGGCTCAGGCCGAGCAGCGCCGCGAGGTCGTCGTGGCTGGGCAGGCAGATGTCGGCGCAGGCGATGGCATTCTCGATCGCCGGCCGCGCCCGCCCGAGGGGCCAGAGCTTCAGGCGCAGGTTGGTGTCGAAAGAGACCCGGACGCCGGCACTGCGGGCAATCGCGATCGCGGCGAAGCAGGTGTCGAGCGCGACTTCCGAAAGCGCCAGCGAGATGCCCGACAGATGGAGCACGCGCGCCGCCTCGATCTGCGCCCGCGACAACTGCGCCGGTGTCATCCGGCTCGCGGCCGAACCGCGCCGGAAGAAGCTGAAGTGATGCCCCGCGGCATCGTGGGTGACGACGTAGATCGCGGTAAAGGCGTCGGCGTCGATACGTACGCCGCTGGCGTCGACGCCTTCGTTGCGCCACAGCTCGCGCAGCAAGGCGCCATAGGCGTCGTCGCCGACGGCGGAGAGGTAGCCGACGCGTGCGCCCTGGCGCGCCGCCGAGATCGCGAAGTTGGAGCTGTCGCCGCCGTAGCCCTGCAGGTAGACGCGTCCGTCTTCGGCGCCGGTCTGATTGAACTCGATCATCGCCTCGCCGAGAGCGAGGATGTCGACATCGGCCATGTCGCTTGCGCCCGCCGAGCTACCGGAGCAGCGCTTCGCGCATGAACATCACGGTCGCGAAGAACTGGAAGTCGGCGTTCTCCTTGCGCGCGAAGCCGTGGCCCTCGTTCTCGCCGCGCAGGTACCAGACGCGGCTGCCGCTGGCGCGCGCCTTGGCGACCATCTGCTCCGACTCGGTGTACGGAACGCGCGGGTCGTTCTTGCCCTGCACGACGAACAGCGGCTTGGTGATCCGCGCCGCGTTCGTGAGCGGCGCGATCCGGAGCATGAAACCGCGCATCGCCGGATCGCGCTCGTCGCCGTATTCGACCCGACGCAGGTCGCGCCGATAGCTCTCGGTGTTCTGCAGGAAGGTGACGAAGCTCGAGATGCCGACGACGTCGATCGCACCGGCGATCCGGTCGGCATAATTTGTCGCCACGGCCAGGCTCATGTAGCCGCCGTAACTTCCGCCCGAGACCATCACGCGCGACGCGTCGAGGTTCGGCTGGCGCGCGATCCAGTCGAGCAGCGCGCCGATGTCCTTCACCGAGTCCTCGCGTTTCATGCCGTTGTCGAGCGCGAGGAAGGTCTTGCCGAAGCCCGACGAGCCGCGCACGTTGGGCCGCAGCACGGCGACGCCGAGCTCCTCCAGAAAATAGTTGTGGCGGCCGAGAAAGCCGACCGTGGCCTGGCCCTCGGGCCCGCCGTGAATGTCGACCAGCACCGGCCGCTTGCCGGTGAAGCGCGCCGGCGGCATGGCGAGCAGGCCCGAGATCTCGCGCCCGTCGAAGCTCGGCCAGCGAACGATCTTCTGCTCGGCGAACGACGCCATCCGGGCCCCGGCAGGGGCGTACGGCGTGGTCCAGCGCTGCACCGCGCCGTTGGCGGGGTCGACCACCGCGACGGTCGCAGGCGTACGGCTGCCGTCCAGGGTCGATGCCAGCGCGGGCAGGCGCGGATGGAACTGCAAGGTCACGACGCTGCCTTCGGGCAGCTGCGGCGTCGGCAGCGGATCGAAGGTGTCGGCATCGAAGAAGCGCAGCTCGCGCCGGCCTTCGACGTTTGCGCCGACGGCGAGCAGGCGGCCGGTGGCGTCGAGCGACACGGCGTCGATGTCCGATGGAATGCTGCGCGTCACCCGTTGTTGCGAGCCGTCGCCAACCCGGAAGAACATCAGTTCGCGGAACTCACCGGCCCGGTCGCTGAGGAAGAACAAGCCCGAGCCATCGCGCTTCCAGACGCTGGCGAAGTGCCTCGCCGATGGCTGCCCCGCCGCCGGCAGTACCTGCCTGCGTGCGCCGCTCGCGAGGTCGAGCAGCCACACCTCGGACTCCGCGGCCGAAAGGTAGCGGGTGAGCGCGATCTGCGAATCGTCCCAGGCGACCGAGCTCACGCCCCAGCCGCCGCCGGGGAGCTCGGCAAGGCGGCGCTGCGCCTCAGGCTTGAGCGGGTCGATCAGCGAGAGCGTCTGGCTGATCTCGTTGCGGCTGCCGCCGGGAGCGGTGCGATCGAGCGGTAGCGAGAGGTAGAGCAGGCGGCCCGAGCGATGCAGCCATTCCTGCATGTTGTGGCGCTGATTCGGTGGCGTCAGCAAGGTCGTCTGTTGCGTCGCCAGGTCGAGCCGGTAGAGCTGGGCCGCCTCGTCGCCGCCGGTCGAGCGCTCGAAGACGATGTAGTCGCCGCGCGTCGGCTCGTAGCTGGCTGTGCGCACCGGCTCGCTGAAGTCGGTCAGCTGCTCCGGCTCTCCAAGCGGCGCGGCGATGCGAAAGATCTGGATCGTGTCGCCGCCCGCCTTGCGGGTCGAGACCAGCATCTCGCTGCGCAACGGATGCCAGTCGACGAAGCGATGGCCGCGGAAATCGGTATAGCGCGCGACCTCGTCGACGAGCCGGCGCGGCACGGGAGGAATCCCCTGGGCGACCAGATTGCGATTGGGCGCGAGGACGTCGGCGGATTCGCCCGCAGGGGTCGGAGCGGTCGGCGGCAGGGGCGCGCAGGCACCGAGCAAGGTCGCGCAGAGCAAGGCGGCGGCGGACGAGAACGGAGCGATCGACGGCATCGAGTGTCGGCGCGGCGGCACCGCGCCCGGGTCAGGGCGCGCGATTGTCGCGCAGCGCCGCCGGCGCCCGCGAGCTCAGCGCGGCGCGCCCTCGAACCGAGGCTGCGTCAGGCGGCGGTGGCGAGTGCCGGTGCGCTCGGCTGGATGCCGGCGATCGCCCACTCGCGGCTGCCATCGGCCGGCTTGACGAGATGCCAGACCTCGTCGAACGCCTCGGGCGCGAGAGCGCCGTCGTCGCGGATCATTCCGTGGAAGCGCACGCTCACGATCTGACGATCGGCCTCGCGGGCAACGTCGAGTACCTCGGCATCGACGCGAACGACATCGGTCCGCTGCGCCACGCCACCGCGCTCCTGCAGATCGAGCTTGGCGGCTGCGAACATCTCCGGCGTGGTGAAGGCGCGCAGGTCATCGAGGTCGCCGACGTCGTTGGCCGCCTGCAGGCGGATGAAGATCATCTTGGCGACGCGCTCGAACGCCGGCGCGTCGAAATCGGCTGGAAGGCTGGTCGCTGCCATCGGCGCGACGGCGGCGGCGAGCGGCCCGCTGCCGGAGGCCTGCCCGGGCGACCCGGCGTCGCCGATCGGTTGGCCTCGAAACTGCGCCGGTCGCTCGTCGACGAACGATGCCGGTGCCTTCGGCAACGGCGCGCCGGCGCCGGCGAGCTGCATCCCCCCGCCCGCCGTCGTCGGGTTCGAAGGCATGAAACGACGCATCAGGAAACGCACCACGAAAAAGGCCGCGGCGGCAAGCAGCACCATCATGATGATGTTGCCGAATTCGGCGCCGAGGCCGAGGTGGCTCATCAGCGCGGCGATGCCGAGGCCGGCGGCGAGACCGGCGATCGGGCCCATCCAGGAGCGGCGCGGGGCCGCGGCGGGAGTCGCTGCTGCGGTCGGCGCTGGCGCCGGCTGCGCCGCGGGCGCGACCGGGCGTGCCGGAACCGCGGTCGGCGTCGCGGGAGGCAGGCTGCGTTGCATGCCGACGGCGCCGCCGCCACCGATGCGGCGCGCTTCGGCAATGCCAGGCAGCGCGCTGCTGGCGGCGAACGTGACGGCCAAAGCCAGGGCAAGTGATCTCATTGCAGTCTCCTTCGCGGCTCGTTGTGCGAGCTGAATGCGGGCGATCATACGGGTCGCCAATGACCCCATCGCCGCATGTGCGGGCCGAGGCGCTCGATGCAAGCGTCGCGTTGACTCGGTCGAGCGCCGGTCAGCAGCTCACGGCATGGAGGTCGCGCGGCAAGGAGGCGCGTGGGACGGAGAAGAAGCGGAGCGAGGGCTGAGCCCGTCAGCGGCGGGCGAAGCGCTGCATCTCGGCCGACGACAGGACGCGCAGGGCCGGCGCGTCGGCGAGCGCGGCGATCAGTGCCGCGGCGACCGTCGCCCCCTCGATCGGCCGCACGCCGGCCGGCACCAGCGGCAGCATCGGCCCGAGCAGGCGCGCGGCCCAGACCTCGCCGCGCCGCGTCGGCTGGCCGAGCGCGGCGCGGTCGCCGAGCAGCAGCGACGGGCGGGCGATCACGACCGACGCATAGCCGAGCGATCGCACCGCTGCTTCCATCTCGCCCTTGACGCGGTTGTAGAAGACGAGCGAGGTGGCATCGGCGCCGAGCGCCGAGATCACGCCGAGCCGGGTGGCGCCGGCGCGGCGCGCGGCGCGGGCGATGGCGACGACGAGGTCGAAGTCGACGGCGCGAAACGCCGCCTCGGAGCCGGCGACCTTGATCGTCGTGCCGAGCGCGATGTAGACGTCGTCGGCAGGCGGCTCCTCGCCGGCGAGCTCGGCCGCGTCGCCGATGCGCACGGCCAGGCGCGGGTGACGTGCCAGCGCCGAGGTCAGCGGCCGTCGCGCGACCACTTCGACCTTGCGGTAGCGGTCGTCGTCGAGCAGCTGGGCCAGCAACGCCTGGCCGACCAGGCCGGTCGCGCCCGCGACGAGCGCCGTTCGGGGCGGAGTCGCGGCCGGCCGAGCCATCTTCAGGCGCCTGTTCGCTGCCTCGCGCTCAGCGCTTGGGGGTGGTCGAGCGCTGGGGCGCGCCGGCGCTGCGGCCGCCGTCGCGACGCGGCGCCGAGGCGCCGCCGCGGGCCCCGCCGCCGCCGGCGGGGCGATGGCCCGGGCTGCCGCTGTTGCCGCCGCCATTGCCACGCCCGGCGCCCTGGCCGCGACCCGCGTCGCCGCGGCCATGGCCGGGGCCGTCGCGTCGCGGCCGAGCGCCGCCCCGACCGGCACCTTCGCCGATCACCATCCGCCCGAGGACGATCGGCTCGGGCCGCTCGTGCGCCGGCGGCGCGAAGCCGGGGATGATTTCCTTCGGGATCTCGTGCTTGATCAGCCGCTCGATGTCGCGCAGGAAGCCGTTCTCGTCGACCGAGACGAGCGAGATCGCCTCGCCCGGCGAGCCGGCGCGGCCGGTGCGGCCGATGCGGTGCACGTAGTCTTCCGGGACGTTCGGCATCTCGAAGTTGACGACATGCGGCAGCTGGTCGATGTCGATGCCGCGCGCGGCGATGTCGGTCGCGACCAGCACCTGCAGCGCGCCCTTCTTGAAGTCGGCGAGCGCCTTGGTGCGCGCCGTCTGGCTCTTGTTGCCATGGATCGCCATCGCCGTGATGCCTTGCTTGAGCAGGTGTTCGACGAGGCGGTTGGCGCCGTGCTTCATGCGCGTGAAGACCAGCACCTGGTGCCAGTCGTTGTCCTTGACGAGATGGGTCAGAAGGTCCTTCTTCATCTCGCGGCCGACCGGATGCACCTTCTGCGCGACCAGCTCGGCGGTCTGGTTGCGGCGCGCAACCTCGATCAGCACCGGCGCGTTGAGCAGACGATCGGCGAGCGCCTTGATCTCGTCGCTGAAGGTCGCCGAGAAGAGCAGGCTCTGCTTCTTCGCCGGCACGACCGCGAGCACCTTCCGGATGTCGGGCAGAAAGCCCATGTCGAGCATGCGATCGGCCTCGTCGAGGACGAAAATTTCGACCTGCGAGAGGTCGAGCGTGCGCTGGCCGTGGTGGTCGAGGAGGCGCCCCGGCGTGGCGACGAGGATGTCGACGCCGCGGCGCAGCTTGTCGACCTGCGGCTGCATGCCGACGCCGCCGAACATGACCATGCTGGTCAGCTTGGAGTGCTTGCCGTAGACGCGAACGCTCTCCTCGACCTGGGCGGCGAGCTCGCGTGTCGGCGTCAGTATCAGGGCGCGGATCGGCAGCTTGCCGCGCGCATCGCGGACGGCCGGCTTGTTCATCAGGCGCTGCAGCAGCGGCAGGACGAAGCCGGCGGTCTTGCCGGTGCCGGTCTGGGCGCCGCCCATGACGTCACCGCCCGAGAGGACGGCGGGAATGGCTTGCGCCTGGATCGGAGTGGGCGTGGTGTAGCCGGCTTCGTGAACGGCACGCAGCAGCGGCTCGGCCAGGCCGAGGGTATCGAAAGACATCTTGGAGTTCTGCCAAATTCATCGGCCTGCTGCCCGCGGTGCGGGCGCCAGTCGAAGGCAGACGGGGGAGGGGAGTCGGAAGCGACTGCGTCGGCGCTGACTGGAAAACATGGCGACGCGAGTACGCATTGTAAGCGAAGTGGGCGTCGTGCCGACTGCCGATGCGTGAGCAATGCGCGCCCGCGGGCGCAGCGTCGGGTTGGGCGTGGAAGAACTAGTATTGGACCGGCGCACTTTTTCGACCGGAGGCCCCGTGAGCGAGACCGAGACGCGGCAGCGCCTGGCCGCGATCCTGATGGCCGACGTGGCCGGCTATTCGCGCCTGATGAGTTGCGACGAGGCCGGCACGGTCGCCGCGCTCGACGCTGCGCGCGCGGTATTCCAAACGACGATCGCCGCCCAGCGCGGCCGGGTGATCGACATGGCGGGCGACTCGGTCCTGGCGGTCTTCGAGACCGCCAGCGGTGCGGTCGCTTCGGCGCTCGCGATCCAGGCCGAGCTCGGCAAGCGCTCGGCCGAGGTCGCCGCCGACTGCCGGATGCAGTTTCGCATCGGTGTCCATCTCGGCGACGTGATCGAGAAGAGTGACGGCACGATCTACGGCGACGGCGTCAACATCGCCGCGCGCCTCGAGAGCATCGCCGAGCCCGGCGGCGTCACCGTCTCCGACGCCGTGCAGTGCGCCATCCGCCAGCGCATGAGCGCCACCTTCGACGACATCGGCGAGCAGCGCGTCAAGAACATTCCGGAGCCGGTGCGCGCCTATCGCGTGCGCGATTCGGCAGCACCCGCCGCGAGGCCCTCGCCGCCGTCGACGACGCCCAATCCGCTGGTGCGCGAGCGCGTCGACAAGCCGTCGATCGCGGTCCTGCCGTTCAACAACATGAGCGGCGACCCGGAGCAGGACTTCTTCGCCGACGGCATCACCGAGGACATCATCACCGAGCTGTCGCGCTTCCGCGAGCTGTTCGTGATCTCGCGCAACTCGTCCTTCAAGTACAAGGGCAGCGCGGTCAACGTCGCCCAGTTCGCGCGCGAGCTCGGCGTGCAGTACGTCGTCGAGGGCAGCGTCAGGAAGGCCGGCAAGCGGGTCCGCATCACGGTGCAGCTGATCGACGCCAAGACCGAGCGTCACGTCTGGGCCGAGCGCTACGACCGCGACCTCGAGGACATCTTCGCGATCCAGGACGAGGTCACGACCGCGATCGTCGCGACGCTGCCGGGCCGGATCGAGGCCGCGGCGCGCGACCGCGTCGCCCGGCTGACGACCGAGAACATGGCCGCCTATGAGTGCGTCCTCGCCGGCAAGCTGCTGCATCACCGCAGCAACCGCGAGGACAACGCGCGCGCCCAGCAACTGCTGCAGCGCGCGATCGAGCTCGACCCGAGCTACGCCCATGCGCATGCCTGGAAGGCCTGCGTGCTCGGCCAGACCTGGGTCTACAACTGGTGCGAGAGCCGCGCCGCGACCGAAGTGATGATCGGCGAGGCGCTGCGCATGGCGCAGTCGCTCGACGACAACGATTGCGACGTGCACCGGATCCTGGCAGCGATCAGCATCGTGCAGGACAACCACGACCAGGCGGTCTACCACCAGGCGCGCGCCCTGAGCCTGAACCCGAACGACGACCTGGTCGTCGTCCAGGAAGGCGAGCTCCTCACCTGGCTCGGCCGCGCCGACGAAGGGGTCGAGTGGATCAGGAAGGCGATGCGCCTCAACCCCTACCACCCGGAGCGATTCTGGAACCATCTCGGGCGCGCCTGCTTCGTCGCGCGGCGCTACGGCGAGGCGGTCGACGCGCTCAAGTGCATCGGCCAGCCCGACACCGCCCAGCATGCGCTCCTCGCTGCGTGTCATGCCGGCCTCGGCAACGGCGCGGCCGCCGAGCACCAGCGGCGCCAGGTGCTGGCGAACGAGCCCGGCTTTGGCGCCGCGGCGCACCTCGCGACGCTGCACTACCGGCACGACGCCGATCGCGAGCACCATCGCGAGC
>Ga0097621_100003751_pt1 | contig 10528 bp, 3 predicted proteins | sample KBSMisM72_FD_73165 | JGI IMG/M metagenome (GOLD analysis project Ga0097621, IMG submission 73165) | Miscanthus rhizosphere microbial communities from Kellogg Biological Station, Michigan, USA - KBS Miscanthus M7-2 (version 2) (version 2) | ecosystem: Host-associated > Plants > Roots >... | reverse complement strand
TCGGACGTGGAGACCTCCGCGAGGTGAGCGCGGAAGAGCGGCCCGCGCGCGAGATCGAACGGCTCCGCTTCGCGCTGCGCGAGCCACGCACGCAGATCGTCTTTACGAACGCGAGCGGTCTCCAGCGGCACGTCGCTCGGTGCGTCCACGACACGTGATGGAACCCCGCCTTCGCCGACGTAGCGCGTGCGAAGCGTGTCGTGTCGCGTGACGAGCGCTCGGAGCGCGGCGGCGAGAGCGGGCACGTCGAGCGACCCTTCGAGGCGCAGCGCGAGCGGCAAGTTGTAGGTCGACTTGCCGGCCTCGTATTGATCGATGAACCAGAGGCGCTGCTCGGCGAAAGAGAGCGGCGCGTGCGAAACCCGTTCGATGGCGGCCGCCGTGTCCGCTGCCGGCCGGTCGTCGGCGAGCTCCGCAGCGAGGCCCTCGAGCGTCGGGTGCTCGAACACGACACGAACGCCGAGCTCGACGCCGAGCTCGCGGCGCACACGCGAAACGAGCTTCGTCACGAGGAGCGAATGGCCGCCGAGCGCGAAGAAGTCGTCGGTCGCGCCCACGCGCGGCGCGCCGAGCACCTCGCACCAGATCGCGGCGAGACGCGCCTCCGTCTCGGTGCGTGGCGCGACGTAGTCCGCGTGCAGCGTGGATCGATCGGGCGGAGGAAGCGCGGCCCGATCGAGCTTGCCGTGGCGCGTGAGCGGCCATCGATCGAGCACGACGAACGCCGAAGGAACCATGTACGCGGGCAAATGCGCACCGGCGAATTCGCGAATCTTGCCCACGTCGATCATCGCGTTGGTGCGCACGTAGCCGACGAGCACGCCGTCGCGCGCGAGCACGTGCGCGTCCTCGACGCTCGGGTGACGACCGAGCACGGCCGCGACCTCGGACGGCTCGATGCGGTGACCGCGCAGCTTGATCTGATCGTCGACGCGCCCGACGAACTCGAGCTGGCCGTCGGCGCGGAGCAGGCCGACGTCGCCGGTGCGATAGAGGCGCGCGCCCCGTACGAATGGGCTCGGGACGAAACGCTCGGACGTCTGCGCAGCATCCCCGACGTAACCGAGCGCGAGCGGCGTTCCGCCGATGCAGATCTCGCCCGGCACGCCGATGGGCACTGGCTGGAGGCGCTCGTCGAGCACGTGCACGCTGCACCCGGGAACGATCGAGCCCAGCGGCGCGCGCGCGGTCGTCCATGACGCCCGCGCTTCGTCCATCGCGCACGCCGTGACGCTGATCGACGCTTCCGTCGGCCCGTAGGTGCTCCACAGCTCGGGCGCGCCTCGCGACCGGCAGAAACGCTCGACGACGGCTCGATCTGCGCGCTCGCCGCCGATGACGACGAGACGTAGCGAAGAAGGCCAGCCGCCGCGCGACTCCGCGCCTTCGAGCAGCGACGACAGGTACGCCGTCGTGACGTCGAGCAAGGTCACGCGCTGCGCGTCGCAGGCCTCGAGTAGACGCACGGCGTCGAGCATCGCGTCGTCTCGCAAGACGAGCGCGCCACCCGAGACCCACGACAGGAGGAGCTCTTCGAGGCTCGCGTCGAACGAGAGCGCTGCGAACTGAAGCACGCGATCTTCACGCGTGACTTGCCACGTCTTCGCCATCGCCGTCGCGTACGAGACGAGTCCGCGATGCGACAGGACTACCCCCTTCGGCTCGCCCGTCGTGCCAGACGTGTGCAGCACGACCATCGCGTCTCCGACGACGTCGCCGCCGTCGTGCGCGTGCTCGGTCTCGTGAGCCATGTCGAGGCGCAGCTCCACCCCGACGATCGACGCGAGGTCTCCGTAGCCGAGCCCGACGCGGGCGCCGCATCGTTCGAGCATCGAGCGCGATCGCGCGCTCGGAAGCTTCGGATCGATGGGCACGTACGCCGCGCCCGCGATCAGCGCGGCCAAGATCCCGATGAATGTCTGGTGCCGTCGCGTCGCGGAGATCGCCACGCGATCCCCACGCCGGACGCCCGCGCCATGAAGAGCCGCCGCGACGCCTCTCGCGCGGCGGTGTAGCTCGCCGAAGGACACGACGAGCTCGCCTTCCACGATCGCGGGTGCGTCCGGTGTCTCCTTCGCCCAGCGCGCCACGAGCTCGTCGGCACGGGCGATCTTTCCCGCAAGGGCGGGCGCCGATGCGCGCTCGATGATCGACGCGCGGTCGCCGTCTTCGAGGAGCGGAACGTCCGAGACGCGCGCGTCCGGCCGCGCGACGAACGCCTCGAGGATGACGCGGAGCTCGCGCGCCATGCGCTCGATCGTCCCTGCGTCGAACAGCGCGGTCGCGTAGTTGAGCGTGCAGGCGATCTTGCCGCTCCCGGCTTGGACGAAGAAACCATCCGCGAAGAGGAGGGAGAGATCATCCTGCGCGATGCCGAGCGCCGGACGGAGCGGCTCGATCGCGAGCCCCGGCATCGTGGAGCCTTTCGCGCCGCTCGCGCCGACGGACGCCACGGTCACTTGGAACAGCGGAGTACGGCTCGGATCGCGCGGCACCTCCAGCGCCTCCACGATGCGTTCGAAGGGCACCTCCGCGTGCGTTTGCGCGGCGACGATTCCCCCATGCACGCGCCGGAGCAGCTCCGCGACGGTGGGATCGCCTGCGAGCTCCGCGCGAAGAACGAGCATGTTCACGAAGAAGCCGACGAGACCTTCCGTCTCCACGCGGTTGCGCTGCGCGTCGGGCGCTCCGATCGCGAAGTCCTTCTGTCCGCTGTGGCGCCACAAAAGCACCTCGAACGCCGCGAGCATCACGGCGAACAGCGAGCCGTGCTTCTTCGCCAGCTCCCGCAGGCGTCCCGACAGCGCGGCATCCAGCTCGAAGGCGAGGGAGGCGCCCACGTTCGATTGCGTCGGGGGGCGCGCCCGGTCCGTCGGCAGCTCGAGCACCGGCAGGCCCGCGAGGCGCTCGCGAAAAAACGCGAGCGACGCCTCCACGCGATTTCCCGAAAGACGCGCGCGCTGCCAAGCCGCGAAGTCGGCGTACTGGATCGCGAGCGGCGGCAGCTTCGGCGTACGACCTTCGCGCGCGGCCGCGTAGAGCTCGCCGAGATCGCGAAGCAGCACGTCGAACGACCATCCGTCCGAGACGACGTGGTGCATCGACATCACGAGCACGTGATCGTCCGCGGCGAGCCGCGCGAGCGCCACGCGGAAGAGTGGCCCCTTCGCGAGATCGAACGGCCGCCGCTCTTCGCGCGCGAGCCAATCGGCGAGATCCGATTCACCGATCTCCGCGACGTCGATCGATACATCCGACGGCGCGTCCACGACGCGAAACGGCTGCCCCGCGTCTTGTCCGTAGCGCGTGCGAAGCGTCTCGTGCCGCGCGACGAGCCCACGGGCGGCCGTGCCCAGCGCTCTCTCATCGAGAACGCCGCGAAGGCGAAGCGCGAGCGGCAGGTTGTACGTGGCTTGCCCCGGATCGTACTGCTCGATGAACCAGAGCCGCTGCTCGGAGAACGAAAGCGGCAACGCGCCGTCGCGCGGCACGACCGGAATGTCGTCGTCCGCGGCCGGCTTCATCGCGCGCAGGCGCTGCTCGAGCATCGCGCGCTTCTCCGGAGGGAGCGCTGCGATGCGAGCCAGCATCTCCGCGGAGAGGTCCGTCACATCGCCTCGATTTCGTCGAGCAGCGCCGCCGTCGCTGCCTCGTCGCGCGCCACCAGCAGCGCGAGCACGGCGTCGCCGAGCTGGGCGATCGTCGGGCGTTCGAAGAGCGCGCGGATGCCGAGCTCCACGCCGATCTCCTTGCGCACGCGCGACACGACCTTTGTCACGAGCAGCGACTGCCCACCCAGCGAGAAGAAGTCGTCATCGATGCCCACCCGCGCGATGCCGAGGACGTCGCTCCAGATCGCGGCGAGCGCCTCTTCGATCGGTGTTCGCGGCGCGGTGTAGGCGGACTGCGATTGGCTCGGATCCGGCGCCGGCAGCGCTTTGCGATCGATCTTGCCGTTCGGGCTGAGCGGCAGCTTGTCGAGGCGAACGAAGATCGCCGGCACCATGTACTCGGGCAGCGTGGTCTTCAGGTGCGTGCGCAAAGCGTCATCGGCGCACTCGTCGCCGACGACGTACGCAACGAGCATCTTCTCGGTGCCTTGGCCGTGCGCGACGACGACGACCTGGCGCACGGCGGGATGCTTCAACAGCGCCGTCTCGATTTCGCCGAGCTCGATCCGGAAACCGCGCACCTTGACCTGATGATCGAGGCGTCCGATGAACTCGAGCGCGCCGTCGTCGCGCCAGCGCACGAGATCGCCCGTGCGATAGAGGCGCGTTCCGGCAGGGCCGAAAGGATCCGGCGTGAAGCGCTCCGCCGTCAGCTCCGAACGCGTGTATCCACGCGCGACGCCGTCACCGCCGATGTAGAGCTCGCCCGCGAGGCCGATGGGCATCGGCTGCATGAGCGCGTCGAGCACGTACGTTTGCGTGTTCCCGATCGGCCGCCCGATGAGAACGCGCTTCGCGTCGCGTTCGAGCCGGCAGATCGTCGACCAGATCGTGGTCTCGGTCGGACCGTAGACGTTCCACGTCTCGACCGTCGACCGCGCGAGCGCGTTCGCGAGATCGAGCGGGACAGCTTCGCCGCCGCATAGGCCGCGTAGGCCGTGCGAAGGCGACAGACCCGCGTCGACGAGCATGCGCCACGTCGCGGGCGTGGCCTGCAAGTACGTCGCGCGGTGCTTCTGCGCGAGCCGCAAGAGCGCGGCGCCGTCGAGCGTGCTCTCGCGATCGGCGATCGCGACCGTGCCGCCCGTGACGAGCGGCATGAAGAGCTCGAGCCCTGCGATGTCGAACGAAAGCGGCGTGATGGCGAGGAGCGTCGAGCGCTTCGAGAAGCTCGTGAGCTCGGCGAACGACGCGAGGCAATTCGCGAGAGCGCCGTGCGAGACGCCGACGCCCTTCGGCACGCCGGTCGAGCCGGACGTGAAGATGACGTACGCGAGATCGCCAGCGTGACGCTCCGCGCGCGGCCGCACGGCGACGGCGACTCGTTGATCTCGCCACGCGTCGGTTCGCAAATCGAGCCGTTCGGGGCCGTCGAAGGCGATGTCGGTGTTCGTCACGACCACCTTCGGCCGCGCTTGCTCGACCATCATCCGCAGGCGCTCGAACGGATAGCTCGGATCGAGCGGAACGTACGCCGCGCCCGTCTCGAGCACGGCGAGGAGCGCGATCGGGAGCTCGAGCGAACGCTCCATGCACACGCCGACGAGCGACCCGCGCGAGACGCCACGCGATCGAAGGCGTTCGGCGAGCTGCTTCGCGCGCGCGTCGAGCTCGCCGTAAGAGAGCGTCGCATCTGCGAACGCGACAGCGACGGCGTTCGCATCGAGCCGCGCGTTCTCTTCGACGCGATCGTGGACCGGCGACCGCGGGAAGTCTCTCGACGTGGCGTTCCAGCGCGAGACCACGTTCGCGCGCTCTTCGTCGTCGATGATGCGCAGCTCCGCGAGCGATGCGTCCGGGGAGGCGGCGCAGCTCGCGATGAGCGTCGCGAAATGCGCGGCCATGCGGTCCATCGTCTTCGGCTCGAATAGATCTTCGTCGAAGTGCATCTGGCCGTAGAGCGAGCCATCGATCTCGGCGCAAGCGACGGAGAGATCCGCGACGTCGTGCTGCTGCGGGATCCAATACGAATCGCCCGAGAGCGCGCCGATGTCCGCGCGACACGGCGCGCCGTGGATGATGTTCCCGCTGAGCCCATGGATGAACGGCCGTCGATGGAGCGCGAACGACGTCGCGTACGGCTGAACGGGCCCGCCCGTCGCCTCGGCGAGGCCCTGTTGGATGTGCCACAGCGGCAGATCGCGATTCGCGGTGGCGTCGACGACGAGCGCGTCGACCTGGCGCACCCACGAGCGGAAGGACTGCGCGGGCGAGAGCACGCCGCGCATCGGCAGCATGTTGACGATGTAGCCGAGCACACCCGAAAAGCGCTTGTCGGTGCGCATCGAGACGGGCGCCGCGACGACGAGATCCGTCTGGTTCGTGTGACGGAAGAGGAAGACGTAGTACGCGGCGAGGAGCGTACGGAAGAGGCTCGCGCGTTCGTCGATCGCGCGCAGCTGGCCGAGCACCTCGGGCGGCAGTCGAAAAGCGCGCGTCGCGCTACGGCCCGTGAGGAGGCGCTTGCGCGGACGATCGACCGGCAGCTCCAGCGCCGGCGACGCGCGATCGAGCGCCTGCCGCCAGTGCTTGCGGAGCTCTTCGCCGCGCGCGCTCGCGAGGAGCTGCGACTCGTGCGCGACGTATTCGTCGTACGCGATCGGGGGCGTCGCGAGCTCCTTGCCCTCGTACGCGCGCGAGAGCTCGAGGAGCGCCGTGTCCGAGGAGACTGCGTCGCTCCCGATCGGGTGCAGCACGAGCAGCAGGACGTGATCGTCCGGCGCCTTCGTGAAGAAGACGAGGCGCGTGCATTCTCTCGTCAGATCGATCGCGCGGCTCGACTCGGCGGCGACGCGCGCGAAGAGCTCCTCCTCGGTGCAACCCGTCGCGTCCACGGTGCGCAGCGCTGCGAGCTCCGCGGCCGGATGCTCACGCCGAAACGGCGCGGCTTCACCGTCGTGATACGTGCTGCGAAGGAGCGCGTGACGCTCGGCCACGGTCTGCCACGCGCGCGCGAGCTTCTCGACGTCGATCGCCTTGCACACGCGAAGCGCGGTCGCGCCCGTGAGGCTCGGGTAGAGCGAGTGCGCGTGATAGACGCCGCGCTGGAGCATGCTGAGCGGGTGCTCGTGCATTCGCCCCCGAGCTTAGTTGATGACCATGCCGAGCGCGCGGAGCATGGGGAGCTGCTTCAGCTCCGTCTCGCCGTACTCCGCCGCCGCGTCCGAGTCTGCGACGATGCCGGCGCCCGTGAAAACGTACGCGTGCGTCGGCGTGAGGAGCCCGCATCGGATGGCGACGACGAATGTGGCGTCGCCGGCAATGTCCACCCAACCGACCGTGCCGGTATACCAACCGCGCGGGCTTCGCTCGTGCTGCGCGATCCACGACGCTGCTTCGCGCTTCGGCAGACCGCCGACCGCGGGCGTCGGGTGAAGCGTGTCGACGACGTCGAGCACGTTCGCGTCGTGCCGCATCTTCGCCGCGATCGGCGTGTTCAAGTGCAGGATGTTCCGGATCTTGCTCACCGTCGGGTGCTCCGGCACGTCGCACTCGGTCACGTACGGTTTGAGCGAGCGGATGATGTCTTGCACGACGAACTCGTGCTCGGACTGATCCTTCTGGCTGCGAAGGAGCTGCGTCGTGCGCTGGCTCAAGACGGGCATCTCCGAGCCGAGCGAACGGAGCGTGCCCGCGAGGGCTTGCGTCGTGAGATCGACGCCACGTTTTCTGACGAGCGTCTCCGGAGACGCGCCGATGAAGCTCGAGTGCGGCCCGCGGAATGCGAAGCGCGTGCACTGCGGCTCCGTCGCGAGACGCGAGAGGACCTCGATGTCGTCGACCTCGCCGCTGAGCGTCACGTCGGCGCGTCGCGCGGCCACCACTTTGTGGAAGCGCCGCGCGCGGATCTCTCCTTGAATCCGCTCGATGTACCGCGTCCACTCCTCGCAAGACGTCTGCTTCAACGCGGTCGGCTCGATGCGCGGGATCGTCAGCGTGGTGACCGACGTCGTCTGACCTTCGTAGGCTTCGAGCGCTTCGACGATCTCGTCGAGCTGCGTGAGCAGGTCGTGACGTCCGGTGATCGTGCAATCACGTTCGGTGTCGATCACCAGGCGAAGGAAGCCCACCTCGGCGCGCGTCCTGCCGAAGCACCATCGCGGGAGGATGAAACGACCGTCCGCGAACTCGGTCCACGGCGCCGCGCCGCCGCTCCCCGGCACGAAGCTCACGCCACCAAAGACCCTGAGCGGCGGCAGCTTGCCGGCGCAGTCCGGATGGTCGATCACCTTCATGTCCTTCCATAAATGAGGAAGGGCGTTCTTGAGTTGGTGGAAGCGCTCCGGGCCCGTCAGTGAAATTTGCCGAACGACGCCGCTCGTCGCCATGCTCGTCCCGCCGAGCGTTTGGGCGTCCCACATGATGCTGAACGCGCGTGGAACGGCTCGGAGAAAGGTGGACAACGGAGCGAACGGCGCGGGCATCGCGATGACCGCGAGGCCTTTTTTTCCTTCGAGGTCCGTCAGTACGCGGGCTGCGAAATCCCTGACGTCATCCTCGGTCTCGCTGGCGATAAACGGCATGGCACCTCGGACGAAATTTCCGTCCAGGGTCGTAGACTATCGAACCTCTTTCACGCTGGGCGCTTAATTCACGCGTCAGTAGGACGACGAGGGAGGCATCGACGACGGACGCGAGCGGCCCTGCAGTCGCCGCGCGATGAGAAAGCTCATTTCGAGCGATTGCCCGTAGTTGAGTCGCGGGTCGCACGTTGTCTGATATTTGTCGCCCTTGTCGGAGTCGGCGACGCCACTCACGCCGCCCGTGCACTCGGTGACGTCGTCACCCGTCATCTCGAAGTGCACGCCACCGAGCGTCGAGCCGATGCGCTCGTGCACGTCGAACGACGCGTTGACCTCTTGCATGATCTCGTCGAAGTGTCGCGTCTTGCGCCCGCCGGGCGTGATGTGACTGTTGCCGTGCATCGGATCGGTGACCCAGAGGACGAGCATGCCCTCTTTGCGCACGGCCTCGACGATCGGCGGAAGGAGCTCGCCGACGCGCTCCGCGCCGAGACGCGTGACGAGCGTGAGACGTCCGGGCTCGTTGTTCGGATTGAGCTTCGCGATGAGCTTCACGACGTCCGCGGGCGTGGCGCTCGGCCCGACCTTCATCGCGAGCGGGTTGCGAATGCCGCGAAGGAACTCGATGTGCGCGCCGTCGATCTGTCGCGTGCGCTCGCCGACCCACGGGAAATGCGTGCTGAGCAGGTAGTGCCCGTCGCGTCGCGGAACGGTCGTCGTCTGCGCCGCTTCGTAATCGAGGTGGAGCGCTTCGTGGCTCGTGTAGAAGTCGACGCGCGTCAGCTCCGCGACCGATCGCTCGCCGAGCGCAGACATGAAACGGAGCGCCTCCGACAAACGGCGCGTCGTCGCCTTGTATTCGCTGTGCACCGACTGTGGCACGTTCTTGCGAAAGGGGAGCTCCCAGTATTCGGTGTGATGCGCGTCGGCGAACCCGGCTGCGGTGAGCGAGCGAATGAAGTTGAGCGTCACCGCCGCGTGCTGGTGCGCGGTGAGCATGCGCGCAGGATCCGGCCGGCGCGCCGCCGCCGTGAAATCGGGCGCGTTGACGGACTCGCCGAAGAAGCTCGGGAGCGTGACGCCGTCGCGCGTCTCGGTCGGCTTGCTGCGCGGCTTGGCGTATTGCCCGGCGACGCGCCCGACGCGGATGACGGGCCCTTGAAACGCCTGCACCAGCACGAGCGACATCTGAAGAAGGATCTTCAGCTTGTTCGTGATCACCGACGGCACGCAGTCGTCGAACGTCTCGGCGCAGTCACCGCCTTGAAGAAGAAATCGTCGGCCGACCTGCGCTTCGGCGAGCAGCTCGCGCAGCCGCTCGATCTCCCACGACGTGACGAGCGGCGGCATGTTGCGAAGGCGTTCGACGGCCTCGCGATGCGAGCGTTCGTGCTCGTACCGAAAGGGTTGCTGATTCGGCTTCGACTTCCACGAATCCGGAGACCAATCCATCGATGGTCTTCCTATTTACCGCACAAGGCGGCGCGCATCGCCTGTTCGCGAACCGTGAGCTGATCTTTCGATCGATCCAAGGGGTCGTAGACGAACTGCGAGAGGCGATCGATGCCCGTACGGAACGGCGAAACGTGGAAGGCCGTGTCGAGGTTTTGTTTCTCTTGCGTGTGGCAGCCGTTGCAGGTGTTCGTCGAGAAGGCGCGGCGCTGCTCCTCGGATACGCCGGGGAAGCTCCACTGGAAGAGCTGCGCGCTCGTCGAGCCGCCGAGCAAGCCTTGGGGCATGGCGTAGCTCTGTGTGATCACGGAGCTCGAGTTCGCGAGGATGTAGTTCGTGATGACCTGCGAGCCGTTGAGCTCGTCGGGCGGCGTGTTGCGCAAGCCGGCGAGGTGAAGACCGCCGTCCTTCCCGAGCTCGAACTGGCGCTCTTGCCAGATCCAATCGAGCGCGGACTCGTTCGTTCGCACTTGCGAGAGCGCGCTGCCGTTCTGGCTCGTGGGCGACGAACCGCGTCCGATCCATTCCTCGGTGAACGCCGCGAGGGCCGTCTTGAAGGCGTCGTCGAACGCGGCGTGCGAGCCGAGCGCGTGCCACTCGTTCGCCCACTGCTGCGCGGTCTTCGTCGTCGGAAGGCCATACTCGAAGATCATCGTCATCGGCATCGGCGTCGACGCAGCGTCGTCGGCCGCGCCGTTGTAGAGCGCGAAGATGATGCGAGACTCACCCGACGCGCCGAGGTCGGGCTGATCGCGAAGGTCCATGCGGTTCACGATCGCGATCGGACGAAAGGGTGCTTGCGCGAGATCGATCTTCGGTGGATTCGCCGCGCACTGCGAGCAGTCGACATTGCAGTTGTTGCCCGCCGTGCGCTGCATCCAC
>Ga0097621_100003742_pt1 | contig 10539 bp, 9 predicted proteins | sample KBSMisM72_FD_73165 | JGI IMG/M metagenome (GOLD analysis project Ga0097621, IMG submission 73165) | Miscanthus rhizosphere microbial communities from Kellogg Biological Station, Michigan, USA - KBS Miscanthus M7-2 (version 2) (version 2) | ecosystem: Host-associated > Plants > Roots >... | reverse complement strand
CCTACAGCATAAGCGATCATCATTGCAGGAGCAATAGCATCCACCAGGTGAACAATTTTAATATTTTTCCTGGCTGCATACACACAAATTGCAATCCCGGCAAGAATCAATCCTCCATAAAATGTAAGCCCTCCAGCAGAAAAAATCCTTTCAATTGGATGGGCTATGAAATCATCCCAGTTTTCAAGATTATCAAAAAGCTTTGCACCCAGTATTCCAAATATCAGTGATATGATCACAATATCTCCAACACGGTCATGCGGCCAGATACGTACACTGCGCTGCTCAGGTTCTTTTAATTTCTGCTTGTCTTTTTCTCTCCATTTTAAATATGCTAACACCAATCCTACTAAAATGCCACCAAGCATATTTCCTTGTTTTGAAAATATATATGCTTGTGGACTTATATCATCCGGTTTATTAAAAAACAACCCAATTAACTTATATGCAAATAAAAACCCTGTTAAAAAGTTAATCAATAATTCAATTATGGATGCAGGTTTACCAACGGTAATAAATTCTTCACGTGGAAACAATAGTCCCTGTTTTTCCTTACGTTTTAATTCACTGGTGATAACAATTGCAGCCACTACAAATCCCATCGCAACCATTAAACCAAATGTATTCAAAAAGCCGAGTGCCTTCCATTCTACACCAAACCAGTCTTTAAAAACATAATATAAATTGGGATACATATATGCCAAAAAATTTAAGTGGTGCAATATATTCATTCTGTTTCAATAATTCCTATTCATCAACGAATTAGCCTTTGTTCTCTAATACAACAAATTCATTTGAGCAAAGACATAAAAAATCCCGTAACAATAATTTGCTACGGGATGTATTTACTAACCATTTAAAAAACCAAAAATGCTAATTACAATATTGCTCAAAAGCCCCGATCAGGTTTTGTGCGATCATCTGTGCACTGCGACCTTCAATATTATGCCGCTCAATAAAGTGAACCAACTGGCCGTCTTTAAATAAAGCAATAGAAGGAGAAGAAGGAGGATAAGGCAAAAGATGCTCTCTTATCTTTTTCACAGCTTCCACATCAAAGCCTGCAAAGCTGGTAGTCAAATTATCAGGCCTTTTTGCACTGTTATGAACTGCCATTAACACACCTGGCCTTGCGGTACCCGCGCTGCATCCACACACTGAGTTGATCACAACAAGGGTGGTTCCTTTTTCTGTTAAGTTTTTTTCAACATCAGAAGCAGTCAACATTTCGGAGAAACCATTTTCCGTTAACTCTTCTTTCATTGGTATTACTATTTCTTCTGGATACATACTTGTAAATTTTTGTTTGGAATGCAAAATTACAAACTAACCAACAATAAAACATTCAAGTTTTTCAATGTGTTGAAAAAATGGTATTTGGAATGCCGAAGCGACATAAAGTCATTTTTGGCATGCAAAAACAGACTTTATGTCGTATAAACTAAACAGAGAATGACAATTCATATTGAAAATGTCGGTTGGAATAAGTTTTGAACCCAAGTAATCAAACAAAATTAAAAACTAAAAATTTATAGCAATGACACTCGTAAAAGTAAACAACCCAATGGCTAAAGGCTTTGATGGCTTAGTAAATGATTTCTTAAATGATTTTCCTGCTACGTTCGGCAAGACCATCAGGCAGGATGTATTTGGTTTTCCGCCGGTAAACATTCATGAAAATGAAAATATTTTTGAACTGGAGATTGCCGCACCTGGCTTGGAAAAAGCTGATTTTAACATAAACCTGGATAAAAATATTCTTACCATCAGCACAGAAAAAAAAGAAGAAACGAAAGATGAAAATTCAAAGTTCATCAGGAAGGAATTTAGCTATAAAGCGTTTAAACGCAGCTTTACAATAGACGAAAAAATTGATGCTGCTAATATTTCAGCTAAATATGAGAATGGCGTGTTGAAAGTTCAGTTACCAAAAAAAGAGGAACTGAAAGTAACTCCTAAAGAGATAGCAGTTTCATAATGATAACTGTTTGAGGGTATACAGTTGGTTTTGATAGTACTGTCCTGTTTTTACAGGACAGTTTTTTATATCGAAAAATCTATAGCATTCCATTAAAAAAATCCCATCCATTAACAAATGGATGGGATCAAAATAATATTTAAAAATCTTACGCTACCGCTTTATTTACTAAAGCTGCTGCTTCGCTTAATAAAATTGCACTCTGCACTTTTAACCCGCTTTCATCTATTAATTGTTTTGCTACATCTGCATTGGTTCCCTGTAAACGAACAATAATCGGGATATCAATATTCCCAATTGACTGGTACGCATCAATAACACCCTGGGCTACCCTGTCGCAACGGACGATACCACCAAAAATATTGATAAGAATAGCTTTTACTTTTGGATCTTTTAAAATAATTCTAAAACCAGCCTCTACCGTTTGTGCATTGGCAGTACCACCTACGTCCAGGAAGTTAGCAGGTTCGCCACCACTTAACTTGATCATATCCATGGTTGCCATTGCCAGGCCGGCGCCATTTACCATGCAACCTACATTACCATCAAGTTTCACAAAATTCAGGTTGTATTTACCAGCTTCTACTTCAGTAGGATCTTCTTCTGAGATATCCCTTAATGCTGCAATATCAGGATGACGCATAATTGCATTATCATCTACATTCATTTTACAATCCACTGCAATGATCTTATCATCACTGGTTTTGAAGAGCGGGTTAATCTCAAGCATTCCGCAATCAAGACCTACATAAGCATTATAAAGATTGGTAACAAACTTTACGCAATTTTTAAAAGCAGTTCCTCCCAGGCCAAGGTTAAAAGCTATTTTTCTTGCCTGGAAAGCCTCCAGCCCGCCGCCAGGAAAAACCCATTCTTTAAATATTTTTTCAGGTGTATCATGTGCCACATCTTCAATATTCATTCCACCTTCTGTGCTGTACATGATTACATTTTGTCCTTTGGTTCTGTCCAGTAAAATGGATAAATAAAACTCCTTTACCGGGGCGGGACCTTCATAATAGACATCCTGTGCCACCAATACTTTGTTTACCAATTTACCGGCAGGGCCAGTTTGTATGGTAATTAAGGTACCACCAATTATATTTTGAGCAATGCGTTTAACATCTTCTGCATTTTTACCTACTGCCACACCACGCTGATCGGTACCTTTTATTGTACCTTTTCCCCTACCACCTGCATGTATCTGTGCCTTTACCACCGCAAACCTGCTTCCATATTCACTGTGTATTTGCCTGTATGCTTCTTCTGCTTCGGTAGCAGTATTGCAGGCAATTCCTTCCTGCACCTGAACATTGTATTTCTTTAAAAGCCCTTTCGCCTGGTATTCGTGGAGATTCATGTTTAAAAAATTTTGACGAAGATAATAAACTGTTATTAAGTTTCCTTTTTTATTGAATGGCCCATTTGTGATTTGCATACAACTACTTTTAAGAAAAGCTGGGTGTTCGTTTTAAAAACTTTCTAACAATTTCTTGGCATACCTTTGCCAGCAAAATTCAATAACCGGCAAAGTCAATAAAAAACAAAAGGCTGTTAAATTTGAGCATTACAGCAACAATAAATGAAAAAGAACACTCCATTTAATAACATGTTTTATAGTGGATTCAGTGTTAACCTGGAAAAATAAAATGTATAAATATCTTTCACTTTTTTTATTGGTTTTGCTTTGTAAAAGCTCTCTTGCTCAACAAGGCACTCCGTTTGGTAATCTCGGCGGTGCGGCAAGGGGAGGAAAAACAGATTCTATACATTTTGAACACAGGGATGATGCCAAAGATTCTGTTAACATCAGCTTCAGGTATCTTGATTCTATCAGGTCACTTCGTTTCGATACATCCCTAAATGATTTTTATAAATATTTTATTGTTCCGTCAAGTCAACAATTTTTAGGTAATGATGGGGCCGGAGGCTACAATCTTATATTCTCTCCTTATGCAAAAGCTGGTTGGGATGCGGGCTTTCATGCCTACGACGCATATAAATACACGCTGGAAAATTCCCGGTTTTTTAAAACCACACGCCCGTTTACACAATTCGTCTTCCAGGGCTTCCCTTCCAAAGAGCAGGTAATAAAAATATTACATACACAAAATCCAAAACCTAATTTAAATTTTGGATTAGAATTTAAATTGATAAACTCGCCTGGCTATTTATCCTACCAAAATACCAATCATAGCAGTCTTCGTTTTTTTAGTAGCTACCAGGGAAAAAGAAAAAGATACGGTGCTTTTTTTTCGTTGATCACCAATAATATCCGGGGCGCTGAAAACGGCGGTATTCAGAGTGACACTTTTCTCAACAGCAAAAATTTTGAAAAGCGTTTTACCATTCCTGTAAACATGGGCGGATCGGAATATAGCGACCCTGGTGTGTTTAACCAATCCTTCACAACGGGCACTACTCAAAAGGATTTCACCTTTTTTTATAAACATTATTACGACCTTGGAAAAAAAGATTCTGTAGAAATCAACGACTCTACTACAGAGTATCTATTCTATTCTAAACTTCGTTTTCAGCATACATTTACGTACAGCACTTATAACTATCAGTTCAAGGACCTTGAACCCGATTCTGCACTGTACCAACAATGGTATGATACTACCCTGCATTTAAAGGATACTTTGATTGTAGTCGATTCCTGGAAGATTATTAGTAACGATTTTTCATTGCTGCAATTTCCGGACACAAAAAATTCAGGACAATATTTGCTTGCTGGTGCAAGGCTGGAAAATATTAAAGGAACTTTTACTTCGGGAAGTAAAAGTTTTTACAACATTATATTACATGGCGAATACCGGAATAAAACAAAAAATAAATTGTGGGACATATTAGCCAAAGGTGAATTATATATGAATGGCTTAAACAGTGGAGACTATAATATTTATAGTTCTTTATCCCGGTACCTGAATAAACGATGGGGAAATGTAAGCCTCCTGTTTAACAATGTAAACCGAAGCCCTTCCTTTATTTACAGCACGCTTTCCTCTTTTAATTTTGGGAATTCAGCTTCGTATAATAAAGAAAATTTCATCATATTGAAAGCGACGGCAGATAACCCTTTTATCAGTTTATCTGCGGCCAATTATTTCATCACCAACTACCTTTTCTTTTTGGATTATTACAAAACAGAGCAGTATAGTAAGGTGATCAATTTGCTACAATTAAGCGCTTCAAAAAAATTCAGGCTGAGTAAAAGATGGAACTGGTATACGGAGGCAACACTGCAACAAACAGATGCGGCTGCCCCCATTAAGGTTCCCCTGCTTTACACGAGGAACCGGTTTGCCTATGAGGGTTTATTTTTTAAAAACCTTAACCTGAGTACTGGTATTGAAATAAGATACTACACCCCTTATAAGGCTGCTAATTATTCCCCGGTAATGGGCCAGTTTATGCCACAGGACACTTCCAGCATCAGCAACCGGCCAGATATTACTGCCTTTATGCATTTCAGGATAAAAACTTTTACCGGTTACCTGCGTGCTGAAAACCTGAATACTATTAGTTTCTATAATGGTTTTGGCTTTACGCACAATAATTTTGCAGCTCCGCACTATATAACACCCGGCTTAATCATCCGTCTTGGAATACAGTGGAATTTTGTAAACTAGGCCTTACAATTATAACGGCGGTGACAAAAATCATGAAAATTAATACACAAGTCATAAATCGAAGGATTACAATCAGTAACTTTGTATTGCAATGAAAAAGATCATAGTTGCAATATTAGCTTTTTTATATCTGGGCGTTTCCTCCGGCATCGCTATGGAGATACACTACTGCATGGGTAAAAAAGCAGGTGTTGATCTATACAACAGCAATAACCAAAAATGTTCTAAATGCGGCATGCATGAAAAAAAAGGATGCTGCAGTGAAGAAAATAAATTCTACAAATTAAACGACTCACATAAAAGTGTTTCAAATGATCTGAATTTTGAAACGCCCGTTGCTGTAATCGCAAATTCTTATCCTTCATTTAATTTTCTGCTGGCCGATCAGCAGGCTGAAGAAAAAATAAATAATCATTCTCCTCCTTTATATACGAGCCCATCCGCCTGTATATTAAACTGTGTTTTCAGGCTATAGAATTGAGCTTTTCATTACAGCCGGCAATATCGTATGCCGGTAAGCGGCGTATATGCGGCCGTTACAACTTCAATTTTATAAACTGAAAATTATTTATCATGAAAAAGTTAATGATCATTTGTGCAGTGATATTTACTGCATCTTTTTGCTTTGCCCAAAAAGCAAAAAGTGATACACAAAAAAAAGACAATACTACCATCTTTACAGTATATACTTGTTCCATGCATCCGGAAGTCGCCATGGATAAACCGGGCAATTGCCCTAAATGTGGTATGGCGCTGGTTGCCTCTAAAAAGGAGCAGTTAAAAATCAATGAAACAAAAACTTATACCTGTTCGATGCACCCGGAAGTAGCAAGCGATAAGGCAGGAAAATGCCCAAAATGCGGCATGAATCTAAGTCTAAGTGCTTCTAAAAAAGAGCAAATGAAAACGAAAGAAATGGTTGGCTATTCCTGCCCCATGCACCCGGATGAAACCAGTAACAAACCTGGGAAATGTCCAAAATGCGGTATGGATTTAACTAAGAAAAATTAACGACTGGAAAAACCTATAGAGCATGGAGAGAGCATCGCGTTTTTCTCCATGCTTTTAAAAAAGTATCAATGAAAAAAATAAAATCTTTGATAGTGTTGCTGATTTCTTTTGCAACAGTATCTGTATACGGACAAATAAATAATGCAGCATCACCGGACACTACCATCGCCTTTACAGTATTTGGCGCCTGTGAACAATGTAAAGACAGAATTGAAAATGCAATAAAGATGAAAGGGGTGAGTTCTGGCGTTTGGGATATAGACAGCAAAATCTTGACACTGGTTTATAATAGTTCCAAAGTTTCATTGCAAAAAATACAAAACCGAATCGTGTCTATGGGACATGATATCGAAACTAAAAAGGCCAATGCGAGTGTTTATAATGCTTTACCTGCGTGTTGTCACTACCGGGAAATGGAAAATATAATAGAGGAAGCTGCAATAGATACCGCACAAAAAATAATTACTGCTCAATCTGATTCGGTAGCAAATCAAATTGAGACCACTGTAATAAATGCGCATATTATTAAAGGTGTGGTTTTAGAAAGTAACAAGAAAGGTATTTTTAAGCCATTAGCAGGAGCCAGTGTGATCTGGTTGAATTCTGGTATGGGAACCTCGACTGATTCTACCGGCATATTTTCAATAAAACATATGGGTACAGACAGCAGGCTGGTGATAAGCTACACGGGCTATAAACCAGATACCATTGCCATTACAAGCATGAACGAATTAAAGATCATACTGGCTGCTGGCAAACAATTGAATGAAGTGCTGATCACATCAAAACAACGTTCTACCTATTTTTCTACCATCAGCCCTTTACGCACGCAGGTAATGTCTGAAAAGGAATTATTCAAAGCAGCCTGTTGCAACCTGAGTGAAAGCTTTGAAACCAATCCATCGGTAGATGTATCTTATAATGATGCAGTAACAGGATCAAAGCAAATACAGTTATTGGGATTAAGTGGGAACTACACACAACTTACCGTGGAGAATTTGCCTGGCCCAAGAGGTATTGCCACTCCGCTTGGATTGAACTCTATTGCAGGGCCATGGATAGAATCTATACAACTTACGAAAGGCACCGGCTCGGTTGCCAATGGATATGAAAGTATTGCAGGACAGATTAATGTTGAACTGAAAAAGCCTGAAAAAAGTGAACAGCTTTTTGCAAATGTATATGTCAATGATTTTGGTAAAACAGATTTGAATCTTAACCTCTTCAAAAAAATTGGAACTAAATGGTCAACAGGATTATTGCTGCATGATGATTTTATTAACAATGCTACAGTAGATTTTAATAAAGATGGATTCAGGGATCTGCCAACAGGTAATCAATTTAGTTTTATTAATAGATGGAAGTATGATGATGGAAAAGGTTTTCTAACACAGTTTGGAATCAAAGTTCTCAACGATAAAAAAACAGGCGGTGAGGTGGGTTATAATGCGGAAACAGATAAATATAGTACCCACCATTACGGGCTTGGCATAAATACAGAACGCTATGAGGCATTCGGAAAAATTGGTTATGTATTCCCTGAAAAAAAATATAAAAGCATCGGTCTGCAGTTAGCAGGTATTGATCACCAGCAGGATTCTTATTTTGGATTAACAAAGTATGATGCAGGACAACAAAACTTTTACAGCAATTTAATTTATCAATCCATCATTAATAATACCAATCATAAATTCAGAACAGGTCTGAGTTTTTTATATGATAAATACAATGAAAATTTTAATACCAATAATTACAAGCGAAAAGAAATAGTACCCGGTGCTTTTTTTGAATACACTTATGATTACCTGACAAAACTTTCTGTTGTAGCTGGGATCAGAACAGACCACAACAATTTATTTGGATGGTTTGTAACACCCAGGATTAATATTAAGTATGAACCCGTAAAAGGAACAATTATTCATGTTAGTGCAGGGCGTGGACAAAGAACCGCCAATATTTTTGCAGAAAATACCAGCGTGTTTGTAAGTGCAAGACAGGTAAATATTTTAGGTGCATCCGCGGGAAAGGCTTATGGTTTGGATGCTGAAGTTTCCTGGAACAAAGGCATCAGCGTTGATCAAAAATTTAAATTGTTTACCAGGGATGCCATGTTTAGCGTAGACTTCTATAGAAATGATTTCACCAACCAGGTGATCACCGATATTGAGAATGTAAGAGAAGTAAATTTTTATAACCTTAAAGGCAAATCTTATTCCAACAGCTTCCAGGCAGAAATCAGTTTAGAGCCCATAAAGAAATTAGATATAAGAATTGCCTACCGCTACTTTGATGTTAAAACAACCTTCAATGGTAAGTTATTACAACGGCCCCTTATTGCTGCCAACCGTGCATTTGCTAACTTTGCATATGCTACTAATGGATGGAAATTTGATTACACCATTAATTACAATGGTAAAAAAAGAATTCCGAGCACAGTTGGCAATCCTTTACAGTATCAAAGGGAGGAGTATTCACCGGCTTATTCTTTGATGGGTGCACAAATAACCAGGTCATTGGGAAAAACAAACCCGGTAGATTTTTATATTGGTGTTGAAAACATGGGTAATTATTTTCAAAAAGATGTGATCATTGCTGCTGATCAGCCATTCAGCCCTTACTTTGATGCATCATTGGTTTGGGGACCTGTATCGGGCAGGATGTTCTATACAGGATTGAGATTTAAAATTAAATAAAATGAAAAAGTTTTTTCTGTTCATATTATCACTCTTTCAAAAGAAAAATTGTTGTAAATGAAAAATGCAATCGCAGTTTTTTTAATCCTGCTGTCCACTACTTTAAAAGCACAGGTAAAAGTGGGGCAAGCGGCCCCGGAAATTTCTTTGCCTGATTCTAAAGACAGCATCATCAATTTATCTTCTCTAAAAGGCAAGGTGGTGCTGTTAGATTTTTGGGCAAGCTGGTGCCGCCCATGCAGGATTGCTATTCCTTCGGTTGTGAGATTGTATGATAAATACAAGTCTAAAGGTCTTGAAGTATACGGTGTTTCCATCGACGAAAAAAAGAGTGCCTGGCTTAAAGCGGTTAAACAGGACAGTATCACTTACCTGCAGGTAAATGATAAAGCAGGATGGTATGCCAAAGTAACATTGGTATATGGTGTGAATGAAATACCTGCCACTTTTTTAATAGATAAAAAAGGGGAAATAGTGGCAATTAACCTGGAAGGGAAAAACCTGGAAGATAAGATCACTGAATTGCTAGAGTAATTATTTTACAATACCTGCACAATCAAAAATTTCAAATAGTGGGTATACTCTTGCCCTCTAATAATAGGATGGTCTGCAGACTGGGCATTAAAAACTACCTGCCGCAATTTTCTTTTAGAATCCTTTGCTGCAGCATAAATAGTATCTAAAAATAATTCCGGCTGCACCAGATTGGTGCAGCTGGATGTTACTAAAAAGCCTCCCGGCTTTACCAATTTGATTCCCCGTAAATTGATCTCTTTATAACCTGCCACCGCTTTATCAATACTGCTTCGGCTCTTGGTAAAAGAAGGCGGATCCAGCATTACCACATCCCATTGACGGTTCTCTTTAGTCCAGTTTTTCAATACATCAAATGCATTTACACACATAAACTCGCATTTATCTTCCAAATCATTTAATGCTGCATTTTTATTGCACATATCAATGGCGTTTTGAGAAATATCCAAACCCAGCACCTGCTTTGCCCCGTAGTAAGCAGCACTAATTTCGAAGGAACCTGTATAGCAGAAGGCCCCCAGCACATCCGCATCTTTTACAATATGCTGAATAGCTTTGCGGTTGTCCTGCTGATCCAGGAAAAATCCTGTCTTTTGACCATTGGCTATATCAACATTAAACTTGATTCCATTTTCACTGATAGCAATATTCGTATCAAACTCTGCAGATAAAAACCCTTTTTGTTGCTGCA
>Ga0097621_100003741_pt1 | contig 10542 bp, 7 predicted proteins | sample KBSMisM72_FD_73165 | JGI IMG/M metagenome (GOLD analysis project Ga0097621, IMG submission 73165) | Miscanthus rhizosphere microbial communities from Kellogg Biological Station, Michigan, USA - KBS Miscanthus M7-2 (version 2) (version 2) | ecosystem: Host-associated > Plants > Roots >... | reverse complement strand
GACGCGCGCGAGCTTGCTGATGCCGACGACCTTGTCGGTCGGCAGGTAGCCGACGTGGGCGCGGCCGATGATCGGCGCCATGTGGTGTTCGCAGAACGATTCGAATTCGATGTCGCGCAGCACGATCATCTCGTCGTAGCCGGCGACTTCCTCGAACGTGCGGCGCAGGTATTCGGCCGGATCGAGCGCGTAGCCGGAAAACCAGTCGCGATACGCGTTGACGACGCGCTTGGGCGTGTCGATCAGGCCTTCACGCGCCGGATCCTCGCCGGCCCAGCGCAGCAACGTGCGCACGGCCTGTTCGGCCTCGTTCTGGGTGACTTGTGCCGGTGCAGGTTTTGCGCGCGCCATCCGGTGATCCTCCGCGCGCCGACGGCGCGATGCCGTCTGTAAGTGTAGCCGTTCGGCGGCGCATTGCGCGATCCATCCGCGCCAGCGCGTGTCTGGCGCGCGCCGCCGCGAGAGGCGCGCGTACTACCGGGTGTTGCGCGGGTTGCGTGCGGCCTTGCCGCCAGCGGCGCGGCGCAACGGTTTGCCGTCGATCGGCGCGAGCATCCAGGCCAGCGTGACGAGGCGGTTGCGGCGCGGATCGCGCGGCTGCTGCAGCAGTTCGGCGAGGCGCACGAGCATGCGGTTGATCTCGCGCAGTTCCACGTCGTTCACCCAGCCCTTCAAACGCGACGCCCACAGATCGCGCAGCTCGCCGGCGCCGCTGGCCGCGCCGCTGCGCAGCGCCTTGGCGAAGTCGCGCTCGGCAGTGCGCAGCATGCCGGCGACGACCTGAGCGACCGTGCCGGCGTTCGACCGCGAGCCGCGTCCGTACTTCAGGTGCACGCGCTTGCCGCGTTGCGCGACCGTGCCGTAGCGGCGGCCGCGGCCGTCGCCGCGGTCTTCACCCTCGCGCAGCACGCCAGCCTCGACGAGGCGGCGCAGGTGGTAATAGAAGCCGTCGGCCGGGCGCCCGAGCTGGGCTGCGATGTCGGCGACCGCGGCGTCTCCGCCGATCGCTTCGATTGTGTCGACGATTTCCTGGCGCACGGTCGAAACCAGGGCCGACAGCGCGGCCTGGTCCTCGATATCGCCCGGTTGCTTGCGAGTATGTGCCATCGGTTGGGTTGTCTGTGTTGAAATATGCGCATATTATTCAACATATCGGCCGGCGTGTCACGCGCCGGAACCGAACAAAATCGAGGTGCATCATGTGGCGTGGCGTACTGGTCTTCCTGATGTCATGCGGCTTCGCGGCGGCAGCGCCGGCCGAGGAGGCCGGCAGCGTGCTGGCGCGGGCGAAGACCGTGAGCGGCGGAAACTTGTGGGACGCGGCACGCAGCTGGCGCGGCGACGGCACGCTGGCCGGCGGCGGCCTGAGCGGCGAATACCACGCGACCGTCGACCTGGCGACAGGGCGCTCGGCCGACAGCTACAAACTTGGCCCGGTCGATGGCGCCGATGGCTACGACGGCAGGCAGGCGTGGGGGAAGGATCCCGGCGGCGAAGTTGCGGCGCTCGACGCACCCGAAGCGCTGCGGCGCGCGCGCAGCCAGGCCTGGCTCGACGCACGCGGCTACTGGTATCCGCAGCGCATCGCGGCGACTTACGCGTCGGTCGAGGCGCGCGAACTGGACGGCAAGCGCTATCACGTCGTCGAGGCCAGGCCGAAGGACGGCGAACCGATCGCGCTGTGGTTCGCAGCGGACAGCGGCCTGCTCGCGCGCGTCGTGCAGCGCGAAGGCCAGGACACCGCGACGACGGCGTTCGACGACTATCGCGACGTGCACGGGCTGCGGCTGCCATTCCATGTCGTCACCGACAAGACCGATGCGGCCGGCCGCACCGATCCGCGCCGGCGCAGCGAAGTGCGTTTCGAGCGCATCGCGCTCGACGTCGCGATTGCCGACGCCGACTTCGCCATGCCGCAGATGGCGGCGACGGCGCATATCGATTCGGCCGACGGCAGCGCGCGGATTCCCTTCGAGCTCATCAACAACCACATCTTTGTCGACGCCACGATCAACGGCAAGCCGGCGCGACTGATCGTCGACACGGCCGGCGCCAATATTCTCACGCCCGCGGCGGCAGCGAAGTTCGGTGTGAACGGCGCCGGAAAATTGTCGGCGGCGGGCAATGGCGAAGAGCGCACCGACTTCGCGTTCGCGAACATCGACGATCTTCGCGTCGGCGCGGCACGCATGGACCATCCGGTGTTCTACATCGTCGACCTGGGTCAACTGGCCGACGTCGAAGGCGTGCCGCTCGACGGTCTGGTCGGCTACGAACTGTTCCGCCGCTTCGGCACGACGATCGATTACGCGCGCCGCGAATTCGCGCTGACCGAGGCCGGAAAGTTCACGCCGCCACCCGGCGCGAGCGCGATCGCATTCGATCTGGACGACCATGTTCCGATCGTGGCGGCGACGCTCGGCGGGTTGCCGGCGCGCATCACGATCGATACCGGGTCGCGCTCGTCGCTGACGCTGCACTCGCCGTTCGTGCGTGCGAACAATCTCGTCGCGGCGTATCACGCGGCGCCGGAAAGCGTCACCGGCTGGGGCATCGGCGGCGCCGTGCGCGGACGCATGGCGCGCCTGCCGACGCTGCAGATCGGCGATCAGCGCATCAATGGCATCGCCGGCGAGTTGTTCACCGGCGACAAGGGCGCCTTCGCGAATCCGGATATTTCCGCCAATCTCGGCAGTGGCGTCCTGCGCCGCTTCACGGTCGCGTTCGACTACGACCAGCGCAAGATGTACCTGGCCCCGAACGCCGACTTCGCCAGGCCCGATGCGTTCGATCGCAGCGGCTTGTGGCTGCTTGGGGACGGCGGCGTGTTACGAATCACCGACGTGGTGCCGGACAGCGCTGCGGCGCGCGCCGGTTTGCGCGTCGACGATCGGATGGTTGCGATCGGTGGCGAGGCGGTGGCGAAGCGCTCGCTTGCGCAGTGGCGGCAATTGTTGCGGGAGTCGCCTGTGGGTACGCGCGTTGTCGTGCGTTATCGGCGTACGAGCGACGAGCATACGGTCGACCTGGTGCTGGCGGATCGGATTCCGGCGACTGCGCCGAAATAGGACCGCTTCGAAAGACTGACCGTTTGGTGCAACACCATCCCCGCCCAACCCTCCCTTGAAGGGGAGGGCTTTGAGCGTCGAGTTGGATTTTGGCGCCTTGCCATCGATGCGCTCTTGTCCGCGTTCATCCGCGTCCAAAAAGCTCGCCGGCGCGCTGTTGGCCCTCCTACTACTGGCAGAACGCGTCATTCCACGCGGCAGAACGCGGCCTTGAGGTAACGCGATTCGGGTACGTGCGCGAGCCACGGGTGGTCGGCGCCGGCGCCGGTGACCTTGATGACCTGGATCGTGCGGTTCGCGTAGAACGCAGCACGCCGCAGCATGTCGAGGAACTGCTCTTCGCTGACCAGACCCGTGCATGAGCAGCTCAAGAGGATTCCGCCGGGCTTGACCGCCGCGAGCGCGAGCTTGTTCATGTCGAGGTATTTCTTCAGCGCCGGGATCACCTGTTCGCGATCGCGCGTCATCTTGGCCGGATCGAGGATCACGACGTCGAAGCGCTTGTCTTCGGCGTTGCGGTTGTTGACCGCGACGTCGCGCAGCCAGGCGAACAAGTCGGCCTGTATGAAGCGCATCTTGACCTTGTTCAGGCGCGCATTCTGCTCGGCGATCTGCAAGATGTCTTCGTCGAGGTCGACGCCTACGACCTCGCCAGCGCCGCCGAGCGTCTTGGCGTAGATGCCGAAGCCGCCGGAGTTGCAGCACAGGTCGAGCACGCGCGCGCCGGCGCAGAAGTCGGCGAGCGTCCTGCGATTGTCGCGCTGGTCGAGGAAGAATCCGGTCTTGTGCTTGCTGCCGGGCGCGGCGTGGAATTTCACGCCGTGCTCGTGGATCACCGTCGGCTTTGGCGTCGACGGATGTGCCAGGTCGAAGCTCTCCTGTTTCTGCACGTGATCCTCGGCGAAGACGTAGGTCTGCGCATCGGGAAAATGTTCGAGCAGACAGCGTTTGATCACGTCGCGCTGCTTGACCATGCCGGCCGAGAAGAACTCGATGACCAGCGTGTCGGCGAAGCGGTCGACGACCAGCCCCGACAATCCATCGCCTTCGGAATGGACGACGCGATAGGCGTCGGTGACCGTATCGAGTTTCAAGGTCTCGCGGCGCAGTTGCACGGCCTGCGCGATCTTGCGCGCAAAGAACGCCTCGTCGACGGCCTCGTCCGGATCGGCCGTCAGCACGCGCAGCGCGATGCGCGAGTGGCCGTTGTAAAAACCACGGCCGGCGAACGTGCCGTCGCGGTCGTAGATGTCGACGACGCTACCGGGTTTCGGCCGCGGCTCGGGCTTGTCGACCATCTTCTGGAAAATCCACGGATGATTCGAGCGCCGCTCGATCTTCAGGCGGACGACGGGGTTGTTGCTGGGACTCGGACTGCTCATGCGTTCATGATAAGGCATCGGCAAGCAAAAAAAGATTCACCACGAAGGCACGAAGGTCACGAAGAACAGCAAAGCGGAATAGGAACGACGAGCAAGATTGCGATGAAGCAGTCTCCTTCTCTTTTTCTTCGTGCCTTCGTGCCTTCGTGGTGAATCTTTGCTTTTTGCAATCCCGACCCCTTGCGCGACGCGCGACGGACCCCAAACTGTTGCCGATGGATATTGCACATCCGACCCCGGAACCCAGCGACGCCGCGGTAAGGCGCGACCGGACGCGCCTCCGCTACGCCCTGCTCGGCGCAGCCGGCCTCGTCGCGGGCATCTGGCTGGCGTGGCTCGGCGCCTGGGCGCTGGGCTGGAACATCGACGACCTCGGCATTCGCCCGCGCCAGATCGGCGGCCTGGTCGGCATCCTTACGGCACCGTTCGCGCACGCGTCGTTCGAGCATCTGATGTCGAACACGTTGCCGCTCGGCCTGCTGTCGGCGCTGGCGCTGTACGCTTATCCGCGCGCAACGCGCTACGCCTTGCCGCTGATCTGGCTCGCGTCCGGACTCGGCGTTTGGTTGTGGGCGCGGCCTTCGGTGCATGTCGGCATCAGCGGCATTGCGCACGGCCTGATGTTTTTCGTATTCGTGATGGGTCTGTTGCGGCGTGACCGCCTTGGCGTGGCCCTCGCGCTGCTCGTGTTCTTCCTGTACGGCGGCATGCTAATGACGGTGTTGCCGCGCGAAGTCCAGGTGTCTTTCGAATATCACCTGGCCGGCGCGATCGCCGGCGTCATCGGCGCATTGATGCTGTTCCGCCTCGATCCGCAGCCGGCGCGCAAGCGCTACAGCTGGGAAGACGAGGAAGAGGAGCTCGCAGCGGCCGACGACGAACTCGAACCACCGCGGCCGTCCGACGTGCCGGTGCTGTGGCGCGGGCCGCGCGTTCATGAACGCGGCGGCGACAATATCGTCGAGTTCCCGCAACGCCAGCGCGACGGACCGACGCTGCACTAAGGGTGGGCGTTCCGAGGAGCTTTTTTGGACGCGGATGACGCGGATAAACCCGGATAAACACGGATAGGAGCGAACAGGGCACCGCGCCTACGCAAACTGACGCTTTAATCCGCGTTCATCCGCGCCGATCCGCGTCATTCGCGTCCCAATAAATGCTCTTGGCTTCGGCGGCGCCTGTTGACGGCCGGTCATTGCGGGCGGTGCTACAATTACACTTTATCGACAAGACTTTGCCGTCATGAACGCACAGCCGCGCCGCGTTGAGCATCAGCAGACCGACAAGGGCTCCGTGCCGGTCTACACGACGGCGGTCGTCGACCAGCCGTGGGCCAGCTACACACGCTCGGATCACGAAACCTGGGCGACGCTGTTCGAGCGCCAGAAGCAACTGCTGGTCGGCCGCGCCTGCGACGAATTCCTCGAGAACCAGCAGCGCTTCGGCATGACCCCGGACGCGATTCCGAAGTTCGACGATCTCAACCGCGTGCTCAAGGGCACGACCGGCTGGCAGATCATCGGCGTCGAGGGGCTGCTGCCCGAGTTGACGTTCTTCGATCATCTGGCGAATCGGCGCTTTCCGGTGACCTGGTGGATCCGCAAGCCCGAACAGATCGATTACATCGCCGAGCCGGACCTGTTCCATGACCTGTTCGGCCACGTGCCGCTGCTGCTCAATCCGGTATTCGCCGACTACATGCAGGCCTACGGTTGCGGCGGCGTCAAGGCGCACGGACTCGGCGCCGAAGCGCTGATCAACCTGACACGGCTGTACTGGTACACGGTCGAATTCGGCCTGATCAAGCAGTCCAATGGCCTGCGCATCTACGGGTCCGGCATCGTCTCGTCGAAGGGCGAGTCGATCCATTGCCTCGAATCAGCCGCGCCGAATCGCATCGGCTTCGACATGCCGCGCATCATGCGCACGCGCTACCGCATCGACACGTACCAGAAGACCTACTTCGTCATCGACAGCTTCCAGCAGTTGATGGACGCGACCGAACCCGATTTCACGCCGCTTTACCTCGAACTGGCGCAACAGGAATCGGTTCCCGCCGGCAGCGTGCTGCAAAGTGATTTTGTATACAATCGCGGTACGGGCGAAGGCTGGGCGACGGACGGCGACGTGTAGGGTGGGCCCGCTCTTATCAGATACCGATGTCGCGCGCAGCGCGACGATCACTCCCCTCTCCCGCTTGCGGGAGAGGGCAAGGGGTGAGGGCAGAGCTGCAACGACAAACAATTTTCCGTAAGAGAAGAGCGGTGGGCCAAGGCCCACCCAGCGCCCTGCAGCGCATTGCGCACGGCGCGAGTGCGTCGGCGCGGGAATGCCGGCTATTGCGGTGAAGGCCCGATCCGGCAGTCGAACGGCGGCGCCAGGGACTTTGCGCTTTGTTTGCGCAGCGACAGTTTCGTGACTTCCATCGTTGTCGTCAGCTTGCGCGGCTCGCCGCCGGCGGCGGCGAGCGTCGTGCGCTGCACGCGTTTGAGCGCGGCACCGACCGCTTCCGGCATCGCCGCGGCGATCTGATGGTCCGCATCCGGATTGCCGGTGTGGGGCGCGCTTGCCAAAGCCAGCGCGTAGGCTGCGTCTGACAACGACGGCGCGACCCAGACTTCAAGATCGAGCGTGGTGTGCACCGGCTTCGCGGCCGCATCCGCGGAACGGGAGTCGTACGACACCGCATAGCGCAGATGCCGCGTCGCCGCTCCGTGCAGCTTGCCGCCGTTTTCGTCGAGCGTCTTGTCGACATGGATGTTCTCGAACCGGGTGAGCGCGACGGCTTGCGCCCGCATGCCGGTTGCCGGCGTCCCCGGCAGCGGCAGATCGCCGCAGCTCTCGTTGTCATTGGTTGTGCGGTACAGCTTGGCGCTGCGGCCACCGTCGGTGGTCACGACGATGCTGCCTTTCGGCAGGCTGCCCAAGCCGCCCTCGATGTAGTCGAGCCTTCCCTTGTCGCCGTCGACACGGCCATTCACTGTTGTGTTGGCGCGTGCCATTGACTGACCGCCGGCGCCTTCACTGCGAGTCACTGCAGTGAAATCCGCCGCGGCGGATGCCTGGGCGACGGTGATGAAGAGGGCGAGCGCAGCGATCGCTGCGCGTGGCGCGATGGTCATGATCGAGGTTCCGTGGGGTGATTCAAGCGGCAATGATATAAAAAAACGAGGCCGCCTCGCGGCGGCCTCGATTCGGTTCGGAAGATCCGTTTTCAGTGCAGCGGCAGCGGCAATTCCCACAGGCCGCGGCCGTAGCTGCTGATACGCAGGAACTTGCCGTGTGGCTCGAAGTACAGGTCGCTGACCATCGCCAGCGGCAGGCCGGTGCCGACGCGCGCCCAGTTCGTGCCGCCGTTGGTCGTGCGATAGACGCCGATCCAGTTCGCCGCATACACGGTGTTGCCGGTGCCGTCGTTCGGATCGACCACGACTTTGTTGACCGGCAACTGCGGCAGATCGCCGGTCGCGTCGGCCCACGTGTTGCCGCCATCGGTGCTGCGCGCGACGTGCGGTCCGGCCGTGGTGTTTTCGTTGCCGACGTACATCACGTCGTGATCGGTTGCGATGCCAACCGTCGTGTTGAAGCCCGGCCATCCCGCCACCAGCGTGACCAGGTTCTTCGTCGTCCAGTTGGCACCACCGTCATGCGTGAACACGACATTGCCGGAAGCGCCGGCCAAACCGATGTGATCGAGGCTGTCGGGGGCAACGCCGAGGGTGTGGCTGGCCGAGCGGATGGCGGTGCTGCCCGGAGATGTCCAGACCGCGGTCCAACTGTCGCCGCCATCACTGGTCTTCAGTGCGTAGTGCGCCGTGTTCGTGAAGAACACGTGGCCGGTCGGATCGGCAGTTGCCGTCGGCGTCGTGATCGGCGTGATGAAGTAGGAATCGTAGTACCACGGGAAATTGGGCGCACCGCCGGCAAGGTTCGAGGTATTGAGCAGGCTGTCATATTTGGCCTGGTTATTCGGCGGATTCGATTTCCAGCGACGGATGTCGAGGAAGTAGAGGCTGCCCATCGAGATGTCGTCATTGGCCTGGCTCCAGCCCGTGCCGAAGCCGTCGCCGCCGATCGAACCGGTGAACGTGCCGCCGTTGACGCGGAACAGCGTGCCGTTGTCCTGCAATCCAATCAGCGTGTGGTCGGAGTGCGTGGGGCCAACGGACAGCGAGTAGATCAGCGCAGTGACCAACCCCTGGTTCGCGTTGTCGATAAACGACTTGGCGTTATCGTCGCTGTAGAAGATGCCACCGTCGCTGCCGAAGAAGATGCGCTTCTTGCCGGACGCGGTCGATATCGCCGCGGCGTGGAAGTCGGCGTGCGCGTACGGCAGCGAATACTGTTCGCCCGCGCCGGCCTGGTGCGTGGACAGGCCACCCAGCCAGTCCGTTGTCAACGTCCAGGTATTGCCGCCGTCGTGGCTGACCGCCGAACTGAGATTGCCGCCGGCGTACACGGTGTTGCCGGTCGGATCGGTCGGATCGGAAATGATCATCTGGTTGTACCAGGCCTGGCCGTGCATCAGGTTCACGTCCGGATTGAAGATGGTCGGATTCGTCGGTGTCTTGGCGTTCACGCCCAGTGGGGTGAAGGTCAGTCCGCCGTCGGTCGACTGGTAGATGTCCTGCTGGTTGCTGCCGTCAAAATTCGATGCGAGCGCGTAAACGACGCTGTTGCCTGGCCCGCCCGCCGTCAGCGTCGTGCGCCCGTTGTTGCCCGTGACCAGCACGTTGTCGTAGCCGAAGTTCGCATCGGCGATGGCGTTCCAGGTCGCGCCCTGGTCGCTCGATGTGTAGACGACGGCAAATTCGAAGCAATTCGAGCAGGACTGCCAGTACGCACGCGACAGCAGCCATCCGGCGCTCGTCTTGGCGAAACTCCAGTCCTCCGGAAACGCTCCGAACTGGGCGAGGAAAGCCTCGAAACCGGGATCGACCGAGACATAATTGTAGGTCGCGCCGCCATCGGCGGACCGGTACAGGCCGACATTGGTGCCGACGAGGACGATGTCGTTCGCAGTGGTCGAACCGATCGACGTGTCGACTTTGACGTCGAGGATCGCGCTGGCGCCCGGCAAGCCGATCGGCGCCGACCAGGTGTTTCCGCCGTCCGTCGACTTGTACATGATGCCGCCGACGCCGAGGTCGAACGGATCGCCCGTGCCGAGATAGATCACGTCCGGCGTGCGGCCGAACGCGGCGCCGCCTCCGGCGGTCCCGTAGATGCCATCGGTCTTCGGCACCCAGGTCGGCTGCGACGCGCTGAAATTCGTCGTCTTCCACAGGCCGCCGCCCGAGGTCAGAAGGTAAACCGTATCGGCACGGCGCGGATCCGGCAGGATCGTGCGCATGCGCCCGCTGTTGTCTTTCGCCCGGTTCACGCCGTTCTGGAAGCGGGTGATATTGGTCGGGCCGATGGAGGTCCATGCGCCGCCGACCGTCGGGGCCTTTTTGCCCTGGATGCGCGCCGCTTCTTTCAAAACCAGGCTGCGCGTTTCGGCACTGACGTTTCCGCCGAGCATCGACTTGCGCGCCTCCAGGCGGCCCATCGGCGACTCGGCGCCGTCGGTATCGACCGATGCAGGAAGGTCGCTGCGTTGGAGGTGGCCTGTGTCGTTGTCGTCCCGAGGGGCGGCGCGCGCCACACCTGCTCCGACAACCAGTGCACAAACGATGACAAGGAAACCGGCGTTCCGCACGCTCATGACGCACCCCCTGAAGATTGAGTTGTATGTCAGCCTACAGACGGATCAACCATAGTCCTGGCGACAGGGGCGGCACTGTAACGCACGAAAGTGTGACGTGGTAGTCTTTTTTTATCGCTTTTTTGTCCATTTACAATTTTTTTGCGGGCAGGCGAGGCCCAGCGGAAGGGATTAACCGCCCCGGGGCAGGGAACAATCAGGTCAGCGCAGCGCCCCGGCGCCGGCCAGCGCGCCACGGGGTTCTCCAGCGAATCGGAACCTGTTCCTACGACTTTTCGGCTGTCTTGGTCTTCTGCTCGGCGATGAACGCCTTGATGTGCTGCTCGAGCACCGGCAGCGGCACCGAGCCGATGCCGAGCAGGGAGTCGTGGAACGCGCGGATGTC
>Ga0097621_100003740_pt1 | contig 10543 bp, 14 predicted proteins | sample KBSMisM72_FD_73165 | JGI IMG/M metagenome (GOLD analysis project Ga0097621, IMG submission 73165) | Miscanthus rhizosphere microbial communities from Kellogg Biological Station, Michigan, USA - KBS Miscanthus M7-2 (version 2) (version 2) | ecosystem: Host-associated > Plants > Roots >... | reverse complement strand
TCCGCAGCGATATGACGGACCATCAGGCGCTGACGGCCATCGAAAGCTGGAATTACATTAAAGATTCCGAACTACTCCACAAGAGCTAGGAAGACATTGTTAATTGCCGACTGCCAATTTCCGATTTCAAATTGGCAATTGGCAATCAACAATTGGCAATATAATCCGGTGCAGCCAGCAAATAAACATCGGCCTGCTTCACTACAGGAGTATTCCATCCCGAGAGAGCGCATGGTTGCTCGCCTGCGTGATCACTATGGCATCCGCGATCCAAGAGTGCTCGAGGCGATGCGCAATGTGCCGCGCCACTTCTTTGTGCCCCAGGCATTACAGGGTCGCGCGTACGGCGATCACGCGTTGCCGATCAGTGCCAACCAGACGATTTCGCAACCATTCATCGTCGCGAAGATGACCGAGCTGCTGGAGCTCGACGACAATAGTCGAGTGCTCGAGATCGGCGCCGGCTCGGGTTATCAGACTGCGGTGCTGTCACAGGTCGCGGCCCAGGTTTACTCTATCGAACGCATCGGCGATCTCGCGCGCGAGGCGCAAGCCAGAATCCGGCAACTCGAGATCTACAACGCGACAGTAAAATGTTTTGACGGCACGCTTGGTTGGGCAGCAAACGCGCCTTATGATGGAATTCTCGTCGCCGCAGGTGGTCCAACAATTCCGGAACCACTAATCGCGCAACTCAAGGTGGGCGGTCGTCTGGTTGTACCGGTCGGTGAATCACGTGAAAGTCAGCGGCTGATTCGAGTAATTAAAACCGATCAGGGGCGAAAGGAAGAAGATCATGGAGGATGTGCTTTCGTACCATTGATCGGCCAACATGGCTGGTCTGATCGGTAAATTTGCTCGATATGATTGCTAAAATAATCACCATACTTTCCGGGTTTATCGTCGCCACCATTTCCAAGATGGGCTACCTGGGTGTCGTTCTTTTAATGGCCATCGAGTCGGCCTGCATACCGCTGCCTTCGGAGATCATCATGCCGTTCTCCGGCTATCTGGTGAGTCGCGGCGAAATGAATCTTTGGTGGGTCGGTGTCGCGGGCGCAGTCGGATGTGTGTTGGGATCGTTGGTGGCTTACTGGGTCGGGATGTATGGCGGCCGTCCGTTCATTGAGAAGTACGGAAAGTACATTCTGCTTTCGCATCACGATCTCGACATCGCCGATCGCTGGTTTGCTAAGTATGGTGAAGTGATCGTTTTTGTGAGTCGTTTGTTACCGGCCATTCGAACGTTCATCGCGTTTCCCGCAGGTGTCGCGCGAATGAATCTCACGCGCTTCGTGATCTACACATTTGCAGGCTCTCTGCCCTGGTGCCTCGCGCTCGCATACGTTGGCCAAAAACTGGGCGAGCAGTGGGACAAAGACGACACCTTAAAGACCTGGTTTCACCGCTTCGATTTCCTGATCGGCATCGCCGGCGCACTCTTTGTGTCGTGGTGGATCTGGCGCCACATCAAACACTCCCGCCCCACCGCGCATTCTTAAGAAGTTTCACGCAGAGGCGCAAAGAAAACGCAGAAGGAAATCTTCTTTGCGCCTTTGCGTTTCCTTTGCGCCTCTGCGTGAAACTTAACTCTGTTCACAAACTTTTCATAAGTAGATCACCTTCCGTTAACTAGCGGTCGCTATTTTCTCGGGTCCAAAACCTGAAGGAGCTATTCATGGTACGTGTGCTTGCAACGGCACTCGCCGTTATTAGTCTGGCCACACTTTGTCGTATTTATTATCCGATCCGTGCACACTGTGGCTTTCTTAACTCAATCCCACTTGGTGTGTTTACACGCGTTGCTTCCAGCGTAGCTCGTGGCGTGCGGTATGTAGAACCGCAACCACCGTCACGCACTGATCCCGGCTTGATATACGACTTTGTAAGGAAAACGATTTGTGAGAATCCAGCGAACGTTTCGTCGCCGGTCACGCAATTGGTGAACAAGAGGATTAACCAGGAGACTATCGATTGACTCGAAGACAGTCTTTACAAAGTCAGTTCCCAGGCCAGCTTCATGTTCTTCGTACCAAATAGCTGCCGCTTCGATATCTGCGAGAGCGTCAGGCCTGACTTCCAGCCGGTAATTCACTTCACGAATCGCTCCTGAAGACGGCGCTTGGCTTCGGTCCATGGAATTGAAGTTTCTGGATACAGTTCCATGTCTTTGAGGCGAGCTTCCAACAACGCTTTCTGTTCGTCTGATAACGGATCGTCGTCGTCGAGCCAATTATCTCCATCCAATTCGGCTAGTTTCAAACGAATCTCAAATCGTTCTTCTTTGGTGAGTTTTGGTAATTCGTCGAGTATTTCGGTTTTGCTCATGGAAGAATATTAGCGACCCCCGCGGATAGAATCAACGACAATGATTAAAAGAGACCGATAAGGATGGCACGTACTATGGATCAGCAAGCCGCGAAGCGAGCATTTCGAGACAATTTAGATGACAAGACTCCAAGCTTTGCTTTTGAAGATCTTCCAACACTCACCTTTCCGATCGGTCCGAAATCCGTGTCATCCGCGGATTGGCAATCATGAACAACAGAGATCTTATCGAAGTGGATCTCGAGAAACTGAGCGGAACGCCGTGCTTCACCGGCACCCGCGTCCCAGTAGCGCATTTGTTTGACTATATAGAGGCTGGCGATAGCCTAGACGAATTCCTCACCGATTTTCCGACGGTCACTCGCGAACAGGTGCTTGGCGTCCTTGAGCTAATGCGCAACCGCATCCTCACTGAATATGAAACTGCTGCTTGATGAATGTGCGCCAAAGCGTCTGAAAACTACTTTCTCGGTCACGAGATTCGGACTGTTGAAGAAGTTGGTCAGAAAGGTTTAAAGAACGGCGAGTTGTTACGTGCGGCCGCTAACAGTCGCCTGCGTTACGACTTTGGCGCTCAATATGCTAGAAGGTATTCCTCACCGGAGATTTAACGAATGGCTCTCTACGAAATCACCGCTGATAACTTACACAGACTCGACGAAACCTCATTTGATCTGGCTGGACTGCGAGAGCGTTACGATCTTCAGCGCTTGCTCAGAACCCAGATCGAGGTCATTGCTCCCGACACGTTGGTGATCGCCGAGGAGTTTGGGGATTGGGACGAGTCGAAACGACGCATCGATCTGCTCGCACTGGATAAAGACGCGAACATAGTCGTCATCGAATTAAAACGTACCGATGATGGCGGACACATGGAGCTTCAAGCCGTCCGGTATGCGGCAATGGTCTCAACCATGAAGTTTGATAATGCGGTTGAGATCTACAGTCGCTATTTGGCAAATCATGGCCAGTCTGACGATGCGAGGAAAACGATCTTAGATTTCCTTGAATGGGAGAATCCCGACGAAGACCTGTTTGGACAAGACGTCCGCATCGTGCTGGCTTCAGCGAACTTTTCCAAGGAACTTACGACCGCAGTCATGTGGCTTAATGAGAGGGAATTAGATATTCGCTGTGTTCGCATTATTCCTTATCAAGACAATGGTCGTGTCCTGATTGATGTGCAGCAGGTTGTACCGCTCCCCGAAGCCGCTGACTACATCATTAAGATTCGAGACAAAGAACACAAGGGAAGACAGGAACGAAATGAGCGTTCCAATCTTCGTTGGAGATTCTGGCAGGGTCTGTTGGAAGTAGCTAGAAGTAAGACGAAACTTCATTCGAATATTTCTCCTACTGAATACCACTGGATTAATACTGGCGCCGGGATTGGAGGCGTAAGCTACAATTACGTTATCCGGCAACATGGCGGAACGGTCGAAGTATTTTTTGGACGAAAAGATGCCGATGCCAATAAAAGGATGTTTGATGATTTGCACTCGCATAAAGTCGAGATCGAACAATCGTTTGGTGACGCGCTATCCTGGAACCGGATGGATGGAAAGCTCGGCAGCAAAGTAGGCTCCAACGTGGAGGTTGGCGGTTATCAAGATCCGGAAGCAACTTGGCATCTAGCTCAAAACGCGATGGTGGATGCGATGATCAGGCTTGAGCGAAGCGTTAAACCGTTTGTCTCGAAAATCAGGTAAGCAGGTGTATCATCAGCTATGACTAAACTCACATTGACAGCTATTTTCGAAGAGGCAGAAGAAGGTGGCTTCACTGGGTACATCCCTGAACTTCCTGGTGCCAACACCCAGGGTGAGACTCTTGAAGCGGTGCGCGAAAATCTTAGCGAAGCTGTCGAGTTGATTTTGAATTCTAATCGCGAGCAAACCGAGAAAAGATTTTCGGTGAGCACAAAGGTTATTCGCGAACGGCTTGTCTTTCGTGTTGTCTGAAATCTCTCCTAATCCACTTCAAAAAGACCGCTCACTTACCGCAAACACTGAGGTATAGTCCTGTCACTCCACCAAAACGAAGCGGGCCTAGCCATGATCTTCGTCCTAGTAGCGCAATAGCACACTAGATAGCAATCAGTTCGTGTCGTAATGCCAATTTGGAAGCCGCTTGCCCCCTCGCGATTCAACACATGATCTGGCAGATTCAATACATGATCTGCCAGATTCAATGTGCAATTCAGCGGAATGCTCAAGTTCAAGACAAAGATCTCTCCGATCCTGGGAGCGATCCGCGGGGTCAAGACATCTTAGCGGCGGACCTTACTTCATCGCCGGTAGACGAAAGATCCTCGAACGGGTAACTACAGAACGTGCTTTGTCCGGCTCCGTCACACTCGCGAATTGCGCGGCGATTGCGCTTTGCTCCTCGTCGCTGCGACGGGCGCGATCGGCTGCAAATGCCGCGGCGATTTTGTCCATGCCCGCCATGTCGGCCGTTGCCATCCAGACGAAGTGTGTGAAGTCGCCGTCAGTCTTTACTTCCTCGACCGCCAATCCATACGCCAACAGTGCGCCGTCAGCAACCAACTTTTCGAAAACAGGCTTGTTGTATTTCTCCCATGTGCGTCGATAATCGGCACTCATTCCCGGTTTGACCTTGATAAAATTGTAGCGCGTTACGGGCAGAGTGCCCGCGGGCGGATTTGGTCCATAGTTCGCAACCAAATCACGAGCCAGCCAGTCGCGCGTTTTACTCATATCGAAAACCGCTTGCTGTCGCTCCGCAGTGGTCATGGGTGGCTTCTGTTTACTGGCGTGCGCGGATTCGATTCGCTTGGCATCCTCAACGGCCATCTTTTGCAACTGCGCTTCCATGCCGCTAAGAACCTTATCGACACCGCCCCAGTTCGCTACTGAGAACCAGATTAGGTGCGTGGTGCCGCCGGGATAACGCAAGACGGGCGTCTCGATGCCCCACGCTAAAATGACGCCATCGGCCATCAATTTATCGCGCACTGGCGCGCCCACCGTCTTGACCAGTTCCATGAACTCGGCCTCCTGGCCCGGTCTGACGGTGTAGTCGTAATAGAAAGTGAGAGGTTGCTGTTGGGGTTGTGTCTGTTGGGCCATGACGGCCGAACAGACGAGTAATAACGCTAAGGGGAGTAAAAATATTTTTCGCATTCGTTTTCTCCATAAGCCGCATTAGCAGCGGCCCGAATTAGGGGGTTGGAAAACTGAGATGACATCTGGGCAATGTTACGGTAAGGCGTTTTAGACCATCATGCGGGCGGCGGTCAAGAAGATTCGTCGTGATCGAAAAGCAATATCACGCGCAAGAGTGATGAAGAGGTTTGTTTAGAGGATTTACAAGATTAGACACGAATATGCTACTGATTTGCCAGCCAAAGGCTGTAACCCCAAAGCACCGCATAGACGCGGTAGACCAAATACGGAATCAATGCCAGCGCGGCAGTTTGGTCCAAGGTCGTCATAAGGATAAAAAGAGCGATATCAAGAACCGGAAATATAGCTCCGATGATAAAGCTGAGACGAAGATTGCGGGCACGAAAGATCACATAGTTGGTTAATCCGTTCACTGTCATCATGAACCCGATTAATCCCAGAGTGACATGCCAGCGGGTTGAGTAGCTGCTAAGTCGCAACAGGCGGTAGATGAGGAAGAAGAAAATCAGGTAGTAGCCGGCGCCAATGATGGTCCACACCCAAAGCGGCGCCGAGAAACGCGGCAAACGCAGTGTAGCGAAAAACGATTTGACGTTGTTACCCGCACACGCGCCCTCTACGGCAGCGGCGATTCCGCAAATCACAAGTGAGATTAGAGCCGCATAAATCGCTCTCACGCAGCCTCTGTCAACGGGTTTTGATTTCTATCTTAACTTGTTTCGCCGCTCTTTTCGCACGGTTTGCTTTACGGATATCTTCAAGCTTGCGTTCAAAGTCGCGCAGGCGAGTTACTGCGAGCATCTTTTCAGAAACCGGACGCCTTGCTTCATTCTTCCGCTGTGCTTCTTTTCGCCTGTAAAGCTCAGAAGGATCCCGATAAGTTTTGTTCGCTGAATTCTCGCTCATAGCAATCCTTTAATTTTGAACTCTTTCCACTTGTTCTCCAAACCGTGCCGTTGAATAATGTCGAGCAATATGTCGGGGTCAACGGCCTCCTGAGCAAAAAACATTTGGATTCGTACAAGGTCCTTCAGTCGACCGGTCTTGAGCATAATCGCAACCAAGTGTTCAGCCAACACAACTCGCACCGGAACATCTTCGAAGTTCAACAGGACCGCGTTTAGATATGCTTCTTGCTCAAGCGCATTACTTGCCGGAATGAACTGAACGGGCCAGCCCTCAACAACCCCGAGTCTCTTTATAGCCGAGCTCTTTTAAGTAACGCCATCCAGGTATCGTCGTAACCAGACCGGTAGCCTCGGCATTCATCATCACAAAGACATCGATATCCTGAGTCGAAAATGGTTCAACATAGAAGACCGCCCCAATCGCACCACCAATGGCGTAATTCTCGAGTTCGCCATTCTTGGTCATCTGGTTCAGTATTTCGAAAACCTTCTTCACCCTAGCAAGATACTTTGCCGGGAAGTTTCAGTAAAGGAAGAAGCACGTGAGCCTAATCTGATTAGCTTCATCCGTAAACAAATCCGTGTTCATCCGTGGCTAATTCCCCTAGAAATCTCGGGCGAACTGAGGCAGAATGCGAGCATGAGGCGAATGACCCAGGTTGGTGCGACCCTCTTCGTTTTTGTCCTTTGGACGCCGGTTGGATATGCGTGTTATTGCAGTAAATCGGAAGTCAGGGAAGCGTATGACCGGGCGAAGGTAGTGTTTGTCGGCGAGGTGCTGGATGTTCCGAGCCGCGGGTTAAGTTTGCGAATGCAAAATTTGAAGACAGCGCTCATACGATTAGATTCAAAGTCGAAACGGCATGGAAGGAACCATTCTGGACAGAGCTAAATGTATTGGCGCGAGTGGATAGTTGTTTCGGTCTTCCAAGGATGCCACAAAAAGGAGAGAAGTATCTCGTTTACGCTGAGCCACTCGATCCGAAAGATCCGTCCAGTACTCAATTAAGGACTGATTCCTGCTTAACGAGAACTGCACCCGTGTCAGAAATCTCACCGGTAGCCGGCATTTACTATAAAAACCAGGCGGCCGATGATATTCGGTTGCTCAACAACTTCATGATCGTGTTAGCCCCGCCGTCGAGACCGATCTTTAATCCATTGCGGGTACAATGAATGCAACGATCGCCCCTCGTTCTCCTGTCAGTCGCGATCCTTTGCTGCACGTGTTTCGGTCAGCAAAGTATCGGACCAACTAATCGCCAGATCACCGACTTTGCTTTTGAACTCAGCATCTCCTCTGCGGACAAACGCGCCGAAATGCTGGCCGCGCATTCCGACCTGATCACCGTTGCATTACGCAGAGAACTGATTTCACTGGGCAACCTGCGCTTTACCAACACAGAGTACGCAAAGGCTCTGGACATCTACCAGCTTGCACAAAAGATCTCCGAACAGATTGGCGACAAGGAAGGTATCGCAACGGCACGACTCAACAGCGGCAGTGTTTATTACTTTCAGGGCAATTACGACCTTGCACTCGATAACTACCGCAAAGGCGAAACACTCTTTCTCAGTCTCAACAATCGTTTCGAAGCAGCGCGTTGTCACTACGGAATCGGTCTCACGTATCAGGCCCAGCGGAAAGAAACGGATGCATTGAAGGCGTTTGAAGAGGCGTTGCCGGAATTCCAGTCGGCCGGCGATAAGAGCGAGATTTTGAATACCCTCGCAAGCATCGGCGGTCTGCAATACCAGCTGGGGAATTATGAAGCTGCCAGTAAGACGTTGCTTGCCGTCGCCGCTTTGGGTGAGAACGGCGAGATCTTTTCGCGTGTTGCCGAGGCGTTTTACATGCAGCACGATTACGCGCAATCATTAGTTTACTACCAGCGCGCGCTCGAACTCTTCACAGCTCAAAACAGTGTCGCGGGAATAATCGGCGCGCTCGGCGGCGCCGGAAACTGCTACTTCTATCAGCGTAACTATGATCGTGCGTTGGAGCTGTACAACCGCACCCTCGCCCTCGAACAAAAGCTAAACGATCAAATCGGCGTTGCCATTCGTTTGCAGAACATCGGTCACGTGCATCGTGCCCGAGGTGATTATGCATCGGCGCTCGAGGCCTACTTCAAAAGCCTTTCGATCGCCGAGCAACTCCCGGAGAAGGCAACTGCCGCGACGACGCTGGGCAGCATCGGCCTTGTGCGAGTGATGCAGGGCGATAATGCTCAAGCAGTCGACTACTTCAACCGTAGTCTGAACGCTTATCAAATCAGCGGCGACGAAGTCGGTATGTCGCGAATGCTGAGTTACATCGGGAACGCTCGCTATATCCAACGCCAGTATGATCTGGCGCTCGAGGCTTATGAAAAGGCTCGCGAGCTTCATAAGAAACGATCCGACGATCTCAATACCGCACATGTACTGCTGGGTATGGGTTCTGTTTACCGGGCCCAACAAAAATATCCTCTGGCCTTACAAAGCTTCCATGACGCGCTCGCTTTATATACGACCCTCGGGCGCAAGGCCGACATGGCGGATGCCTTGAGCCGGCTTGCTGCCACCTATCGCGAACAGGGCGACCCCACAAAAGCACTCGAATTCGCTCAAAGTGCTGCTCAAGCCGCGAAAGAAACGGACGCGTTTTCGATAATCGTCTATGCGTTGACCGAGATCGGCAAAGCGCAACGCGATCTCGGCCGGAAGAACGAGGCGTTAAATGCATTTACCGAAGCAATACATCTGCAGCGATCGATTCGTCCCGAAACTGGACCAGATGGATTGGAAGCCGAACGAGGTGGAGTGCTTCCGTTTCTCGGCGCGATGGAAACGTTGATCGATCTCAATCGGGCCCTCGAGGCGCTGGTACGTGCTGAGGAGGCGAAGTCGCAGACGTTGCGCGAACTGATCCAACGGGGCAATTTCACGGTGACGAAAGGCATGACTGCCGCACAACGTCAGGAAGAGTTGAAGCTGTTGGGTGAGCTGATTTCGCTCAAGGTCCAGGTGTACGGAGCTCAGGATTCCGCCAATTCCAAACCGCCAAACAGTGCACTGCTAAACCGGTTGCAGGCGGCGCGCGCTGCGTATGAGGCTTTTCGTAAACGTCTCTATACGCTCCAGCCTCAGCTAGCCGTCAACCGTGGCGAACTCTCGCCGCTGACTGTTGCTAACTTGCGCTCGTTGATTGGTACTAACACTGCGGTTGTTGAATATGCAGTCACCGAAGAACAGGTCGTCCTGTTTGCGATAACCGCGAACGGTAAAGAATTAGAGGTGAAGGCTTATCCATTAAGCGCGACGCCCGCCGAGATCACACGGAAGATCGCCGCCTTTAGACAGTCGATCGACGACCACTTTGCGGCTCGCGAACTGTACGGCTTGTTGTTGCAACCTGCTGAAAAGCAGATCGATAAAAAAACGAAATTGATCATCGTTCCGGATGGACAACTCTGGGATGTTCCGTTCGACGTGTTACAGCCAGCATCCATCTCTTATGCGCCATCGCTTTTGGCGTTAAGGGAAATTCGAAGGCGACGCCCGACCAGTATCCCTAATTCGAAATTGCTTGTCTTTGCAGAGCCGGCGTTGACGAAGGAAGTAGTTGAGCGCATGCAGACCACTTACAACGGGCTGCGCATACCAGAAACTACGAAGTCGATAAGCATCGAAACACTGCCGTCTACCTACCGTCCCACAGGGGTTCAGTCATACACTGACGTGCGTGCGAATAAGGAGCGATTGAAAGCAGAGGTGAACGCTGCGGGCGCGTTGCAATTCGCAACTCCGGCAATTCTGGACAATGCGGTCCCGATGTATTCTTTCCTCGCTCTGTCGCCTGATCCTCGCGTTCCTGACGATGGTCTATTGCGACTATCGGAAATAGCAAGTCTCAACACCAGGTCACGGATCGTTGTACTGCCCTACGTCTTCAATGCAAATTCGCAATCGGGAAATGCGCTGATCGCGTTGAGCTGGTCATGGTTTGTGGCGGGGACGCCTGCCGTAATGGTGAATCGCGGGTCACGGTATATGTTTATCGGAAATTAGTTTTGCCAGCGGATTAATGCAGTAGTGGTTCAGTTTAAAAGGTACGCCGAAGGCGTTCGCTAATTTTAGCCCAGGGTTGGAGCGCCAGCGACAACCCTGGGATCC
>Ga0097621_100003735_pt1 | contig 10549 bp, 11 predicted proteins | sample KBSMisM72_FD_73165 | JGI IMG/M metagenome (GOLD analysis project Ga0097621, IMG submission 73165) | Miscanthus rhizosphere microbial communities from Kellogg Biological Station, Michigan, USA - KBS Miscanthus M7-2 (version 2) (version 2) | ecosystem: Host-associated > Plants > Roots >... | reverse complement strand
TACATTGACGGCAAACATACAGTCGTGAATCTAACATGTCCTATGATGAGGAAGGTCCCGCTTATGGCAAAGCCAGCAGCTCAAGTGGAAATCCTCGATTGTCGCCGTTGCGAACGACTCGTGCGCTATCGCGAAGAGGTAGCCGAAAACAAAGTCCGGCGTTTCCGTGATTGGGAATACTGGGGCAGGCCGGTTCCCAGCCTTGGCGAACTGAACGCGCGGTTGATGGTGATTGGGCTTGCACCGGCAGCTCATGGAGGCAACCGAACGGGCCGGGTTTTCACCGGGGATCGGTCGGGTGACTGGCTCTATCGTTCGCTTCATCGATTCGGATTTGTCAATCAACCACAGTCCATTGATTCCAGCGACGGCCTGCGTTTGATCGACTGCTATGTGACGGCGGCCGTCCATTGCGCACCACCAGACAACAAACCGCTACCGTCGGAGTTCCGGAACTGTCAGCCGTATCTTCTCGATGAATTGCAGAAGCTTCGAAGAATTCGTGTCGTTGTGCTGCTGGGCCGTATCGCGTTCCAGTCGTACTTTGCGGCCAGAAATGCACTCCAATGGAAGAACCCGGTGCCGGCGCCAGCGTTTGGGCACGGTACGGTGAGTATCCTCGACGACGGAACGATGGTAATCAGCTCTTATCATCCCAGCCAGCAGAACACCCAAACCGGAAGGCTCACGGAAGTCATGCTGGACGACGTTTTCCGTCGAGCGAGAGAACACATTCATGAAATTTAAACGCGAATGTCTTCCGGAATTTCCTTCAATGGTGGATTATTCCCTGTCCCATTTCGTGTAGGCTCTTAACTCATGGCGAGAAAAGGAATCATTTTGGCAGGCGGCTCCGGCACGCGTCTGTACCCGTTAACCATTGCTGTCTCCAAGCAGTTGATGCCCGTTTACGACAAGCCGATGATTTACTATCCGCTGTCGGTTTTGATGCTTTCGGACATCCGCGAGATTCTCGTAATTTCAACGCCGCAGGATTTGCCGCTTTTCCAGCGATTGCTTGGCGATGGTTCGCAGTTTGGGATCGAACTGCGCTATGCCGAACAGGCCAAACCGGACGGGCTCGCCCAGGCGTTTGTCATCGGTGCGGAGTTTATAGGGGATTCACCGTCGGCTCTGATCCTGGGCGATAACCTTTTCTACGGTCATGACCTGACTGCGGCTCTGGAGCGGGCCGGCAACCGTGAGGTTGGCGCAACCATCTTTGGCTACCATGTTTCCGACCCCACCGCTTATGGTGTGGTGGAATTCTCCAAGACCGGCCACGTTCTATCGCTGGAAGAGAAACCGGTTAAACCGAAGTCCAACTACGCCATTCCGGGCATTTATTACTATGACAAGGACGTCGCAGGTCTTGCCCGCTCGCTAAAACCCTCCGCACGAGGCGAGTATGAAATTACAGATCTCAATCGCCTTTATCTGGAAGCTGGAAAGCTACATGTGGAAATTCTGGGCCGTGGAACGGCTTGGCTGGATACGGGCACGCATGACTCTCTGATCGATGCCGCACAATTCGTCAGCGTCATTGAAAGCCGGCAGGGCCTTAAGATCGCCTGCCTTGAAGAAATTGCGTGGCGAAAGGGGTGGATTGACAAATCCGCCCTGGAGAGTCAGATCCGGAATCTTGGCAAGTCCGGTTACGCGGTATACCTGAAAGCACTGATTTGACTGTCAAAGCGCGGAGTTAAGAATCAGTTTACCCGCTGTGCATTGCCCGCTTGAACTCGGTTGGCGCATATTCCCTTTCAGAATGAAACTGAAACACCCACAAGGAGCCGACCATGACACGTTCTATTGCATTTAAGACTGCAACCCGTGACCAGCAGAGTATCCTGACGACGCTTGAGAAACGGACGCTGCTCTGGCTTGCAGCCCGCCTGCCCCGATGGGTTAATCCCGACCACCTGACAATCGTCGGCTTTGCCGGCATGATCCTCACTGGAGTCTCCTACTATCTTGCTCAATGGGATCGCCGGATGCTGCTGGTGGGAATATTTTTCCTCGCCGTCAACTGGTTCGGTGACAGCCTCGATGGCACGCTGGCGCGATATCGGAATCGACTTCGACCGCGATACGGCTTTTATGTCGACCATATCGTGGATGCCTTCGGAATATTTTTCCTCATCGCGGGCTTTGGCCTTTCCGGATATATGAGCTTGTCAGTCGCCATGGCGTTCCTGATTGCGTATTACCTGTTGAACATCGAAATCTACCTCGCGACCTATACCGTGGGAGTTTTCAAGTTATCCTATGGAATCTGGGGCCCGACCGAACTGCGAGTACTTCTGGCCATCGGAAATATCGCAATGATGTTCAAACCCCATGTCACCGTTGCGGGCCATAGGTTCCTTCTGGCCGATGTTGGGGCTGCTGTAGGGATACCGGTCATTCTTGCCGTGGCGATCATTGGCGCGGTGCGCAATACCGCCCGCCTGTACGAAGAAGAGCGCTTGAACTAATACCCCACTCCATTGTGGGCGCGCCGCCAGACCGCGCCCACAATTCGGAGGTTGATTTTCGACTCCAATCTGGACAGAGCCTGCCGTTCCGCTTTACAGTCTCGACTTAATCCGTGTCAGCGTCAAAACCACAACCCGCGCGCGTTCGTTTCGAGTCCTTTGAACTGGACTGCACCACTGGCGAACTATTCAAGGACGGTTCCAGGCTGAAACTGCAGGATCAGCCGGCCCGCCTTCTGATTCTGCTGGTCTCCCGGGCAGGAATACTCGTCACTCGAGATGAAATTCAGGAAGCTCTTTGGGAGGACGGGCAGTTTGTGGAATTCGAGCACGCCATTAATGTTGCTATAAAAAAGATCCGGGAAGCCCTCAACGACGATCCTTTAAAACCACGCATGCTCGAAACCCTGCCAAGGAAAGGATATCGATTCATCGCACCTGTCGAGGCATTGTCGGCAAAGTCCGTTCTTGTTGGAGCGGAGGCTCTTCCCATGACAAAGCTTGAGCCTGCCACGCCACCGACAAAGGACACAACTTTGTTGCCTCCCCCTCAAATCCCGACAACGATCAGGGAAACAACTTCAGACAAAGACGAGGAATTGCTCGAGCGAGAGTTTGCTCTACCGGTCACTCCGGCGCGGATTTTATTCATTACCGTGCAGCTGATGTATCTCTCAATCTACATCCTTGCACTGATTCACATGTACGACGTCGCTTCAGTACTGGGCACTGTGGGTATTGGGTGGCTGGCGGCACCATTGCTCATTGGAGCGGCGGGTAGTATTCCGGTGAGGTTGTATCTCATCTTCACTGTCGGACTAGGGCATCCCGCAGCAGGAATCAAATATCGGCGCATGCTTCCCTATCTGATGCCATGGGATTGGATCTGGGCCGCTTCCCCATTCCTTGCGATGAATACGATCGGTCCGCAATGGTCGCTTGTACTTTCGGCCGTGCTCGTTTATCCGCCCATCTCGCAACTTATCCTGATGCGCAGCATCAACCATCGGAGAAATCGACCAGCTAGCGAGAGGCCTTAACCCCGTCGCGAATCGACGTCAGTGCGCTTTCCAGAGATTCCCGAGGGATCGATTCTACGTAACTCCCAACCAACCATCCGAACCCAAACGGAATTTGACGGCTAAGACTGACCGATTCGCATTCGACGATGACGCCACCATCCTGTTCACGAAACCGCCAATAGGAGTTCAGGCGCCACAGGAAGCCGCTATCGTTTCCAACGGCCATTTCCTTTTCGGATGGCGTTCCGGCGTTGTCGATTTCGGCAATCTTTGTTGTGAAGCTGCGGCTGGATGCGCGGCCCGGGCCGTTGTCGCGATAAACCACCGTATGCTCGGTGTTGTAGTGAACGGTCACGACCTTCGTGCGAGTGAGCCTCAGGTAAATTCGGAATGTGTCCCCGTTGTGCGACAGGAGCTTCGACTTTTCGACTTCCTTGAAGTACTTGTACTGCTGGTCGTAGTCCTGAATCCAGTGAACCAACGGGTCGACCTTGATCCCCGGAACGAAAATCGTCCCATACCAATGGTGTATCATCCCGTCATTAACATCGATCTCACGGCCTCCCGTATCGAGAGTCTTCATGCGTTCGAAAAAGACATTCCCCGCCTTCAGCACACTCTGAACTTTCGCTGCATCTGCGGGCTTCATGCGATCCATGCGAAGGAACCTGGATTCCTCCAGCAATTCGCCGGTAATCCGCTTTTCGGTCTGCTGAATGTACAGGTCCCAGGACTGAAGCGTCCGCATCTGCAGTATCGCGACAGCCGCGGAGAGCGGGGTTGCCAGACAGAGACACAATGCGATCAGAACCACGCCTTTTCCAGCATTACGATATTTCATGTGGGCTCTTCCGTATTCAGATTCATGAAAATCAGACGATCGGAAACCAGATAGTTGATGACACAACAGGGCCCCAAAGAAAGAACGTTTGCCAGGAGAGGGTTGACTTTGAGCATGCCCGTGAGAATTCCCGTACACAGCACCGTGCCAAAGAGGGAAATCATTCCATTGGAAAGATTGAATCGCAATAGTGTGGCTGACATATGTCTAAAGCCATCGCTTCGCCGGTCGGCCCATGTCCACCTCCAGTGCCAGAAAAAGTTATGGATGACAGAGGTTTCCACTGCCAGCAATGTGGCTAACAGATAGTGGAATTCCAAAACTCGAAGCAATAGTGCAAGCGTCAGCAGTTGGACCACAATCCCCATCGCGCCTACCGCGTTGAATTTCAGCCATCGGACAATTGCCGTTTTCCCTGGTATGGTCATGGTGAAAAGTTCCAATGGTTCTTAGTAAATCGTTATCGTGAAGTCATGGTGAGAGTCCAGCCACCAGCCCGCGAGATAACCCATCGATCCACCGATAGCTATCGATGCGGGCAACGGAGGGGGCTGAGCACCACCGATCTCGTTGTAAGAAGCTGTCGACACAATCCACAACGGGATCATGGCGCCGGCGCCCACCGAAGTCAGGATAATACGCCACTTCTTTTGCGGTTTTATCAGCTTCAGGGTATGGAGGGAATTCTTTGGAACGATGATTCTGCCTTTCGGTTGAATTTTACTATCCGAAGTTTTTGAGAGCTGGAGATCGAGCGTATCCGAATTCAGTGACAATACTTTGCCTTCAACGACAGCTCCATTTGAGAGGGCAAGCGCAATCCTGTGTCCCTGGATCAGAGTGCCGGCTTCATTCCAGGAAAGTGCTTTCGTATCCTGGGGTCCTTCAGGATTTTGGGCGCTGACCGTGGAGGCCGCGAAGGCTGCCAACAGAACAGAGAACATAGCGTGTTTGGACAATGCAAACATGTAAGCAATTCTGCCGTGGACGGCAAAGCGGCTCAATGCACGGAGGGTAAACTGTCTCTAAACTCGGAGGTAAATCCCTCTCCCGACGGGGGAGAGGGTGGGACATCAACAGACGGGGCGCCAGGTCAAGGGAATAAAAACGAAATTTTGCAGGCTCAAGAGGAAATAAGTGAGTTCGCCCCCCCTATTCCTCGAACTCGTCTTCCTCCCACCGGATGTTGCAAATCTGGCACGTCCACCAGCCCGGAAGCCAGTGACCGACGTCCGAGACGGAATGATCCGAACCGCAGCGCATGCATTTCGGCTTGGGAGTAATTTCGAGGTTTTTAATAATAGCTTCAGGCATCTTGGCAGCTCCTTAACTTATGGGTAGTCGAAATAGTAGCACCTTTCGTCTAAAATGACCGCAACCCCGAGGAGATCCTATGAACAAGACACCCGTGCTTTTCACCGTCATGGTCTGGATTGCGGTAGCCGCGATTTCCCCGCTTTGCGCGCAAAGCACCGGGTTTCAAATCGGGCAACCTCAACCGGCACAGCCCGCTCAACTCCAGAATCCGCAGGCAAATTCGGGTCCGATCCTGATTGCGCCCATGGCATCTCCAATTCAGCCTACAGGGAATCCCATCCTCCCGTTTTCAGGAACCATCCCGCGGCAGCAGACGACATCGTCTGTCTCTGGAAACGGGGCGATCACCATTTTGCCTGCCGGCGGCACGGTTTTCGTTCCCGCCGGAACCTTTGTTATTGAAAGCGGGGTTGACATGCAACCCGGAGCATTCCTTTCGGCTCCATTGTCGCCTGTATCTCCGCAGACTCCTCCATCTCCGGGGATTCCGCAAAGTCCTGGAGTGCCTTCGGGGTCTCGCGGTGGAGGCACATCCATTGATAGATCGAATCGAGCCTTGAACACCGGCCAGCAGGTTTCGCCTCCGGATGTTACTCGACTGGCACTGGGAACGTCGCGTGACAAGGTCATTGAAAAGTATGGAAACCCGATCGCCTTCATCATGAACATGAATGGCGAGACGCTCTACTTCAAAGGTGGCGTAGTGGTTTTTATCAAAGACGGCGTGGTCGCAGTGCCCACGGCTTCAGACGACGCTACTCGTCGGTGACGCAGCCGTAGCTGGCGTTCTTCACCAGGCGGATATATTTCGCGAGAGTTCCGCGAGTGGACTTGTATGCCGGCATTTTCCACACTTGCCTTCGCTTCGCCAGTTCCTGGTCCGATAAGTCAACACTGATCAGATTCTTTCCTGCATCAATGGTAATGCGATCTCCGGTACGGATCAGTCCAATGGGCCCGCCTTCCTGTGCTTCCGGAGTGATGTGACCGACGATAAATCCGTGAGAGCCGCCAGAAAATCGCCCATCGGTGATGAGTGCGACATCCTTACCCAACCCAGCGCCCATCACGGCCGAAGTCGGCGTGAGCATTTCCGGCATTCCGGGTCCGCCCTTTGGCCCTTCATAACGAATTACGATCACGTCGCCTTTCGAGATTTGCTTTTGCTCCAGCGCATGCAGCATGTCTTCCTCGGAATCAAAAACTTTTGCGGGACCTGCAAAAACCGTCCCTTCTTTCCCCGTCAGCTTCGCGACGGATCCTTCGGGGGCAAGATTTCCCTTGAGGATCTGAATGTGACCAGTCGCCTTGATAGGTTTGGAAAGAGGCATCACAATCGGCTGACCTGGAGTTAGCGACGGAAGATCCTTCACATTTTCACGAACGGTCTTTCCCGTAACGGTCATGCATTCGCCGTTCAGCATTCCTTCGGCAAGCAGCATCTTGATGACAGCCGGTATTCCTCCCACTTTGTGCAGATCTTCCATGACGTAGCTGCCACTTGGCTTGAAGTCGGCGAGCAGCGGCGTGCGGTCGCTCACGCGTTGAAAGTCATCGATGGTCAGATCCACATTCACCGAGCGTGCCATGGCAATGAGATGCAAAACGGCATTGGTCGAACCTCCGAGAACTGTCACCAGAATCATTGCGTTCTCGAATGCGTCGCGCGTCATGATGTCGCGAGGTTTGAGATCGAGAGCGAGAAGGTTTCGTATGGCGGCGCCAGCCCGAAAACACTCGTCGAGCTTCAAAGGATCCTCGGCAGGAGTGGAGGAACTGTATGGCAACGACATCCCCAGCATTTCGATCGCGGACGCCATGGTGTTTGCCGTATACATGCCGCCGCATGCTCCGGCGCCGGGACATGCGAGTTGAACGATCTGCTTGCGCCGGGCTTCGTCGATATTTCCTGAAATGAATTCCCCGTAGCTTTGGAATGCGGAAATGACATCCAGTTTTCGCGCTTCCAGCATGCCGGCATGAATGGTGCCGCCATAAACAACCAGTGACGGCCGGTTCAGGCGTCCCATGGCAATGACGCAACCAGGCATGTTCTTATCGCAGCCGGGCAGCGAAATATTGGCGTCGTACCACTGGCCACCCATCGTCGTTTCGATGGAATCGGCAATGAGATCGCGGGATTGAAGCGAGAAGCTCATTCCGTCGGTTCCCATGGAAATACCGTCGCTGACACCGATGGTATTGAATCGCATGCCCACAAGGCCCGCAGCAACGACGCCTTCCTTCACCTTCGCTGCAAGATCGAGAAGGTGCATGTTGCAGGGATTGCCTTCAAACCAGACGCTCGAAATTCCGACTTGTGCTTTCTCGAGATCCAATTCGGAAAGGCCCGTGGCATACAACATGGCCTGAGAAGCGCCCTGTGACCTGGGCTGGGTAATCTGTGAACTGTACCTGTTAAGTTTTGAATCCATCTGGGTATTCTAATGCAGGATTCGAGATACCGGGTTCGCGGCGGGTGAGGAGTACAAGAAACTTTATCGGCGGCTCAGCGATTTCGCCGGTCTCAGAGTGTGCCGTTCCGTACGTTTGCGAGTCGGAGAAGAATAGAAGCGACCTTCGAGCGACGCATGAATCGCATTCACCAGATCGCGGTCCGCCGCAGACTTCACCACGTAACCCATGGCGCCGGCGGCTCTGGCTTCAGCCACCATGGAGGGATCATCGAAAACTGTCAACATGATGGCAATCGCATTGAACTTTGGCAATTTCCTGAGACGCCTCACAGCTTCCAGACCACTTAATCCCGGCATCATGACATCCACAATCAGGACATCCGGTCTGAGGGCTTTTGCAGCGGCCACCAATGCCAGCCCGTCGGAAACGCTTCCAACAATCTCAAACTCCGGGTGGAGGAGTTGTCGGATTCCGGCCAGTACAGCTGGACTGTCGTCGGCCAACAAAATTCGCGTGCGCACCGGCTGCTTTTTTTCAGGCATTGGCATGGAGTTTAATGGCAGCTTGTTTTGTCGTCCCACCGCGGTCTTCCCTGATGTGTCATTGAGCCCTCGCTGTGCTAAACGAAATCCTAGTGAATGCCCGCGTCCAATACTTCATACGCACCAGGAGTTCACTCAACCTCAGGAGTGGTGGGAATCTACAGCGCCTCCTGCGGTGTGATTACTTACCAACTTCATGGCATCACAGTACAACCAACATGAGCGCACAAGTACTGTAAGCTATGGCAGGTTTTGAAGGAGTCTTTCCGCGATGGACTGGACATGGATCTACCTGCCATCCGTTACCGTTTTCGTTTATCCTCCCATCCACGGTGTATTTCGGCGGATGCAGGATGGGTGTTCGCAATCTGAAAGGGAAATAAAATGGCGACTCGATACAGGGCGGCACTTCTACTTTTTGTGCCGGTTCTTATTCTGATGTTCTCGACTTCCGCGGCAGCCCAGGATGTCGATACCGATGAACTGACCAAACAAACCCAGAACCCTATATCCAGCCTGATCAGCGTTCCATTCCAGGGCAATTGGGACTTTGGGATCGGCGACCGGGATTCCAGTGCGACTCTGCTCAACTTTCAGCCCGTCATGCCATTCGCCGCCAGCCCGAGCACGAACGTCATCGTAAGGGTCATCGTTCCTTTGATCTCTCAGCCAACAACTACCGAACAGCGGAACAATGGGATCGGAGACACGCTGGCAACGGCGTTCTTTTCGCCCTCGAAATCTTCCGGCACCATTTGGGGCGCAGGCCCCGCCGTGTTGATTCCCACCGCAACAAATGCTCTGGTCGGCAGCGAAAAATTGGCCTTTGGACCATCCATCGTTTTTTTGAAGCAACCCGGGAATATCACCTACGGCTTCCTTGGAAATCAGATCTGGTCCGTCGATGGCGCCAAAGACCGGGAAGCCGTCAATCAGGCATTCCTCCAACCTTTCTTTAATTACAATATGGGGAACGGCCTCTCGGGTGGTCTCACCATGGAAGCAACGGTCAAATGGGAAGCCTCCAATGGGAAGGCAACCGCCCCACTGATCTTCGTCATCAACAAAATTGCGATGCTTGGCAAACGGCCCGTCAATTTCCAGATCGGGGCCGGTCCAATGCTGGCCAGTCCGGACGGTGGACCGAAATGGCGATTCCGAGCAGCTGCAAACTTTCTGTACCCCAGGTGAAGCGTGAGCTTCAGCCACGTTGGCCCTTTCTCCGGTATCGGATAATCTGTGCTGACGTTCCCGTTCGAGTGCGCGCCATAACCCTTTTTTTAGCCTCCCTCCTGGTCGTCGCGTTTCACTCATCGACTCTGTGCGCTCAGCCACCCGCGAATCCGTCTGTGCCGGATGGCACCCGTATCCAGCAGATCCTTGTATTGGGACTGAATCGGGTCCGAGAGCCGACGGTCCTCCGACAGATGAAATCACAAGCTGGCGGGCTTTATTCGGGATCGAATGTCGAAGAAGATTATGAACGCCTGGATCGTATGGGCCTGTTCAGCGCTATTGCAATCGAGGCATCTTCCGGTCCGAACGGCGTCATCCTTCAACTAACGCTGAAAGAAACTTCTCCCTATTTTGTTTATCCGGCGATCAGCGTTACCGGAGAACAGGGACTCACTATCGGCGCGGGCCTGAAGTCTACGAACTTTCTTGGTTCAGGTGCGAGCTTATCCATCGCCGCTCGGGGCGGCGGCGCGACCGAATTCGAAGTCCTTATGGCGTCTGCCTGGCGGCCGAAAGGAACCTGGTGGTGGAGAAGCGACTATTTCCTGAAGGACCGCCGGAATGAGCTGGATGACTTCCACGAATTCTCCAACGAACTGGAACTGCAGGCGGGGCGACAGTTGACGAACAGACTGCGACTCGGTGGCCGCTTTCATTACATCGCAGTGAAAAGCGATGAACCAGGTATCACCCTGT
>Ga0097621_100003734_pt1 | contig 10549 bp, 7 predicted proteins | sample KBSMisM72_FD_73165 | JGI IMG/M metagenome (GOLD analysis project Ga0097621, IMG submission 73165) | Miscanthus rhizosphere microbial communities from Kellogg Biological Station, Michigan, USA - KBS Miscanthus M7-2 (version 2) (version 2) | ecosystem: Host-associated > Plants > Roots >... | reverse complement strand
ATATTTTCTCAGCGCCCAGTAACCAATCCAGATGCCTACCAGCAACGGGCACAGGGTAGCCAGGGCGACACCATAAATGTTGCCGAATATTTTTATACCAATAATATCAGTTACTACATTTACCGCTAACATGATTAATATCTTTAAAAAATTGATATTGGGTTTATGTATAACATCAAGTCCAAGGGCAATAAACCTGTCTGTAGGAAATAACAGAGAAAATGTCATAAACAAGCGTAGTACATTGGCGGCTTCTGTGCCAACATAGTGTTTACCAGAAACCAGGTGTACCGCCAGTTCAGCAAAAAGTACAGCTGCTATACAAACAGGCACCAGTGCAAAAGTTAATAAGCCCGCATATTTTTTCATGGTATAGATAACTTCGCTTTTTATACCACGGTTGTAAGCCGCAGACATGGTAGACATAGCAGTGGCAATAGAACTGCGTAGCGGTATTTCTATTACTTCCATTAGTTTTAGCCCGATATTATACTTGGCAACTGCTTCTGTGCCCAGCATGCCGGTAATAATCCATATATCTGAGGTTCGCAACAGGCTGGAACTGATATTACCAAGCACGCTGTATTTACCAAAATGATACAATTCTTTAACTGCCCGCGTAGTTCTGTACTTCCATGACCAGAGGTTGGTCCATCCCTTCAGCAGCACAAAAATACTGGTGAGTAATAAAGAGATCATATAAGAATAGACCAGGGTTTCAAGTGTAAGATGGTGCATAAAAATAAGCACCAGTATCAGCACCAGAAAAGACAACTGATTAATCATCCGCATAAAAAGCAGCCGGTCAAACCTTGCTTCGGCCTGCAACACACAATTGGCAATAAAAGTGGGCAGTGATAAGAGGTAACTAATGCCAAACCATTTCAAAAAGAAATACAGTCCTTCAAGTATGTCAATTTTAACTAAGCGTATCAGGAATAATACAGGAATATTCAGCGCCAGCAATCCAAATGTAATGGCCGTTCCCAGCACCCATGTAGAACCAATAATTTCTGCAGCCCTGCTTTTTTCCGAACCGGAGTAAAATTTTATGAACGCCATCGTTAAAAATCCGGTTCTTAACATTTCTACCAGCGCAAATATGTATTGAAAAAAAACCCAGTTACCCATTTCTGCTTTATTTGGCAGTGAGCGGTACAGAATGCCCATAATAATGATGGAGAGACCAGACATGATCACATTACCAGCCAGGGAGAAAAAATGCTTATTGTTTAATTTCGCAAAAAAATTAGGTAAGGCCATAAATAAAGATACCTGCAACACCGGCAGCGTCGCATTTTGGTGAAGTAAATTAATAATTTTATATTTTACATTGCTTTACCTGCATTTATTTTATGCACGTAAATCAACAGACAATAGAGTGATTAGACAGGTTTTAGATAATCCGGCGCAAAAAAAAATGATTTTCGCGATGTAATACCTGTCATGCATTATCTCATATATAATCTAATAATAAAGGATATCCCACGCTATGGCTATACAGCATTTTGGTAATGTTACCTTACTGGTTACCCATTACAACAGAAGCCGCTCGCTGGAACGCCTGTTGCAAAGTTTCAACAACCTGGGTATCTCTTTTGGCGCTATTGTAGTATCTGACGATGGCAGCAAACCCGAACACCTGCAATATCTAAAGTTACTACAAGACAGTTTGCATTTCCATCTTGTAACAGCTGAAAAAAACAAAGGACTGGGTAACAATATTAACAAAGGGCAGGATGCTGTTGCAACTGCTTACACGCTGTATGTACAGGAAGATTTTGATCCGATGCCTGCTTTTGCTGAACATTTTGCAGACGGACTGGCTATTATTGATGAAAGAATGGATATTGACATGGTGCGTTTTTATGCGTACACCAATTATCCTTACCTGCAACCCATTGGAAACGGATTTTCAGCAATGCTTTTTGCTATCTGGAAACCAGGCTACAGAAAATTTTATGCTTATAGCGATCATCCGCACCTGAGACGCAGCAGCTTTCTTCAGCAATTTGGCAGATACGCAGAAGGGGAAAAAGTTGAAAAAACAGAGTACCTGATGATGATGTCTTTTCTCCGAAAAAAAGGTAAAAGCGTTATTTACGAAAACATACATGCACTATTTGAACAAAAAAATTCTCCGGCAGAACCCAGCACCGTAAGAAGAAATTTCTTTAGGGAAAGCGAAAGCTTTGTTATTGCAGGTATGCGTCACCTGTACCGGCACCTTAAATTTAATTTTGATTACTTGTTTGGGAAGTAATTATGGCAGCAAAAAAACCGTCATACTTTTAGGGCCATGTGCGCCTAATACCAGCGATTGTTCTATATCTGCTGTTTTGGAAGGTCCGGCAATAAATACGCCGTAATCATAGTTTTCGCCGGCAATTTTTTCATACCCTTCATGCATATTGTGAACAATATTAACTCCCTGTAATACCACCACCAGGTGCTGGCAGATAAAGGGCAGCACACGCGTTTTTAGTGAAGAAGCAGTTATCCAGATAGCCGAATTTTCTGCTACCGCAAATGCCCCGTTTACAATGGCCACTTCCACATCTTCCAGCTTATGCGCGTCTTCATTGCTATTGATTTGTTCTATTCCGCCCAGCGTTGCAATAGTGGTTACATATCTGTTTCCTTCTTTGAAATGATTGTTTACAAAAGCCACCACTTCTGATGTATCATTTGCGTTTATCACCGTGCCCCCAATACCTTCCAATACGGTCTTGAATTTTTCACGGGCATCGTCAAATTTTATAGCATCAATATCCTGCAGCGAAGGAAGCGCTTCCAATGCCGGTTGATTTTTTTTAACTGCCGCTAATATTTTTTCTCTGCTGTTCATACCCTGAGATCTTGAAAGGGTGTTTATTCCTACAATTTATAATTATTTCTTTAGAGACTGCTTATTCCACTAAAGGCTAAGGCTAAACGCTAACCCTGCTTCCTGTTCTTCTTATACCATTCGCCAAATGACATTTTTGGTGGCGCCGGCATTTCACGCTGTTTATACCAGGGGTTCAATTTATTGTTAACCAACCAGGGCATATTTTTTATTACCCATCTTCCCATTTTACCTGCGCTGCGGTAAAGTGCCGGTTTTGATAGCGTAGTTGCCATTGCCTTCATAGCCGTTGTTTTGGATGCGGGCGAATAACCTTCACGGGTAATTACCTGTCTCCATTTATAGAGTTGTGTATGAATATCAATTTTGACGGGGCAAACATTGCTGCAGGAGCCGCATAAGGTAGATGCAAAAGGCAGATCCGCATTCTCCTTCATGTCTAAATTGGGCGCCAGTATAGCACCTATGGGACCGGCAATGGCTGTATGGTAACTATGACCGCCGCTTCTTCTGTATACCGGGCAAGTATTCATACAGGCTCCGCAGCGAATACATTTCAGGGAACTGCGAAAATCTTCACGACCCAATTGTGTACTGCGCTCATTGTCTACCAGCACAATATGCATTTCCTGTCCGGGTTGCGGTTTTACAAAATGACTGGAATAGGTAGTTATAGGCTGACCGGTAGCGCTTCTTGCCAGCAACCGCAAAAAAACGCCCAGGTGCTTGCGCTGCGGAATAATTTTTTCAATGCCCATGCATGCAATGTGAACGTCGGCCAGGTGAGCGCCCATATCTGCGTTACCTTCGTTGGTACACACCACAAACTCGCCGGTTTCTGCTATGGCAAAATTTACCCCTGTAATGGCCACACGTCTTGTTAAGAATTTTTCGCGAAGATGCAGCCGGGCTGCATTGGTTAAAAACTGCGGGTCTGCGTTGCCGACCGGTGTACCCAGGTGTTCATGAAACAAATCGCCTATCTCCTCTTTCTTTTTATGAATACAGGGCAAAACAATATGGCTGGGTGATTCACCCGCCAGTTGCACAATGCGTTCGCCCAAATCCGTATCAATTACTTCAATGCCTTTTTCTGCCAGGTAATGGTTTAAATGACACTCTTCTGTGAGCATTGATTTACTCTTCACTATTTGTGTAACGCCATGCTTTTGCAGTATGCCGTGCACAATGGCGTTATGTTCTTGTCCATCCAGCGCCCAATGAATGATGATGCCATTTTTCTGTGCATTCTTTTCAAACTCTTTCAGGTAAGCGTTCAGATCAGACAGTGTATTTAATTTAATGCGGCTGGCCGTTTCGCGCAGCTGCTCCCATTCGGGCAATGTCCATGCAGCCTTATCTCTTTTTTGTCTTACCCACCACAATGTTTCATCGTGCCAGTTTACACGCGCTTCATCAACGTTAAATTGTTCAGATAATTCGGCGTGTGTATGTGTGGTTTCATTCATTGTATCCATTTGAGTCATGAGGGCGTCAGCCGTGAATCGCGACGCTTACTTCGCAACCTGTTCAACCCCTTCAGGGTTTTGATGATTTTTTTCGTTTGTCATCCACGGATTTCATCCGTGGTCCGCTCCCCGGGTTGCGCCCGGGGTTATTGTTGGGTAAGCCCTTTCAGGCTTATTCGACGCTGCCGTTTCGCAATTCACGTTTGCCGTCTCTCTACTCACCACTCACGTCTCACGCCTGTCGTCTCACGCCTCACGTCTGTCGTCTCACGCTTCACGATATGCCGTTTAATATCTCTGCAATATGAATCACTTTCACCGGCTTATGTTGTCTTTTCAAAATTCCTTCCATGTGCATCAGGCAACTCATATCTACACCGGTAATATATTCTGCGTGGTGCTGAATGTGATCGGCCACACGGTCTTTGCCCATTTTAACTGACACAGCTTCTTCAGCCACACAAAATGTGCCGCCAAAGCCACAGCATTCATCATTCCTGTCCAGGTTTATCAACTCAAGTCCATTTACCATTTTTAATAACTGCAATGGTTTTGAAAATGGCGCAGCTACCAGTTCTGTCATTTGCGAAATATGTAAGCCACGTTGTCCGTGACAACTCTGGTGCATCCCTACTTTATGCGGAAAACTGGCATCAATATTTGTTACCTGCAGAATATCGGTAAGAAATTCTGTTAATTCATACACTTTTCCCCGGATGGCAGTTGCAGCAGCCTCATTGCTGTCATCGTGCAAATGATCCTTTATGTGCAGTGTACAACTGCCGGATGGGCAAACGATATAATCGTATGCGGCAAAATTTTTTACAAACAAATGATTGCATGATTGGGTAAGGTGCTCATACCCTGAATTAGCCATTGGCTGGCCACAACAAGTTTGGCCAAATGGATAGACAACAGTACAGCCAAACTTTTCAAGTAATTGTAAAGATGCAATTGCTACCTGGGGGTAAAACTGGTCAACATAACAAGGTATAAATAATCCGACGGTCATATTTCGATTGCCCCAATATCGGCATAAAGTTTTAAATCAATCAGGTCCGAAGGAAAATTATTTTTATTCCAGTATGGATGAACTGCCAGCGCTGCCCCCATTGCGGAAGCCTGGGCTATTGAAGCAGCGTAGACCGCAATTTCAGGAAATGCCGCCGCCAGCAAATTCATGTAGAGTGGATTTTTTCCAAAGCCGCCATCAACAAATATTTTTTTCACCCCGCAATTTTTCAGCACCAGGTTTACTGATGCTACCTGTAACCCCATTATATCCAGCATTAACTGGTGGTAGGCTTCATTATAAGTAGTAAAGGATTGCAGATCCCTGGTTCCAAAAACAGATTCCGGCATCATTAGTTTACCAGGCCTTGTGTCGGGGCCATTTCGCGCCGATAGTTTGTGGATGACACCTGCATCAAACGCTACCTGCTTATAAGTTTCTTCAGCAGTATTAAAATGTGCAGCCAGTCTTTTTACCTGCTGTTCATGCTCATATCCTGCAAAGAGTCTGGATGCTTTAATGGGCTTGCCACGATACTCCATATAACACAAACAATCCTGCTGCAGTTCTTCTGCCGTTAATTTGGTTTGATTAAACGGATTAAGACTGATACACCAGGTGCCGGTAGATATCAATACAAATGGTTCCTTAAACCCCGCCAGGTAAGGAATCAACGCGGCTGAGCTATCATGCAGGCCCGCCCCGCATTGCAGCGGTTTGCTATGCCAGTTAGTAGTAATAAGCTGATCGGAAGGAAAAATGGGCGCCAGTTTATCATGAATGCCCTCCTGCTGCAACCATTCATGGTAACGGTTTTTTGTAAAATTCCACATTCCTGTGTGACAGCCAATGCTGGTAATATCTGAGCAAAGTCTTCCTGTAACCAGGTAACTCAGGTATTGTGGCAGGTGCAGTGAATAACGTATTTTTTTAAACAATGCCGGCTTTTCTTCTTTCAGGTAATACAATTGTAATCCTGAATTAAGGTTACCCAGCACCGGTGACGCGGTATGAATAGAAAAATCAACTTCGCCGCCGTATTTTTTATAAAACTTCTTCTTTAAGGCCGCCGGAAAAGGCTTAAGATAATTGTAGAGCGGCGCCACTGGCGTTCCTTCCTTATCAATATGTACAAAACTGGCTCCGTAGGCAGAGAAATTCATGGCCTTTACCAATATGTCTTGTCTATCCAATAATTCATTAATGGATTTTTTTATCCATTGTGTAAGCGCCGGCAAATTTTCACAGGCATCGCCATCCTCATCTTTCGTTTCTTCAAACTGCATGGCTTTCTCCAGCAAAATCTGGTATTGCTCATCAAATACAAATAGCTTTTTATTGGTTTTACCAATATCGAAAATAGCTATGGCAGGGGTCGCGTTCATTTTTAAATTTTTTCTTTTCAGCGGGATCAGTCTCTCATAAAAGTTGCATTAATACGGTAAACCTGCATTTATTACGGCCAGATTCCATTTTTTCCTTTTTTTGCGACATCGTGATTTTTCAACGGACTAAAGTCCGCTTTCTATAAGGTGAACCGATGCTAAGCATCTGCACTTATCGGGTCCTTCGGGCTTAACTAAACAATATTGAATCTTTAATTACTGGTTCCTGCAATCAAAGGCCTGTCGCCACTGTGCCCGCTCCCCGCACCTTAATGAGGGCTTGCCTAACTTTCTGGTCGCGGAACAACCGGATGGGCTGTAATGCAGCTCCTGCCCTTAAGCGTGCCTCAGCTACCAGCGGCCGCACATCTGTACGGTATGCCTGCTGCAATATTTCCTGGGCCAGCGCCACATCATTGGCATCCTGTGCAGCCGCCAATGCTTTCTTATCTACCAGTAATGCCTGTGCGTAGGCAATTTTTATCGCTTCAACAGACTGCAGTAAATCTTCCAGCGGATCTTTTACATTGTGTGATGCATCAATCATCCAGCCCAAATCATTGGCGTGATTCATGTTTTTTGCATCCATACCTTCTACCAGCTCATTAAAAATTAAAAACAACTGGTAGGGGTTGATACTGCCCACTGTAAGATCATCGTCTCCGTATTTACTATCGTTAAAATGGAAGCCCCCCAGTTTTCCTTCACCCAATAGCAATGCAACAATCTGTTCTATATTGGCATTGGGCAAATGATGCCCCAAATCTACCAGGGTATACGCTTTTGGACCCAGTTTGCTGGCATACAATAAAGACTGGCCCCAATCGCCCACCGTCATAGAATAAAAATTGGGTTCGAATGCCTTGTATTCCACAAACATTTTCCAATTGTCGGGCAATGCGGCATAGATTTCTTTTAACGCTTCAAGCGTACGCTGAAATGCTTTCCTGAAATTTAATTGTCCCGGAAAACAGGATCCATCGCTTAACCATACCGTGAGGGAATTAGAGCCCAGTGCAATGCCATGTTTAATGACGTCTATGTTGTGATCAATGGCCTGCCGGCGTACCGCTTTGTCTACATGCTGCAGCGAACCAAATTTATAACTGTATTGCTGACCGGGCTGATCCTGGAATGTATTAGAGTTCATGGCATCAAAGCGTAAACCATACTGCGCGGTCAATGTTTTTATAGCCTGTACATTTTCAGGTATATCCCAGGGTATATGCAATGAAATAGCGCCACTTGATTTATTCAGGGCGTGCAGTAAACCAATGTCTTCAATCTTTTCTTCAATATTGCCCGGCTCTCCCCCACCAGAGAATCTGCCGAAACGCGTACCACCCGTACCAAGCGCCCAACTGGGGATGGCAATCTGGAAATCAATTAATTTTTGCAACACCCCGTTGATCCCCGCAATACCCGCTGCCGTAAAATCAAATTTATGTTTATGTTCTGCCAGCAGGTTGCTATTATGTTCGTCAATTTTATATTTTTCTATTTGCATAAGCAATCGTTTATGGTAAGTAAAAAACTTCTTTTAAAGGTACACTAAAAGGCGAATTGTCGGGGTTGCTTTGCATGATATCTCCCATGTACTGCCACCACCGCTGCATTACAGGACTGGCTGGTAAATTGTCAAGCGCTGCAGGATCAACTGCTTTTAAAAAACCAAACAGGCTATTGGTAGTTGCATCCAAAAAAATGGAATATTCGCTGATACCGGTTGCTTTTAATAAATCCGCCAGTTCCGGCCACAAGGCATCATGACGTTTTTTATATTCCGCTTCAAAACCTTCGAACAATTGCATTTTAAATGCTACTCTGTGCATAGCCTGGTTTTATATTAAATTCCCGAAAAAGCTACCAGCCATAAGCTTTTAGCCATTAGCTCTGTAACTAATATTGTCTTAAAACTTTTACTTTGGCCATCAGGCAGAAATGCTGTGTCAACTAACAGCTGATAACTAAACCCTAACAGCTGCTAACGTACAAATGCCATTGCCACACCACCATCTACATTTAAAACATTCCCGGTCGATTTATTTAATAAGCCGCCCACAAATGCAAAACATGCATTGGCAATATCTGCGGGCAAAATAACTTCATTTAATAAAGTACGTTTCGCGTAATAGGCAGGCAACTCTTCCACTTTAACGCCATAGGCTTTGGCCCTTCCTTCTGCCCAGGCACCCGCCCATATTTTACTGTCGGAGATCACTGCGTCCGGGTTTACGGTGTTTACACGTATTTTATCTTTACCCAGTTCCGCGGCATTTAAGCGGCTTAAATGAATCTGCGCCGCTTTGGCTGATCCATAACCGGCATTGTTGGGACCGGATACCAATGCATTTTTACTTACAATATTCAATACATCGCCGCCAATATCCTGTTTGCGCATGATTTCTACGGCGCCCTGTGTAACAAAAAACTGTCCTTTTACCAGTACATCATATAAAAGATCCCAGTCTTTTTCCGTATGCTCTTCTATTGGTTTTGATATGGATAATCCTGCACAGTTTACAATAATATCCACCCCGCCAAAAGCCAGTGCTGCGGCGCTGTAAGCGTTATCAATATCTTCTTTTTTTGTTACGTCAAGCACCACATCTGTAAACACATCTTTGCCATATTGCTTTTGAAAACTTTCTCTTGCAGTTGACAAACGCGCTGCATCATTGTCATTTACCACAATACAGGCGCCTTCATCGGCCATTTTTTGTGCAATGGCCTTGCCTATGCCGCCTGCACTGCCTGTAATTAATGCAATACGCCCGGTCAATGCTTTGGGCTTCGGCATGCGTTGCAGTTTGGCTTCTTCCAGCAACCAGTATTCAATATTGAATGCTTCCTGGCGTGGCAATGAAGTATATTCAGAAATGGCTTCGGCGCCTTTCATTACATTAATGGCATTGATATAAAACTCTGCTGCTACCCTGGCCGTTTGTTTGTCTTTTGCAAAAGTGAACATACCTACACCCGGGTATAAAATAACTACCGGATTGGCATCGCGCATAGCGGGGCTGTTTGGATGTTTGCATGTGTTGTAGTAATCTGCGTACATCTTACGGTAAGCCTCAAACGCCGGAGCCAGTTTTTCTTTGATCAATTTTGTATCGCTCAAATCATCGCCTGCTTTTAATTCCAATACCAACGGGCTGATTTTGGTGCGTAAAAAATGGTCCGGGCAACTGGTACCCAGCGGTGCCAGTCTTCCCAAATCTTTTGAATTAATGAATTCCAGTACGCGATCATCGTCTGTAAAATGACCGATCATGCCCCTTACTGCTGAAGAGGAATTTAAATCAGCATTTGAACAAAATCCCCTTAATATGGGGGCCAGGGCGGCGGCTTGTTGCAGGCGATCTTCTTTTGGCAGGGATACCAGTTGTTCTCCGCCAAATACCGGTCCTTTTTTGCCATAGTTATCCTGAAGGTATTCAGCGCAGCGTTCAATTACTTCAAGGGTATTGACATAACTTTCATACGCGGTATCGCCCCAGGTAAACAGGCCATGAGAGCCTAGCATGATGCCCCTTATGCCGGGATTTTCATCGAGACATTTTTTTAATTTCAAACCCAAATCAAAACCGGGTTTCTGCCATTCTACCCAGCCGATGCTGCCGTTAAACAATTCTTTTGTAATTTTTTTTCCGTCTTTTGCTGCGGCAATGGCAATGGATGCATCCGGGTGCAGGTGATCAATATGTTTGAAGGGAAGAAATCCATGCAACGGTGTATCAATAGATGGCGCTTTTGAATTCAAATCATAAATGCAGTGATTGAACAACTCTACCATTTCATCTTCATGCTCTATTCCGCGATACACATTTTT
>Ga0097621_100003730_pt1 | contig 10551 bp, 12 predicted proteins | sample KBSMisM72_FD_73165 | JGI IMG/M metagenome (GOLD analysis project Ga0097621, IMG submission 73165) | Miscanthus rhizosphere microbial communities from Kellogg Biological Station, Michigan, USA - KBS Miscanthus M7-2 (version 2) (version 2) | ecosystem: Host-associated > Plants > Roots >... | reverse complement strand
CGACGTGCCGCGACGCCTTCTCAATCGTCTGGGCTAATATCTTTCCCATGCGCAAGCTCCTGCTGGCCACGCTGGTCTTCCTCAGCGCCTGCGCGCCGAAGACGGCGCCCGCACCCGTCGTGACGGCGCCGAAGTTTCCCGACTTCATGAAGCCGGTGGTGCCGGCGGCCATGGCCGACAGTCCGGCGGCGGCATCGGCCTCGCGCGGCTGGGCGTTCCTGCAGGCCGGCGACTTTCGCACCGCCGAGCGGGAGTTCGGCGCGGCGCTGAAGACCCAGCCGGCGTTCTATCCGGCCGAAACGTCGCTGGGCTACCTGGAGCTCGCGCGCAAGGACGCCAAGGCCGCGCTCCCGCACTTCGATCGCGCCCTGGAACTTAACCCGCAGCACGACGATGTCTCGGCGTTTCTGGGACGGGGACAGACGCTGCTGGCGCTCAATCGGGATGCCGACGCGATCGGCGCCTTCGAAGGGGCGCTTGCCGCCGATCCGTCGCAGACCGAGCTCGCGCGCCGCATCGACGTGTTGAAGTTCCGCAACGCCGAGCAGGGACTGGCGCGGGCCCGTGAGGCCGCGCGGGCCGGCCGGCTCGACGAGGCGGCGCAGGCCTACACGGCGGCGATCGCCAGTTCGCCCGACAGCGCGTTTCTGTATCGCGAGCTGGCCGGGGTCGAGAAGCAGAGGGGCGACACCGACGCGGCGCTCGAGCATTTCCAGAAGGCGGCGGCGCTCGATCCCGGCGACGCCAAGACGCTGGCGCAGATCGGGGAAATCCTGGAGGCGGACGGAGACTTCGAGGGCGCAGCCAAGGCGTACACGGACGCGGCGGCGATCGAGCCCAGCGCCGAACTGGAGAAGCGCCTGGAGGGCGTGCGGTCGAAGGTCGCGCTGGCCGGGCTGCCGGCGGAGTACAAATTGATCGATTCTGCGCCGCAGGTCACGCGCGCCGATCTCGCGGCGCTGATCGGCATCAGGCTCAGCGGGATGCTGTCGTCGGGCCGCCGCGGCGACGCCGCGCTCATCACCGACGTGCGCAACAACTGGGCGGCGACCTGGATCATGTCGGTCGCGCGCGCGGGCATCATGGAGCCGTACGCGAACCACGCCTTCCAGCCGCGGACGGTCGTCCGCCGGACGGATCTCGCCCAGGCGGCGGCGCGGCTCCTCGCGCGAATCGCGGCGCAGAATCCCAACGGCGCCAAGGAGTGGGCGGCCGCCCGCCTGAAGTTCAGCGACCTGTCGCCGAGCCATCTGGCATACCCGGCGGCGTCGGTGGCCGTCGCGTCCGGGGTGATGAAGACCGGGCCGGAGAGCAGCTTTCAACCGTCGCGGGCGGTGACCGGTGCGGAAGCGATCGAGGTGATCGAGCGGATTCAGGCGCTCGCGGGGTCACGCTGACGTGCTGACGGCGGCGAATCAGCTCACGCTGCTGCGGATGCTGCTGATCCCGGCCTTCGTGATCTCCATTCTGTACGGCTACCTCGGATGGGCGTTGGTCGTGTTCGTGACCGCGGGCGTCACCGACGGCCTGGACGGCATCATCGCGCGGCGCTCGGGGCAGCGCACCACGCTCGGCGCGTGGCTCGATCCGATGGCCGACAAGCTCCTGCTGGTCACCACCTACGTCGTGCTGGCGCTGCCGAACCTGAATCTGGCGAACCGCCTGCCGGTGTGGCTGACCGTCTGCATCATCAGCCGCGACGTGGTGATCATCCTCACGGTGGCGGTGGTGAATCTCGCGATCGGCCGGCGGACGTTCCGGCCGTCGATCTTCGGTAAGATCGCGACCGCCACCTACATCGTCACCGCGGTGGCGGCGATGCTGTTCAACTATCTCGGCTACCACTCGGTGGTGGTGGACGTCGGCATCTGGTGGTCGCTGGCGATCACGATCATCTCGAGCCTGCACTACATCTGGCACGCGCGCCGGATCATCGACGGGCCGGTGAACTGATGGACACGAAGAAAAAACCGCTAAGCACGCCGAGATCGCAAAGCCAATGGGTTCTCTGCGTACTTTGCGGCCTCTGCGGTTTTTTCTTGTCCGTGGTCAGGGCGCAGACACCGCCGAAGCAGGCAGTGGTGGAAACGAGCGCGGGGACATTCGTCCTCGATCTCGATCCGGCCGCTGCTCCCAATCAGACCGCCTATTTCATGAAGCTCGCGGCCGACGGCGCCTACGACGGCACCACGTTCCATCGCGCCGTGAAGTACGGGATGGTGCAGGGCGGCGATCCGTTGACGAAGGATCCCGCAAAGCGATCACTCTACGGCACGGGCGGACAGAATGCGGTGAAGGCGGAAGCGCGCGCGCCGAAGATGACGCGGGGGTCGGTGGCGGCGGTGCTCGTGCCCGGCAAGCCCGATAGCGCCGGCGCCCAGTTCTTCATCGTCCTCGCCGACCAGCCGGCGCTGGACAATCAGTACACCGTCTTCGCCCACGTCGCAGACGGCGTCGAGGTGCTGCAGAAGATTTCGGAGACGCCGGTCGACGACAAAGGTGTGGCGACCGAACGCGTCGAGATCCGCCACGTGGCGATTCGCGATACGCCGGCCGAGCCGTTCGTCACCGAGACCGCGGCCGAGCTCGGCGCCTACCGCGCCGTCCTCGATTCGAGCGCCGGACCGATCACGATCGAGTTCTTCGTCGACAAGGCGCCCAACACCGTCCGGCAATTCATGCGGCTGGCCGCGGCGGGCGTCTACAACGGCATGGCGTTTCATCGCGTCGCGCCGGGCTTCGTCATCCAGACCGGCGCGCTGGCGAGCCGCGCGGCGCCGCTGAGCGCGAAGCAGCAGGCGCTGGTGCACAACCTGGCGCCGGAGTTCAACGACACCAAGCACGTGAAGGGCATCGTCTCGATGGCGCGCGGCGACGCGCCGGACAGCGCGACGACGTCGTTCTTCGTCGTCACGGGACCGTCGCCGGCGCTCGACGGCGTCTACACCGCGTTCGGACGCGTAGTCGACGGAATGGCGGCCGTGGACACGATCGAAGCGGCGCCACGCACGGGAGAGGCGCCGAACACGCGGATCGATCTCAGGACAGTGAAGATCGAAAAGAAGTAGGGACTGGCGGCTGGGGACTGGGGCTACGAGGTCGGCACCATCCGGGTCACGCGGATCGCGACCCCCACGAGATACTCCACCTCGATGCGGTCGCCCGGCTCGAGATTGTGGCCGATGACGGCCTCCGGGCCGATCCGCGCCACGCTGATCTGGCCCTCGGGGTCGTCGACGTCGGTGAAGTAGACGTCCCAGGAGACCTGGCCGTGAATGCTGACCGGCTGAACCTTCTTCAGAATGCCGTCGCGCGTGCCTTTAAGCATCTCGTGTGGTGTCCGCCTCAGGCGGACCGCTGCCCCCAACAGAGTATCCGCTTGAACGGATAAAAAAACGGCCTCGCCTCGTCGAGCTGCGCGAGGAGTCTCCCGCGGTATTGCTCCACGAAGCGCTCGTACAGGTCGCCAGGCAGCTGGCGCTTGTACTCTGTGAGCATCGTGCCTTTGACCCACTCGACGACGTCTTCGCGGGAACCCAGGACATGAGGATAGACGATCAGCCGCACCTTCGGATCGCTGAAGCCGTAACGGTACAGTAAACGCGCATAGGCGTCCGGCGTCAGCACCGGCTGGGAGCGGCGCCAGGCGCCGAGCGCGGACCTGAACGGCTCGATCGTGGTGAGCTCCTCCGCCAGCTGGTGCGTCAGCGTGTCATGCTGGGCCGGCACCTGGAAGGCGAGCTGACCCGAGGGCGCCAGCGCGGCCGCCAGGCGCTCAATCAGGCGTTCGTGCCCGTCGACCCAGTGGAGCGCGGCGTTCGAAAAGATCAGATCCCACCGCGTCGCCGGTTCCTGCGTGGCAAAGGACTCGATGGTGCCGACCTCGAAGCGCAGGCCGGGCAGCGCCGCGCCGTCCGACGCGCCGGCGAGCATGCTGGCGGAGCGATCGATGCCGACGGTCTCGAGCGCGGCGAGCTGCTCGTGGAGGACCTGGGTCAGCTTGCCGGTGCCGCAGCCGAGATCGACCACGCGCATGCCAGGCGCCGGGCGCACCAGTGCCAGCAGATCGAAGAACGGCTGCTCCCGCTCGCGCTGAAATTTGTCGTACTGCGCAGGATCCCAGGTGTCGGTCACAACAGTACCTCGTGCGGGCCGGCCCACGTGTCGGCCCAGGGCAGCATCTCGTGGGGGCCGGCCCACGTGTCGGCCCAGGGCAGCATCTCGTGGGGGCCGACCCATGTGTCGGCCCAGCGCAGCACCGTGTGGGGGCCGACCCATGTGTCGGCCCACATCGGACGCACGGGTTCACCCCTACATGTCATTGGCGTCCCTCTCGAACGGCAACCGATCCGCGGCGTCGTCGACGTCGGCGTCGCTCCGGAAGTTGTGCACGCTGACGCCAAGCAGCCGGACCGGCCGCGTGCCTGCCTCGGTCTTCTCGAGCAGGCGGACCGCGCGCGCGGCGAGGTCCGCCTCGTCGCGCGTCGGCAGCGCCGAGTGGCTGCGCGTGATCGTCGTGAAGTCGTCGTAGCGCACCTTGATCGTCACGGTTCGCGCCAGCATCTGGCGGCGCTGGAGCCAGGCGATCGCATGCGAGGCCATCTCGGCGATCTCGGTGCGGATGATCGCGATGTCCACCAGATCCGCCGGGTAGGTATTCTCGGAGCCGGACGACTTCGCTTCGCGGTTCGGCGTGACCGGGCGATCGTCGACGCCGTGCGCCAGCTGCCGCAGCCAGTCGGCGAGGCTGCCCACCGTGTCCCGGAGTAGTTGCAGATCGGCGGCGCGCACGTCGACGAGCCGCTCGATCCCCTTCGCGCGCAGTTTCTCGGCGGTCACCGGGCCGACGCCCCAGAGCGCGTCCACCGGCAGCTTCTGGAGGAACGGCTCGACGCGATCGGGGCTGATGACGGTGAGCCCGTCAGGCTTCTTCCAGCCCGACGCGATCTTGGCCAGGAACTTGTTGGGGGCGACGCCCGCCGTCGCGGTCAGCCCGACGTCGGCGCGGATCCGCTCCTTGAGTCGCCGTGCGACTGCCGTCGCGAACGTCTCACCCCACGCGTTCTCGGTCACGTCGAGGTACGCCTCGTCGAGCGACAGCGGCTCGACCAGCGGCGTCACCTCACGGAAGATCGCGAACACGGCGTTGGACGCCGCCTTGTAGCGGGCGAAGTCGGGGCGGACGATGAGGAGCGAGGGGCAGAGACGAACGGCGCGGGACATCGGCATCGCCGAGTAGACCCCGAAGGCGCGAGCTTCGTAGCTGGCCGCGGCGACCACGCCGCGCCCCTCGGGCCGTCCGCCCACGGCGAGCGGCTTGCCGCGCAGCGCCGGATCGTCGCGCTGCTCGACCGAGGCGTAGAACGCGTCCATGTCGACGTGGAGAATCCTGCGGATCATGTGAATTCAGATTGCAGAGTGGATTCAGGGCGATTGCGGATTCTCCTGGCAGATTGTACGCTAGGCTAGTTTCGGTCGAGCAGCGCCCTCACTCCCGACACCAATCTGAAATAAAATCTTAAATCTGAACTCTTAAATCTGAAATCTCAGCGCTCCTGACATATGCCCCAGTTTATCTACACGATGAAGGGTCTCGGGAAGGTCCACCAACCCGACACCAAAGTGCTCGAAGACATCTGGCTGTCGTTCTATTACGGCGCGAAGATCGGCGTGCTCGGCCTCAACGGCGCGGGCAAGAGCTCGCTGCTGAAGATCATGTCCGGCGAGGATCAGAGCTTCATCGGCGAGGCGTTTTCCGCCGCCGGCATCTCGATCGGCTTTCTCAAGCAGGAGCCGCAGCTCGACGCCGCCAAGACCGTGCTCGGCAACGTCGAGGAAGGAGTGGCGTCGACCAAGGCGCTGCTCGAGCGCTACGACGAGGTGAACGCGAAGCTCGGCGAAGATCTCTCTCCCGACGAGATGGAGAAGGTCATGGACGAGCAGTCGAAGATCCAGGACAAGATCGACGCCTGCAATGCCTGGGATCTCGACTCCCAGCTCGAGATCGCGATGGATGCGCTCCGGCTGCCGCCGCCGGACGCCGACGTGACCAAGCTCTCGGGCGGCGAGCGCCGCCGCGTGGCGTTGTGCCGGCTGCTGCTGCAGTCGCCGGACCTGCTGCTCCTCGACGAGCCGACCAACCACCTCGACGCCGAGTCGGTCGCCTGGCTCGAACGCTTCCTGAAGGACTACAAGGGCACGGTCGTCGCCGTGACCCACGATCGCTATTTCCTCGACAACGTCGCCGGCTGGATTCTCGAGCTCGATCGCGGGCGCGGCATCCCCTGGGAAGGCAACTACTCGTCCTGGCTGGAGCAGAAGTCGAATCGCCTGCAGCAGGAAGAGAAGGCCGAGACCCGCAAGCAGCAGACGCTCGAGCGCGAGCTCGAGTGGATCCGCATGTCGCCGCGCGCGCGCCAGTCGAAAGGCAAGGCCCGGCTCAACGCCTACGAGGAATTGCTGCGCGAAGAGAGCACCAGGAAGATCGAAACCGCGGAGATATACATCGCCCCGGGCCCGCGGCTCGGCGACATCGTCGTCGAGGCCCGCGGCGTGAAGAAGGCGTACGGCGAGAACGTGCTGATCGACAACCTCGACTTCACGCTGCCGCGCGGCGGCATCGTCGGCGTGATCGGTCCGAACGGCGCCGGCAAGACCACGCTGTTCCGCATGATCACGGGGATGGAAAAGCCCGACGCCGGTACCCTGCGGATTGGCGAGACCGTGCAGATCGGCTACGTCGATCAGAGCCGCGACGCGCTCGACGCGAACAAGACCGTGTTCGACGAGATCACCGGCAGCGCCGACGAAATCGAGCTGGGCAAGCGGAAGGTCGCCTCACGCGCGTACGTCTCGTGGTTCAACTTCAAGGGGGCCGCGCAGGGGCGCAAGGTCGGCACGCTGTCTGGCGGCGAACGCAACCGCGTGCATCTCGCGAAGCTGTTGAAGAAGGGCAGCAACCTGCTCCTGCTCGACGAGCCGACCAACGACCTCGATGTGGACACGCTGCGCTCGCTGGAGGACGCGCTCCTGAATTTCGCCGGCTGCGCCGTGGTCATCAGCCACGACCGCTGGTTTCTCGACCGCATCGCCACCCACATGCTCGCCTTCGAAGGCGACAGCCAGGTGGTGTGGTTCGAGGGCAACTATCAGGACTACGAGGCGGACCGCAAACGCCGGCTGGGTGCGGCGGCGGATCAGCCGCATCGGATCAAGTACCGGAAGCTGACGCGGTAACGTAGGCCCGGCCCTTTCGGGCCAGGCGGAGCTGGCCGAACTCAGATCCCATGTCGATTGCTCTTAGAACGGCCACGACGGACGACGTTCCGAAGATCGCGGCGCTGTTGAACGTCGCGTTTGCGATGGAGTGGGACTTCATCAACCGCGATCGCACGTCGGCCGAGGAGATCGCGCGCTACTTCGAGAGCGGCACCTTCTTCGTCGTCGACGGAGGCTCGGGTGCGCTGGCCTCGTGCATGTATCTCGAGCAGCGGGGCGATCGGATGTATCTCGGCATGCTCGCCGTCAGCCCGGCGGCGCAGGGGCGGGGGATCGGCCGGCAGATGATGGCGGCGGCTGAACGGCATGCGGCGTCGCTTGGCTGCGGTGCGATCGACATCCGCATCATCGATCGCCGCACCGAGCTGCCGCCGTTTTATCGCTCGCTCGGCTTTACCGAGAACGGAACGGAGCCGTTGGAGGATCCGCTGCTGACCAAGCCGGCGCATTTCATTCGCATGACGAAGTCGATCGCGAGCTGATGCGTTTTCACAGGAGATCAGGAAGTTAGGAGGATCTTTTTTTGAAAAAGCGGATCTCCTGATCTTCTGATCTCGTGTTCAAATTTATCGTATGAACAGCGACCAGCGCATGACCGTCGGTATCTTGATCTTCGACGACGTCGAGGTGCTCGATTTTGCCGGGCCGTTCGAGGTGTTCTCGCGCACGCGGACGGTGCCGGGATCCGATTCCCGTCGTACCGACGACAGTGCGCCCTTCGAAACCTTCACCGTCGCGCGTACCCGTGACGTCATTACCGCGATCGGCGGGCTCAAGGTGGTTCCGCACTACTCCTGGACCGACGCCCCGGCGATCGATCTTCTCGTGGTGCCGGGCGGCTTCGGGACCAGACGGCTGCTGCAGGACGAGGCGACGCTCGCCTGGATCCGGGAGACCGCCGCGCGCTCGCGCCAGGTGACGTCGGTGTGCACCGGGGCGCTCCTGCTCGCGAAGATCGGGCTGCTCCACGGGAAGCGGGCGACCACGCATTGGGCGGGACTCGATCTGCTCGCGTCGATCGATCCGACGATTCAGGTGCAGCGCGGCCAGCGCGTCGTCCACGACGGCGTGTTCACCTCCGCCGGCGTCTCCGCCGGCATCGACATGTCATTCGCCGTGGTCGAACAGATCTGCGGCCGCGCGGTCGCCGCTGAAACGGCTCACTACATCGAATATCCATGGGGGACACCCGATGTGCCGAAACATCAAAACGCTGTTTAACTTCGATCCGCCTGCGACCGACGAGGAGATTCGCGCGGCATCGCTACAGTTTGTCCGGAAATTGAGTGGCTTTACTGCACCGTCGAAAGTGAACGAGGCGGCGTTCGATCGCGCGATCGACGAGACCGCCGCCGTTGCACGCCGGCTGATCGACTCGCTGTCGACCAACTCCGCGCCGCGCAACCGCGAGGAAGTCGCCGCCGCGGCGAAGCTGCGGTCGGCGGAGCGGTTCGGCGCCAGGCGGTGAGCGAGGCCTGCGCTACTTCCGGCGTTTCTTGATAAGCCGGACGACATCCGGCCAGAACTCATCCCAGAGGTTGCCACCCATGCGCGTCACGATGCCCATGCCGCTGCGGAGGGCGGTCTGCGCGGCGGTCGTCTGGCTCGGCGGGAGCCACGCGTTCTCGATCACATTGTTCAGCGTGTTTCCGGCGTAGCGGGCCCAGGCCGGCCGGAGACGCCCGTCGCGGCCTTGAGCGAGCACCGACGTTTTCAGCGCGTAGCGGGCGCGCGGCCAGATGCCTTTGCGGGCCGACGGTATGTACCGCGGATCCTCACCCCACAGCGCGCCGAGCCCGCCTTCGATCGTGTTCGAGATGGCGACGTCGGCCTCGCGCTGCGCGTAGCGCTTCCCGAAACCTGACCACCCGCGTCCCCATTCTTCAGGGGTGTTCCACGCGGTCTGCCATGCGGCGGACAGCGGCCCGACGATGAACAGGCTCTGCGGACCGACGGTGCCGTCGACGATCCAATGGACCCGTTCTGCTGTCGTGATTGGGACGTAGGCGTCCGCCGTCAGCGGCTTGGGCGACGTCTGGTCCGCCGGTTCAGCGTCGACAGGTTGTGCGGAGGCCGAGGCCGGCCAGACGCACAGTGCGACGACAAACACGACGGGCCAGGCGCGACGAGGGAGCGGCATGCGCACAATTATTTGCCAACATGCCGCGTCGACATGCCCACCGCCGACGTCACAGCCGGCCGGTCAGAATCAGCACCAGCAGGATGATGACGACGAGGCCGAGTCCGCCGCTGGGGCCATAACCCCAGCTCCGGCTGTGCGGCCACGCCGGAACGGCGCCGAGGAGCATGAGGATCAGGATGACGAGCAGGATAGTTCCCATAAGAGATGAGTGAGCAACCCGAATGCCAACCAGGCCAGCTGGTCCGTGCGCTATTGCGGGGTGATCTCCAGGAAGCAGATCTTGTTCGCCGTCGCGCCCGCGGCGCTCCGGACGGTGAGTCGCCCGTCCGAGACGACCACCGTGGCGGTGCCCTCGACCCAGCGTGACGCGCTGTTCGAAGTGCCGTTGACGGTGAGCACGCCCTCGACGTTCAGCTTGTAGGTGATGTCGAAGTAGCTCGGATCGCCGGCGACCAGACGGACGGAATAGCTGCCGTTCGGCAGGGCGATTTCCCACACCGCATCCGGGTTCGCGGGGCGCTGCATGTAGGCCAGCGTGTCGTATCGCTGATCCGGTGACGCCGAGGAGTTCCTGTCGCGCATCTGCGCCGTGTTGTCGGCGTTCCAGCCGTAGGTCCGGCCGTTGCCCCGATCGCCATACGCCAGCCCGCCATCCTTGAGATACCCGGACGGCACCGTTGCCGACGCGGTCTGGAAGTTGACCCGGATCACCGGCGAGGGCGGCGCGGCCTGCGCAAACAGGCGGGACGAAGGCACGACCGCCTTCGGCGTCGACGGGCTGCTCCAGAACAAGCGCGCGGTCGCATTGCCGGTGTCCTCGTAGAACTCCATCCGCACGTCGTAGCGCTGGCCCGCCACCAGCGCGATCGTGCCGCTGTTCTCGGTGGTCCCGTGGTTCGTCCAGTTGTTCACGATGCGCGTGCCGTCGATCCACAGCCGGACGCCGTCGTTGCTGACGGTGTAGAACCGATAGGTCTCAGAGAACTGCGGCATCACCTGTCCGGTCCAGCGCACGCTGAAGTGGTCGGCCGGCACGCCGGCAGCCGGCGTTGCCGCGCCCCACACGAAGTCCACGGTCGAATCGACCCGCGTCAACACCGTACCGGTCAGGGTCGGCGTGGAGAAATACT
>Ga0097621_100003726_pt1 | contig 10555 bp, 10 predicted proteins | sample KBSMisM72_FD_73165 | JGI IMG/M metagenome (GOLD analysis project Ga0097621, IMG submission 73165) | Miscanthus rhizosphere microbial communities from Kellogg Biological Station, Michigan, USA - KBS Miscanthus M7-2 (version 2) (version 2) | ecosystem: Host-associated > Plants > Roots >... | reverse complement strand
ATTCGCTAATCCGTGCGGGAAACCTCTACCTGTCGCTCTCCGACGCCATCGCTATGGCGCTTGAGAACAACATAGACATCGAAGTTTCCAGGTACGCGTATCCCCTCAGCGACGCCGCACTAATGAGCGCACAAGCCAGTAACGGAGCGGGCGTGAGCTATGATCCCGCAATCACCAGCACCGTCAACTGGGGCCACAACGCCACCATTCAGACCAACGCGATCACCGCCGGCGGAAAGTCAGTCAACAGCGGCGATACACGTGTCCGAAACTTTGGCGTTCAACAAGGATTCGCCACCGGCGGAACAGCCACGCTGGGATTCAACAATACTATTTCGACAACCAACAACGTCAACCAGATCTTCTATCCCTCCTATACTTCCGGCCTGAGCCTGCAGGCATCCCAGCCCCTGCTGCAAGGTTTCGGCTTTGCCTATAACCGGCGTAATATCCGGATTGCCAAGAATAATCTCAAAGTGACGGACTATCAATTCGAGCAGCAAATCAACACCACGCTGAATACGGTAATTTCGACGTATTGGAATCTGGTCAGCGCTGCTCTCGCAGTGGACGTTGCGCAGCAGAGCCTGCAGCAAGCACAAAGACTGATGAGCGACAACCAAAAGCAACTGGACATCGGGACCATGGCGCCGCTGGACGTCCTCCAAGCCAAGCAACAAGTGTCTACCAGCGAGACCAATCTCATCACCGCTCAAACCCTGGTCGAGCAATACGAGGTGAGTCTGAAGAATCTCCTGAGCCGTAACGGTTTGGCGAGCGATGCTCTGGCGAATGTGCACGTCATTCCGACGGACCGCATCACCGTTCCCGATGTCGAACCGATTCAACCGGAACAGGATGTAGTGGCGAAGGCGCTCGATCACCGCCCGGAATTGGCGCAGCAGCGTCTTCAGCTTGAAAACTCCAAGATCAACCTGACCGGAGCCCGCAGTGCTCTGCTCCCCCAGCTCAACCTCACAGGACAGGTTTCGAATCCCGGCGGTGGCGGAATCTTCGATTTCACCGTGCCCAATATCGACCCGCAGACCGGCCTGCCCAAGGTCGATTCCAAGGGGAATCTGATACCCCGTCCGTCGCCCGATCCCAGCCTGATCGGCGGCTACGGCAACATCCTTCGGCAGCTCTTCGGTGTACCTACAGTTAACTACCAAGTTGGTTTTACCCTAAACATTCCTTTGCGCAATCGCTCGGCGCAAGCGGCTTATATCACGCAGGGTCTGCAATTGCGCCAGTCCGAACTAGGTCTCCAGAAGGAGATCAACACGATTCGAATGGACGTCAAGAACGCACTGATCGCGGTTAAGAACGCCCGGGCGCGCTACCAGTCCGCCAGAACCGCCAGCGACGTCGCACAGCAAGTACTGGACGCGGAGCAGAAAAAATACGAACTGGGCGCCTCTACCTCTTATGCCGTGGTCCAGCACCAGACCGATCTGGCCAACGCGCGCCAAGCCGAAGTCGCGGCCATATCCGCCTATGCTCAAGCCAAGCTTCAGCTCGATCAGGCGCAGGGAACTATTCTCGAAAGCAACAGCGTCGTCATCGACGAAGCTAAGAAAGGCCGCCTGTCGAAGACCCCCAGTCCGATCCCCGATGTGGCGCCGAATGGCAGGGCGGCGGCGGCAACTCCGGGCGCCAATACGCCAGTCGCGAACCGATAACTCGTCGCCCCGTGGTCATTCCGGTAACTCTTTCCAGTCCCCAGATCCGCGGGGTCACGTCGACTTTTTCGCCTTATCGCTTTTTCATCAATAGGATAAACGCGAAGTTCCAAATCGGCACGCAAATTGCTTTCCAAGAGCGCGTATGACGATGTCGCAGGCTCAAGGAACCCGGTTATCCCCTCTAGAAGCAGTACCCCACTACTTTTCCCACTGAACCCTTCCCTTAACCCCCTGAAACCCCTCATAGCCGTGGTTCCTGCAGCCTGGGCAAACAGGCTTGCTTCCAGCCGGTCTCGGGTATAATCGATTAGGTCTTATGCGATTCGGCGCCGCGATGCGAAGTTTTGTCGTGTTTTTGATGGTGCTGACCCTCGCCGTCGGGCAGCAGCCATCGTCCCAACCGATCCGCGTTCAGGTGAACGAGGTCGTGGTTCCCGTCACCGTCACGGACGAGAAGGGACGCTTTGTATCCGACCTGGAACAAAGCGATTTCAAGCTTTTCGATCAAGGCAAGGAACAGACCATTCGTTACTTCAACCGCGAGCGCAACCAGCGCGTGGTGGTCGGCTTTCTGGTCGATTTGAGCAACAAAAGCCGCGGTCAATGGAAGAGCCTGCAGGACGCCGTCACCGAGCTGGTGCTCAATCTCCTGCCCGGCGACAAAAAATACGCCGGCTACCTGATCGGCTACGGAAATGAGGCGGAGTTGATGGTCAACACCACTTCAGACGCCGATCCCATTGTCCAAAAACTCATGAAGCTCTCACCCAGCGGCGGGTCGGCTTTCTACGATGCCGTCTATATGGCCTGCGTCAGCCGCAAGCTCGTGGAAGGCGAGCCGGTGGATCCGCGGCGGGTCATTGTAGTGATCGGCGACGGCCACGATAACGCCAGCACCCACACGCTCGATCAGGTGATCGAGCTGGCCCAGCGTTATCAGGTCACCATCAATGCCATGAGCACCGACGCCTACGGATTCACCAGCGATTCCGGCAAGAATCTGGTTCGAATGGCCGAGGAAACCGGCGGCCGCGTCGAATACCCCCTGATGAACGTCTACAAGGACGTGCCAGGATTCCTCTCCCAGCCTTCCGACGAGGGGAACTACCAGCTCAAGGTGGGGACCGGCGGATATACCGCAGCCATCCTGGGGTCGATTTACAACTCGATTAAGAACATCGCCGGGGAAATCACCGTGCAGTACGTCCTGCGGTATGTCCCCAATGAAACCGACGAAACACGGGTGAAACGCACTATCGAGGTCAAAGTCGATATCCCCAACGTCACCGTCCGGGCCCGCACGTATTATTACCCGTTCAGTCCTTAGACACTCTAGGCCTGGAATATGCCATGATTCCTACGGAACATGGCTGTTGCCGCCACCCAGCCTGCGCGTCTGTTCATCCTGCGAATGGAGATGCCTGGGACCGCGCCCGCGAGTGCGGGGGTACTGCTCGAAGACCCGGCCCGCGATCGGCTGCACCTGCGGCTGCGCCGTGACTGGGACGTGATCGCCCCGGGCGAAGCCGAGGTGCTTTCCGAATTGGAATACGACTTGGCGGCCAAGGCTCAGGAGCTCGGCGCGGCGCGAGTTCTGGAGCAGCTCGAAGACACGCTCTCCAACACCCTGACGATTTCCGAACCGCGCGAAGTAATGGTCGAGGAATTCAGCCGTGCCGTACTGCGTCTGTATAGCGAATTGGTCCATGCCACCGTGCGCCCCTTTGTGACTCATCTGCCGCGCTATTCGCTGGCGGTGGCCGCGGGAAGGTTTCTGGAGAATCAGGAGGTCTCTGAAGAAGGCTGGGAGGAAGCGCCCTCCAGCCTGACTCCGACGCCAGCCATGTTTGTGGCGCGCATCGCCGGGCGCTCTATGGAACCGCGCATCCCCGACGGCAGCCTGTGCGTGTTCCGCGCCGGCGTAACGGGATCCCGGGAAGGTCGCTTGGTGCTGGTCGAGTATCTGGGCAGCGGCGCCAACGACCGCCACACCATCAAGCGTTATCACAGCCAAACGAGCCAGCATCCCGACGGGAGCTGGCGGCACGATGCCATCCTGCTCGAGCCGCTGAACCCGGAATTCGAGGCCTGGGAGCTCAACCCCGAGGAAGATCGCTTCCGCATTGTGGCGGAGTTCTTAGAGGTACTCTATTAGAATGTCGCTAAAGACACTTGGATCGATCGTGCTGGTTCTGCTGGTGGCCGGGTGTGGCTGCGGACGGCCGGACGAAAAGGCCGCATCCAAGGATGTCCCGGCGCGGCCCGCCGCCGCCACTGGCCCATTCGCGCCCGGCTACTACGACGATGGAGACCAGCGGGTCGAATATAAAGGCAAATGGTGGCCCGACCATCAGTTTCCCCTGTCTTCTGGCCACTCCATAACCTACTCGGACAAGCCGGGAGACACGTTCCGCATTGCCTTCACCGGCACCGCCATCACGTACGTGTTCACGCGAGCCCTGAATCGGGGATTCGCCGAGGTGAGGATCGACGGCGGCGCCCCGGTCCGGATCAACCAGTATTCTGGCCCCGTCATGTGGCAGGAGAAGCAACGCTTCGGCGGGCTGAGTCCGGGCGCCCATACGCTGGAAGTCCGTGTCTCGGGGGACAAAGATGCCAAGTCGGGCGGGTTATTCGTGGACCTGGATGCGTTCGAGGTGGAACCCTAGCCCGGGCGAACCGGTCTAACATGGTGAGTATGCGGTATCTGGCGATCCTCCTTCTCGCAGCGGCGGCCATCGGTGCGGACGACTACACCGGCCCGCGACCGCCCAAAGCAGACGTGCTGTACCTGGTTCACGCCTCCAGCCTGGTCCCCACCGAGACCACGGAAGCGCAGCAGGAGGGTAAGAATAACGACACGTATTCGGTCTCCGGCGCGGCTTCGTCTGCCCGGACACCTTTGGCTGAGCCCATTTTTCTGCTACGCAGCGAAAAGATCAAACCGGACGCCCTGGAGTTGTATCGCTTCGAGGTGAAGAACGGCCGTCGCCAGCTCACCCTATCCAAGAAGCGGTCGGAAAAGTCGGGGCCATTCCATCTCTCTATCACCAAGCTCGATAAGGACTTGTATCGCGTAGAGGCGGATGAACCCCTGGAAAATGGGGAATACTCACTCTCACCGAGCGGCTCCAACATGGTGTTCTGTTTTCAGGTGTTTTGAGTAACTCCAGACCTGCTAAAATCACCTTTACATCTGTTGCCGGAGTACCGTCGCCTGGCCCTTCCTACTGAACAAGCCAAGTCGCTCCCCGAAAAGGACTCGTCCGCCCTGTTCGGGCGCATCTTCAAGGCCTTCCAGTTCCGCGATTTCCGTCTGATGTGGACCGGCGCCTGCACCTCCCAGATCGGGACCCAGATGCAGACGGCCGCGCAGAGCTGGCTGGTCTATGAGCTATCGAAGCACTCGTCCGTCTTTCTGGGACTCGATAATTTTCTGGGGACGCTGCCGATTGTCTTGCTCTCCCTGGTAGGGGGCGTATTTGCCGACCGTCATGACCGGCGGAAGGTTCTTTTGGGATCGCAGTATGTTCAAACCTTCTGCGCTTTTCTTCTGGCCACGCTGGTATTCACCGGTGTCGTGCGTGTTTGGCACGTTCTGTGCCTCTCCGTTCTGGTCGGCATTGCTCAGTCGTTTGGCGGTCCGGCGTATTCGGCCCTGATTCCTTCGCTGGTCCCTAAGGAACACCTTCAGAACGCCATTTCGCTCAATTCCATCCAATTCAACCTGGCACGCGTGATCGGTCCGACGCTGGGAGGCATTGCGCTCATTAAACTGGGGGCCGCCTGGAACTTCACGTTCAACGGAATCTCTTTCGTGGGCGTGATCATTACCCTCTATGTGATCCAGACCACGTTCGTTCCAGCCAGATCACGCGAGCCGATCCTGACCAGCATGAAGGAGGGCATCCGCTTCATGCTCCAGCAGCCGGGGATGAAATCGCTGATCGTCCTGGCCTTCCTGATGACCACACTGGGATTTCCAGTGATCGTGTACCTGATTGTCTTCGCGGAAGAGGTGTTTAAGGGCGGGCCCCAGACGTTCACACTGCTGCTGACGTGTTCGGGCGCGGGCGCCGTAACCGGCGCGCTGGTCGTCGCTGGCGGCCATCAAAAGCGGAAAGGCTTGACGGCGGTGATCATGCTCGCCGTGCTGGGCATCTTCACCATGGCGTTCGCGCAGTCGCCTTCGGTACCGGTTGCCTGCCTGATGCTATTTCTGGCAGGGGCATCCTTGATGGCGGTTTTCTCGATGATCACCACGCTGGTTCAGATGATCATTCCGGACAATATGCGCGGACGTGTGATCAGCGTGTACAACCTGGCGTTGCGGGGCGGCGGACCCGTGGGTAGCCTCCTGGTCGGGACACTCATGATTCCCCACTTCGGCGCGCCCGTGACGTTCACCATCACGGGCGGTTTGCAGATCCTGTTGGCCCTGTATTTCCTCACCGTAAACCGGCGCGTCGCAGTACTGTAGTCGAGTAAGCTCAAATAGTGGAGACTACTCTCGTATCGCTATCCCTGGACCGCGTCGAGGCCGACGCAGTCGTCGTGCTTTTGTTCGAAGATGAGGCCGCGCCAGCCGAATTAAAGAATTCGTCAGCTTGGCTCGACGAGCTCAAAGCCTCCGGAGAATTCACCGGCAAGACCGGCGAGCTGGCCGTGCAGCACGTTCCACCAGGATTCAAGGCCAAGCGCCTGGCCGTCGCAGGTGGAGGCAAGCGCGACAAGTTCGACGCCGCCGTCCTACGCCGCGCCGTGGGTACCGCCGTGCGCGCGCTCAAGCAGAAGGGCGTCAAGAAACTAGCCTGGTGGCTCGCGGGTGGCGATGCCGAAGGCGCGGTCGAAGGTGCGATCTTGGGCAACTTCGAGCCCGATCGTTATAAGACCTCGAGCGACGCCAAGTCGCTTGAGTCGTTTCTGCTGATCGCGCCGGATTCGGCGCGGGCCGCCTTCGAGCGCGGGAAAATCCTTGGTGACGCGCAAAACTTCACCCGCGACCTGGTCAATGAACCTGCTAATGTCATGACCCCGACGCTCCTCGCGGATCGCGCGCGCGCGATGGCCGCCGAAGTGGGCCTTGAGTACGAAGTGCTGGACGAATCGCGGATGCGCCAGCTCGGCATGGGGTCGCTGCTGGGCGTATCGCAGGGCAGCGCCGAGCCGCCTGCTTTGATCATTGTTCGTTACAAACCGGCAACAGCGCCTAAAACCAAAGACCATCTCGGCCTGGTCGGCAAGGGCGTCACGTTCGACACCGGCGGAGTTTCCATCAAGCCCGCCGACGGCATGGAAAAGATGAAGTACGATATGGCCGGCGGGGCAGCCATGCTTGGCGCGATGCGCGCCATCGCGCAGCTGAAGCCGGCGATTCCCGTCACAGCGCTGATACCCGCCGTCGAGAATATGGTCGGTAGCAAAGCCCAGCGTCCCGGCGATATCGTTACTTCCCTTTCCGGCAAGACCATCGAGGTACTCAATACCGACGCGGAGGGCCGGCTGATCCTGGTCGACGCGATTACTTACGCGCAGCGCCTGGGTTGCACGCATCTGGTCGACGCAGCCACGCTCACGGGCGCGATCGTGGTCGCGCTGGGAAACGTCAATATCGGCGTCTTCACCAACAACGATCCACTGCTCGCGCGGGTGCTGGCCGCCGCCAAGGCCGAAGGCGAAAAATCCTGGCACATGCCGCTGGATGACGACTATAAGGAGCTTCTCAAGAGCGCCTTCGCCGATCTCGCGAATATCGGCGGGCGGTGGGGCGGAGCCATCAGCGCGGCGTATTTCCTGAAAGAGTTCGCCGGGGACACGCCCTGGGTGCACCTGGACATCGCCGGTACGGCCTGGCTAGACGAGTCCAAGCCGTACCTCGCCAAAGGCCCTTCGGGCGTGGCTGTACGAACGTTTACTCGGCTTGCACTCGACTGGTAGCTACAGTGCGGCCTCTCCCCAGTCTCCGGTCCGGATGCGGTAGGCATCGGAAATATCGGATACGAAGATCTTCCCATCACCCATCTTGCCCGTCCGCGCGGCCGCCATCAGTTTCCGGATAGCCTCCTCGGCACGATCGTCCGGGACGACCATCTCGATTTTGAGCTTGGGCAGAAGGTCCACCTGATATTCCACGCCGCGGTAAGTCTCCAGATGGCCCTTTTGCCGTCCGTGGCCGCGGCCTTCCAGAATGGTCATGCCGTCGATCCCGATGTCGGCCAGAGCATTCTTCACGTCATCCAGCTTGTGGGGCTGGATGATCGCTTCGATTTTCTTCATGCCTCAGCTCCTTCGCAAAACTGCAAGTCTGCCTCCATCTTGGCATTTTGCGAGGCGGTATTTTCGCGCTTAGCTTACTGCGGGGGTTTCGGGATGGGATTTGCCATGCGCCACTGCAGGTACTGCACCAGGAATTCGCTGTCGGTTCGAGACATCATGAAATCCAGAGCGGCGACAATCTGCGGGACTGCGCCGGGAAACAGTTTGCCGTCGATGGAGAGTTGGTCCACAATTCGTGCGATTGCCAGTTCATGATCGTTGGATGGTCCCATAGTTCAAGTGAGCTAATGTAGCATCGCTTTTTGGTGAGTCAAGCGAATGTATCCGAAAGATACGCACCGGGCCGGAGAGCTTGGCTGGGTGGGGAGCACTATCTTTTGGATAGAACGTTTGCATCCGCGAGGAACGCGGTTACAATATGCCAAAGGTCGTATGACTGCTGCCTCGCCGCTTCTCACCTCTATGTCGCCAAGCCTGCAGGTATTCCTCTATCTGCAGTTACTCGACGCTCTCACAACTCTTTTGGGATTCCGCGCAGGACTCTCGGAGGCGAGTCCATTCATCCGGATGCTGGTCGAGGTGGGCCCGCTAGCAGGGCTGCTGGCGGACAAGGTCATCGCCGTCGCGCTGGCCGTCGTCTGCGTGTGGAGCGGACGCGCGCGGCTGATCCGGTGGGTTAACTATTGGTACGCCGCCCTGGTGACCTGGAACATCGTCCTGATTCTCGCAAATGTGTCTTAGCTGACCCGCAAGGGGCCGATCGCGGTGCTCAATTCGCGATTGCCAACAAAGCGTGTAAGCCGCGACCCAGGCTCCGTTTTGCGGGCTTTGGGATTAGTCCGGGCAATTCCGAATCGTCCGGCGATACAAATCCAAATACTGCTCCACGCTTTTCTTGGACGAAAACTCCTGCTCCGCGCGATCGCGCGCAGCGACTCCCATGCGCGCGGCCAATTCCGGATCCGCGGCCAGGCGCCGGACGCCGGCCGCCATTGCCTTCACGTCTCCCAGCCGCGCCAGGAACCCGGTACGATTGTTCACGACGATCTCAGCCACGCCGCCCACTCGCGTCGCCACCACGGGCTTGCCGAAGCTCATGGTCTCGAGCACGCCCATGCCGAAACTCTCTTTTTCCGAGGCGTACAATCCCCCGTCGGCAGCGTGCAGATAGTTCTCGATGTCGAGCACGTTCTCCTTCACGATCACCCGGTCCTCGATGCCCAGGCGTTTTACCAAGGGAATGAACGGGGCAAACGAATCGCCCGCTAGAACGAGTAGTTTTACGCTGGCCTCATCCTTCTTGAGGTTCGCCATCACGTGCAGAACGTCCGGCACCCGCTTCACCGGACGCAAATTCGAGAGGTGAATCAGCAGGAAATCTTTCTCGCGGACGCGCAGCGCCCGCCGAACCTCCGAACGGCCCTTGCGCGGCGGCTTCGGCCGGTAGAAGTTATAGATCACCTCAATCGGCTTGCGTGTCTTCAGCACCTGGATGGTTTCCGTTTTCAGACTTCGCGAGACGGCTGTCACTCCGCAGGAGCTTTCGATGGAGTATTTGATGATCGGCCCCAGGCTCTTATCACGAGCCAGCAGGGTGATGTCAGTTCCGTGGAGCGTCGTGATCACGTGCGGCGCGCGCCGGATCTGCTTGCGCGCGATCTGCGTCGCCAGCAGCGCCGCAGTGGCATGCGGGACCGCGTAGTGTACATGCAGAATGTCGAGCTCGTGCTTGGCGGCCACCTCCACCATCTTCACGGCCAAGGGCAAGGTGTAATCGGGATATTTGAAGAGGCGGTACTCATTCAGCTCCACCCGATGGAAGGTCACGTTGCGCTGCTTGCGGTCCAGGCGGAAAGGAGGCTCGTAGCTGATGAAGTGAAGCCGGTGACCCAGCCGCGCCAGTTCACTGCCGAGCTGCGAAGCCACAATACCGCTGCCTCCGATCGAGGGGTAACAGGTGATCCCGATCGAGAGCCGGCTCATAAAGACTAGAAACACCTCGACGACAGGGGAAGATCGCCTAGGGAGCCCACCCGCACCGGATCATTCAGCCACAATCCGACGGCGTATTCGACACCGGCGGCCGTGCCCAGCGTTCGCGCTCGCGACATCACCAGGTCCAGGTAGTTCCGGGTTCTCATCTGGGTCTTGTGGCACTGGATCGCGGCTTCCCAGGCCTCCCTCGCCGCTGTCACATCCATCACCAATTCAGGAGGAGTGACGAAGACCTGCGTGATGGCGTAGTAGTACAAGCTCGTAATTGGATGCGGAGGCAGCTCTTCCAGATCCTGCAAACCACCGAAGCGAGCCAGCCGGGCGGCGTCGCGCACGTTTTTTCCCACTGCTGAATGGTCGGGGTGCTGGTTTTCTCCCAGGTGTGGGGCCAGTACCACGTCCGGCTTGAATCGCCGGATCTCGCGGGCCAGGGTCATCGCGTTGCCGGGATTATGCTCGATGTGGCAGTCCCCCCCCAGTTCCAGGAACTGGATGGCCGCCCCGATGATCCGGGCGGCCTCGCGAGCCTCCTGAGCGCGCTCTTCAGGGGTCCCGGCACTTGCTGCTTCACCCTTGGAGGTCACCAGGATGCGAGCTTC
>Ga0097621_100003723_pt1 | contig 10558 bp, 9 predicted proteins | sample KBSMisM72_FD_73165 | JGI IMG/M metagenome (GOLD analysis project Ga0097621, IMG submission 73165) | Miscanthus rhizosphere microbial communities from Kellogg Biological Station, Michigan, USA - KBS Miscanthus M7-2 (version 2) (version 2) | ecosystem: Host-associated > Plants > Roots >... | reverse complement strand
GGTCAGTGGTCTGCAAACCGGCAGGCGTAATACGGGAGCGACCTGCGAGAATGATTCCCGATGCGTTTACCTGGACGCGTTCACCGCGGCGCAAGTCGATACCAGAATCGATCCAGTTTGGACCAAGCTGAACTTCGACGTTGCGTGACTCATAACGCATTTCATCCAGCGAGCGCCCGTCAATTTCGATTTTCTCAACTTCATTGGGCCTGAATAACTGGATCTCGCCTTCCTCTCTGCGGACAGGTGCAGTGGAGGACCCCGTTTGAGTCGGGCTCACTCTAAAGACAAAACGGCCGTTAATGAAGCCGAGCAATGTACCGCGCATAGATCTGCCGTCGCGCAGATACAGTGTGTCGGCTACTGCTACACTCGCCAGTAGTAGCATAGTCAAAAAGGCGAAACTCAGTTTTTTCATACATTTCTCCTTTGTTGCTAAGGTTGGTACGCAATCCCGGACCGCGCAGTCGGGGGGTTAAAATCTATTGTCAGTTGTCAGTCGCATTCAGAATCAGGCCGGGGACGACTGAAAGTGAGGGTGTGGAGCACTCGCTAGCTTATAGCCGAGCGTCATACCAGGCAAGCGAAAGATCAATGTATTCTTTCAAGAAGCACGATTGGTACTTCTATTTGCCCCGGCCATTCAGAAGCAAGATATCCGTAGTCGTCAGGCATATTGGTACGATCTATTTTGCCGTGTGAGTAAGCGCGTTAGAACACGACACCAACTTGACATAATCAAAATCCATTGGCCAGTCATTTCCTCTCATCGTTCCTGAGCGGCTACGCGATATAATACCGCCACTTTCAAACTTTCCACTTAGGAGTCGCGACATGAAATGCGCAGTCGCAGGTTTCCTCGTCGTTTCGCTTGTGTCCACAATCGTGTTTGGCCAAACGAGGAACCAAAGAGCCAAACGCGGCACGTCGAAAACGGAAACGCTCAACAATCCGGCGCCAGGCAAAACCTTGAAAATCTGTCAGGGAGTTCCGATTCCGGAAGGGTACATCATTATCGGTTACGAGATGTCGTCTTCATGTCCGCACGGCGCTTACGTGCTGAAGAAGGAGGACGGATCACAAGCACCGGTTACGACTACAACAGCGTCACGGCCCCGCAAGGTCGAAAACGCGGTTCTGAATCCAGTAGCTCTCACTCCGCAGGAGATCAGCACGCTGGACGAAAGACCACCAGAACTCCAGGGCTCACTCTCTCGCACATCACTCGACGCGCCAGCGAGTGTCTCACCGGCAACTAGTCTCGACGACAAGGAAGAAGTGGGCGAAGGCGACGTCGTCCGCATTGACACGAACCTTGTGACCGTGCCAGTCAGCGTGCTCGATCGGGAAGGCCGGTTCATTTCCGATCTACGCCGCGAACAATTCAACGTGTTCGAAAACGGCGTCGAACAGAAACTCGCTTACTTCGAACCTACTGAGAAACCCTTTACGGTTGCGCTGCTTCTCGACACGTCGGGTTCGACGTTCTTTCACCTGTGGGAGATCAAGGAAGCCGCGATTAATTTTGCAAAACAACTGCGTCCGCAAGATCGCGTTCTGGTTGTGACGTTCGACAGGTTGGTCATGCTCTTAACCGAGGCAACGAACGATCTAAACGTTGTGACCGAAGTTATCCAACGAAATGCGATTACGGGCTTCTCTACGCGTCTTTACGATGCGCTCGATCTCGTCATCAAAGCACGTTTGAACAAGATCGACGGCCGCAAAGCGATCGTGCTCTTCACCGATGGCGTGGATACCGGCAGCTACCAGGCGACCTATGAGAGTACGGTTCGTGAAGTTGAAGAACTGGATGCGCTCATCTATCCGATCCAGTACGACACAACCGATTTCGTAGACGCGCAAACAAGAACAAATACGACGATAGAGACTACTACGATCAAGAGCCGGAATTTTCCCCCGCGTAGTTCTTCGCGAGTAACTTACGGGACGCCAAAGGCAAGCGGGCCAGGGACGTCGATTGGTGATTACAAGCTTGCGGATCAATATCTGCACAAATTGGCGACGAAAACAGGTGGACAGCTTTACGTGGCGAACGATCGAACCCAGTTGAGCGAAGCCTTCTCCAAAATCGCTGAAGAGCTTCGCCATCAATACAGTCTTGGCTACTATCCGCAGACGACGCTGCAAAGCGGCGAGCGTCGGGAGATTAAGGTCCGGGTTGACCAGCCGAATGTAGCCGTGAGAGCTCGAGACAGCTACGTGCAACGAGTGCCGGCGAAGCAGTAGACGTGTGCAGCCATGCTTGGACCGGGTCAGTACAGGGAGCGGTAGCGACCTGGTCAAATCATAGGAGTTACGAATCATCGGAAATACCGCATGCTGATCACCGACCAGGTCGCTACCGCTCCCTGTACTGACCCGATCCAAGCACGGATGTGAGTCCTGCCTAAAAAATTTCCGCCTCACCGGGAAATGAATTGCCACTCCCGAGTCATATCAGGTGAATCCGATCGCTCAACACGCAAGGAGTCGCCTGTCGGAATACCAGAAGAACGACTACGTGTCGCCTCAAACTCTAATCTCATCTGAAAAAAGGAGAGCTCCCATGGCCCCTACGAAGAAATCAAATAAGGCGAAGAAACCGGCGAAGGCAACCGGGAAGAACGGAACGAAAAAATCCTCTAAGTCCGTGAACGGCAAGAAAAATGGCCAACCTGGAGAAGAACTCCAGAGTGCTGACGTCCGGCACAGCTACATCTCAGGCGCCACATTTGGCCTGAAAAAAGTCCAGTACGGCGCCGTCGATGGTGATGCAGTTTTTGAGGGCGACATTCTCCTCGGCTCCGTTAGCGAAATGGAGGCGATCAAAGAGCAGGTTGAGAATCCGCAACCCGATGTCGAGTTTGCGTCAGTGATTATAGGCCCTATGTTTCGTTGGCCCAATGGCGTCATTCCGTTCCGGATTGATCCCGCCCTGCCGAATCAACAAAGAGTCACTGACGCGATCGCGCATTGGCAGGCGAATACCAATGTCCGGTTCAAAGCGAGAACCACCGAACCCGACTTCGTCACGTTTCGCCCGTCAAGTGGCTGCAGCTCGAGTGTTGGCAGACGTGGAGGCGAACAGTTTGTCAATTTGGGTACGGCATGTAGTACAGGCAATGCGATTCATGAGATCGGACACACAGCAGGTCTCTGGCACGAGCAAAGTCGAAGGGATCGCAATACCTTCGTCAACATCAACTTTCCCAACATTCAACCCGGCATGATCTTCAATTTCGACCAGCACATTACTGACGGCGACGACGTTGGTGGTTATGATTACGGCTCGATAATGCACTACCCTCGCAATGCATTTGCGATCAATCCCGCTATCGACACGATCACTCCCAAACCCAATGCGAGTGTCCAGATTGGACAACGCACGGCATTGAGTGCGGGCGACATTGCGGCAATCAATGCGATTTATCCCAGAAAGGTTACGCTCGGAGATACCAGTACGAATGGGCCGGCGATGACTACGAGAAACGGGCAAGTGCTCCTGGGTTGGACGGGAACGGGAAATCTTCGGCTGAACTTCATGAGCTCTACGGACGGTTTGAACTATTCGAACAAAGTGACGCTCGGTGATATCTCGCCGGCTTCTTTAGCTTTGACTGTCTTTCAGAACCGGTTTGTAGTGGCCTGGATCGGAGTAGGCAACAACCAGCTCAACATCATGCAATCGAACAACGGAATGAGCTGGAGCAACAAAGTAACTCTGGGAGACACATCGGAGTCTGCACCGTCGCTGGCCGTGTTGGGATCTCAACTTTTCATTGCCTGGCGCGGCGTCGGCAATAACCGGTTAAATGTGATGCGCAGCTCTGACGGTATTCATTGGGGCGGTAAAGTCACACTCGGCGACACGACCACGTCGGGCCCGTCTTTGGCAACTTTGGGGACGCGTCTGTTACTCTCCTGGCGCGGAGTCGGAAACAACCAGTTGAATGTGATGCAGAGCACAAACGGATCGAGCTTTACTAACAAAGTGACGCTCGGAGACACGACAGTGCAAAAGCCTCAACTCTCGATCAGTGGCTCGCGCGCTCTTCTTACCTGGCAGGGAGTCGGAAATCAGTTTCTGAATGTGCTTGCCAGCACGAATGGCATAAACTGGGGGAGCAAGTTCACTTCAAATGAAACGTGCATTGGTGGACCGGTAATCACACCTCTCGGCAATCGACTTGTCTGGGGTTGGACCGGCACGGACACCGCACATCGACTCAATGCCATGTTGTTTAATGTTGCGTGATCGTTTCTGCATTTATCCACAGATTACGCAGATTTTATAAAGAGTCTGTGTAATCTGTGGATGGTTCTGTATCGTGAGCAAACCAGTAGTAAAAGGTGAGATCAAGTTTGCAGGAAAGCCAGCCTTGCCGGCTTCCGCAAAGGTGTACGTGCGCCTCTTGAATACCAGTTTGGCCGACGCCCCGTCGACTGTAGTCGCCGAGCAAGTCATCGATCATGTTAGCAAGGATAAACCGACGTCCTTTCGTTTAGAGCCCGACTCGATCGACGAGCGCGACAGTTACACCGTCAGCGTATTGGTTGATCTGGATGGCGACGGTAAGGTTTCGAAAGGCGACTACATAAGTATGCAGAGCTATCCAGTGCTTACCTTTGGCTCCCCAAGCGAGGTCACGATAGAAGTCAAACAGGTCGAATAGTTGTATAGTAGGACCATGCCGGTTCTGCGCCTCATGGAAGACCTCTTGGCGATCGAGGCAGAAACAAAATTTTTGTTAACTGCGAGCGATCGTTCTTACGAACAAAAATTGCTGCAGGAACTTTTGCGGATATTCAAAGAGGCTGAACTTCTGTTTGGTCCCAGAGATGCCTCATTTCAACTGTCTGCACCTCGCATCACTGAGTGTACAACTTCACGGAGTTTCGTTTTTCGACCGTTGCGCGTGGCCAGAATTTATCTGAGTCGCGATTCCAGGACTAATCCGTCGCTTGCTTCGCTTGAACTCGCTCATGAAGCGGTTCATGTGTTGAGTCCGGTATCATTTGGTGCGGGTTTGACGATACTCGAAGAGGGGCTTGCCGAATGGTTTGCCCAGAGATATGCGGGTCGCGTTCATGGGCTTACGTTTGAGAGGGGTGCGAATCCGAAGGCTGATGCGGTGATGCAGGCGGTCTCGACTCTTCTGGCGAAGAATCAATCGGTGATAAAGCAGTTGCGAGCTCGCCAACCCATAATCTCAAAAATTGATGAAAAACTCCTGGTTGAAGTCGCAGGTATCGATCGTAGTCAGGCGAAGTTTCTGTGTACGAACTTCCGCGGTTACTGGTGAACGTCATCGGACGCCGCGCGTCAACTTCCAACTCGCCACTAATTTCTCAAACACCGGCCTATCCTTTTGATACTTATCAGCGGTCGTGTGAAGGATCAATTGATACTCGACTCCTTCGTGCAAGGCGATGATTTGGTCGACAACTACGCTCTTATTACTCTCACTCAATTGCGCGATGAATCTTCTTGCTCTTACACGACCAAGTCGAAGGTACTTCGAACTTAACACTCGCACCTGTTCCACGCCTTGCTTGTGTTTCAGGTACGCGACTTCGTTGTTCTCATAGTCACGTAGCGTCCACTCGCTTTCCATCTGCCAACCAACAAACGCCTCCATCCCTGCCGTCTCGGACAGTGGAATGAATCGTCCGTGATCGCCCATACAGACACAGCCATACTTTTCGTCAGGTGCACATCTGGCACTGTTCCAATAGCCCTTAAGACCGATGGGAATGATGATTGAGAAGCCGAATACAATGTTCCTGTATTTCCCGGTATACGCGCGCTCGTCTGGACAGCGTGTAGTTTGCGACGTTCCAGGTACAGCAGTAGACGCAATTATGACGAGGAACAAAATAGGCCTCATGAACCTGTAAATACAACGAGACCGAAATACTTCTTAGGATGCCAGCGCTGGCGACACACCGTGGCTTCCCCCACCCTGCTTGGATACAGTCAGTACCGTCCGCGGTAGCGGATGGGTACGTACCTTTTAAACCTCAGCGCGTCTACGACGTACCCATCCGCTACCGCGGACGGTACTGACTGTATCCAAGCTAGCGCCGACGCTTCATGCTGTACGACGTGAACTCAATTGGCTCGCGCACTTCCCCACTCCGGTAGAGTTGTAACAACTCCTTGCGGCGCTCGATCTCCGAATTATCGATATCGGGTGCTTCCACGAGATGCTGCAGGTCTGCCTCGACCTGATCACTCGTTTCATTCTTGAGGCACAGGAGCGTCAAACCTGTGAACGGAAAGCGCTCGAAGTTTTCGAGGAGAAACTCGCGCAGCGCTGGGCTGCGACGCAGGTGATACATGATGGCCCGATCGACGCCGCGCACCGGATATTCCGGAAACGCTGCTGAGTGCATGAGTGCAGAGGCGAAGTTATTCAGGATAAGCTCCGCCATCGCCTTTATCTCGTCTAACGAGACTGCATCACCAGGACTCCACTCAGCCTCGCTGTAAAAGTATGGTCGCAGTTTCGGGTGCTCGACGAAGAGCAGGAGATGGTTTGAGGTCTCGGTGACGGCTCGTTGGATCAGATATAGATCAGGTTGCTTCTGGGCGATTTCGAGCTGCCGCACTGCAGTATCGATTTGTTCTTTGGCGATCCGAAGCTGTTTCCGGAAGACAGAGAAGTTCAGCAAGCCCACCGTTACGAGCAACAGCGTCCCCATGAAACCAAGCACGCCGATTAGCGTTTCGAATCCCATTTCCCTCCCCCTGCAACCAAGTGACATGATCCACTGGTCGGCGGATCTGAAAAGGTTAAGGGCAGTTAGTGTTTGACCGCCCTTGCCTCGCAGTATTGCTTTTGTCGTTAGTGACATCAGTAATAGCTCAAGCGATCCAGATCTCTCCGAAGACACGCTTGAAGTTCTCGCCAAGCACCTTCTGAACAACGCGGCTTGTGTATCCACGTTTCAGCAGCGCGTCGGTGACGATCTCCATCTTCCGCGAAGTATTCATCTCGGGAATGTATGCCGGGCGGACTTCACCTGGAGCAGCTATTCCTGCTGCCTTGCGCTGCTCAACCGACTTTCGCATGTCTTCCAAATCTGTCTCGGCAACATGCAATGGAACGTCGCTGCCGACTCCTACGTGATCCTCGCCACAAGTTTTTAGCGCATGCTCCAAATGTCGCATATAGTCGTCAACGGTCGGTTGCTTCGGCGAAGGTGTCAGATAGGGCAGCATGTATATCCCCATCACACCACCTTTACTGGCAAGAGCTTTCATCTCACGGTCCTCTACGTTGCGCGGATGGACGTGAACACTACGACATCCCGAATGCGAGATGATCGGCGGCTTCTTCGACGCGACGATGCCCTCCGCGATGGTTTGTGTATTTGCGTGGCTGAGATCGAGTGCGACACCGATCCCGTTCATCTTTGCTATTGCTTCGCGCCCGCGTTCAGTTAATCCCCCGGTATCACCTTCCAGACACCCCACACCAAAAGCACTCCGCCGGTTGTACGAAAGCTGCATGATGCGAACACCGCGTTTGCGAAACATCTCGATTCGTTCAACCTTGTCTTCCAACATGCTCGCCGATTCAAAAGAGTAGATGACGCCTATCTTGTGCTGTTGCCGTGCAACCTCCAGATCGCGCGCGGTATTGATCTTGAGGAAGAGATCAGGTTTTTTCTCCATCAATTCGTCCGCCGTGGCAATGTCGGCGATCGTTTCATCGAATGTGCCGGTCGCTCCCCCGAGAGTAGACTTGAGGACGGTGAGCCCCGATTCGCGCACATCCTTTAGTCGTTCTTCGTTTCCGTTAAGCTGGTAGCCGATAGATGCAAGAGCATTACAGTCGAGTACGAATGAACTGCGATAGAGCTCCGCAGCCCTGGCAGATACTTTCTGCACATCGAGCGGCCAGACTAGTTCCGTCTTCAGCGCCGAGAGAACAACCGCGCCGGCAAGAGATTTCGAGAAGTCACGACGTGTAATCATGTTAGCCTCAATTTGAATTTTGCCAACACAGTAGCCGCTACAAATGCGACTACGAATGCGGGCACCCCTGTTAGGCACGGCCATATCGCCAGTGCCAGCGCGAGCAAGGGCTGGTATCGTGTTCCTGCCATTAGTGAGTGGATGTTCGCCGCCACGGCCAGTCCAAATGCACCGAGAGCAACTGACGCAGCAGCCTGGAATGCTGTTCTTTGAGGCGCGTTACCAAATCGAAACAACGAGAGGCAAATGTGAATCGCAAAGGCGACGGCACATATCAACCATGCAGCAAGCCGCCACATGAATTGCGTCTTGTCAGTCGCAGGTGGATTGGGGAATGCTACCCCCACGACGAGATACACCGCACCAAACAGTATCACCGCGAACATCGACCGGTATTTGCGTGATGTTTTAGTGTTCATTCTTGGATCGGGTCAGTACAGGGAGCGGTAGCGACCTGGTCAGCGTTAGTATGTGGTATTCCTTATGCTTTTGATGCTCATCGTTTGTCCAGGTCGCTACCGCTCCCTGTACTGACCCGATCCAAATTAGCTTCTGACTTCTACTGGTTATCGACTTGTCCCTCGATTACGGCTTGTATGCCGGACGGCACATTCGAAAAGAAATCGAAGCCCGTTATCGCCTCCACCTGATCCACACTCACCCGATAGGCACGCCAATCATTGCCAATCGTTCCCGAATTCGGCATCACCACGGCAATCGTTCGCGTCGAAGTCGTCACGCGTGAAACGTCGTTACTTCCGACAGGCAACACGATGATTACTTTCCACGTCTGCGCAGGCACTGCCACGTGACCGTTCGCAATGAAGTACTGCAGCCCCTGGCCACCGGAGATAATGTAAAGCTCGTTGCCTTGTGAAACCAGCGTTCGGCTGTAGCTTTCCAGATCGGCCCACACGCCCTGATTGTTAGCCGGAAGCTGCGGAATCATGTTCGTCATCAGGAAAGTCGCCGAGTTGGCGGCGATAGTGATCGTGCGATCTGCTGACGGGCACATATGACCGCGATCAAATCCCGAACCGGAAAAATCCGTCGCTTGAACTCGATACCAACCGGTCGGCAGAGTCGTATCTGCACGAAAGTCATCCTGGCGTGGTGCGCTTCCGAGCCAGGAGCTGTCCAGGTGCCAGCTCACCCAGTTTGGCCCACCATTGTCACGACTGTAAGACATCGAATACTGCGGCTTCTCCATCAGGTAATTGTTCGGCTGGTTCACGTTGGTCACCGCGTTGCTCGGATTTCCCATCGTGAGATGCTCGCTGACCGGCGACGAGAAATCACCAATCTGAACATTGTCGATGTTGATGCGATTGGCGCCCCCGGAAACTTTTCTGATCTCGAAGCGAATCGCGTTGCCGTTGTTGACGGTGAAGGTTGCTGTCTGAAGTGTTGTCGAACTGGTGGTGATGGTTGCACCAACCTGAGTCCAGGTGCTCCCGTTGTTTGTTGACGACCATAACTGCCATGTGCTTGAGCCATCGGTTCCAAACACTGCATGTTGAATAGAAACAGTTCCCGCGCCGGTCTTATTGAAGTTCATGTGCATCAGACCGGTGTTTCGAATGCGAGCTGAATAAACGCCTGTCTTTCTGTCAGTAGAAAGATTGCCGGTGAGTGCATCGTCCATGAACCACGAGCCGGTGCCGAGGGTAACGTTAGCCGCCGCGTAAGCAGTCTTTCCGCCTGCTTCGAATCCCTCACTGAGCGGCGTCATCGTTGCCGTTGTCACCGAAATACTTAGAACTATCAGCGCGGCACAAAATGCGATCAGCGTTTTCGTAACGATTCCAAACTTCGATTTTTTCATTCGTTTGTCCTTTCCTCCTGTAGTAGTTCGGCAGCAGTCACACGTAGAGGTGACTGGCGAACAGCGGTTGATTACGTTTCTGGGACGGGAGTAGGAGCGTTACTGAGGATTACTGTCTGCGGTATATATCACGGCTTGTCCACAGATTACACAGATTGATTTATAGAATCTGCGTAATCTGTGGATAGAGAAGCGAAACTCGGGTAAGCCGGATTACGGCTGGGGGTCGATGCAGTTGATAACTTGTCCGTTTAGATTGGTGCAGCCCCACTCCCAATCGAGGAAACCCTTACGCGTTAACTTCAGGCATCGCTTGCGGCCGCAGATGCTCGTTTCGTAAGTAAAGGTGGTGATGGTGGCATCGTCAGTAAGTGGTTTGAAACGGCGCGGTGTTCCCTTGCCTGTTAACGAATGAACGGTCTTCCCTTTTGCGTCGATGAACGAGACTTTTACATCGCCCTTCTTCTCGTATCCCGGAAGCGCGAGACGGATGCGATAAAAGCCACCCGGTAATGTGCGTTGACCGTCGATCGAAACATACGCGAACAACATGTCGACTCCGGCGGTGATCTCTTTCTCGGTCGGTAAGTCATCCCGTTGAATGGCGGCGGTCACGACTTGTAACCCGGTCGCGATTTCACATGTAAGTGATTCTTTAACGATTGTCTGTCCGGCAGATTTGGCACTGCGTTCGAGCGAATCGGCTAGTTGTTTCTTGAAGGCTGCGAGGTCAACGGTGGTTGCTG
>Ga0097621_100003721_pt1 | contig 10559 bp, 10 predicted proteins | sample KBSMisM72_FD_73165 | JGI IMG/M metagenome (GOLD analysis project Ga0097621, IMG submission 73165) | Miscanthus rhizosphere microbial communities from Kellogg Biological Station, Michigan, USA - KBS Miscanthus M7-2 (version 2) (version 2) | ecosystem: Host-associated > Plants > Roots >... | reverse complement strand
AGCGTCGGCTCCACGGCCTTCGGTCAGCTCCCGCACTGCTTTCACAGGGTCGGTGCGCGAAGCGTCAATCGTTTGTACCAATCCAAGCTGTTTACTTATTGTAAGCCTCCCGGCATACAAATCGGTAGTGACTACGGTAGCCCCCGTCCGTTTGGCTAAAACCCCAAGAATCATGCCGATAGGTCCCTGTCCGATCACCAAAACCGTTTCCCCGGGCTGCAATTTGAGGGTCTCGATGCCCTTCAGGCAGGTATTCACAGGCTCCACAAAACAGGCCTGTTCAAAAGAGACCCCCGGTGCGATCCGGACGGTACCTTTTTGGACAATCCAGTCCATGACTCGTACGTACTCAGCAAAACCGCCACCGGAAGGCTCAAACCCGGCCGTGCAACCTACTTTTTTGTAGGTGTCACACTGGGCGAAGGTCTTGTGATGGCAATAAAAGCAATTCCCGCAAGGAAGGTGGTGAAATACAACCACCCGGTCACCCAGCTCAAATTGATTGACCTTCGAGCCGATGCCAGCCACAACCCCCGAGGTCTCGTGCCCGAAGATGCGCGGCGCAGAGTGCGAGCCAGTGGCAATTTTCTTGAGGTCGGTGCCACAAATGCCGCAGCTGTGAACCCGCAGCAATAACTCGCCAGGGCCGATCTCAGGAACGGGAACCGTCTCCAGGCGGACATCGTTCATCCCCCGGTATACGGCGGCCATCATGGTGGCCGGGATTTTGCGCTGCTCCTGACGCGCCGCTGCCTGTTCGATTGTTGCCATGAAGTTAGGAATTACCTCGCTTGGATGCTGTCATTCCCAAAATCGACTCCTGTGACAAGGTGTTACGTAAAACCCGGGAGGCTACGGAACTGTTTCGGCCTAACTGAATTACCGATTTCCACAGCCATGGCCGCAGTGCCACGTAGGCGGAGAATCTTGCGGTCTTGAATTGACCGGCGCTGTTCACAAAGCGGTCGACCCGTGGCATCGCGAAATCCAATTGGTCGGAGATTGCTTTCACCGCCAGAAACTGGACGTTGTGCGTCTCCGCACCCCTGGCCACCGCAGCTGCTTCCATATCGACGGCCAGCGCTCCGTAGGCTTTCGCCAGCTTCGTTTTCCGTTCAGCACCGGCAACCTCTTGGATGGTCAACAATGCGCCCTCGCCCAACCCCGTCTCATGCCGGCTTCCGTCTCTCGCGTCTATAACGCAGCCAGGCGTTAACAAATCGCCGACTTTCAAGCCGGCCACCAAAGCCCCCGCGAAACCCGTCGAAACAATCAGTCCAGGTTGATACAAAGCGATAATTGCCTCGCTAGCACGCCTGGCGGCTTCGACTCCGATGCCACCGCAAACCAACACCAGACGGTCACTTTCAAAAAACCTGAAGTCTCGGCCTTCATACTGTCGGCTAACCGACTGCCAATCCTTGATAAGTCCCGAAACTTCGCGATGCAAAGCTGCGACGATGGCAATCTTCCCATCGGGCCTAGGCATATCCGTTCGCCTGAAACCATTCCACGGCCCGCCGCAGGGCGCCGTCCACCGGGACCGTATTCCAACCCAACTCCCGCTCCGCCTTGGCGGAGGTCACGAACATCTTCTTGCGTCCCATGCGCACGGCGTCAATGGTGGCGCGTGGTTCGCGCTTTCGGATATGGCCTGTAAATAACTCATCCACCGCGCCAGTAGCTAATGCCACCACGTAAGGAAGCCTGATTTTGGGAGAGGGCAATCCGGTGATGGCCGCGAGTTTGTCGAGAATTTGCTTTAATGTGAGATTTTCGCCTCCGAGAATGTAACGGTCACCCCTTTTTCCTTTTTCGAATGCAGAGATGTGCCCTCGGGCGCACACATCCACGTCGACCAGGTTCAATCCGGTGTCCACATAGGCAGGAAACTTCTTTTTAAGGAAATCGACGACAATACGCCCGGTAGGGGTGGGTTTGATGTCTCGCTCTCCGACCGGCGTGGTTGGATTGACGACTACGACATCCATGCCGGACGTGAGCGCCACCTGCTCGGCCATATACTTCGATCGTTTGTAGTGGCCAATCATGTTCTCCAGCGAAACCGGAGAATTCTCGTCTGCGGATTGCCCGTCAGAGGTGAATCCCATGGTTGCCACGCTCGAGGTGTAGACCATCCGCCGCACCGCATGCTTTCGGGCGGCTTCCAGCAGACCCCGAGTACCCTCGACATTCGCACGGTACATCTGCTCCGGGTCCCTAACCCACAACCGGTAGTCAGCGGCGACGTGGAAAACCGCATCGCATCCGCTGAGCGCCTTTTCGAAGGAAGCTGGGTCACGAAGATCGCCAACCACCCGCTCGCCCTTCAGCTCAGCGATATTGCGGGGATCACTGCCGGCGCGAGTAAGCAGCCTCAAGTCTGCGCCCAACTCGACCAATACCCGCGCAACGTGACTGCCAACAAAACCGGTAGCGCCTGTGACAAAGGCCAGCATTAGAAAGAAAGAAACTAGAAGCCAATGGCGAAGTGCTGCGGGCTAGGAATGGAAAAGGAAGTCACTCCAACTCCTCCGGATGCAAGGCGATATTTTCGTCGCCCGCAGCTTTTTTTTCCCAGTACTTCCGCACCCAGTTTTCCCAGCTTTTCCCGGCCGCCATGTCACGGCCAGTGAATGCCAAGGCAGCGATGTCAGAGTAAGGAATGGCAGTCTTCGGAGACCCATCTTTCGGCATAAGGCGCACGAGGCTTTCGTCGAGTGTCCGTCCAGTACGGCGATCAAAAATGTAGCCTTCGATCTTGTTGCCGTCTTTGCGGGTAATCAGAACATCGCCGCGGTAGTCGAACGCCTTTTCAAGAGCGGCTTTGAGTTCGTCAGGCGTGGCCAGTTCCGGCACCCAGCCTTCGAGTTGCTGATGTTTGAAACCGTCGACGACTTCCAGTGAGTCAGGATCGGCGGCGCCGTGCCCAGATTCGCGCCCGCTCAAACCCGCGTCTCCTCAGCCTCCGCTGCTCCGATCTGTATCAGAGGGTTGTAGCTGTGCACTGGACGTGCAGGCTCATCGAGTAAACGCAACGCTGCAGGATCTTCGTAACGGCTGAAGAAGGTAGCCTTGGCCGCGCCCCAGACTCCGCTCAGCGAACCGAAAATGTGATTCACCGAAGAAGCCTCGTACCCGCTGTGCACCATGCAATTCGCGCACTTGGGATTTCCCGACTCCGTGCCGTAGTTGGCCCAGTCAGTCGTGTCGAGCAATTCCTGGAAGGTGTCGGCATAGCCGTCCTGCAGGAGATAGCAGGGCTTCTGCCACCCAAAGACGTTAAAAGTCGGCATACCCCAGGGTGTGCAGGCGTAATCGCGTTTGCCCATGAGGAATTCGAGGAACAGCGGCGACATGTTGAACTTCCAGCTCGGTTTGCGGTTCGAGAGGATCGACCGGAACAGGCGCCGGGTCCGGGCACGGCCCAAGAAGTGGCTCTGATCAGGCGCTTTATCGTACGAGTATCCCGGAGAAAGCATCATGCCCTCGACCCCAACTTCCATCATCTCATCGAAGAAGTTGCGCACACTGTTGGGGTCAGCACCGTCAAACAAAGTAGTGTTGGTAGTGACTCGGAAACCCTTGGCCAGAGCTTCCTTAATTCCTTCCAGCGCTAAATCGTAGCCGCCTTCCATGCAAACTGAAAAATCGTGGTGTTCGCGCTGCCCGTCCATGTGAACGGAGAAGGTCAAATACTTGCTCGGCTTGAACAAGTGGATTTTCTCTTTCAACAGCAGCGCATTCGTGCAAAGGTAAATGTATTTCTTACGTGCAACCAGTCCCTCAACAATTTCGCCGATTTGCGGGTGCAGCAAGGGCTCTCCACCGGGGATCGACACGGTCGGTGCACCGCATTCGTCCACGGCGCGGAAGCATTCCTCAGGCGTGAGCTGAGACTTCAAGACATGCGCAGGATATTGGATCTTGCCGCAGCCGGCACATGCGAGGTTGCAACGGAACAATGGCTCCAGCATCAGTACCAGCGGATACTGCTTGCGCCCTTTAAGCTTCTGCTTGAGGACGTAAGATGCCACCGTCCACATCTGTGAAATTGGAACCGCCATGTAGCCCTTTCGCTAAGAGGGTGACCCGTCCAAGCTGCGCCTGAGCGGGGGAATTTGAATTCGAACGATAAATCCCCACCCCAGATCGCAAAGCACGCGATTTAGAATGGGGCACCCTCGGATTTCTAACCAATTTTCTTTCGGCTTGCTGCCTCGTCCGCGATTTCCGCCATCACGTTGCCATACTCGGTCAAAGCGATCAGCGGGAAGTAATCGCGATACATGTGATAAGCCAGGTAAAACACTCGCGGGAAACCAGTTCCCGTGTACGAAGGCTCATCCCACGACCCATCTCGCTTTTGCGTCCGCAACAAATAAGCGACTCCACGCGCCACTGAATCGCTACGCGTATCATTCGCCGCCAACAAACCCATAATCGCCCAAGCTGTCTGCGAAGGCGTACTTGGCCCCAATCCTTTGATGTTGGGGTCGTCATAGGAGCCGCAAGTTTCTCCCCAGCCTCCGTCGGGATTCTGAAACATCCGCAACCATTCCGCGCCCGATTGAACATAGGGCTCGTGATGATCGACCCCCATTGCCTGCAATCCCCGGAGAACTTGCATGGTTCCGTAAATGTAGTTGACGCCCCAACGTCCAAACCAGGAACCATCCGGTTCCTGTTCGCCGCGAATAAACTTCAGCGCCTTCTTAATCGCAGGATGATCTTTGGTGTAGCCATAGGTTGCCAACATCTCCAGGATGCGCCCAGTAATGTCGACCGTCGGCGGATCGAGCATGGCGTTATGGTCTGCGAACGGGACATATTGGAAGACCATACGGGTGTTGTTCTTGTCGAACGACGCCCAGCCACCGTTGCGGCATTGCATGGAAAGAATCCAGTCGATGGCACGCTGCACGGACTCACGCTGATAGCGACCGTTGGGATGTTCCACCTGGCTTAACGCGAGACAAACCATCGCGCTGTCATCGACATCGGGATAAAACTCGTTGTTGAACTCGAAATACCATCCACCTGGCTGTCCCTGTGGGTTTTTGACCTTCCAATCGCCGACCGTTCGAACCTGCTTCTGCAGAATCCAGTCAGCACACTTCACCATGCGCGGATCTTTCGAAGAAACTCCTGTTTCGCCCAAAGCAAACAACGCGTACGCCGTGTCCCACACCGGCGACTTGGCGGGCTGCATGCGGAAAGTGTCTTCTTCTTCAATTCCCAGCTTTTCAAACTCGTCCATTGCTCGAATCAATTGCGGATCATCTACCGAATATCCCAGGCAGCGCAGCGCGATAATCGCATTCAACATCGATGGATAGATCGCACCCAAACCATCGCTCATCTCGAAGCGCTCCAACATCCATTTCTTGGCACTCTTGAGGGCCATCGATCGTAATGGTCGTATGTGGACTGCTTCGAACCAGTGGGTTACCCGATCAAGAACCAGGAAGAAATTCCGCCACGAGAACAGATTCTTGTCCCAAGGTAGGCGCAGGGAGGCGGTGTCGCGCCCGCCGACGTATAGTTCCTGCACGCCCATATCATCAGGAATTTTCTTGAACGGCTTCCTGGCGTAGCAGATCGACAGCGGTACCAGGATGGCGCGAGACCACGACGAAATCTCGTAGATATTGAACCAGAACCACTTAGGGAACAGCACGATTTCCGGCGGGATGGCAGGAACCGCGTCATAATCGTATTGTCCAAGGAAGCACAAATAAATTTTGGTGAAGGTGTTGACCCCGGTCACTCCACCCATTTCAAGAATCTTGGTTCGCGCCTTGGCGAGAACTGGATGATCCGGGCTATACCCGGTGAGCTTGAGTCCGAAATAGGCTTTTACGGAAGCACTGATATTTGATGGACCGCCCTCGTAGATAGGCCATCCTCCGTCCTCGTTCTGGTGGCGGATGATGTAGTTGCAGCACTTCTGGAAGCGCTCCTGGTTGCCGGTCCCAAGGAGCGTGTGCAGAAGGATGTAGTCAGACTCGAGCGTGGTATCGGCTTCGAGCTCACCGGACCAGTAACCCTCTTCGTGTTGTTGAGAGAACAAGCGGCGGCGTGCGCCGTCCACTGCAGCCGCGACTCGGCTGGCTAAGTCATCAATCTTGCCAAAGCGCAACTGCGGATTCGCAGAAGGTGGCAATTGGGCTGGTCCATCTTCCATACGAGCCGTCAATCCGCGCTAACACTGCTGGGAGCAGCCGCGATTGCTTGTACAATCTCCGGCGGCAGTCCGAAGCGCACGTTCTCGGGCATCACTTCCAATTCCTGAATATTGTTGAAACCCTTGGAGCTCAGAAATTTCACTACTTCTTCCACCAGATGCTCGGGGGCCGATGCCCCTGCTGTTAGCGCAATAGTCTTCACGCCTTCAAGCCATTCCGGCCTGATATTGCGGAAGTTATCGATTAGATGCGACTCGGTGCCCAAATTCCTCGCAACTTCGACTAATCTGTTGGAATTAGAGCTGTTGTCGGAACCAACCACAAGTACCAGATCGGCTTCGGCCGCCACATGCTTAACCGCAACCTGTCTGTTTTCCGTTGCATAGCAGATGTCTTGCGCAGCCGGACCGGTAATGTTGGGATATTTCACCCTAAGAGCGGCAATGATGTCTTTAGTCTCATCCAGACTTAAGGTGGTTTGGGTCAGGTAGGCTACGCGATTGGGGTCGGGAACCGACAGTGATGCGACTTCCTCGGGCGAACCCACGACCTGGGTCACCACCGGCGCTTCTCCCAGGGTTCCAATTACTTCATCGTGATCACGGTGGCCGATCAGGATCAGCGAATAGCCCTCCTTGGCAAACTTAACCGCTTCTACGTGAACTTTGGTGACCAATGGGCAGGTCGCGTCAATCACGCGCAAATTGCGGGCCGCGCTGGCCTCGCGAACCTCCGGCGACACGCCGTGCGCGCTATATATGACGCGCTCGCCCGGCGGGACTTCGTCCACGCTGTCGACGAAGATGGCGCCCTTGCTTTGCAACTCTTCCACCACGAAGCGATTGTGAACAATTTCTTTGCGGACATAGATGGGCGGCCCAAAGGCTTCGAGGGCTATGCGGACAATATCAATAGCCCGCACCACTCCCGCGCAGAACCCACGGGGTTTCAGTAAAAGCAGCGTTTTGCCGTCGCTATTGGCCACCATTCACTCCCATCGAGAGACATTTCTCCACTATGGATATGACTATAAAGTTACCGGAAATCAGGAGTCTAGGTCAATGTAAGTGAAAGTAACCGCTGGGATTAGCAGCGATTGGCGAATATCTGCAGTGAACGGGCGTAGAGGCCGCAGCGCTTCCCGGCTAATCTTTAACCACAGGCAGGAATTTCACACAGTAGGAAGAGTCACTGTGAGCAATCTGGGACTTTCGTGGTCAAGCTTGGTTCAGGTTAAAGCCGCTATTCTTCGAATCCGAGATCCGCCAGTTCACGACTGCGGATAGGAGTTGTTCTCTTGTAGGAAATGGTCCCTCCCAGACGGCCGGGCGTACGCTGCTTGAATCCCGGGCCACGGTGAACCAGTGTGGCGACGGGCTTCCCCGCCCGAACTATGACGACCGTTTCGTGAGAGCAGGCAGCCGTCATCAGCTCACCGAGATGCTTTTCGAGCTCATCCCATGTGTACTTCATCTCTTTGGTTAGCCCAACCATTGCGGGTTGTGGGCGGTTCCGTCAAAGTTGTTTGATGTCTTGTATAACTCGAACTCCCCCTTAGCCGCAACCGGTGCGGTCTTGGCCAGAAGCTGCGCTACTTCGCCTTTATCTAGCGCTTTGAACGACCGGGCCGCATCGAGGGCCTGCTGCAAGACCTTTACCGAGTCGCATCCGGTGATTACCACGCTGGTCGGCAAACTCATGGCATAGTGCAGGCACTCCACCGGAGTTACGACCTTGCTTTTCAAAATGATGCCACTGCCCATTGGCTTCATCCCCAGCACACCGATTTTGTGTTCGACCAGAACTGGGAGAACTTTTTGCTGGAAACTGCTGAAGTGTGCATCCATCACATTGAGTGGCATCTGGACCGAGTCGAAGATGAACTTGTGGTTGAACGCGGTTTGGAGCATTTTCAGATGGATGTCGGGGTTTTTGTGCCCGGTAAATCCAATGTAGCGAATCTTGCCCTGCTTCTTTGCTTCCACCAGAGCTTCGACACTTCCACCAGGTCCAAAGATGCGGTCAGGATCGGTCTCGCGAATGACCTCATGAAATTGCAGCAAGTCGATGTGATCGGTTTGCAGACGGCTCAAGGACTCGTCAATTTGCTTGCTGGCGGCGATTTTCGTCTGGCCGTCAATCTTGGTCATCAGGAAGGCTTTTTTTCGGTACCCATCGCGTAAAGCCTTCCCCATACGGATTTCGCTGTTGCCATCGTTGTAATCCCAGCAGTTATCGAGGAAATTAACGCCCGCGTCGAGCGCGGTGCGCACAATGCTGATCGCCTCCTCCTCCGATGGCACGCCGAGATGGTAGCCGCCAATGCCAACCAGCGAGACCTTCTCTCCGGTATGGCCCAGGGTGCGGTAGGGGATAGAACCCTCTGCGGCATAGGTCAATTTGTCAGCGAAGGACGAGATCACTGCCGTAGCAGCGGCGGTCTTGAGAAAATCCCGGCGTTTCATGTGAGACTCCTAGAGAACAGAGTGTGGGCCGGAGAGTCTGACTCTCTCGAACATTTTAATCTTTTTGGGGACTCGATGTGGGGTGCGCACTCTTGCACCGCCTGGAGTGCATCACCCATCAGTTCCTTTTTAATAGTTTGCCGCTGCCCGGCGGGCAGGAGCCCCCCTACGTCATCCCTCAATTCGCCAGTTCGGGAACCACGTATTTCAGGCCGCGGATGACTCCGCGCAATTCCGCCAAGCCCTTCAGCCTGCCTATGAGCGAATAGCCTGGGTAAGAATTCTTGTGAATATCATCCGCCAACAGCTGACCGTGATCAGGACGCATCGGGATTTCATGGTCGGGGCGCCCGGTATTTCGTCTGCGTCTTTCTTCCTTTAACACCCTAAGAACCACGCCAACCATGTCGGAGCTACCCGCTAGGTGTTCGGCTTCGTGAAACGAGCCATCTGCCTCTCTTCGTACCTGACGTAGGTGGACAAAGTGAATTCGTGCGGCGAATTCTTCGACCATTGCGAGTAGGTTGTTATCTGCTCTGGCGCCATAGGATCCGACGCAGAACGTAAGACCGTTCGCCTGGGTATTGCAGCCCCCGAGAATTGCTCTGGCGTCCTCGGCAGTCGAGACGACCCTGGGCAAACCAAATAGAGACCACGGTGGATCGTCCGGATGGATGGCCAGTTGTATCCCATTCTCTTCTGCCACCGGAACCACTTCTTTCAAAAACGTGATCAAGTTGGCGCGAAGGTCGGGGGGGCCCATACCGGAATATTCTTTCAACAAGCCGCGCATGGTTTCGTGCGTGTTTATGGCCTCCGCGCCCGGCAGTCCCGCAATGATGGTCTGCTCCAGCTGGTTGCGGAAGTCATCCGTCATCCTTTCAAACCGGGAATGGGCTTCCGCCCTCCGCGCGGCGCTATAGTCTGCTTCCGCCGCCGGCCGCTCGAGTATGAACAAATCATAAGCTGCAAAATCGATAGCATCGAAGCGTAGCGCATATCCCGCGCTGGGCAAGGGCCATCGCAAATTGGTACGGGTCCAGTCCACCACCGGCATGAAGTTGTAGCAAACGGTCTTTATTCCGGCTTTGGCGAGGGCAGCAAGCGTCTCTTTCCAGTTGTCGATGAACTGCTGGTATGGTCCAGATCGGAGTTTGATCGAGTTGTGGATCGGTATGCTTTCCACTACGGACCAGACCAACCCGGAAGCCTCGATTTCATTCTTTCGCTCTAGTACTTCCTCAAGCGGCCAGGCCTGCCCGCGGTATAGGTGATGCAAAGCAGTAACGATTCCGGTAGCTCCGGCCTGCTTGACTTGATCCAATGGGACTGGATCGTCGGGCCCAAACCATCTCCAGGTTTCCTTCATTGCTCCTCGATTCTAGTGGACGGCATCGTCGCATCCCGAACCAAAACGTTGGGCATCTCGGTTTACAATTGTTTGTTGCCCGGATGCCAACTTCCTCCCATATTCCCCAACGTAAGCGTCGCAAGAAGCCTTCCAAAGGTACAGGGGTGGTCTCGCGAATTATTGGTTCTGGGGAAATGGCTGGCCTGATTCGAGGGTTCGATTGGAGCAAGAGCGTGTTGGGACCGGTGGATACCTGGTCGAACACCTTGCTGACCACCGTCAACATGCTGCTCGCTTCCAAGCACCCGATGTTCCTGTGGTGGGGGCCCGATCTCATCCAGTTCTACAACGACGGATACCGGCCATCCATTCGCGACGACAAGCATCCTGCCGCGGTCGGCCAGCGCGGTCTGGAATGCTGGCCCGAAATATGGCCCATCATCGGACCGCAGATCGAAGCCGTAATGGAACGCGGTGAGTCGACTTGGAACCTAAACCAACTGGTCCCTATCAACCGCAACGGAAAATTGGAAGAGGTGTATTGGACCTACAGTT
>Ga0097621_100003718_pt1 | contig 10560 bp, 7 predicted proteins | sample KBSMisM72_FD_73165 | JGI IMG/M metagenome (GOLD analysis project Ga0097621, IMG submission 73165) | Miscanthus rhizosphere microbial communities from Kellogg Biological Station, Michigan, USA - KBS Miscanthus M7-2 (version 2) (version 2) | ecosystem: Host-associated > Plants > Roots >... | reverse complement strand
AGCGGATGGCCGGCAGACACGCCGCCCGAAGGCCCCATGACAGCGGGCCGGAGGGACGCGCTGACTGGAACCGGGGGCTGAGCGGTGGCGGCCGCCGCTAGCGCCAAAGTGATGACTAAAAGCGCGGTCAGTACGTTTGGTTCGGTGCGTTTCATGTTGCAACCTCTCTGCCTGGTGAGCTGCGATCCACGGGCGTAAAGGACAGTTTACATGCCCTCGGCCTGGCGGTCCTCCTGGGTTACAGCGAAAAGACCAGGGAACGCCCTGATAGTCATCATTATCGGTACAAACTGCGTTGGAGCCGCGCCAAGTAGCGTGTCAGCGAATGACCGTGTCAAACGCTCGATTGTGCGGCATGCGCGCCGCGGAATACCGGACTCAAACGATCCCCTGCAAACACGGGCTCTAGCCACGGCAGCTAGCTAAAATCCAACGTCCACCGGGCCCTTCAACTTCAGCATGCTGCGCGCTTCGTCCGGCGTAGCGAACTCCATGCCCAGTTCGCCGAGGATGCGTTTGATCTTGTGCACCTGATCCGCGTTGGTCCTCGCAAGTTTCCCTTTTTCAAGAAACAAACTGTCTTCCAAACCGACGCGCACATTGGAACCCATGATCGCTCCGATGGTCGTTAGCGGCATTTGGTGACGGCCTGCCGCCAGGATCGACCAGTAGTAATTTTCTCGGCCCAGCAAGCGGTCCGCGGTCGCACGGACGTGCATCAAGTTCTCGGGGTCCGGACCCATGCCGCCCAGCACACCGAAAATCGTTTGTACGAACAGCGGTGGCGTCAGCAGCTTTTCGTCCAGGAGGTGTGCCAGGTTGTAGAGATGTCCCAGGTCGTAGCATTCGCATTCGAAGCGCGTGCCGCAGCCTTCTCCAATCATTTTGAGGATGCGCTTAATATCGCGGAACGTGTTGGGGAAAATGCTGCCTTCCGTACTCTCAACGTACGGCTTTTCCCAGTCGTACTTCCAATCCTTGATTTTCCGCGCCGCCGCGTAGAACGCGAAGTTCATCGAGCCCATGTTCAGAGACGCCATCTCCGGCTTCAGGGTAAGCGCCGCGCACATCCGCTCATCCACGGTCATGGTCATGGCACCGCCTGTGGTGATGTTGATGACCGCGTCCGTAGCCGCCTTGATGCGAGGCAGGAACTTAAGGAAGAGATCGGGATCGCCCGACGGGCGGCCATTCTCGGGTTCGCGCGCGTGCAGGTGCAGAATCGCTGCCCCGGCTTCTGCCGCTTCGATTGCAGAGGTAGCGATTTGATCTGGGGTCAGCGGCAAGTACGGCGACATGGATGGAGTGTGGATGGATCCAGTGATCGCGCAGGTGATGATGACTTTATTGGCCAACGCCCGTTCCTTGAGTGGGATTCAGCGACTTGAGACTCCCCGCCCTTGCGGGCGGATCATGGCTCTCTAAACAAAGCAATACGACCGACGAGCCATCCTATCATGTCAAAGAAAGCATGCGTCCCGAAAGTGCGACTCCAGGCCACAGCAATGCGAAATTCGCCGCCGAAAAATAGACGAGGGCATTCTCAAGACCACATTGCAAATCACCCACGCCGTATGCCTCGACAAAGCCGAAAGCGCTGGTCGGCCCTGACCCTGGCGGTTAACCAAACATGCAGCCCTCGCGTCAGCCGTTCGGCTCCCCCGTTATCAGCCATTATGGCAACGGCCGTCAGTGCCTTAGCTCGGCCGGGACTTCTCCAATTTCCAATATCCTGAAGTCAGTTAGGGTAATCGACTTTTCGTCAAGAGAACGGATAACCCAGAGAACGCGAACGCCGGCGTCAAGCGGACGGGGAGATCGCAAGGTTAAGCCCACGGAGTTTGGCTCGTTTTCAAAAGATAGCGGGATTGGCTCATAGTTCCCGGTCGCCTCAGACATGACGTTGTTGCACGGCCGGTCACAAGTAGCTTTAAAGGCCGGTAGTTCCATGGTGTCATCTACAGAGAAAACTACCTTCACCGTAGCGCCGGCCGTTGCTTGCGCCCATGACACTCTTGGAGATGGCCCGTTGAGATTGGGCGGCGACAATTGCTCGGCTGGTGGTTGTACCTGCCTTCTCGCGGGGGCTGATTCTCTCATTGGGTTAGTGCCTGGTGCCATGGCAATCTCTGAATCGCGCTCATAGCAGGGGTTAGAAAGTGACGCGCTTTGTTCGTTATCCGTCACGCCCAGGCGCTTTCGGATGGCTAACTGGACTGGGGCAAGTCGCTTGTTGGTAACACGCTCGAAAATCACATCATTCCAAACTTCCACCGTGCGAGTGTCAATCGACCAATATCCGACAGGGAAGGTCATCTTTCCGCGAATCTGATAGGCATGATAAACCACGCATCCGTCATGTTCCCTTTGCAGTTCAATCACTAGATGTCGAATGTTTTTCGTGTGCGTGGGAAGGACCGCATCCAGTAGTTTGCGGGATTCTGCCACTGTCATTTGATATTGGCCAGCAGCCCGGAACTGCAATAACAAGAAGAGCCCGATACGTAACACCGACATCGCGTTCCCAACATAAACTATACTCGCTTAGGCCGCTCTTGCTATTGGACGATCTCGGAGTTGATCCACAACTAAGAGCAGCCACATCGGCGGTTTGCGCGTTATTCATCCAAGTGCCAAGTCGCTCTGAATCGAAAACGCTAAGGCTTCCTCTAACGCACTTGTCGTAGGTTCCTTGCGCTCGTCGTTCGGGCCGACTAGGAAGTAAGAACCTTTTGTAATCGCCAAATGAGATACGGCAGTACCGTGAGCGTGAAAATCGCCAATACATGCAACAGGCCGTAGGGAACGCCCGGAACGGTAGGCCCTAAAGTGAAGTTCATGCTGATATGTCCGAATCCGGCAGGGACTGCGGTGCGACTCGCGTGAACCTGGGTCGTTCCGCCGGTCAATGCGATCAGGACCAAACCGACAATGGGCCAAGCCTCCTTAAATCGTTGACGGGCGGCGATGAGTCCGACTCCCCAACCAATGAGAATCGGAGCGCCGAAGTAGACTAGCTTGCCGAAGCCAAAATAGAGAATCGCGAACCCATGAATTCGGACAAAAGGAGTATCGGCACTCGGCAGAAACATCTTCCAACCAGACCACAAAATAAAAAGGGCAACAACATAGGAACTGGCCAACAGGAGAAGCGGGGCAAGACCGAACATTGCCCACGGAGCTCGGGCGGACCAGGATCGGAACTGGGCCTGATCTATCACCGCCCTGGCAAGCTCATCGATCCCGCCAAGCCGGATGAGCGCCGTGCATTCCGCTTCAGCTCGGCTCCGGCCCGAACGTTCCTCTTCCGCCCTCATGTCGGCCAAGTGATCGGCGAGTTCGCTCAGATAGCGACGGACATACCTCGGCGCGATGCCAGCTTGCAGCAAGCGTTCGCGAAGCTCATCGAATAGCATTGGCATGTTGCCCCCCAGTCAGCATCTTTTGGACTGCGGCTGCCAGATTTGTCCAATTCTCCGACAGAGCTGCCAATCGATGTGACCCTACACGCGTTACTGAGTAATAAATGCGGCTTCGTCCGTTGACAATCTTACGCCGGGACCTTAGCGCCCCGTCGCCTTCCAATTCGTGCAGCACCGGGTAGACTACGCCTTCGCCGAGAGCTATTACTGTGTCTGTGCGGCTACGGATTGCTTGAACGATCTCATAGCCATACATCTCCTCTTGCTCGAGTAGCCGAAGGATCATTAGTTCCGGAACTCCATTCATAAAGTTCGGATTGGTTTCGCGCGCCGCCATTTAGGGCTATCATACCTCGCGGTTCAAGGTATTGCAACATGAGGTTGTTTGCTGGGGGTTCTGCTTTTGGATGAGAAGACTAGTGGAGTTGGCTGCCTGCTAGAAGAGAGAAGATCGGATGCTGGAATGATGCGAACAAACCGGTATCCGTTTGCGTACATCCTCACATGACGTTTCGCGATCCAAGGGAAGACCCTCAGCCAGGCGATATACTTTGCGGCTCGGGCCAGACACGGCGCATTATAGTCAGAACAGATTCCAAGGTGCTGATCGACGGTGGCTTTTCACGCTATTGGATGCGCATGGAGCGTTGGCGGGCGTGGTGCGAGAAAAACGCCGTAACGGTGGCGACGTCGGAAAATGAACAATCGGAACAGCAGAAGCGCCCCACGTTGCGGCTGGAGTAGTTTCTAGAAGGCCTTGATCTCTTACCTTCTGCTAGATTCGAGGCACTTTGACGAGAAGTCGCCAAACCGTCGATGTGGCCCATATCTTCATTGCGAACGTGACCTGGAGGGCCTTCCAAAAAGCCTTACAAAGCGAAAGTTTAAAAATGCGCCAGTGGCTGGGGTTCGGTTAGCGAGCCTCATGCTTCCAAAAGCGTTACCTTTTGGAAGGCGTTACCGCTCCGCTTTTTCGCCACACTCGGGGTTCGACGTGGACCTGGACTTGAAATGGTCCATTCCTGGGATGTGGGGGAACCTCAAACGCTAGAAGGCTCTCCGGCCTGCTTGGCTACGTCCACCGCCGCCAAGCCTGGCCAAACTTCCCACGCCAAGGTCGTGAACCAATCGCCTATTAGACAGAAACATGGGGGGCGGGGGTGGGTGGTACCTCAAAGGCACAGAGGCCCCGCGCCTCGTGAGAACGCGCATCTGGGAACTGCGACGAAGTTTTGGCTCTCGAAACATTTTCCTTAATTTTGTGTTCGCTGTTGTGGGGGCGATTTCCAAAAACAGCGGGGCTGGGTTTTGACACGCCCGACGACGAATGCTTCCAAGCCTCGGATCGGATTTGTCCAATGTTGGACGAGCGATAAGAGAGAGACGTTCAGCCGGCGAATTTGTCTGTCGCGGCGACCAGGGCGCGGCTGTTTAGGCGCGTCGAAACCGCTATGGCCGCTATCGGAGTGATAACCAAGTCGGCTTAGGGCCATGCACGGTAGGGCGCCCAGGCGCTCTCCCCGGCGCTGGCCGACTCCTCGGAAGTAATCAAACCAGCCGTCCTCGAACGCCGTTTCGGGGTCGCCTCGTCGGATTGGTGATGGGAAGGGCTGTTATCGTCAGTTATCGAAACGGCGGCCTATGTGCGGGTTCCATTCCGCGACCGGCGTTTTTCGGGATTGGCCCAGCGGCGATACTTCCCACCACCGGAATGATGGAGAAGTGCTGGAGACGGCCGGACTAATCCGTGCATGCCTGGATTGCGATAATGTTCACTTATCGCAACCTTAAGCTGGCGAGCAGTACTCCACGCATCGCGTGGAAGCCGCCGCACAAAGGGCACCGGGCTGGTTTGAGAGATCCGGTCCAGACCTGGGGAAAGACTCAGACCTATACCCGCTGCTCATTTCAGCACAGACCGGAGGAGCCGCTACTTCGTGGCGCCGCTGATAACATCTTCGGGGTCCACGACGGTAGAGACCCCTGCAGCGTTCATCGCTTTGCGAAGCACTGCGGCGGTCTCCGGGGAACTGCGCAGATTCATCCCACGATGGACGCCATCCGCGATTCTCAACGGCGTCCAGCCATGGGAGTTCTTGCGGTTGAAGACCTCGATCTTGGCGCCATGGTCCAGCAGGTATTGGGCGGCAGCTGGCACCTGCTTATAAGCCGCGCCGTGCATCGCAGTCTCACCGTTCTTGTCGACGGCATTGACATCGTTGCCGAGCTCGAGCGCCACCTTGACTGCTTCCAGAACTTCTGCATCGGTACCGGCATCTTCACCAGGAGAACGCGTGCCCACTCCCGCCGCCACCATCAACGGCGTCGTATTATCCGCGTTTGGGATCAACGGATCGGCGCCCAGCTTAACCAAAAGGCGCATCAGCTCGGCGTCGCCGGTTCTGGCGGCAAGCAGGAACGGCGTAGCACCGATATAGTTCAGGCTGCTGAGTCCGGCATTGGTGCGCCGCGTGATCTTCGCATTCAGATTCGCGCCTTTTGCCGCTATCTTTTTTACGAATTCGATACTGCTCATACTTCCCGATCCCGCGGGAGCAGGGTCGTTACTCGCATACCCGGGCTGGCGGATCCAGGTGATGGTATGCAACGCCGTCCACCCCTGCTCGGCCGCATTGGGATCGGCGCCCGCGTCGAGCAGCATGGCCGCAAGTTCGAAATGAGCGTTGGCGACTGCCAGAACCATGGCGCTGGTTCCTGCCTGTCTCGACGGCTTCTGCAGGGTTTCGTTGACATTCGCCCCGGCGTTTAACAACGTGCGGACGACATCCGGCTTGCCCTCGCGCACGGCGAAAAGGAGTGCTGTAAACCCACCCTTAGATAGGGCATGAATGTCCGCGCCGTGTTCAATCAGCATCTCTACCGCCGCCGTGTTGCCTTCCGCCGCGGCCCACATGAGTGCGGTCTGACCGCGCTCCTCGTCTTTGGCCTTCACATCCGCTCCATTCGCGAGCAGGGATTTGAGCGAATCCACCTTTCCAGTTCGCGCCGCCGTCATTAGCGGAGTTTCGCCTCCGGGCAAGGCAGCGTTGGGATCGGCTTTGGCCTTGAGAAGCAGGTCGATCATCGGCGCACTGCCGTTGGTGGCCGCCAGCGACAGCGGTGTTACCCCATAGCGGTTGGCAGTATTGACAATCGCGCCCGAATCCAGCAGAAGGCGCGCCGTTTCGAGATCGTCCCAGTACGCGGCCCAATGGAGCGCCGTGTCGCCATCCACTGCCGCCGCATTCACGTCAAGATGCTGCTGAAGCAGCGCGCGAACCTCGGCCTTATCGGATTTCCTCGCGGCCTCCGCCAGACGGGAATCGATGCGCGCCGCCGCGGATACGACGGTGGCCGCCAGAAGCGCGTTGCAGATCATTCGAGCCGGATATCTCATAAGCGCTTTATAAAACGGCAGGCTCGAGTAATTCGGCGATTTTGCCTTGGCTATCGGCGAACGCATCGACACGCACACCCACCCGATCGAGCAGAGTCAGATGCAGGTTCGCAAGCGGGGTTGGTTCGGCATAGCGAATGTGACGGCCGCCTTTCACTCTTCCGGCGGCGCCACCCGCTACAAGAATTGGCAAATTGGCGTGATCGTGTACATCGGGATTCCCCATGCCGCTGCCATACAAATACAACGAATGATCGAGAAGCGTTCCGTTTCCTTCCGGAGTGGACTTCAGTTTGTCCAGGAAGTAGGCAAACAGCGAAGCGTGATAGGCGTTAATCTTGGCCAGCTTGGCGAGCTTCTCAGGATTGTTGGCGTGGTGCGACGTGGGGTGGTGCGGGTCCGCGACACCGATCTCGGGATAAGTCCGGGTGCTGGTCTCGCGCGCCAGCTGGAACGTAACCACGCGCGTGACATCGCCCTGCATCGCCAGCACCTGCAGATCGAACATCAGCTTCGCATGGTCCGAATAGGCTGCTGGAACCCCCATCGGCCGCTCCAGGTCGGGGAGGTGCGAGTCGGCGGCCTGGCTCTCGGCCTTCTGAATGCGGCGCTCCACTTCGCGAATCGTGTCCAGGTAATTCGTTACTTTGACGCGATCGTCCGAACCCAGCTTATTCTGCAGTTTCGCGATGTCTCCGGTGACCCAATCGAGAATACTGGCATTTCTTTTCAGCTCCGCCATCCGATCCGCGGGACTGCCGCCATCGCCAAAAAGCCGTTCAAAGACCACGCGCGGATGCGCTTCAGCCGGCAGCGGGGTGGTAGGCGACGACCAGGAGAGGTTGTTCTGGTATGCGCACGCAAAGCCGTTGTCGCAATTGCCCACTGTGGTGAGGAGATCCATGGCGAGCTCGAGCGAAGGCAGACGCCCGTCTTTCCCGATCTGTTGCGCGGCGATCTGATCGACCGTGGTGCCGGACCGGTAATCCGAGCCTTCGGTCAACTTCGCCTTCGCGGCACTGAGAAACGCCGAGTTTGCGGTCGCGTGATTCCCGGGCGAATAGGCATTCTTGTTCTCGAGGTTACCGATCACCGTGATGCGATCGAGAAACGGAGTCAGCGAACTGAGGATAGGCGAAAGTTCGGTGATTGCGCCGACCGCCGAAGGAGACCACTGCGCCTGGTTGGCGCCCATCGGGATATACACAAATCCAAGGCGCCGCACCGGACTCGCCGGGGTGGCAGCCAACGCCGTCATCGCGGGAATCATGGCATCGAGCAGCGGTAACGCAAGTACGCTGCCTGCGCCGCGCAGAAACGAGCGGCGCGGAAGAGCCTTCTTCGTAATGATCATTGTGATCTCCTCATCTGAAACGGAGTGCTGTTGACGATTCCTAGAACCAGTGACGAAAAGCGATAGTCGTTACTGCGCGCCGCGCGCACGATCCCACGCACTGCCGGCGCGTCATTCTCCTCCACGCCGCGGCCTAAAGCGTAAGTGAGCAACTTCTCGGCGGTTGTGGTGACAAACAATTCGGGGTTGCTCAGCAATGCCTGCCGCAGACCTGCGGCTCCCGTGAAAGTGCTGCCGTCGGGCAGACCTCCCGCCGTATCCACCGGCATGCCGCCTTCAGTTGTTCGCCAGCGGCCCACTGCATCGTAGTTCTCGAGCGAAAAACCAATCGGGTCCATCAGCTTATGACAGCCCGCGCAGGCCGGATTGGCCCGATGCTCGGCCATGCGCTCGCGCATGGTAAGGACCTTTCCGGCATCGGCCGTCTCCTTCAATGGCGGCACGTTCGGCGGTGGGGGTGGCGGCGGTGACCCAAGGATGTTGGTCAAGATCCACTTGCCACGAATGACCGGCGATGTCCGCGTAGCATAGGACGATACTGTAAGCACACTGCCCTGCCCGAGCAAACCACCGCGGACGCTGCCCTCGTCAAATGTGACGCGGCGGAAGCGGCTGCCGTAGATATTGGGTAAGCCGTAGTGCTTGGCCAGGCGCTCATTCACAAATGTGTAATTGGCCCGCAAAAGGTCGAGCACATTTCGGTCCTCGCGCATGATGCTCTCGAAGAACATTTCGGTCTCACGCCGGAAGGCTTGCCGCAGGTTATCGTCGAAATCTGGGAACAGGCGGGCATCCGGACTAGTTGAGGCAAGATTTCGCAGATACAGCCATTGCTCAGCGAAATTGTTCACCAGCGCTTCCGAGCGCGGGTCAGCGAGCATGCGTCGAACTTCCTTTTCAAGTACCGCAGGCTGTTTCAAGCTGCCATGGATGGCGGTCTCCAACAGTTCATCGTCGGGGATGCTGCTCCAAAGGAAAAACGAGAGACGCGATGCCAGATCGAGATCGCTCAGAGCATACGGAGTCCGTGGGGTGATGCCTGCCGGGTCCTGCTCGATTCGAAACAGAAACCGCGGACTCATCAACACGGCTCTTAGCGCCTTTTCGATTCCATCCTCGAACCCTGCCTGCTCCCGCGCTTCGCGATAAAAGCGCAGCGGAACTTGCAGTTCGGAATCCTTAACTGGCCCTCTCCAGGCCCGCCGCGCCACCGCGGAGAGGATGCGTTTGGCGCAGGCGTCCTGTTCGGAGCCTTTCTGCGGGTGGCATACAAAAATACGCTGGCGGCTGGCGGTGTCGCCAGGTCCGCTGGCATTGAACGGCCCGGTCACCGAGATGGAATAGAGCGCCGGCTGAATGCGCGGGTGCCGATCCGCGTTGAAGTGCGCCTGGTAAGGCTGGCGATCGGTTTCGAGCAGAACCGACGGCTTCTTGATGAATGTAGCCGCCAGCTCATGCGATCCAGCCTTTACCGGCACCCTTAGATGGAAATCCTTGTCGACAATGCTCTGATCGGCGCTCGCTGGAGGCGGCTTGGCGGTGAACACTTGTATCCGTTCACCGTCAATCGTCAGCTCGATCTGATGCTCTTCCCGCAGACCCTCCACATGCTCGTTCCTGTCGCGGGTCAGGCGAAGCTGGATCTCGTATTCGGCATCCAGGGGAAAGGTGTAATGAACCGCCGTTCCGCCGCGGGTCCCGAAGGGAAGCTCGTCGAAATGTTGCTCCTGGGTGAGGTCCGCCGGAAGCTCAATGGTATCGCCGCCCGGAGCTCGCACGGCGCCGCCGATCGCCAGCCGGCTGATCTTCTGCGCCGCTGAAAGGTAGCGCTCGAGCAAGGTCGGTGAGAGTTCTCCCACGGTTACATTGTCGAAACCGTGGCTGGAGTCGTCGCTGGGGAGAAGCGACGAAACGTCAATGTCGAGGGCCAGCAGATCGCGGATCGCGTTGTGATATTCGGTGCGATTGAGGCGCCGGAATGTGTCGGTACGTCCGGGATCGGGCTTCGCGGCAGCCAGCCGGTCGAGAGAACCTTCCAGCGACGAGACTACTCTGTCATAGGTGCTTTCATCCGGGCGCGGGAGCCCAACTGGTGGCATGTAACGGGCGCGGAGTTTCCGCACGACCTTCTCCCACACTGCTGTGTTTTGACCGATGCTCTGGGTCGCGATGTTGTTGAGCGCCAGCCCGCCCACTTTGAGGCGTTCATTGTGACACCCAATGCAGTACTTGTCGACAAGCGCGCGCGGCGGCGCGTCAGCTTCTGAGGCTGTTCCGGAAGTTGACTGCTGTGGGATTCCGACGCAGGCGGTCGCCGCGATTAACACGGCAACCTTCAATCCGCGGGAAAACCGCACGCCACGCCATTTGATCATCTACGCTTCCAC
>Ga0097621_100003717_pt1 | contig 10564 bp, 8 predicted proteins | sample KBSMisM72_FD_73165 | JGI IMG/M metagenome (GOLD analysis project Ga0097621, IMG submission 73165) | Miscanthus rhizosphere microbial communities from Kellogg Biological Station, Michigan, USA - KBS Miscanthus M7-2 (version 2) (version 2) | ecosystem: Host-associated > Plants > Roots >... | reverse complement strand
GGCCCCATTGCAGAATATTTCTCTTTATAAAATGACAACTCATGAGTTATCATATTAAAAGAATAAGACCACAAAAATTTAAAAAAATGTCAAAGCATAAAAGAAACAGTAAACTGTTTGAAGCCTCACTTGTATCAGGCGCCCTGAAACAATCTTTTGTAAAACTAAAACCGGGTGTGATGTTAAGAAACCCTGTAATGTTTACTGTGTATATCGGAACCATCATCATGATGGGTGTATGTGCCTGGATCGCTTCAGGAGAAACATCACAAGGTTCACTTTCCTACAATCTTACCATTACAGGGATTTTATTGGTAACTGTACTGTTTGCAAATTTTGCCGAAGCCATTGCCGAAGCAAGAGGTAAAGCGCAGGCAGACAGCTTACGCAAAACGAGGGAAGATACACCTGCTAAAAAAATATTTCCTGTAGGAGAAATGTATGTGAATGAAATGAAGATTGTGCCTTCTTCTGAATTGAAGAAGGGGGATCACTTCCTTTGCGAAGCCGGCGACCTGGTACCAATGGATGGAGAAATCATAAAGGGTATTGCCACCATTGATGAAAGCGCCATTACCGGCGAGAGTGCCCCGGTGATAAGGGAAGCTGGTGGTGATAAAAGCTCGGTTACAGGCGGTACCAAAGTGTTATCCGACAGGATAGAGGTAAAAGTAACTACTGAGCCGGGAGAAAGTTTTTTAGACAAAATGATTGCATTGGTAGAAGGTGCATCCAGGCAAAAAACACCTAATGAAATTGCCTTAACCATTTTACTTGCAAGCTTTACCATCATATTCCTGATTGTATGTGTAACATTGAAACCCTTTGCCGATTATGCCAACACGCCAATTACCATTGCCGCATTTGTTTCTTTATACGTGTGCCTGATCCCAACAACAATCGGCGGTTTATTGAGTGCAATTGGTATTGCTGGTATGGACAGGGCTTTGCGTGCCAATGTAATTACCAAAAGCGGTAAAGCTGTAGAAACTGCGGGTGACCTGGATACGCTATTATTGGACAAGACGGGAACCATTACCATAGGAAACCGCAAAGCGACCAATTTTTATCCTGCCGATGGGGTAGATAAAAAACACTTTATAAAAAGTACGGTATTAAGTTCCATGGCTGACGAGACTCCGGAAGGAAAATCAATTATTGAGTTGTCTGGTATCAATCCATTAAGTTATACTGTTAACCATCCAAAGTTTATAAAATTTACTGCAGAAACAAGGAGTTCGGGTATTGATTTTGAAAATACCCGGATAAGAAAAGGCGCCGCTGATTCGATCAGGAAATTAACCGAAAAAGCAGGTAATATTTTCCCGCTGGAAATTGCCGCAAGAGTAAACGTCATTTCAAGTGATGGCGGTACTCCCTTGGTAGTCTCAGAAAATGAAAAAGTAATTGGAGTAATTGAATTGCAGGATATAATTAAACCGGGCATCAGCGAACGTTTTAACCGTCTGAGAAAAATGGGTGTGAAGACAGTAATGGTGACAGGCGATAATCCCCTTACAGCAAAATTTATTGCTGAAAAAGCCGGGGTAGATGATTTTATTGCCGAGGCAAAGCCTGAAGATAAAATGAATTACATCAAAAAGGAACAGCAGGGTGGTAAACTGGTGGCTATGATGGGCGACGGAACCAATGATGCACCGGCGCTTGCACAGGCAGATGTGGGCGTTGCGATGAACAGCGGTACTGCTGCAGCAAAAGAGGCAGGCAACATGGTTGACCTGGATAATGATCCTACCAAGTTGATAGAAATAGTAGAGATAGGGAAACAATTATTAATGACAAGGGGAACATTAACAACTTTTTCCATCGCCAATGATGTGGCAAAATATTTCGCCATTGTTCCGGCATTGTTCATCACTTCCATCCCGGTTTTGCAGGCACTGAATATTATGCGGCTGCACAGTCCGCAGAGTGCAATTCTTTCGGCAGTTATTTTTAACGCTATTATTATACCAATGTTGATCCCACTGGCTTTAAAAGGAGTTGCTTACAAACCGATTGGTGCCAGTGCATTGCTAAGAAGGAATTTACTGATCTATGGCCTGGGTGGTGTTATTGTTCCTTTTATCGGCATCAAATTAATTGACCTGGTAGTAGCGCTTTTTGTTTAAAATTTAAAATTAAGATCATGAAAAAATATGTTTGGCCATCAGTTAAGTTGACACTTGTTCTCATCGTTTTGTGTTCAGTGCTCTATCCATTATTTATTGCTGCAATTGCGAAGCTAGCTCCCGGTGGTGGTAAAGGAGAAACAGTATCTGTCAACGGCAAAGTAGTTGGCTATGCTAACATTGGCCAAAAGTTTACAGAAGATAAATATTTCTGGAGCCGGCCTTCAGCTGTAGATTATAATGCTGCAGGTTCTGCGGGTTCTAATAAAGGACCTACCAATCCCGATTATTTAAAACAGGTACAGGACAGGATTGATAGTTTCCTGGCGCATAATCCCGGGATAAAAAAAGAAGAAATCCCTGCCGAGCTGGTAACGGCATCCGGTAGTGGTTTGGATCCTGATTTGTCACCGGCCGGTGCTAAAGTGCAGGTAAAAAGAATTGCTGCAGTGCGAAAATTAGATGAGGCAAAACTAGTTAGCCTGGTTGATCAGCAAACTGAAAAGCCTTTGCTTGGAATGTTTGGCCCGGCGAAAGTGAATGTATTAAAATTAAATATTGAATTAGATAAATTAAAATAAGACAGAAGGCGATGAAAAAAGTTAGTTTGTTACTATTGACAATGACAGCTACACATGTTGTGTTTTCCCAGGATTCAACTGCTGTAAATAAAAAAGCAGCATCCTTTGCAATAACAGGATCCGTGGATGCTTATTACAGGTATAACTTTAATAATCCAAAATCCTATCCCTACAACAGCCCAACCAGTTTTACGCATTCCAGCAATTCATTTGAACTGGGTATGGCATCGCTGAGGGCCGATCACAGTTTTGGAAAGGTGAGTGCAACAATTGACTTGGGATTTGGAACCAGGGCAGAGGAGTTTGCTTATAACGATGCCAACACAAGGTTAGCTATAAAACAATTATATATTACATATGCACCGTCTTCTGCTGTAAAACTTACATTGGGTACTTGGGCTACACATGTGGGTTATGAATTAGTAGATGCTTACCTGAACAGGAACTACAGCATGAGTTATATGTTTACCAATGGGCCTTTTTCTCATACAGGCCTCAGAGCCGACATTAGTTTTGGTGGAAAGAGTGCTTTTATGATTGGTATTTCTAATCCTACAGATTACAGGTCCGCACCTGGCATGCCTAAGTCTGTTATTGCCCAGTTTTCAACCGGTTCAAAAGATGATAAACTAAAAGCCTATTTCAACTTTGTGGCAGGTAAGCAAAATGATTACAAGAAAGTAGTTCAGGGAGATGTCGTTGCAACCTACGCTATATCTGGTAAATTTAGTGTTGGGTTTAATGGAACATTGCAATCGGTAAAACTTGACACCGATAGTTCCGGCACCTTTAATTCCTCAACGTGGACAGGTGCCGCTTTATACCTGAATTATGATCCCGTCAACTGGTTTGGTCTTACGCTAAGAGGTGAGTACATTAGTGATAAAGATGAATATCTTGGATTGAAAAATGTATTTGCACCAACACTGTCGGCAAATTTCAAAATTGATAACCTCACCATCATTCCTGAATTCAGGTTGGACAATGCGGGCAATGCCATTTTTTATAAAAATGCAACTGCAACTACCAAATCAACAAGTAGTTTTGTTTTGGCGGCGAGTTATCATTTTTAAAATGGTTATAAAACCAATAGGGATATAAAATAAACAGACTATTTGTTATAAAGAGTTATGCAGGATGAAAAGGAAAATAATGTACAACATTTCCTTGATCTTATAAAAAGGTCAAGAAGGGGGAAATTTAAAATTTACATTGGCATGAGTGCCGGTGTAGGAAAAACGTACCGTATGTTGCAGGAAGCACATTCTCTTTTAAAGAATGGCATTGATGTAAAAATTGGATATATAGAAACACACAACAGGAAAGAAACACAAGACTTACTGGAAGGCTTGCCTGTAGTTCCACGCCGCAAATTATTCTATAAAGGAAAGGAACTGGAGGAATTAGATATACATGCAGTAATTAACCTGCGGCCGGAAGTGGTGGTGGTGGACGAACTGGCCCATACCAATATCGAAGGAAGCCAAAATGAAAAACGCTGGCAGGATGTGATGGAAATCTTAGAAGCTGGAATCAACGTGATTAGTGCGGTAAATATACAGCACATAGAAAGCCTGAATGAAGAAGTAAAAAACATTACTGGTGTTGAGGTAAAAGAAAGAATACCAGACAGTGTGCTGGCGCTGGCAGATGAAGTGGTGAATATTGATCTTACTGCCGATGAATTGATTGTACGATTAAAAGAAGGTAAAATTTACCAGGCAGAAAAAATCCAGGCAGCCCTCTCAAATTTTTTCAAAAGTGACCATATTTTACAGTTAAGGGAACTTGCCCTGAAAGAAGTGGCATCACAAGTGGAAAGAAAAGTGGAAACAGAGATCACCAAAGTAAACGCTATCAAACATGAACGTTTTTTAGCCTGCATCAGCAGCAATGAGATCACTGCAAAAACGGTGATCAGGAAAACAGCAAGACTTGCCAATTATTACCACAGTAACTGGTACGTGCTTTATGTACAAACACCTGCGGAAAATGCCGATAAAATTCCACTGGATAAACAACGGCACCTTATCAATAATTTTAAGCTGGCCACCGAATTAGGTGCAGAAATTATCAAGGTAGAAAGCGGACAGATTGCTAAAACTATTATTGAACAGTGTGAAGAAAGAAACATCACCACTATTTGTATTGGTAAACCACATTTAAGCTTAATAAGAATTATCCTGGTATCCAATGTATTTAACGAGTTATTGAAAAAATTATCAACTAATGATATTGACCTTGTAATTTTAAGCTAATGAAAATTAAAGCAAAATTAATATTAGGTGTTGGGCTGTTGTTTGCAATGGTGGTATTGCTGACCATACTCAGCAGTTTTTTTGTAAATAAATTGTCTGGTGACACTAAAAATATTTTAGTGGCCAATTATAACACATTAGAATATTCCCGGCAAATGCTGATAGCAGTAAATGGCGGCATCACCAGTATTGATGAGAAACAAATTTTTGAAAATAACCTGAAAAAGCAACAACAGAATATTACAGAGCCTGGCGAAAAGGGATATACGGATCAATTGGCTGTACATTTTGAAAAATTAAAAACCAACCCCTCAGATACAAGTTTGGCTAACAGTATAACGAATGACCTGACTAATATTATGCTGGTGAATATGGAGGCTATTCAACACAAAAGTTCCATTGCGCAACAAACCGCGGACAAGGCTAATTTCTGGATTGTATTGGTAGGTACCATCTGCTTCCTGATTGCTTTTATTTTATTGGTAAATCTGCCCGGCAATGTTGGTAACCCAGTTAAAGAATTAACAGAAAGCATTAAAGAAATAGCTGCAGAAAACTATACAAAAAGGGTACACTTTGAAAAGCACAATGAGTTTGGCGAACTGGCAGAGGCATTTAATACCATGGCCCAAAAGTTACAGGAATATAAAACCAGTAATATTGAAAAACTGATGATGGAGAAAAAACGGATAGAAACCCTTATCAATAATATGGCCGACCCGGTAATTGGCCTGGATGAAAAAAAGCATATCCTGTTTATGAACAATGTGGCATTAAGGATTTCCGGATTGCAGCAGGAGCATGTTATCGGGAAAGCTGTACAGGATATTGCTATGAAAAATGACCTGGTTCGTTCATTGGTACAAGACCTGTTCATGAACAAGGATGAAAAGGAAAATTCCAGGAAAGAACCTGTAAAAATTTATGCTGATAACAAAGAGAGTTATTTTGAAAAGGAGATCATCCCGATAAAAATTGTCCCTACTGGTGAGAAAGAAGAAAAATTGATCGGTAATGTGATACTACTACAGAATATTACTCCTTACAAAGAACTGGATTTTGCAAAAACAAATTTTATTGCCACCGTATCCCATGAACTGAAGACACCAATCTCTTCTATCCAGCTGAGTCTGCAACTTTTGGAGAATGAAAAAATTGGGAAATTAAATGAAGAACAAAATAATTTGCTGGAAAGCATTAAGGATGATGCCAGCCGGCTTTTAAAAATAACAGCTGAGCTTTTGAACATGACACAGGTTGAAAGCGGGAATATCCAGTTGGGAATGATACCATCTGCACCAATTGAAATATTACAATATGCCGTAAATGCCAACAAAGCACAAGCGGAAGAGAAGAAAATAAAACTGGAGATAACTGCACCCAATATCATTTCAAAAGTATTAGCAGACAGTGAAAAAACCGCATGGGTGTTGACTAATTTAATTTCAAACGCCATTCACTACTCTTACGACAATTCTGTAATTTATTTGACTATAACAGAACAGCAGCATAAAATACTTTTTTCGGTTAAAGACACCGGGCAGGGGATTGCTCCGCAGTACAGGGATAAAATATTTAACCGTTACTTCCGGGTTCCCGGAACAAAAAAAGAAGGAACAGGATTGGGACTTTCTATCAGTAAGGAATTTATAGAAGCCCAGGGCGGAACGATTACAGTTAACAGTGATTTTGGAGCAGGAAGTACTTTCACCGTTGCACTAGGCAAAGTGAAATCGTAATTTTTAAGCCAGTGTAGATTTTTTGATGTGTGTATATTTACGCTCTTTAAAAAATTGAAACTATTTAATGCATACTCCTTCACACTTTGCTATATATATTCCCAGGCTAAGCGAAAAAGAAAAATTAATGCAACAGCTGGAGACAAATTCATTTCCACCTGCATTAGAATTTCTTAGTGACTTAAAGGGTTTCGTTTTTTCAGGAACCACTTTGCTGGATTTTATAAAAGAAGAACTACGACATGAACTGTATTTTATAAAACCTGTGAATGGCGTAAGCCTTGCTACTTCTTCAGAAGGCGAGCAAAAGAAAGCAATGCTGTATCACCTGTTAGCAAAGAAACCTGCCTACCTCATAATAGATGAGCTGTTTGATAACCTTGATTCTAACAAACAGCTAGAAGTTATTGCTGCCGTCACCAGGGCATCAACTGCAACCAGTATCATACAATTATTTGGACGCAGCCAGGACCTGCTGCCATTTATAAATACGGTACTGATCCTTCAAAACAACGAGCTTAGCCCAATTGATAAAATTAATATCAGGCAGCCTGCGTTCCATCTCAGCAATGAGTTATCAATTCCCCCTGCTGCCGGTAGCAAAACTCCGTTGGAAAATCCACTCATAAGAATGATTGATGTAAATGTTCAGTATGAAGAACACTATATCCTTCAACATATCAACTGGCAAATTAACAAAGGAGAATTCTGGCAGTTAAAAGGGCCTAATGGTTCTGGCAAGACGACCCTGCTGTCAATGATCAATGGAGATAACACCAAAGCATACCGGCAGAACATTACTTTATTCGGCTATAAAAAAGGAACAGGAGAAAGTGTGTGGGATATTAAAAAACACATAGGCTATTTTTCCCAGGCCATCATGCGTTTCTTTGAACGGTATGACAGTGCAGAGAATATGATTGCAGGAGGAATGGCAGACACCATCGGCTTATATCAAAAGCCATCCGATGCCGTGATGGAGTTGGCGAATGAATGGCTGCAGGTATTGGGATTGCAGCATCAAAATAAAAAGCTATTCGTAAATTTTACCCCGGGACATCAGCGCATGATATTGATAGCCCGTGCCATGATCAAACATCCGCCACTGCTGATTTTGGATGAGCCAACCGCAGGTTTGAATGATACAGATGCGGCATTGATCGTTTCACTGATCAATAAAATTGCTGCTGAAACAACTACTGCAGTAATATTTGTTAGTCACAGGAACGAAACTGGCCTAAAGCCGCAGTTTATTTTTGAGTTGATCCCGGGAAAAGATGGATCAGCAGGAAAAATGATTTCTGTAGATGTATAGCAATGGGCAACTAAATATATTTCTGTAATACTGCGCTGTCAGCTGGATGTTGTACTTTCTGCTATGCGAATATAATACCCGTTAATGTCAATAAATGCGAATTCCCGAAGTCCATATGGATGCGTTCTTAGTGTGTCTGCAATTTCAATATCCCTGTTTTGAAACTCTGCAAAAATTTCGTCAATATTTTCAACAAACCATATAAGCGGCAAACGATGCTCCTGGTTATTAATGTCATTAATGAAGATTGGGTCTTCAGAAAAAAGCAGCCGCATATCATCACGCCTGATGCCGCCATCTTTTTCTTTAAATATCCATTCGTCGTAAAAGCCAAGCTTGTCACGGTAAAAGCCCAGTGTATCTCTCAAATTCTTTACCGGGAGATGAGGGCCACTCCTGATGAATTTTTTCGCCTTCATACATTTCAAAATATAGTGTGAACAGCAACCTATCTTTTGAGTGTTCTTACTACCATTTTTTTTCAATGCTTCATGGTAGCGGAGCTTCCTGATGCTTTGCCATATTTTATATGCTGCAGCACGGGTTTATTTTTTCTTATGCTAACTGTGTATAAATTATCAAACTCTGCGGCAGGGATATTTTCCTGGGAGAAATCAGTGATGCCCAGCTTATAAATTACTTTCTGGATAATGTTGCTGTGGGTAATAATAAGGATGGATTTATTCCAGTCTTTATGTTGCGTAATGGCTGCAAATAAACTGGCACAACTGGTGTCTGCGTTGATCTGTACAGTGTCAATTCCCAGTTGGATACGCAGGCTGTCCCCTGTATTTTGTGTTCGTTTAAATTCAGTTACATATATCCTGCTGATCTTTTTGTTCTTCAATACTCTCATTAGGTCACCAGCTCTTTTATTGCCCTCATCAGTAAGCAGTGGATCGTCCCCGCCTAATTTTTCTGCATGCCGTACAATATATATTTTGCTATGCGTCCCTGGTTTGGCATTGGATTGTGCAGTAATGGTATTGACAAAAGCTGCACATAGCACAATAAGAAAAAAATATTTCAATGTTTTTATTTTAATGTGAATCATAAATGTATTCAACTTAATTGAAAGCAGCAAGTGGCTTTCGCCACATTCAGTATTTGATTGAGAAGCTTTTTGGTAACTCTCTCTTTGCGTTCGTTCCATAGCAAGATTTGCTATGAGTGGATTTACCGCTATCGACAGAAGCCACATCATCCTTAGTGGATTTTCTTTGGTTTTGTCAGTACAGGAACTGGCCAGGGAGTTTGATTGTTTGTTTTAGGTATGAATGCAATTGATTTAAATGGGTGTGATCATATGGTTAAGTTACTAATTTATTAATTGGTTTAATTTTACCAGCTAACCCAAATACCAATTATATATACATTTTCGTTACTTTGCAAGTATTGAAATACCCTTTATGGCTTTTGAGCAACCACTATCTTTTTCTTTGGTTGTCTTCAGATAAATTCAGTTGAAAAATGTGAGCAGGATGGCTGGTCGGGGTTTGTCGTCACTAAAAACAATTTAAATTATGTGTGGAATTGTTGGATATACTGGTCCCAGGGAAGCTTACCCAATAGTTATTAAAGGATTAAAACGACTAGAATACCGGGGCTACGACAGTGCCGGTGTGGCATTACTGAATGGCGGTTTAAAAGTGTTTAAGAAAAAGGGTAAGGTGGCAGACCTCGAAGAATTTGTAGTGGGCGCCAATCTTCATTCGCATATCGGTATCGGCCACACCCGTTGGGCCACCCATGGCGAACCTAATGACAGGAATGCTCATCCTCATAAATCTGCCAGCGGCAAACTGGCAATGATTCATAACGGGATCATTGAGAACTATGCACAGATAAAAAAAGAACTGGTAAATAAAGGCTACCACTTCCTAAGTGATACAGATACAGAAGTATTGCTGAATTTTATTGAAGACATTAAGAAGAACAACGAATGTAACCTGGAAGAAGCAGTACGGATTGCTTTAAAAAGGATCATTGGGGCTTATTGCATTTTACTTATTGATGAAGATGATCCGGAAACGATCATCGCTGCACGCAAAGGAAGTCCGCTGGTGATTGGTGTAGGAAAAGGCGAGCACTTTTTGGGCAGCGATGCTACTCCGATGCTGGAATATACCAAGGAGGTAGTATATGTAAATGATTACGAGCTGGCCATTGTAAGACCTGGAGAATTAATTCTTAAAAACCTTGGCAACGAAAAGATCACGCCATTTGTTACCAAACTGGATATGGAACTGGCTGCGATTGAAAAAGGCGGCTATGATCATTTCATGCTGAAAGAGATTTTTGAACAACCCAGCACCATACATGATTGCTTGCGTGGCCGCTTAGACGCAACCAATGGTACTATTAACCTGAGCGGTGTACAGAATAATATCGAAGCCTTTAAAAATGCCAAACGTATTTTGATCGTTGCCTGCGGAACCAGCTGGCATGCGGGTTTGGTGGCGGAGTATATTATCGAAGAATTGTGCCGGATACCGGTGGAAGTGGAGTATGCTTCAGAATTTCGTTACCGCAACCCGGT
>Ga0097621_100003715_pt1 | contig 10566 bp, 10 predicted proteins | sample KBSMisM72_FD_73165 | JGI IMG/M metagenome (GOLD analysis project Ga0097621, IMG submission 73165) | Miscanthus rhizosphere microbial communities from Kellogg Biological Station, Michigan, USA - KBS Miscanthus M7-2 (version 2) (version 2) | ecosystem: Host-associated > Plants > Roots >... | reverse complement strand
CGAAGCCAGGCCGTAAAAGCGACCTTGTATGCGCTGGGAGGAATCCTGGTTTACATTGCGCTCCGATTCGAATGGATCTACGGCGCAGCTGCAGTATTTGCGGTGTTCCACGACACTCTCGTTACGCTGGGGATATTCTCGCTGTTCAACAAAGAGATCAATCTGACCGTGATCGCAGCACTGCTCACACTGGTCGGGTACTCGGTCAATGACACCATCGTGGTTTTCGATCGCGTGCGCGAGAACCTGAAAATCCGGCGTCGTGACGATTTGGAAAGCATTCTGAATGACAGCATCAATCAAACTTTGAGTCGAACGATTTTGACGTCCGGTTTGACGTTTCTGACGGTACTGGCGCTGTTCCTGTTCGGTGGCGAAATCATTAACAATTTCGCCTTCGCGATGGTGATTGGAATTTTGGTAGGAACCTACTCGTCGATTGCGGTGGCGTCTCCACTGGTATTGATTTACACGAAGCTCCGGGGGAAGGGCAACTCAACACCCGCGGTGGTCGCCAAGCTTCCTCGGACGGCGAAGGCGCGGTAACCGCACAGGCGCTCGAAAAGGGTTCCGGGATAGTTGGAAAGAGTTCGGGATTCAAGACCGTGTCGCACCGGAATGAAACCGGAATGAACATTGACGGGCGCTGGGAGGCGCTGATATAAGTCTCCCTCCCGTTTTAAAAGATTGAGTATTAGCTGGACAGCTCCTGGTCATGAGCTGTCGCGGTTTGTGCAAGAGTGGATAGGGAGGTAGAGACATGTTCGAGGATTCATTGGTCGAATCCGCTGGAAAGATCAAAACAAAGAAGGGGAGTACGGTAATCGTTTCGGCGATTGTGCATATTGTCCTGGTTCTTGTTCTGATTATCGTCCCGCTGATTTTTACCGAACAAATTGAGGGTGCAAAGCTCACATCGTTCCTGGTTGCGCCGCCCCCTCCACCGCCAGCTGCGCCGCCACCGCCGCCCGCTGCTGCGATAGCAAAACCTGTGGCGCCGAAGGTCGTTCAGCTGGACCCCACCGCGTTTATCGCTCCCGTGGAAGTCCCCAAGGAAATCGCCAAAATTGTAGATGCGCCTGAGACCAGCGGTGCCGGCGTTGGAGTCGTTGGAGGCGTACCTGGCGGAGTTCCTGGTGGTGTCGTCGGCGGCATTCCGGGACTCGTTAATGCACCGCCTCCTCCAGCTGGAGCACCGCCACCGCCACCGCCGCCACCGCCACCGCCACCGCCGCCAGCGAAACGTCCGGACCCCATTCGCGTCGGTGGAGATGTGCAGGCTGGCAACTTGCTCTATCACCCCAATCCGGCATACCCGTCGCTTGCAAGAACCGCACGTATCGAAGGTGTGGTGATCTTGTCAGCAACCATTGCTGAGGATGGGACTATCAAGGATCTGAAAGTAATTTCTTCGAGTAACCCATTGCTGCTTACAGGCGTACTGGACACGGTGCGGACATGGAAATACAAACCGACCTTGTTGAACAAGGAGCCGGTCGAAGTCATTACAACTATTACTGTGAACTTTACGCTTGGCCACTGATAGCGGCCGGTTTTTAGGATTCGAAACTTTTAGGAGGATTGGGATTTTATGTTGTCTTTGAAGCTGAACTTATTGGGCGCGATGTTGCTGCAGGAAGCGGTGGGATTCGATCTGATCACCATGTGGACCAACATGGGAATTCTGGCCAAGGGCGTGGTGGCAATTCTTGCAATCATGTCGGCCTGGTCTATCGGGGTCATGATTGATCGCTTTCTTGCATTCGGCCAGGCTCGCAAACAGTCACGCGAATTTGCACCGTCGGTTGCCGGTTGTCTGCGTGAGGGCAAAATCGAAGAGGCCATCAGCGTTGCTGAACAGAACAAACGCAGCCACCTTGCAAAGGTTGTGGAAGCGGGTCTTCAGGAATTCCGTGCTCATGGTATTTCACAGGAGCTTGCTGGTGAACAGATTGAGTCTTCCCGACGCGCTTGTGAACGCGCGGAAGCAATCGTCAATGCCGAACTGAAGCGCGGCCTTTCCGGCCTTGCGACCATCGGTGCGACGGCACCCTTCGTGGGATTGTTCGGAACAACAGTGGGTATCATCAACGCATTTAAGGGAATGGCATCTGCAAAGAGCGCCGGTCTTTCGTCGGTTGCCGGTGGTATCTCCGAAGCGCTCGTTACGACGGCATTTGGATTGTTCGTCGCGGTGCCGGCCGTATGGGCCTACAACATCTTCACGGGTAAGGTCGAAGCGTTCGGTATCGAAATGACCAACTCTTCATCCGAGTTGCTTGATTACTTCGTCAAGCAGAAAGGCAAGAAGTAGCCATGGGAATGGGAGGAGGCGGAGACCGGGGCTCGGTCAACGCCGATATTAACGTTACCCCGATGGCTGACGTCATGCTCGTCATGCTCATCATATTCATGGTGGTCACACCGATGCTGCAGAAGGGCGCACCGGTGGAATTGCCGAAGACGAAGAATCCTCTCGATATGTCCGATGCCGATAAAGACGACGCGATCCGGGTGGGAATTGCCCGCGACGGAAAATTCTATCTGGGTACGGAACGCATCGTTGTTGACGATCTTTCGCAGAAGGTCACGGAACTGCTGCAGTCGCGCGAAGGTGACAAGACGGTTTACGTCAAGGCCGATGCTCGTGCCAGCTATGGCGACGTCGTAAAGGTCGTCGACGCAATCCGGACTGCGGGCGTCGACCGCGTCGGTCTGCTATCGGAGAAACTGGACGAAGAGGTCAGAAAGTAGGAGATACCTGATGAAAGGTAAGAAGAAGAAATTAACGACCAAGGGAGACATCAATATCACTCCGTTGATCGATGTACTCCTCGTCCTTCTGGTGATTTTCATGACGATCACGCCGTTGACGCCGAAGGGCCTGGATGCTGCTGTTCCGCAGCCACCACCACCGGGCACTCCGCCTCCGCCTCCTGATGCAGCAAACCGGACCGTCATTCTCGGCGTCACCTTTGATGCTCAGAAAAACAAGATCATCAAGATTAACCAGGATGTTGTGGATATGCGGGATCTCGGTCCCCGATTACTGGACATCTTTAGAACTCGTAATGATCGCACGGCGTTCATCAGCGGCGATTCTGATTTGATTTTCGATGATGTCATCCAGGTTATCGACGTCGCGAAGGGCAGCGGAGTCGATAAGATCGGCCTCATGACTGAGGCGCTTGGCGCAACGAAGTAGGAGGCTGGAACATTATGATAAAGAAATTTCTATCGTTCACCGTTCTGGTAGTCCTTGCGCTCAGCCTGGCGAGCTGTCAGATGATTCAGAAACTTCAGGCCAGAGACCAGTTGAACAAGGGAGTTCAGTCTTTCAAGGCGACGAAGTTCGATGCCGCAATCGATCATTTCAAGAAGGCGATTGAACTGGACCCGGAGCTGAAGGATGCGGAACTGTACCTGGCTACCGGATACGCTCAGCAGTTCCTTCCTCATTCACCCACTGAAGAAAATCAGAAGATCGCCGACCTGGCCGTCCAGACATTTCAGAAGGTCCTCGATAAGGATCCCACGAACAAAACGGCTTTGGCGGGAATCGCGAGCATTTACCAGAACAACGATCAGTATGACAAAGCTCGCGAAGCGTATATGAAGAACGCTCAGGTCGATCCACAGAACCATATCCCGTTTTATGCGGTGGGCTCCGTGGATTGGATCATCGTGCACAACACGGAATCCAAGCTTTCACCGGAAGAAAAAGGCACATTGATTGAAGAAGGAATGCAGTATCTGGACAAGGCCATGACCCTTAATCCAAATTACGAGGATACGCTCTGGTATCAAAACCTTCTCCTTCGTGAAAAAGCAATCATGATCGACGACAAGATCAAGGCCACGAAAGACAAGACTGCTCAGAAGCAGATGATGAGCGAGTCTGAAGCGTTGAAGGCCAAGGCGGACGAATGGTCGAATCGCGCGCTGGAGGTTCGAAAGAAGAACGCCGAAAAGAAATCCGGTCCTGGAGGAATCGAGCTGGAAAATTAGCTCGATTTTCCCGGAAAAAGGCCCTCGGAATTTCTTCCGAGGGCCTTTTTCTATTTCCTCGCCATTTCTCCACACACTCTATAATTGACGGACGATGATTCGCCTTGAGGACATACTCGCCAAAGTCGGTAAACACCATCCTCAGGACAATCTTGACCTGATTCGCCGAGCCTATATTTTCTCAGCCAAAGAACACAAGGGACAGGTTCGAGCGTCGGGAGAAGCCTACCTCACGCATCCACTGGAAGTCGCAAACATCCTGGCGGAGATGAAAATGGATGCCGTCACCGTGAGTGTCGGGCTGCTTCATGACGTCGTCGAAGACACCCTGGTTTCGCTCGAAGATGTCGAGTCGATTTTTGGTCCCGAGGTCGCTCACATCGTCGATGGCGTTACCAAGATCAGTCAGATTCAATTCACTTCGAAGGAAGCCAAGCAGGCTGAGAATTTCCGGAAAATGCTGCTCGCCATGACGGACGATATTCGCGTCATCATGGTGAAATTCGCGGATCGCATCCATAACATGCGGACTCTGGAGTATCTGTCGGCAGACCGCCGTGAAGCCATCGCACGGGAAACGATGGAGATCTACGGGCCGCTTGCCAACCGTCTGGGAATGGGGAAAGTGAGGGGCGAGCTGGAGGACCTTGCTTTCAGCTACCTGGATCCGAAGGCCTATCAGGAACTCAAGGAAGTTGTCGAACGAAAACGCAAAGTCCACGAAGCGTTTCTATCGGAAGTGTCGAAGCTGGTGGAAGAGCAGATGAAGGAGCACGGGATTCCCTGCCGCATCGAGTCGCGGGTGAAGCGGCTGTATTCCATTCACGTCAAGCTGAAGAAACAGAGAATCACCATCGATCAGGTGTTTGATCTGCTGGCGCTGAGGATTGTCACAGACAGCATCAAGAATTGCTACGCGGCGCTTGGCGTGATTCATAACACCTGGCGCCCGGTACCTGGACGAATCAAGGACTTCATTGCGATGCCGCGCCCCAATGGTTACCAGTCTCTTCACACATCTGTCATCGCTGGCGGTCAGCCTTTTGAGGTTCAGATTCGAACTGCGGAAATGCATCGGATTGCGGAAGAAGGAATTGCCGCGCATTGGAAATATAAGGACGGGAAACTGATTGCCGATAGCCGCGAGGATCGAGGCATTTCGTGGCTTCGTCATCTGGTGGAATGGCAGCAGGAAATGAAGGACCCTGCCGATTTCCTGAGCACGCTAAAAGTCGATCTTTATCCGGAGGAGGTCTACACATTTACTCCCAAAGGAAGTGTGATCACACTTCCCCGCGAGGCAACGCCAATCGATTTTGCTTATGCCATTCACACCGAAGTTGGACACACCTGCGTGGGTGCCAAGATCAACGGCCGAATGGTTCCGCTGAAGACAAAATTGAAAAATGGAGACATCGTGGAGATCGTTACCCAGGCGGGGCACACGCCAAGCCGGGACTGGCTTTCGGTTGTCAACACATCAAGAGCGCGGAACAAGATCCGGCACTGGCTGACGGAGCAGGAAGGTGAGAAAGCAATCGAACTTGGCCGCAAGGTACTCGAAAAGGAAGCACGCAAATTCAGGATGAGCATTCGAAGCGTTCTGGACGCTGAAAAGCTCTCGGCCATTTTGCCCGACTACGGCGCCAGCAAGGCGGAAGACCTGCTTGCGCTGATCGGCTATGGAAAGATTTCTGCGAAACAGATACTGGTGCGAATCGCTCCCGACGGGGCCGATACACTTCCCGCGGAAAACGAATCGCGCATCACTTCGGTCGTCAAGCGAGTGCTTGGCCTGGGGTCGGATGCAAAACTCAAAGTCCGTGGATTTGACGACCTGCTTGTATATCGGGCAAAGTGCTGCAATCCAATTCGAGGCGAGGAAATTATCGGGTACATTACGCGCGGTAAGGGCGTGGCGGTCCATTCGAAAAACTGTCCGAATGTACAAAACCTGCTTTACGATGCGGCCAGAAAGATCGAGGTCGAATGGGCGGGAGTGGCACCCCAGGCCGAGGCCTTCGCAGTTCCCCTGACGATAGTCAGCGAGAATCGGGCGGGTATTCTGGCGCAGATCGCCGCAGTGGTTGCGGAGGTTGGATCCAACATAGTTCATGTCGAAGCGAAAATCGCCGACGAGCGGGGGACCATCGATCTGGTAGTCGAGATACCCGACATGAAGCATCTCGAACGTGTCCTGTCTTCCATACGCCGAATCGATGGAGTATACGAAGTCATTCGAACCACACGAACAGTGAACCAAGCCAAATAGGGAAAACTATGGGAAAAATTGTGAAGCAGGTTATTACGACGCCTCGTGCACCAGCGGCTATTGGGCCTTATTCCCAAGGCATTAAAGCTGGCAATTTTCTCTTTGTATCGGGGCAAATACCAATTGATCCGGAATCGGGCGCACTCATTGATGCGAAGGACATACCTTCCCAGACCCGTCGCGTCCTGCAAAACATTCAGCAGATTCTCTCTTCTGGAGGAGCGACGATCGATAATGTCGTTCGAACAACCGTGTTTTTAAAAGACATGAATGATTTCGCCGAAATGAACCGCGTGTACGGAGAATTCTTCCGCGACGCCCCACCCGCTCGAGCCACAGTTGAAGTTGCCCGCCTTCCAAAAGATGTTGCCGTGGAAATCGACTGTATCGCGGTCGTTGAATAGCCCCTGCAGCTAGTACGCAACGCTGACGATTTGCGTAATAGGCACATGGTAATTCCAGGACTTGGGAAGATTTTCGAAATTGATCTCGAACCGAAATTGCGTGCCGGGTTCCAGCGGTTGCTTGCGGGGACTGAATGCGGTGTGGGTGCTTTCCTGAATGGTTTTCCCTTCGTAATCCGTAAAAATCATCTTGAGGTCAATCTTTCGTATGGGCGCAGATGAAATGTTCTTTAGAAGCCCGGTAATATTGCGAATTCGAATATTTCCGGCAAAGGTATCGCTGGTCGCAATGCTCAGGTGCGTGAGCTCAACAGTATTTCGAATGATGGCGGGATCGGTTATTTCTTGAAGTTTGGAAGATTCGATTTGGCTTCGCCCTGGCCCGAAACTCCACCCGGCGAAGACCACCAACCCGATAAGCACAGCGCCGCCAATAATGAGAATGCTTCTGCGTTCCACGTCACTCTCCGCTGATAACCATGTTGCGCACTTTCATTGTCGGTGCTGATACAGGCCCAAGAAACGCGGGATCGTTGCCGACGACTTCGATGTCATTGAGCATCTCTCGAAGATTTCCGGCGATCGTGACTTCCTGTACCGGAAATGTAAGCTTGCCGTTCTCAATCCACAATCCGACGGCACCCCTGGAATAATCTCCTGTTACGGCATTTACGCCGTGGCCAATCAGTTCGAACACGTAGAGTCCGGATTTCACTGAAGCGATCATGTCTTCGGGACTCGTCGTTCCCGGCATCAGATAAAAGTTCGTCGGTCCCACGCTGACGGACCCCGCTCCCGTGCGGCTTCCGTTTCCGGTTGGGCGCGCATTGAGCTTTCGAGCAGTGTATGAACTGTGAAGATAGTTCTGCAAAACTCCATTTTCAATGATCGGCGTCATCTGCGTGGGAACACCTTCGTCGTCAAACGGGCTGGAACCCAGTCCGCGAACCAGGCGGGCATTGTCCACAATCGTCACATGGGATGCAGCGACTTTCTTTCCAATCTGATCGATCAGAAAGGAGCTCCTGCGATATACGGCATCGCCCGCGCAGGCTTGAAACACATGATTCACGATAGTCCGCGCAGTCAGCGGATCAAAAATAACAGGAACTTCGCACGTTCGAACCTTGCGTGCTCCCAGTCTCCGAAGGGTGCGATTCGCGGCACGCTGTCCGACCGATTCCGGAGACTCCAGTTCGCTTCGAAATCGAGCCACGGAAACCCAATAGTCCCTTTGCATCCCTTCCGGTGAACGGGCAACCGGTGTAGCAACGACGTATCCGCCGGTTCCCTCATACTCACTGAGAAAGCCGCGTGTGTTTGCGAGCACTGTCCGGGATCTTTCGTAATTGAACGAGCCGCCTTCGGAGTTGGTAATTCTCGAATCGGCCTTCATCGCTGCGGCCTCCGCACGTCGAGCCCAGTCAATGCGTTGCTCGGGTGGGAACTCGTTCCAGGTCGGGTCGACAAGCTGCAAATCGGGAAGATCCGAGGCGCTGGCAGTGATATCCGGCAGGCCGCCGCTTTCATCCTCGGACGTCAACTGTGCCATCTCTACGGTTTCATCGACGAGTGCATCCAGAACGGCGGGAGACAGGTCCGAGGTTTGGGAAGTAGCCGTTCTTTTTCCGGCGTATATTCGGAGTCGAAGATTTCGAGAAACAGATTCCTTGAGCGTTTCCACCTCGCCCCTGCGCACGGTGACTTCGAAGTTTTCGTCTTCGCGGATAAAAGTGTCCGCATCGGTAGCGCCTTTGGCTCTGGCGCGGCGGACAACATATTCAGCGGAATCTTTCAGGTCCTCGGTCATTTCCCGATCACTTTTCAGTTCCGCCGACAGTCATTTCGCGAATCTTTATGGTAGGTAGTCCCACGGAGACGGGAACCGTTTGCCCTTCTTTCCCGCAAATTCCCACACCTTGATCGAGCTTCAAATCACTGCCGACCATAGTGACCTCGCGAAGAACCGTTGGGCCATCTCCGATCAACGTCGCTCCTTTAACCGGCGCGGTGATCCGGCCGTCTTCGATGAGGTAGGCTTCGCTGGCACTGAAGACAAACTTGCCGCTCGTGATATCCACTTGCCCGCCACCAAAATGGACGGCGTAGAGTCCTCTTTTTACGGAGCGGATAATGTCCTCCGGTGCGGATTCCCCCGCCATCATGAAGGTGTTTGTCATGCGCGGAATGGGAATATTATCGTAACCCTGACGACGGCCGTTGCCTGTGACCGGAGCATTCATCAGCTTTGAACTCAGATGATCCTGAAGGTAGCCCTGAAGAACGCCCTTTTCGATGAGTACGGTGTTCTTTGTTGGATTGCCTTCATCGTCGATGTTCAGGGAACCTCGGCGAAACGGGATAGTTCCATCATCGACGACGGTACAAAGTTCGGAAGCTACGGTTTGTCCGATGAGACCTGAAAATGCGGAAGTTTGTTTCCGGTTGAAATCGGCTTCAAGGCCGTGGCCAATCGCTTCATGCAGCAGAATTCCCGGCCAGCCATTTCCAAGAACAACCTCCATCGGCCCGGCGGGCGCATCGATGGCGTTCAGCTGGAGAACGGCCTGGCGAGCGGATTCACGGGCAATCGCCGCGGGATTGAGATCGTCGCTGAAAATGTCGAGCGATCGCCTGCCACCGCCGCCCTGGTAACCGGATTGGCGCTTTCCATTCTCTTCGGCGATGCAGGAAACATTCATACGCACCAGCGGCTGGACGTCCCATACACATCTTCCAGATGAAGAAACGATAAGTACGTGCTTGGTCTCATCGATGTAACTCGCCTGCACCTGGCTGATCCTCGGATCAAACGCACGTGCGGCCTGATCCGCCTCTTTGAGAAGCGCAATCTTCTGCTGGATACCGACATCGGTGGAAAGTAGTTGCACCGAATACAGGCTGTTTTCAGTGACAGTGGGAGCTTCGATTCCAATGCGCCCACCCTCAGAAGCGCTGGCGGCTATGAATGCGGCAGTGCGCGCAGCCTTCAGAATCTGCCTGGAATCCAGATTGTCCGAATATGCATAACCCGTTTTCTCACCCGAGAGAACGCGGATACCAACGCCAACATTAACGGCTTTTGTGGCGGTCTTGATAATTTGCTCTTCGAGAACAATGGAATAGTTGATCTTTCGTTCAAAATAGATGTCGGCATAATCGCCACCTCGTTCAAGGGCCGCATCCAGGTAAGACTCCAGATCTTTTGTTGTGACGCCGTAGTTCTCAAAGAAGATGGATTTATTCGATTCCATTACTTTGTAATCTCTCCATTTTCGTCTACCGGACCGACGACAACCATCGAGTAGTTTTGGCTATCCAGATATTTTCGCGCGACTCGTGAGATATCCGGAGATTTTATTGCCCGAATATATTCAGGGTACTTTTCGATGTAATCGAATCCCAGGCCATAAATTTCGGCGTGCACCAGAAATCGTGCAATCTGAGAGCTGGTTTCAAATGAAAAGACGAAACTGCCCGTCAAATAGTCCCGGGCATCCTGAAGCTCCTGGTCGGTCACAGGCTCATTGATGATCCGCTGAATCTCATAGATCAGACCTTCAACTGCCGCTTTCATGTTCTCAGGCGATGTCCCGATATAGGAAACAAAGCGTCCGGGATCCGCACCGGCGCTGGCGGTAATGCTGGCGAAAGTGGTATAGGCCAGTCCCAGTTCATCGCGCAGCCGTTGGGGTATACGCGCCGTAAAACCTGCTCCGCCCCCCAGAATGGTATCGAGTACCTGAAGTGCATAGTAGTCCGGATTCGCGCGCTCAATTCCGAGATGGCCAAGGTAAATATTGAGTTGCTGTGCCGGCATGGAAATGTACTTGATGCGGCGATCGGTTTGTCTCTGAGGCTTTGAATGGAGTGGAAGGGACA
>Ga0097621_100003714_pt1 | contig 10567 bp, 10 predicted proteins | sample KBSMisM72_FD_73165 | JGI IMG/M metagenome (GOLD analysis project Ga0097621, IMG submission 73165) | Miscanthus rhizosphere microbial communities from Kellogg Biological Station, Michigan, USA - KBS Miscanthus M7-2 (version 2) (version 2) | ecosystem: Host-associated > Plants > Roots >... | reverse complement strand
AGAGGACGTGATCGAAGATCACGAGGTCGGCGCCGGTTTCCGCGCGCAGCGCCTCGATCTCGCCGACCTTGCCGCGGCCGGCGAACGTGGCGGCGTCCGGACGCGCCCGGCGCCCGCCGATGGCGCCGACGACCTTGGCCCCGGCCGAGGCGGCGAGCGCGCCGATCTCGGCCATCCGTTCGGATCGCGCCTCGCGCTCGAACGCGAGCGCCACGATCAGCGCGCGATCGCCGCCGGTGGGACGTTCCAGCATCGCGTCAACCTGCCGCGGGGCCGGGCTGGCGCCCGACCCGCGGTCCACCGGGCCCGATCAGGTCTCGGCCTCGGCGTGATGATTGTGATGCGGCATCGCGACCGCGCGCGACGGCACCACCGTGGAGATCGCGTGCTTGTACACCATCTGCGTCACGGTGTTCTTCAGCAGCACGACGTATTGGTCGAACGATTCGATCTGCCCCTGGAGCTTGATGCCGTTGACCAGGTAGATCGACACCTGGACGTGCTCCTTGCGCAGCGTGTTGAGGAAGGGGTCCTGTAGCATTTGCCCTTTGTTGCTCATCGTAGAGCTCCGCTTTTCTTGGTGAGCCGCACCTTTGCTCTGGGCCCCGCCGTCCCGTCGGGCGACCGCGAGGCCTAGCGGCGTGCGTTGGTGTCCGCGTAGGGGTTGACACCCGTCTTGAATTGTATCCTAAGGGGTGTTCCCCGCAGTTGGAACACGTCTGTAAAGAAATGTTCCAGATACCGGCGATACGCGGCCGGGACCTGCGAGAGCGCCGACCCGTGGATGATGACGAGCGGCGGGTTCATGCCCCCTTGGTGTGCATAGCGCATCTTCGGACGCACCGATCCGGCGCGCGGCGGCTGCTGGCGCTGCACGGCGAGCTGCAGCGCGCGCGTCAGCCGCGGCGTCGAAAGGCGCGACATCGCCGCCGCGTAGGCTTCGCCCACCGAGGTGAACAGGGCATCCACCCCCCGTGATTCCTTCGCCGAGATGAAATGATGCTGGGCGAACGCGAGGAAGCCCATCTTGCGGTCGAGGTCGCGCTTCACGTCGTCCCGGCGCTCGGGCGGCACGCCGTCCCACTTGTTGATGCCGACGACGAGCGCGCGACCCGCCTCGAGGATGTGGCCGGCGAGATGCGCGTCCTGCTCGCCGATGCCGTCCTGCGCGTCGACGATCAGGATCACGACGTTCGCGTCCTCGATCGCCTGCAGCGTCTTGATCACCGAGAACTTCTCGATCGCCTCGAACACCTTGCCGCGCCGGCGGATGCCGGCCGTGTCGATCAGCGTGTACTTGCGGCCGTTGCGCTCGAAGTCGAGGTAGATGGCGTCGCGCGTCGTGCCGGGCTCGTCGAACGCGATCACGCGCTCCTCGCCGAGCACCGCGTTGACGAGCGTCGACTTGCCGACGTTGGGGCGCCCGACGATCGCGACCTTGATGGGGCGGTCGGCATCGTCGTCCATTGCCTCGGGCGCTGCGCGCGGCGCGAGATCGAGCGCGATCTCGATCATGTCGCGGACGTTCTCGCCGTGCGCAGCCGAGATCGGCAGCGGCGCGCCGAGCGCGAGCTCGTGGAACTCGGCGACGGCGCGCTCCGGCGGCAATCCCTCGGACTTGTTCACGACGAGCACCACCGGGCGGCCGGATTTGCGCAGCAGTCCCGCGATCGTCGCGTCCTGCGCCGTCAGGCCCGAGCGGCCGTCGACGATGAACACGACGACGTCGGATTCGGCGATCGCGGCCTTCGCCTGCTTCGCCATCTCGTGGAGGATCCCGCTCGTCGCCACGGGCTCGAAGCCGCCGGTGTCGACGACGAGGTATTCGCGCTCGCCGGCGCGCGCGCGGCCGTAATGCCGGTCGCGCGTCAGGCCGGGGAAATCGGCGACGAGCGCGTTGCGCGTCTTCGTCAGCCGGTTGAACAGCGTGGACTTGCCGACGTTCGGGCGGCCGACGAGAGCGATGGTGGGCAGCATGGAGGATGCGCGGGACCTCGGGCGCCGCCGGTTTCGCGGCGGCGGCTGAGTCAGTGCGCCGTCACCGAGTAGAGCGTGCCGCCGTCGGACAGCCACAGGCTGCTGCCGGCGAGGAGATCGGGCTGCGCGGTCGGCGCGCGGCCGTCGGTCGCGAGGCGGCCGACGTACGCGCCGTCGGCCGGGGCGAGCAGATGCAAATAGCCCTCGACGTCGACGACGCCGACGAAATCGCCGACGAGCTGCGGCCCGCCGAGCTTGCGCGCGGCGAGCACGTCCTGCTTCCAGATCGACGCGCCGCTCGACTTGTCGAGGGCGTGGACGCTGCCCTTGTCGTCGGTGATGTAGATGTTGCGGCCGTCCCCGCCGAGGCCGGTCAGGCTCGACAGGTCGCGCGACCACTGCAGGATGCCGCGGACCAGGTCGAAGCAGGCGACGCGGCCCTGGTAGGCGACCGCGCACACCTGCTTGTCGTCGACGTAGGGGAGGCTCGTGATGTCGGCGATGCGCTCCAGCTCGGTGGCGCCCTTGGGCGTGGCCACCGCGGCGTCCCAGGCGACCGCGCCGTTCTGCGCGTCCATCGCGAGCAGGTGCCCGCCGGCGGTTCCGACGAAGATGCCGCCGCGCGCGACGATGCCGCCGGCCGTGTTGCGGATCGTGAGCGGCGGCGTGACGCGCTGGTTCACCCAGCGGGTCTTGCCGTCGGCGGCGTTGAGGCCGTAGATGCGGCCATCGCCGGAGAACACGACGACGACGCCGTCCGTGAGCCGCGGCGGTGCGATCACCTCGCTCGATACGCGCGCCGTCCACAGCGCCTTGCCGTCGCCGTCGAACGCGAGGATGTCGCCTTTGTCGGTGGCGACCACGACGTGCGTCTCGTCGGCGCCGGGACCGGCCGAGACGCGCTGGCCGGCGCTCGTGCGCCAGACGACGCGTCCGGTGGCCGGATCGACGCGCACCAGCGCGCCGTCGCTTGCCGCCGCGTAGACGCCCGATTGCGTGACGGCGGGCGCCAGGCCCGGGTGGGCCTTGCCGACGCTCACCTGCCAGTTGAGCTGCGGCGTCGTCCTGGCGTTGAGCGCGGGCAGCGGACCCGGTTTGCTGCTCTTGCCGAACAGCCACGACAGCGACGGCGCCGGGATGGAGGGAATCGACGGAATCCACGACTGCAGCGTCGAGCAGCCGCCGACGGCGAGCGCCAGCGCGCACAACGCGAGGGTGCGGCTGCGGATCATTTCTTGGGCATGTCCGGCGCGGGCGCGACGGCCTTCGCGGCGGGTGCCGCGGGGGCGGCCGCGGGCGCCGGTGGTGCCGGAGCGGGGGCGGGCGCCGTCACCGGCGCACCGGTCGCGCTAGCGATCGGTCCGCCGACCGTGTCGAGCTTCACCTGCACGTAGCCGCGGTACGGCGATTTCGGGTCGAGCGCGGTGAACGCCTCCTGGTACGCGGTGCGCGCGTCCGCGGTGCGGCCGGCCGCCACCAACGCGTCGCCGCGAAGGTCGGCGAACAGACCCTTGAATGCGTCCGGCACCTTCGCGTCGAGCGTCTTCAGCGCCTCGTCGTATTGCTTGTCGTCGAGCTGGATCTCGGCGAGGCGGAAGCGCGCGATCGCCTTCAGCTCGTCCTCGGACGCATTGTCCACCGCCCATGCGAGCTGCGCTTTGGCGCCGGCCTTGTCGCCGCTGTCGAAGAGCTGCTTGGCGTACACCATCGCGCCGCGCGGCGCGTAGGACGTGCCGCCGAACTTGCCCGTGAGCTCGGCGATCGCGTCCTTCCCCTTCGCCGCGTCGCTCTTGCGGGCGGCGTCGCTGACCGCGTTGTAGAGCACGGAGGCTTCGGCCGCCTTGTTGCTCATCCACCAGCGGTAGCCCTGCACGCCGGCGATGACGATGAAGGCGAGCGCGATGCCGAACGTGACGGCGTTGCCCCATTGCTTCCACCACGCCTTCAGGTCGTCGAGTTTTTCCTGCTCTTCGAGATCGTAGACTGCCATTCGTGTTCCTCTGCAAGACTTCGAGGCGGCGTAAGCCGGGACTGCCTCGAGGGGTTCGGTGATCGTTGTCGGTCAGGCTTCAGCCTGAACCGTCGTCCGGCGGCGATGCGGCGAAGTGGCGCGCGATGTCGGCGGCGGCCACCGCGACCTGCTCGCCGGCCTCGCGCAGCGGCTTCACCGCCACCTGCTGCGCGGCCGCCTCGTCATCGCCGACGATGAGGGCGTAGCGTGCGCCGCTGGCGTCCGCGCGCTTCATTTGCGACTTGAAGCTGCCGCCGCCGGCGTTCAGCAGCACATCGTGCCCGGCGTCGCGCAGCGTCTCCGCCGCGGCACGCGCGAGCGCGGCGCCGGCCTCGCTGGCGTGGACGACGTACGCAAGCGGGGCGGCGACGGGCGCGCGGCCGGCATCCTGCAGCAGCAGGATCATCCGCTCGATGCCCATGCCGAAGCCGCAGGCGGGCGTGGGCTTGCCGCCGAGCTGCTCGAACAGGCCGTCGTAGCGGCCGCCGCCCGCCACGGTGCCCTGCGCGCCGAGCCGGTCGGTGACCCACTCGAACACCGTGCGATTGTAATAGTCGAGCCCGCGTACGAGCCGCGGGTTGATCGTGAACGCGATGCGATGCTCGTGCAGCAGCGCCTGGAGGCCGTCGAAATGCGCGCGCGACGCGTCGCCCAGGCGGTCGACGAGCCTTGGAGCATCGGCCACGACCTGCTGCAGCGCCGGATTCTTGCTGTCGAGGATGCGCAGCGGATTCGTGTGCAGCCGGCGCCGCGCCTCGTCGTCGAGCGCGTCCTGGTGCTGCGTGAAATGGTCGACCAGCGCGGCGCGATGCGCGCGGCGCTCCGCGGCGTCGCCGATCGAGTTGATCTCGAGGCGGATGCCGTCGGCGAGGCCGAGCTCGCGCCAGAGCCGCGCGAGCATCACCATCTGCTCGGCGTCGACGTCCGGCCCGGCGAAGCCCAGCGCCTCCACGTCGAACTGGTGGAACTGGCGATAGCGGCCCTTTTGCGGGCGCTCGTGGCGGAACATCGGGCCCGCGAGCCACACGCGCTGCGGCCGCTCGTAGGTGAGGTTGTGCTCGATCGCCGCGCGCACGATGCCGGCCGTCGCCTCGGGGCGCAGCGTGAGGCTGTCGCCATTGAGGCGATCCTCGAACGTGTACATCTCCTTCTCGACGACGTCGGTGACTTCGCCGATCGCGCGCACGAAGAGCGGCGTGGACTCGACGATCGGCACGCGGAGGTTGCGATAGCCGTAGCGGCGGAAAACGCCGCGCACCGTGTCCTCGAAGAACTCCCATAGCGCCGCCTCATCCGGCAGCACGTCGTTCATGCCGCGGATGGCCTGCAGCGCGACAGGCCGCGCCGGCGCGTTGGCGACCGCGGTCACGCCAGCCTGCCTTCGCGCTGCGCGCTCATGCGATCGCCTTGACGGGGATCGACTTCTGCGCGGGCTTGAGGCTGGGGGTGGCGGGTCCGCCGCCGTAGGTCATCGTGACGTACTCGGTGACGATCTGCTGGAACTCCTCGGCGATGCGCTCGCCCTTCAGCGTGACCGTCTTCTGGCCGTCGACGTAGACGGGTGCGACCGGCGCCTCGCCGGTGCCCGGCAGCGATATGCCGACGTTCGCGAGCTTCGACTCGCCGGGGCCGTTGACGACGCAGCCCATCACCGCGACGTGCATCGTCTCCACGCCGGGAAACTGCGCGCGCCACGCCGGCATCGACGAGCGCAGGAACGCCTGGATGTCGGACGCGAGCGACTGGAAATACGTGCTCGTCGTGCGGCCGCAGCCCGGGCAGGCCGCGACCATGGGCGTGAAGGAGCGCAGTCCCATCGTCTGCAGGATCTCCTGCGCGACGACGACTTCCTTCGTCCGGTCGCCGTCCGGCTCCGGCGTGAGCGACACGCGGATCGTGTCGCCGATGCCTTCCTGCAGCAGCACGGCCATCGCGGCGGTCGACGCGACGATGCCCTTGCTTCCCATGCCAGCCTCGGTGAGGCCGAGGTGCAGCGGATAGTCGCAGCGGCGCGCGAGCTCGCGATAGACGACGACGAGATCCTGCACGTTCGAGACCTTGCACGACAGCACGATGCGATCGCCGGGGAGCCCGAGCGCCTCGGCTTCGCGCGCGCTGTCGATCGCCGACGCGACGAGCGCCTCGCGCATGACGGCGTCGGCGTCCGCCGGCTCGGCGCGCTGCGCGTTCTCGTCCATCATGCGCGCGAGCAGCGCGGCGTCGAGGCTGCCCCAGTTGACGCCGATGCGCACCGGCTTGCCGTAGCGGATCGCGTGCTCGATCATCACCGCGAACTGCGCGTCGCGCTTGCTGCCCTTGCCGACGTTGCCCGGATTGATCCGGTACTTCGCGAGCGCGGCCGCGCAGTCCGGGTGGTCGGTGAGGAGCTTGTGGCCGTTGAAGTGGAAATCGCCGACCAGCGGCACGCGGCAGCCGCTCGCGTCGAGCGCTGCGCGGATGCCTGCCACCGCAGCGGCGGCCTCCGCGGAGTTGACGGTGATGCGGACGATCTCGGACCCCGCCTCGGCGAGTGCCCGCACCTGCGCGACGGTGGCGGCGACGTCGGCGGTGTCGGTGTTGGTCATCGACTGGACGACGATCGGCGCGCCGCCCCCGACGGCCACGCTGCCCACGTTCACCTGCCGCGTGCGGCGGCGCGCGATTTCGGCGCGTTCCATCGTCATTTCACCGTGAAGCGCGCGACGTTCGAGCGCGTGTACGGACCGAGGTCCAGCGGCTGGCCGTGCAGCGTCGCGGTGACGCGCTCGGCGTTGCCGACGACGACGTCGAGCGGCGGCGCGCCGCTGACGGGAATCGTCGCGCCGGCGGGCGCCGTCTGCGACACCACGGCGGTGCCCGCGGCGTCCTTCACCTGCACCCACGACGAGCCGGAGAAGGTCAGCACGAGCGGCGCTTCGCCCTTGGCCACCGCGGGCGCTTGCGCGGGTGGCGCCTCGTTCGCCGCGGCGGGCGCGGCGGGCGCCGGATCGGCGGCGGCGGCCGAGGGCGGCGGCGCCGCCTCGGACTTCGGCGCCTCGAGCGGATTTCGCAGCGGCGTGCCGCTGGGCGTGGGAGGAGGCGCAGGCGCGGGCGCGGGTTGCGCGGCCGGCGGCATGATGCCATCCGGCGGCGTGGGGCGCTGCGCCTGGCGCGAGAATTCGTAGTACGCCGCAACGGCGACGACCGCGAGCAGCACCAGCGGAATGAGCCAGCGCGTGGTGCGTCCGCTGCGGCGCGACGATTCCACCGGCATCTCGCCCATCGGCCGCGCGGACGGCGTGTACGTCAGCCGCTCGAGCGGGGACGTCGGCTCGCCCGACGGCAGCGCGTCGACGACGGCGTCGGGGTCGAGGTTCACCAGCCGCGCGTAGTTGCGCACGAAGCCGCGCACGAACGTGCGGCCCGGCAAGCGCGCGTAGTCGTCTTCCTCGATCGCGCGCACCTGGCGCGGCGCGAGCTTCAACTGCTGCGCGACCGCGTCCAGCGACAGCCCTGCCGCTTCGCGCGCGACGCGAAGCCACGTGCCGACGGAAGCCGCCGCCGCGCTCGCCGCGTTGTCGTCGCCGGTCACTCGCACGTCCCCGTGGCGACCTGCCGGGTCTCCGCCGAGTCGGGATACCGGTTCTTGAGCTGCGACGCGTACGACAGCTCGGCTTGGCGATCCCCGAGCTTGCGCTCGACGCAAAGGCCGAGGTAGAGCGCCTCCGGCCGTGCCGTGCCCTGCTGCATCAGCGGACGGATCCACGCGCGCGCGTCGCTGAGGCGCCCTTCCTTGTACGACAGCAGCGCGAGCTGATAGCTCGCCGTGGCGTTCCCCGGCGAAGCGGTGAGCGCGCGGCGGAAGTATTCGTCGGCCTTCTTCATGTCGCCGAGCGCGGCGGTGCACTTGCCGGCGTTGATGTAGGCGATCTCGGGACTGCGGAAAAGCGGATCGCGCACCGCCTGCTCGAACTCCGGAATCGATTCGCGCTCGCGGCCGGTGGTGCAAAGGAAGGCACCCCAGTTGGCGCGGATCGACGGATCGTTCGGCGCGAGCGCGATCGCGCGCCGGAAGTTCGACTCCGCCTTCTCGCGCTCGCCGAGCATCGTGTACGTGAGGCCGTAGATGTCGTAGGTGCGCGCGTAGTTGGCGTCGATTTTCTGCGCCTCGTCCAGGACCTCGAGCGCCGTCTCGAACTGCCCACGCTCGTAGTAGCCGGCGGCGAGATCGGTCTTGATCGTCGCGCGCTGCAGCGGGGTGGCCTCCTGCGCCTTCACCGGCTCGGGCTGCGGCTGCGGCGGCGCCGGCGTCGTCGTCGACGACTTGCTGGCGCAGCCGCCGAGGAGGACGGCGGTCACGACGAAGGCGAGCGGCAGGGCGGGGATTCGCATGGGGGGGGCTCCTGCGTTCTAGCGGGCGACGACGACGGGGATGCGGGACGCGAGGCGGCGCTTCGTGCGGTCGCGCACCTGTCCCGCGAGCTGCCCGCAGGCCGCGTCGATGTCGTCGCCGCGCGTCTTGCGGATCGTGGCGACGAGGCCGCCATCGCTGACGATGCGCTGGAACGCGGCGATGCGCGCGCGCGGGCTCACCCGGAACTCGCTGCCGGGGAACGGGTTGAACGGAATGAGGTTCACCTTGCACGGCACATCGCGCACGAGGTCGAGCAGCGCATGCGCGTGCGAGTCGGCGTCGTTCACGCCTTCCAGCATCACGTACTCGAACGTGACGAAATCGCGCGGCGCGCGCTCGATGTAGCGCACGCACGCCGCCATCAGGTCGGCGAGGGGATGCACACGGTTGATCGGCACGAGGCGATCGCGCAGCGCGTCGGTGGGCGCGTGCAGCGACACGGCGAGCGCGACCGGGCATTCGTCGCGCAGGCGATCGATCTGCGGCACGATGCCGGATGTCGACAGCGTGACGCGGCGCCGCGACAGGCCGTAGGCGTTGTCGTCCAGCATGAGCTTCAGCGCCCGCACGACGGGGTCGAAGTTGGCGAGCGGCTCGCCCATCCCCATCATCACGACGTTGGTGATCGGCGCGCGGCCCGCCTCCACCCAGGGAGCGTCGCTGCCGTCGGCCAGCAGCGTGCGATTGGCGTGCCACAGCTGGCCGATGATCTCGCCCGTGGTGAGGTTGCGGTTGAAGCCCTGCTTGCCGGTCGAGCAGAAGGCGCAGTCGAGCGCGCAGCCCGCCTGCGACGAGATGCAGAGCGTGCCGCGGTCGTCCTCGGGAATATAGACGGCCTCGACCGCGTTGGCGCTGCCCGCGTCGATCAGCCACTTGCGCGTCCCGTCGGCGGCGGTGGTGTCGCGAATGACGGCCGGCGCGGCGATCTGCGCGTCGCGCGCGAGCGCCTCGCGCGTCGTGCGGGCGAGATCGCTCATCTTCGCGACGTCGGCCACGAAGCGCTGGTGGATCCAGCGCGACACCTGCCGCGCGCGAAACGGCTTCTCGCCGCGTTGCGCGAAGAAGCCGGCGAGGCCCGCCGGATCGAAGTCGAGCAGGTTCGTCATCGAGCCCAAACCCTCACGGACCTAGCGGCTGTGGATGTTCTGCGCCGGGAAGAAATAGGCGATCTCGACCTTCGCCGTTTCGGTCGCGTCGGACCCGTGGACGGCGTTGGCGTCGATCGACTGCGCGAAATCGGCGCGGATGGTCCCCGCCGCGGCCTTCTTCGGATCGGTCGCGCCCATCAGCTCGCGGTTCTTCGCGATGGCGTTGTCGCCCTCGAGCACCTGGACCATGACGGGGCCCGTGGTCATGAAGTCGACCAGGTCGCGGAAGAACGGCCGCTCGCGGTGGACGGCGTAGAAGCCTTCGGCGTCGGCCCGGGACAGGTGCATCATCCGCGCGGCGACGATTTTGAGGCCCGCCTTTTCGAAGCGGGCGTAGATTTCGCCGATCACGTTCTTGGCAACGGCATCGGGCTTGATGATGGAAAGCGTGCGTTCAGCGGCCATTCTTGCGCTCCGGCGTCACAAATTCGAGTAAATTCATAATTATAGCATGCGGGCGTCATGCGCTGCGAGGCGTGACGCCCCGCGCGGATTGCCCCGGCCAGCCTGAAGCCGGCGCATGGCTTTGCGCCCGCCACGACGGCCTGCCGGCCAAGGGCCGGCCCGCTGCTACTGCATCATCCCGAGCGTGCGGGGCAGCCAGAGCGAGAGCCCGGGCCAGTAGGTGACGACGATGAGGAACACGAGCATCGTCATGAGCCAGGGCCATACGGCGATCGTGAGCTCGGTGATGCCCATCTTGGTGATGCCGGAGGCCACGTACAGGTTGAGCCCCACCGGCGGGTGGCACATTCCCACTTCCATGTTCACCACCATCATGATGCCGAAGTGGACTGGATCGATGCCGAGCTTCATCGCCACCGGGAAAAGGATCGGCGCCATGATGAGGACGATCGACGACGGCTCCATCACGTTGCCGGCGAGGAGCAGCAGGACGTTGACGACGAGCAGGAAGGCGATGACGCCGAGGCCGCGGTCGAGCATCCACGCCGCCAGCTCCTGCGGGATCTGCTCCGACGTGAGGAGGTAGCTGAACATCACGGCGTTCGTGATGATGTAGAGCAGCATCGCGCTCAT
>Ga0097621_100003713_pt1 | contig 10569 bp, 6 predicted proteins | sample KBSMisM72_FD_73165 | JGI IMG/M metagenome (GOLD analysis project Ga0097621, IMG submission 73165) | Miscanthus rhizosphere microbial communities from Kellogg Biological Station, Michigan, USA - KBS Miscanthus M7-2 (version 2) (version 2) | ecosystem: Host-associated > Plants > Roots >... | reverse complement strand
ACGATGCCGTCTTCCTCGCGCTTATAGATCGAGCCCGAGGGGCAGCTCGCGACGCACGCCGGGTTGAGGCAGTGTTCGCACAGCCGTGGCAGGTACATCATGAAAGTGTTCTCGAACTGGCCGTAGATGTCCTTTTGGATGTCGTCGAAGTTGCGATCCTTGCTGCGACCCGCGAACTCGCCGCCCAGGATCTCTTCCCAATTCGGCCCCCAGACGATCTTGTCCATCTGCTTGCCGGTGATGAGGCTGCGCGGCCGCGCGGTGGGTGTCGCCCTCATCTCCGGCGCCCCCTGCAGGTGGCCGTAGTCGAACGTGAACGGCTCGTAGTAGTCGTCGATATCGGGCAGATTGGGATTGGCGAAGATGCGCATCAGGAGCTTCCATCTCGCTCCCTGGCGCGGCTCGATGCTGCCGTTGGCCTTGCGCACCCATCCGCCATTCCACTTGTCCTGGTTCTCCCACTCCTTCGGGTAGCCGATCCCGGGCTTCGTCTCCACGTTGTTGAACCACGCGTATTCCATGCCGGGCCGGCTTGTCCAGACGTTCTTGCACGTGACGGAACAGGTATGACAGCCGATGCATTTGTCGAGATTGAGCACCATGCCGATCTGCGCGCGGATCTTCATACTGCCCCCTTGGCGCTGCGCGCCATCCCCGCGAGGCAGAGCGCAGTTGCGCGCTTGGGACGGCCCGGCGCGCCGTTATGTGCCCCCTTGGCGCTGCGCGCCATCCCCCCGAGGCAGAGCGCAGTTGCGCGCCTGGGACGGCCCGGCGCGCTCATGCCACTTCCCCTTGCGCCTGGACTGGGCGAATAAGCTCGTTACCCACCGGCGTGTCGAGCCAGTCGATCCGGTTCATCTTGCGCACGACGACGAACTCGTCGCGGTTGGTGCCGATGGTTCCGTAGTAGTTGAAGCCATAGCTGAACTGCGCGTAGCCACCGATCATGTGCGTGGGCTTCAGCACGATACGGGTCACCGAATTGTGGATGCCGCCGCGCGCGCCGGTGATCTCGGATCCCGGCGTGTTCACGATCTTTTCCTGTGCGTGGTACATCATCACCATGCCGGGCTTTACGCGCTGGCTGACCACCGCGCGGGCCGAGATCGCTCCATTGATGTTGAATAGCTCGATCCAGTCGTTGTCGACAACGCCGATGCGCTTCGCGTCGTCCTCGGAGAGCCACACGCAGGGCCCGCCACGGCTCAACGTGAGCATTATCAGATTGTCGGTGTAGGTCGAGTGAATGCCCCATTTCTGGTGCGGCGTGATGAAGTTGAGCGCGATCTCGGGATTGCCATTCGGCTTGACACCCTGGATGCCCGTAGTCGTCTTCAGGTCCACCGGCGGCCGATAGCTGGTGAAACCCTCGCCGAACGCGATCATCCATGGGTGATCCATGTAGAACTGCTGGCGTCCGGTCAGCGTGCGCCATGGAATCAGCTCATGCACGTTGGTGTAGCCGGCGTTGTACGAGACCGTTTCGCTCTCGATTCCGCTCCAGGTCGGCGAGCTGATGATCTTGCGCGGTTGCGCCTGGATGTCGCGAAAGCGGATCTTCTCGTCCTCGCGGTGAATCGCGAGGTGCGTGTGGTCCAACCCGGTCTGCTTGCCCAGCGCTTGCCATGCCTTCACCGCGACATGACCGTTGGTTTCGGGGGCGAGCATCAGCACGACTTCGCAGGCGTCGATGTCGGTCTCGATCTTCGGCATGCCGCAGGTCGCGCCTGGTGCGGTGACGAAGCCGCCGAGTTCCCCCAGCTGCTTCACTTCCGTCTGCGTGTTCCAGCTGATGCCCTTGCCGCCATTGCCCACCTTGGCCATCAGCGGCCCCAGCGCAGTGAAGCGCTTGTATACGTTCGGGTAATCGCGCTCGACGACCTGCAGGTTCGGCGCCGTCTTGCCGGGGATCAAGTCGCACTCGCCGCGCTTCCAGTCCTTGACGTCGAACGGCTGCGCGAGCTCCGACGGGCTGTCGTGCATCAGCGGCGTCAGGACGACTTCCCGCTCCACACCCAGGTGTCCGACACAGACTTCACTGAACTTCCTAGCGAATCCCTTGTAGATGTCCCAGTCACTGCGCGATTGCCAGGCCGGATCCACCGCGGTGGATAGCGGATGGATGAACGGATGCATGTCGCTGGTGTTGAGGTCGTTTTTCTCGTACCAGGTGGCGGTGGGCAGCACGATGTCGCTGTAAAGGCACGTCGTGCTCATCCGGAAGTCGAGCGTGACGAGGAGATCGAGCTTGCCTTCCGGGGCCTTGTCGTGCCAGACCACCTCGCTGGGTTTGGCCTCCTCGGCGCCCAGGTCCTTGCCCTGTACGCCGTTGCTGGTGCCTAGCAGGTGCTTGAGGAAGTACTCGTGCCCCTTGCCGCTCGACCCCAGGATGTTGGAGCGCCACACGAACATGTTGCGCGGCCAATTGTCTGGGTGATCGGGATCCGTGCAGCTCAACTTGAGCGAGCCGTCGCTGAGCCCCCTGACGGCGTAGTCCTTCGGCTCCATGCCGGCTGCTGCCGCATCGCGGAAGACCTGCAGCGGATTCGTCTGCAGCTGTGGGGCGCTCGGCAGCCAGCCCATGCGCTCGGCACGGACGTTGTAGTCGATCATGCTGCCGCCGTAGAGCTTCTTGTCGGCGAGCGGCGAGATGACTTCTTCCATCCCGAGCTTCTCGTAGCGCCACTGGTCGGTGTGCGCGTAGAAGAAGCTCGTGCTGTTCATCTGGCGCGGCGGGCGAATCCAGTCGAGCGCAAACGCGAGCGCCGTCCAGCCGGTTTGCGGGCGGAGCTTTTCCTGGCCGACGTAATGCGCCCAGCCGCCGCCGCTCTGTCCGATGCAGCCGCACATCATCAGCATGTTGATGACGCCGCGGTAGTTCATGTCGCTGTGGTACCAGTGATTCATCGCCGCGCCGATAATCACCATCGACTTGCCGTGCGTCTTGTGTGCGTTCTCGGCAAACTGGCGCGCCACGGTGATGAGTTGCGCTCGCGGCGTGCCGGTGATGCGCTCCTGCCAGGCCGGCGTGTAGGGCGTGTCCTCGTCGAAATCCTTCGCAGCGAACTCGCCTGGCAACCCGCGGGCAACGCCATAGTTCGCCACCTGCAGGTCGAACACCGTGGCCACCAGCGCCTCGCGCTTGTCGCCCGCTTTGCCGAGAGCAATCCGCTGCACGGGCACCGTGCGCACCAGCACATCGCTCTGCTGGCTGCTGGGGAAATGCTCACTGACGATCCCGCCGAAGTAGGGGAATCCGATCTTGGCCGTATCGGAGCTCGGATGCGCCCCCTCGAGGAGCGAGAGCTTGAGCTTCACCTCGTGGCCGTGGCGCGCCTCCTTGGCTTGGAGATTCCACTGGCCTTCGTCGGCGCGCCCTTCGGATCCCCAGCGAAACCCGATGGCGCCGTTCGGCAGGACGACCTTGCCAGACTCGTCGAACGCAACGGTCTTCCACTCCGGATTGTTGGCCTGGCCGAGCTTGCCGTTGAAGTCCGACGCGCGCACATAGCGGTCAGGGACGTTGATCACTTCGCCGCTGGGTAGCGTGTGCTCCTTCAGCAACACCAGCATCGGCATGTCGGTGTAGCGGCGGACGTAGTCGTCGAAGTAGGCGCTGCGCTCCTTGCCCTCGCCCGGGAAATAGAACTCACAGAGGATCACGTGGCCCATCGCCATCGCGACGGCAGCGTCGGTGCCCTGTTTCGGGTGCATCCAGATGTCAGCGAGCTTCGCGACCTCGGAGTAGTCGGGGGTCACCGCGACCGTTTTCGTTCCCTTGTAGCGCACCTCGGTGAAGAAGTGAGCGTCCGGCGTGCGCGTCTGCGGGACGTTCGAGCCCCAGGCAATGATGAAGCTCGAGTTGAACCAATCGGCCGATTCCGGCACGTCGGTCTGCTCGCCCCACACCTGCGGGCTGCTCGGCGGCAGATCGCAATACCAGTCGTAGAAACTCATGCACACGCCGCCAATGAGGCTCAAGTAACGTGTACCCGCAGCGTAGCTCACCATCGACATGGCCGGGATCGGTGAAAATCCGATGACGCGGTCCGGCCCATGCGCCTTGATCGTGTACACGTTGGCCGCGGCGACAATCTCGTTGACCTCGTCCCAGCTCGACCGGACGAAGCCGCCGAGTCCGCGCACCTGCTGATAGTTGCGCCGCGTCGCGTCGTCTTCGACGATGGACGCCCAGGCATCGACCGGGTCGTGCGCGAGGCGCGCCTCGCGCCAGCTCTTCAGCAATCGGCCGCGCACCATCGGATACTTGACGCGATTCGCGCTGTACAGATACCAGCTGTAGCTCGCGCCGCGCGAGCAGCCTCGCGGCTCATGGTTGGGCATGTCCCAGCGGGTGCGCGGATAGTCGGTCTGCTGGGTTTCCCAGGTGACGATCCCTCCTTTGACGTAGATCTTCCACGAGCACGAGCCGGTGCAGTTCACGCCGTGCGTCGAACGCACGATCTTGTCGTGCGCCCAGCGGTTGCGGTAGGCGTCTTCCCAGGTGCGGTCTTCCCCGGTTGTTACGCCGTGGTTGCCGGAAAACGACTCCCTCGCGCTCCGGAAGTAGTTGAGTCGGTCGAGAAAATGGCTCATCGGAGTTTCCTTGACATGACGGTCGATACGAAATGGGCGATCAGCACGGACGTTCCGCACCGCGACGGGCGTAGAACCACCACGTGATGCCGATGCACGTTGCGTAGAACGCGATGAAGCACCACAGCGCCATGTGCGGGCTGCCGGTCATCGCAATCGACGTGCCGTAGCTTTTCGGGATGAAGAAGCCGCCATAGGCGCCCAGGGCACCTGAGAAGCCCAGCACCGCCGCCGCCTGCTTGTTGCCTTCCTTCACGGCGACCGCCTGCGCCGCCCCGTCCTGTCCCTTGACAGCGTCCAGGCACTCGTCCATGAAGATCACCGGGATCATCCGGAAGGTGGATCCGTTGCCGATGCCCGCCGTCACGAACAGAAGCATGAAGCTCAGGAAGAAGCCGGTCAGGTTGCCTGCTGCACCATCGTGGGGGAGGAACTGCAGGACGCCGAACACGCCGACGAGCATCACACAGAAGTTCCAGAAGGTGACACGCGCACCGCCCACCTTGTCTGCGAGCCAACCTCCCACGGGGCGGATCAGCGCTCCGACGAAGGGGCCCATCCATGCAAACTCCAGTGGATTCACGCCGGGAAACTGGCTTTTGATCAGCAGCGGAAAGCCCGCCGAGAAACCGATGAACGAGCCGAACGTGCCGAGATAGAGCCAGCACATCACCCAATTGTGCTTGCGCTTGAAGATCACGGCCTGCTCGGCGAACGAAGCACGCGCGTCGGCGATGTCGTTCATCATCAGGAATGCAAGAAGCGACGACACGATGATGGGGATCACCCACACGAACGCCGCGTTCTGCAGCCAGATCTGCCTGATAGTGCCGTTGGCGAGCGAGATCGTCTGCGGCTCACCCCCAAACCAGCCGAAGATGCCGACCGAGATGACGAGCGGGACCATGAACTGGACAGACGACACGCCAAGGTTGCCGAGGCCCGCGTTCAACCCCAGCGCGGAGCCTTTGCGCTCCTTCGGGAAGAAGAAGCTGATATTGGCCATCGATGACGAAAAGTTTCCGCCGCCCAGACCGCAAAGCGCCGCCAGCAGCAGCATCACCGTGTACGACGTGTTCCTGTCCTGCACGGCGAGGCCGATGCCGATTGCGGGGACGAGCAGCGACAGCGTCGAGAACACCGTCCAGCGCCGCCCCCCTACGATAGGAACCATGAACGAATAGAAGATGCGCAGCGTCGCGCCCGCCAGCGCCGGCATCGCCGCGAGCCAGAAGAGCTCGTTGGTGTCGTACTTGAAGCCGGCAGCGGGCAATTGCGTGACCACGGCGCTCCATACCATCCAGACCGCGAAGGCAAGGAACAGGGCAGGAATGGAAATCCACAGGTTCTGGTTGGCAATCGCCCTGCCCTCTGTCTCCCAGAAGGCTTTGTCCTCCGGCGTCCACAACGTGAGGACGCGGCCCGTGCCGGTTTGTGCGACCGAATTCATGGTGAACTCCGTTGGCGAGATCCGGTGATCGTCGCACCGTGAAGGCTGAAGGCCGGAGAATTCGCTCCCATGACCTCGGTCCCGCGCACCTCGGTCCAGTACATCCAGATGAGCGAGACCCATACGACGCCGTAGAGGAGCATGAAAGCGGACGAACGGATGCCGGTAAAATCCATCAGGGCCCCGAACATGACCGGCAATACGAAACCGCCCATCCCCCCTGCAAGGCCCACGACACCCGAAATCACGCCAATGTTGGTCGGGTAGTCGTCGGAGATGTACTTGAACACCGACGCCTTGCCGAAGGCCCAGGCGATGCCGAGCACTAACATCAGCACCGTGAACAGCCAGACGTTGAGACCGATGTGAAAAGTCATCGGGCCGTTGGTGGTCATGATCGTCATGTCCGTCTGCGGATAGGAGAGGAGGAACAGGCAGATCCAGCTGACCCACAGCACCCACCAGGTCACGCTGTGCGCGCCGTATTTGTCCGACATCCAGCCGCCGACCGCACGCAATACGCCACCGGGAAGGGAAAAGCACGCCGCAAGCAGCGCCGCAGCGCGAATGTCGAGCCCGAATTCACCGATGTAGTACTGAACCATCCAGAGGCTCATTGCCACGTAGCCGCCGAACACGATCGAGTAGTACTGGCAGAGCTTCCAGACTTTGGGGTCCTTCAACGCCAAGAGTTGCTCGCGCCAGGTGATCTTCGAGTCCACGAGATGGGCAGGATCGGAATAGCTGCAGAACCAGAACAGGATCGCCATGCCGAGCATGATGGCCGCGTATACCTGTGGCACCACCGCCCAGCCGAATGCCACGACCATCGCCGGCGCGACGAACTTGTTGACGGCCGCGCCCGAATTGCCGGCGCCGAAGACGCCCATCGCGAAGCCTTGTCGCGTTTTCGGAAACCAGCGCGCTACGTAGGGCGTGCCCACGGAAAACGAGCCTCCCGCAAGACCCACGAAGAGGCCCAGGACGAGGTACTGCCAGTATTGCGTCGCGTGCGCGATGAGGTAAATCGGCGCCACGCACAAGAGCATCAGGACGAAGAGCACGATGCGCCCGCCGAACTTGTCCGTCCACATGCCCAGGGGGACACGAATGAGCGAACCGGTGAGCACCGGCGTGGCCGTCAGCAGGCCGAATTCCGTCGCGTTGAGATCGAGCGTCTTTCGGATCGGGATGCCGATGACCCCGAACATCATCCAGACCATGAAGCACACCGTGAATGCCAGGGTGCTGACAATCAGCACCGAGAACGCCTGCCCCGTCTTGCTCATGACAACGCCCTTGTGTTGTTATGCGCGGAGTCTGGCAGGCAGCAATGCCGTTCGGCATCCGTCCGTGGGGGTGTCGCGGAAAGGCGGAAGAACGATGCGGCCGGCGGCCGGCATCGTTCTCTGGAACTAGGGCGACGGAAGAATGCGGCGGGTTTGACCCAGGTCAACCCAGCCCGTGCTCGGTTGCGATAACCGCTGCCTGCACGCGCGAGGCGACATCGAGCTTGCGCAATATGTGCTGCACGTGGATCTTGACCGTGGTCTCGGCGATACCGAGTTCGCGCGCAATCGTCTTGTTGCTCGCTCCGCGCGCGATCCCGCGCAGGATTTCCCCCTCGCGCGGGGACAGTTGCGCGATCGGCGATGGCGGCGGCCCGCCGGATTCCGCCTGCGTCGAGGTCGCCGCGGCCTGACGATACGCGCCGACGAGTTTCCCCGTCATTTCGTCCGCTACGACCGACTCCCCGCGCATGGCGCGCACGATCGCCTTCGCGAGCGCGTCGCCTTCCATCGTCTTCAGCAGGTAACCGCAGGCGCCGTTGCGCAGGGCCGCGACCAAATCCTGCTCGTCCTCACTGACGGTGAGCATCAGCACGCGCGCCGCCGGCGAGGCCTCACGCAGCGCCGGCAGCGCGTCCACCCCGTTGACGCCCGGCAAATGGTTGTCGAGGAGAATCAGGTCCGGCTGCAACTCGCGCGCGCGGCGCTGGGCTTCACCGGCATCGGCGGCATCGCCAATCACTTCGAACATCGGCTCGCGGGCCAGAAGCGCGGTCAGACCCCGTCGAAACAGCGTATGGTCGTCGACCACGAGAATGCGAATGGTTGCTCGGGCGGTGGACGACATTGCAGTCAGTGCAGCGCCCGAGCTTCGGCCGCGATCAACGTGTGTGGCACTGCGGGCACGGCCGTCGGCAATGTCAGCACGATCGAGGTGCCCCGCCCCGGTGTCGAAAGGACGTCAAGGCTGGCGCCGATCCGGTCCGCCCGTTCCGCCATGATGCGCATCCCGACATGGGTCTCATCGGGTGGTCCGCTTCCCGGGAGGAAGCCCTCGCCGTCGTCGCGCACTTCGAAGCGCCACTGGGGCTGCTGCCGGACGTCGAGCCAGACCCGCGTCGCCCGCGCATGCTTGCGCACGTTGGAAAGAGCCTCCTGCACGATGTGCAGCACCTGCACTTGCACCACGGGCGACAGCGGCAAGCCGTGGCCATACATTTGCAGCGCGGTCTTGAAACCGGTTTGGTGCTCGAATTTCCGCAACGTGGTCAGGAGTGCCGGCTCGATGTCCTCGGTGTTGGCACGCGTACGGAAATGCACCAGCAGCTCGCGCACATCGCCGTAGGACTCGCGCACGCCCACGTCGATTTCGCTCAGTGCTCGCTCGACTTCCTCGGTATCGCCGGCGGCGAGCGCCTCGCGCATGAGGTGCGCCTGGATCTTGAGAAACGCCAGCGATTGCGCGATGGAATCGTGCAATTCGCGCGCAAGGAAGGTGCGCTCCTGCGAGACCGCCGCTTCCTTCTCCAGCGCATTGAGGCGCAGATTCTCCATTGCGCCGGCCAGATGGGCAGTCAGCGCTTCGAGCAGAGAGCGTTCCGCGGCGGACAGGCTCAATTGATTGTGAAAGAAGAGATCGACCTCGCCCATCAGGCGGTCGTGCAGCGCAATCGGGATCGACACAATCGTCTCGAATCCGGCGTCGCTGCAATGATGCATGCGGGCGGGTTGCATCGACCGGATCGCGATGACCCGTACACGCTGCAATGCCGATGGCGAGCCGCAGATGCACTCCTCGGCCTTGAGACACTGCTCGGGAACAGTCATCGCGGCGGGCAAACCGTCGGAGGCGAGCAGATGGAAGCGCTGATTGGTCTCGTCCGACCACCGCAGCACGACGCCGTCGGCGCGCGCCACGCGGCGGATATGTTGAGTGAATTCGGTCGCGAGCTCCTTCAGCGCCGTGGCCCTTGCGGCCAACATGGTCACCTTGTACAGCGCTTCGAGGCGTTCACGTTTTTCCTCGAGCTCGGAGGTCTTTTCGGCGACTCTCGCTTCGAGGTTTCGGTACATCGACTGGAGGTGCTCCGCCATCCCGTTGAAGCCGGCGGCCAGCGTGCCGAACTCGTCGCTGGTGATGCGCTGGACCCGGGCGCCGAAATCGCCCCGTTGAACGCGCTGGATGGCGTCCTTCAACGCTCCAACCGGCTCCAACACGAACAGGTATCCGCTGTACAGCAGCAGCACGGTGCCCAGGACGGCGAGCGTCATCATCGCGATCTGCAGCAGATGCAGAAGCGCGGTCCAGCGCGACATGTGCGCCTCGATGGCGGCCACGAGCGCATCGATCCGCGCGGTGAACGCGGCGGTATCGACACGCAGTACGCTCATGTCCGTGGACTGCGGCGGAACCCATTTTTCGAGAAACCGCGACCATTCGCCCTGGACGCCCTCGAAACCCTGGCGAACGGCGTCGTCCCACGGCATGAACAGCGGACGCTCCGGATCGCCATCGCGCAGCATTGCCAGGCTGCGTTCGAATCCCGCGATCACCCGCGGAATCGCCTCGTCGCCGGCCGTTCCGATCGAAAGCGACAGGCGATACGCCTGCATCCGCATGCGTCCGGCCTCGTTGACCGCTGCCGCACCGCCGTCGAGCTGCCATGACACCCACAAAGTGGTCGCGATGATCAGGAGCGCGAGCAGCAGGAAGGGGGCGCCGACCAGCGTCAGCTTAACGCCTAAGCTCGAGTGTTTCGGAAGGCTCATGGATGCAAAGTAACGCCTGTTCAGTGCAATCCCCGATTGACGGTGTCGCCGAGGCGACCATCAACACGCGCGTCATCGTACTCCGTATTGGATGGCCGCCCTGCGACGTAACGGACGGCGTGCTCATCAACTTCATCCGTTCTTGATCGAGGTCAAATGCTGTTCAGATGGGGAACTGCGTAACGCGCTTGGGAAGAACGAACTGCTCCGGCTGCAACCAGGCCCCGACATTCCCGGTGGCGACCGGGTCCCGTGTTTGCTCGGTGATTCGGCTTCGCGATATTACCGAGCCGACGACCGCACGAATCACAAGCATCACGATGCGTAGAACGGCTGCCCGAGCCTCCCGTGCGATGCCGCACTGCGTCTTGCGCCTGCGATTGCGCAGGTATACGCTTTTCTTGCGCATAAAACAAAGACTGCGGCTGATGCACCGGGCATGGAATAGCACGCGCCTGCGCTGCT
>Ga0097621_100003711_pt1 | contig 10569 bp, 3 predicted proteins | sample KBSMisM72_FD_73165 | JGI IMG/M metagenome (GOLD analysis project Ga0097621, IMG submission 73165) | Miscanthus rhizosphere microbial communities from Kellogg Biological Station, Michigan, USA - KBS Miscanthus M7-2 (version 2) (version 2) | ecosystem: Host-associated > Plants > Roots >... | reverse complement strand
CCTCGTCGCACGACTACTCAACCTCCGAAGCCTTCAACTCATTCACGCAACTTGATCTGAACATAAGCACCAGCAATCAACTGAAGTTCGTTGGGGCTCTTTTCCCGGAAAAAAAACGCTACCTCGGGCTCAATACTTTCAATCCCCAGGAAACAACTGCAAACACGAAGCAACACGGAACTCTCTTTTCACTTTCCGAGCAGTCTATCTTTCATGATCAATCGTTCCTCAGTTCGTTGATAGCGTATAAGACTTTCGACTTGGATGTGTTTGGCCAGGGGCCGAAGCCGCTTACGCTTATTCCGGACGGAAACCAGGGAAATTATTTCGCGGGCACAAGCCGCGCTGCGCGACGATTGCAATGGCAAGAACAGTATTTTGCCCGTACTCGCACGTTCCATGGTCGCCATTCATTCAAGGTTGGGAGCGAGCTCGATTACACCAACCTCACCGGACAATTCAACTTCCAATCGATTGATATTCGTCGTACCGATCTAACGCTGAGTCAGCGAATTAATTTTAGTGGGCCAACCGATATCGATCGGTCGCTGAAAGAAATGAGCGGCTTTATCCAGGATCATTGGGAAATCAGTCCGGCCCTGACGCTCGACGGGGGCATCCGTTTTGACCGTAATTCCATCTCGCATCAAAACGACTTCTCGCCTCGCGCCTCAATGTTTTATCGTCCTTTCGCAAATGATCGCACGATTGTTCGCGGCGGCATCGGGCTTTTCTACACTCGCGGTGCACTCGCTGAGCGATACTTCGAGCCGGAAAATCTTAACGAGGACGACGACCGTCGGATTGACAGCCAATTGGGAATCGATTCCCACACCAACTTCCCTGAGCGAATCGTCACAACCTACGCCGGCGACGGTGAAACGATCCTGGACGGCCCGCGCAGGTTCCTGAACGTAATCAATGAGCCATTTCGAGACGCACGCAGCCTGCGATGGAGTCTTCAAGTTGATCGCCGCGTCACCAAACGGTTGACGATGCGAACTGGCTACGTTCATCGTCTTACGAACAACGAACCCATAATTACTCCGGAGCTCTCGATCGATGGCGGAGGATTTCTTGTTCTCAAAAGTCGAGGTGTTTCGCGATACAACGAGTTTCAACTCCTGGCACTTTTCGATAGTCCGAAATTTCATAGCTGGACCGTTTCCTATGTGTGGTCCAAGTCACAGGGCGACTTGAATACCGCGGACAATTTCCTGGGCGATTTTCCGGCAGTCGTCGTACGAGCGAATCAGTACGGCACATTGCCTTTCGATATACCGCACCGGTTTCTTGCATATGGCGAAGTCAGAGCGCCGCACGGCATCACTTTTATGCCGGCTTTGGAGATTCGCTCTGGCTTTCCGTTTTCGGTGGTGAACGAGCGGCTGGACTTCGTTGGAGCTCGCAACAGCTCACGTTTCCCGACATTCGTTGAGCTGGATGCGACAATCCTGAAAAGTTTTAAAGTTCCTTACTTCGACAAGAATGTGCGTGCTGGTGTCATTGTTTTCAACATCACGAATCACTTTAATCCTCGTGATGTACAGAACAATCTTGGTAGTCCGCAGTTCGGACAATTCTTCAACAGTCTCGGCACGTCTGTGAGAGGAAAGTTCGAGATGGATTTCTAAGTGTTGTGGCTGCAACTGCGAATAGCAGTTGGACAGTTCCATGCGTTGCAACTGTCACTGACGACTCTGCGGTCTGACTCACACTTTACTTCGCGCACGCTGGTAAACCTCAAGCGCCTTCAATAAATTAGTGATCGTCGGCAGGCCCTCCGCCGATATGACCGATCCCAATCCGCACGCGATTGCTGGCGATCCCTCGATAAGTTACCTGGATCAGCACATCACCTACATCACCCAACTCATCGGCAAGTCTCACGATAACACTGTGAACAGATTCAAGATCGCTGTTCAGTCCCACATATTCGACTCGCAATTTGTAATGATATCCGGCAGCGTCCTCAGCATCAGCTGTCAGTGCTTCGACGCCTTCGCCGCGTCTGAGTTTAAAATTGTCTACAAACAAAATGATTCTGGTTTGGTTGTCTATCCCCCACGGATACTGGTACTTCGTAGCAAATGGTTCGTTCGCGTGTAGGACAGAATCCAAAGCGACCGCGCGATTGGAGTTTGGTTGGCACAGCAAAACCGGTACACCAAAGTTCAGTTTTGCGTCGAAATTCTGGATCTGATCGGAAGCCAGATCGCTAAGAGTTACGGCTCCAGGAGTAAAAGTGTAGTTTGGCTTCGATGCTGTAATCGTATAAGTGCCACCAGCCGGTACATTCGCGATGGAGTAGTTGCCTTGAGAGTTAGTTGTTCCAACGGCTGCGCTAGATCCTGACAACGTAACAGACGCCCCTGCGACTACTGCCCCATTCACATCGCTGACTTTGCCACTAATAGTGTGAGTAACAAGTATGAAGTTGAGCGTCTCATCGTGATTAAGTTTAGGAATGCTTTGCTCTGACGGCGTAATAACAAAATCGGTTAACGGACTCACAATGTATGCCCCGCCTGCGGGGACGTTGATAAATAAATAATTACCCAATGCATCGGTCGTTGTTTCTGCTACGACGCTACCCTCGAGTTTAATCGCAACGCCCGAGACACCAACGCCATCAGCCTGCCTGATTCTTCCCTGAATCGTATGTGTGACGAGATTAAAGTCCAGAATCTGATCGTTGCTGAGATCTGTGACCTGCCGATTGGCCGGAGAAAAGAGAAAATTTAGATTTGATGGTGTGACCGTGTAATCACCGCCAGCCGGGATGTTGGCGAACGAATAATTTCCATTGACGTCGGTGGTAACCGTCGCCTCCTCGGATCCCTGCAGCGTGATAGTTGTATCTGATACAGGTTGGCCTGCGAGATTTGTGACGTGACCACTTAACGTGAACAGATCCAAAGAACCAGCGAGTTCCAAGTTTTGATCAGTAGATGGATGACTGATGTTAGTCGTTGGAGTACTGAACGTATAGTGTCGTTTGGAGACGCTTACGTTATAGATCCCACTCGTTGGCAGACGCGAAAAACTGAAATTGCCGTTGTCATCAGTTTGCGTGGTTGCTGTTTGCGAACCACTGAGTGTTACTTGTGCGTTAGGGAGTGGAGTCCCGTCGGCGGTTACCTGGCCGGTTATGCCAAAGTTGGCGACTGGAGCTTTTTCAAGATACGAATCTAACTCGGTCTGCTGCTGGGTAACACAATTCGAATCTTGACCGCAATCAATCAGCCGTTTAGACCAGTAAAAATGTGCGGCAGGATCGGGAGAACGCTGGAGCACCGTTTCAAAGCGCTGGCGTACAAACTGCACAGGGTCATCCTCCGGTGCCTCCGTGTTCACAACGTTTGTTACCCTTGCACTTGAATCCAAAACGGAATACACAGAGTTCAGCACAGTTAACTTGTCCGTAGTTGTATCGGCATAAATCCGATCAGCAGATTCGGTACATTCCAACTTATCGAGAATGGCCTCATCAACCGAAATGAGATTGACTGCAGCGCTTGCATTATGACTCCACCCGTATTTTGAGTTTTCAATTAACACCCCGCGAACCGAGGTTAGGTAATTTCCCCAGGTACCCAGGTTGCTAACATTCATGCGCAGGCCCGTGATGTATACAAGATCGATTGAAGCACTGGCCGGTTGATAACGGAGAGGAACACTTGCAACACCGGTATATCCGCCTTCATCAAGAAACACCTTGTTGATTTCAACTTCGCGACGCGGTGAGTCGTTGGTTGTTTGGGCCGCATTTCCAATGTTCACCCATGCAAAAGGCGCTGCAACTGCCAACTTGCCGAAAAAGTTTGGCCGAGTGCCGTAGTCAATGAACAAAGAATTCTTTAGGCTGAAGCCCTTCCATTCAAGGTTCTGAACGACTGGAACATACACGCCGCTGTTCCCAGTAGATCCAAGAAACTTAGTGTTCTCGATGTGAAGACGACTTCGAGAAGCAGAGACGATTGCCCCCCACAGTGAACTGAGCCCGTAGAACTCACAATGTTGAATCGTTGCGTCCTCAACGTTACCAAAATTAAGTGTGATCAGCGCGTCAGTAGTTGCGGTGGGGTTGCCAACGAATGCGATGTCGCTAATCCCGACGGTAGTTAACCCACTGAAACTAAGTGCAACCTGGGTACTGCCGGTCCGAGGGTAAAACTCCGAAACGAGGTCTAACCCTTTTGCCATTTGATTTCCGTTGAGCGTGGTATCGACTTGAGTTGAAGATTCGATACCCTTTATCAAGATGGAGGATTCGGGTCCGCTGAAGTTTACTGACACTGGCGTCATGATCGCGTATTTGCCAGCCGGGACCAAAAGAGTTCCGCCTCCATTATCCGCGAGTGAGTCGAGGGCAGCTTGCAGTGCTGGACCATCATTAGCAATACCGTCACCAACTGCTCCGAAGTCGCTAAGACTTACCGTACTGCTTTGGGCGTACACTTCCTGGGCAAAACAACAGAGACTGAAAAATCCAGCAGCTACAAGGATGCCCATTCGGCCAGCCGCGCGGGCGACCGTTGACGTCAAAATTTGCACAGACAAACGCAAGCCGATCGCGTCATTATTTGCTTTTTTGCACACAGACGTTCTACTCCGCACGTTTGACACTCTTGATAGATGGGCTCCTGGGATTCGTGAGGTTGGGCTTGAATTACTCGAATTGGGGAGACGAGTGCACCCACTAATTCAGATATAGCACAACGCAAAGCGTCGAGACAACCACTTTATTTGTGAGCAGTTGCCCGCGTTGGGGAATGCAAAGAAAGAAATCAGTTGTATGTGAAATCTCTAACGTGGTTGAGGTAAATGGAGTCCTGAAAGGTTGTCAGCAACCTCCCTTGGCATATCAATTTCTTTGGCCCAAAGGGCGTGTTCGTCTTGCAACTCTTTCCATAAGTCAAGACTCTTTTGATACCAGATTCCGGCTTCCTCTGGATTGGCTAAGCCAACGAGAGCACCGCCCATATCTGAGTAGAGCCGCGCTAAATCACGCCGATAGTCTATTCGTCGTCGATGGGCTGCGACGATGGGTTCGCTGATTGTCCGCGCTTCATGGTAAGCCTCAAGGGCCTTAAGGGAATTACCACTGGCCGCCAGACTCTCGCCGGTAAGCATCAGACTATTCGCAAGGTCATCAGGGTATTCAACATTGGTTCGATCGAGCGCAGTGAGTTGTCGTCGGATTGCGACCGTACTTTGAAGTAGTGATGAGGCGCCGCGGTAATCGCCTGAAGCCAGTAGGGTCTCGCTAACGTGGTGCGAGCAGTCGCCAACGTCTTTTTTAGCCCGCGCATTTTGGGGGTCTTTGCGAAGAATATCTTCGTACATCGCCAGACCACGCTTACCGTTTTCCAGAGCCTTAGGATAATTCCTAACACCGCGAAACGAATCGCCAACATGATCCAAGGCCGTTGCTTTGTCTCGCTGATAGTCGAGACTGCCAGGGTCCAGCGCACACAGTTCTTCCGTTTTCGTCAACATCTCAAGATGAGTGTCGAGTGCTTTTTGCCATTCGCCTTTAATGCTATAGGCGAAGCCCAGACGTTCCAGAGCGACAACGAAACGAAGCGTCACCTCCTTCTCAGGGAGCGATTCATCTTTCATGCGCTGCGCAATGGACAGAGACTTTTGATACATCGCCAGCGCTTCGTCATAGTTGCCTAACTCCGATAACGCATCACCGAGAAAAGCGGGTGCTCTGAAAGCAGCTTGAAAGGTTGTCAGGTCATGCGATTTTGGCAAAAGTCTGTCCGCGATTTCCATTGACTCACGCATGCGTTCAGCGGAGAGGCTTGGGTTACCAAGCACCTGGTTGATTGGACCAAAGCGCGAAAGAGTGACGGCAAGACCGAGTTGATAATCCGCATTGTTCGGTTCAAGCGCTACCAGGCGTCGTCGAATTTCGAGTGATTGTTCATACGACTTCAAGGCCCCGGAAGTATCGCCCGTGCGCGAAAAACCTGGTCGTCCTTGTACGTCGCCGAGTTTCAAATAGGCTGTGGAGAGCTCCCAAAGGAGTTCGCGATCGTTGCCTGCCTCCTGCGCCAGACCGCTCAGATACTCCTGCGCTTTTTTGACTACCATCTCACGAGCTTGGGTCGCGCCGTTCAGATCGGCGATCGAGTCGTGAAACTCGAATAGAAAAGAGTTCGTCAGGTTCCGCACTTCCTTAAAATGTCGTTCAGCGTTGGCTCGTTCTCGTTTTGCTACGGTGGCTTGCCAGGTGGTCACTACAGTTGAGGTGATCAGGGTAATTGCTACCACTGCAGCCGCAGCAACACTGACCTTATTTCTCTGAATGAATTTACCGGCTCGATAAGCAAACGTATCTTCTCTGGCCAGGACTGGTAAGCCGGTTAGATGTCGTTGAATATCTGACGTCAAATCTTGCACGGACGAGTAACGACGCTCGGGTTCCTTCCGCAAAGCCTTTAGGAGGATGTTATCTAAATCACCCACGAGGCGACGTCGGAGTTTATCGACGTTTCCTTCTCGAGTTCGACTGATTCCTTCCGGAGTAAGTGAGTGATGTTCGTCGTCGGTCTGCGGAGTCGCTTCATATCGCGTGATAACGACACTGGGCTTGAGTGGCTCGGAGGTTGTTATCATCCGCGCAATCTCTTCGGCTGAGCGGCTGGCATGACTGAACGGCCGATGGCCACTCAACAACTCGTACAGGACAACACCTAACGAATAGACATCACTGGTCGTTGTTATCGGCAAGCCGCGCAACTGTTCCGGGCTCGCATATTCGGGAGTGAGCAAGCGTGCGACTGTCTCTGTCGCATCGACTAAAGTGGAATCCACACTCAGCAGTTTGGCGATACCGAAGTCGAGCAACTTGGGCGTTCCGTCTTTCGTCACGATGATGTTGCTCGGTTTAAGATCGCGATGGATGATCAGATTCTGATGCGCGAATTGCACAGCCGCGCAAACCTGAAGAAAAAGTTTCAGCCGTTCCAGCGTATTGAGTTTGTGTTCGTCGCAATAACGAGTGATGGTCGTGCCTTCTATGTACTCCAAAACGAAATAAGGCAGTCCATCGTCCGTCGTGCCCCCGTCAATCAGCCGCGCAATATTTGGGTGATCTAGATTGGCGAGTATTTGCCGTTCCATCACAAAGCGCTTGATGATGGCCTCGGAGTCCATGCCTCGCTTGATGAGTTTTAGGGCAACTCGCTTATCAAACGATTCATCCGCACGACTCGCCAGATACACGGCACCCATGCCCCCACGACCCAACTCGCGGATGATTTCGTAAGTCCCGATGTGTTGACCTGCCGCCGCCGAACTGTGATTTGTGTTGTCGCTTACCATGAACCCAACGTCCACAACGGCCGGATTTTGAATGAAGTCTCCAGATGCGTCGTGAGCGACCAGAAGAGCCAAAACTTCTCCGCGTAGATTTTCGTCCGTCGCACACGTGGTGTTGAGAAACGAAACCCGCTCGTCTGGCTTTAGCTCCAGCGCTGCGGAGAAGATCTCTTTAACCTTTGGCCAGTTTGCGTTCATGACTTACCTGATCCCCGCCATTGCTTTACACAGAAGCCAAAATCCAGTCACAGCGGAGAATGGATTTGTTCAAGGGTTACACCGAAGGTGTTGGCCAATTTCAGCCCAGGGTTGAGCCTTGGCAACCCTGGGATCACTAATGTCATTTTGACGGGAAGAACCCTGAAAGGGTTGAGCCGCTGCGCGCAAAACCGCAAACCCCTCCCAACCCCTTCAGGGTTGCGATAAGAACAACCACTCGTCTTTATCCCCAGGGTTGCCAAAGCTCAACCCTGGGCTGAAAGTGGTGAACACCTTCGGTGTTGCGCTTTCGGTGGTGGGTCTCCCTCTTTTGTGCAAAGTCTCTAACTCAATACGCGTAAGAATCTATTCATTAGCGTCAATCGGAGTATCGGGCGCGCCCGTAATGGTTTTGTAAAGCCATGCGCGAGCAACTGTCCATTCACGTTGGATCGACGAGGGTGAAATCTTCAAGACTTCTGCGGTCTCCTCAATCGTCAAACCGCCGAAGTAGCGCAACTCAACAATTTTGCTTTGCGCTGCGTCAATCGTCTCCAATTTCTGCAGGGCGAGATCGAGAGCGATAAGCGCTTCATTCGCCGAATCGCCCGACAGCGTTGCGACTTCATCAAGAGAGATTTTCTGGCCACCACTCCCACGCTTGGCCGCGGTATGCCGGCGCGCATTGTCGAGGAGTATGCGGCGCATTGCCTGGGCTGAAATGGCGAAGAACTGAGCGCGGTTCTGCCAGTTGACTGAGCGTTGGTCAATTAATTTCAGATAGGCCTCGTGGACCAGTGCAGTGGTCTGCAAAGTGTGGTCAGGGCGTTCATGACTGAGATAACTGTGGGCCAACCGGCGCAGCTCGTTATAAACAAGCGGAAGCAGTTTATCCAGCGCGTCGCGATTGCCGTCGCTACAGTCCTGAAGCAGGCGTGTAACCTCACCGGTCGAAGTTTCCATATTTCCAGTCTTAGCGAAGCCCGATTGCTTTCTCTGTGCCTCCTCAGTGTTCTCTGTGTCTCTGTGGTTTTTAGGATTGGTCGTTCACCACAGAGGCACAGAGAACACAGAGGAGGCACAGAGAAGATTTTATTCAAACATAAGACGACTCTGACTGAATTCTTACATGCCTTGCGCGTAATTAGGTAGGAAAGAATCTCTTAAAGAAACCAATAGGCACTGAAACGGCACGAAGAATGAAGAAGATCCACCTCCACTTTCGCTGCACCCCGCTTGGACTCGCCAGCATTCCTCGTATGAACAGCGACTCGTTTTCCCGAACTTGTATGAACTTTGAAGGAGTTTGACGGTTATGGTTAACACTCAAAAAAGAAGAATGACTCACCTTGCTATCCTCACGGCTTGCTTGTTGGTAACCGCTTTCTGGGTCACCCAGACATCGAGAGCTCGGTCGGAAGCGAAGCGCCAATTGCGACATGACGGGACGCTAACTCCTTCCGAGTCCGTCGCTCATGTGACGACTGAAGAACTGTCGAGACCGCGTGGCACGGCGGCGTACGGTAAACTCCCGCTTAGTTTTGAAATCAACCAGGGACAGACAAATGGCCAGGTCAAGTTTCTCTCTCGAGGCTCCGGTTACAATTTGTTTCTTACCTCGACCGAGGCCGTGCTTTCCCTACATCAACCAGGAACCGATGACAAAGCGTCGAGTGCGTTAAGAATTAAACTTGTTGCAGCCAATTCCCGTGCGAAGATCGAAGGACTCGATCAACTACCCGGAAAGAGCAATTACTTCATTGGCAAGAATCCGCGAAACTGGCACACCGCTGTATCCACGTTTGAGCGCGTCTACTACCACGAAATCTATAAAGGCATAGATCTCGTCTACTACGGCAACCAGCGCCAGCTCGAGAATGACTTTGTTGTATCACCTGGCGCAGACGCGAGCGCTATTGCCCTTGCGTTCGGCGGTGCGAAGAAGATAGCAATCGACAAAGATGGGAATCTGTTGCTGCAGATCGGCGGTGGCCAGGTCCAATTACAAAGGCCTGTAATCTATCAACTCGTTGATGGTATCCGGCAGGATGTTTCTGGCACTTATGTCTTGAAGAGTTCAGGAGATGTTGGCTTTGACGTGGCCGCGTACGACCACAGTCGATCGCTCGTTATCGATCCAGTCCTGGTCTATTCCAGCTATCTAGGTGGCAACGGCACTGAAGTTGGCAATGCCATCTATGTGGACGATGCCGGCAGCGCTTACATTACCGGCGATACCACATCGTCAATCTTTCCCACAGTCAATCCAATAGATCCAACGCTGGGTGGCACTACAGACGCCTTCATTGTCAAGATCAATCCGTCAGGCTCGGCGATTGTTTACTCGACGTACCTTGGTGGTAGCAGTACCGACGTTGGCATCGACATCTCAGTCGACAATTCACAAAACGCCTACATAACAGGCAGGACTGCATCAAACGATTTTCCTACGGTGAACGCTTTCGATAACGCATACAGCGGCGGGACAGTTGAGGATGCCTTCGTAGTGCGAATCAACGCTGCTGGTTCGGCGCTGGTTTACTCGACGTATCTCTCGGGCAACTTTGGCGCGCGTGGTTGCGGGATCGCCGCCAACAACGGTCAGGGCTACGCCTATGTGACCGGCACGACCAGCACCAACTTTCCAGTAACTGCGAGTGCCTTCGAATCCACAAATTTCAACTCTGGCTTCCTGACCAAGCTATGCACGAATTGTTCAGGTGCAGCGTCACTCGTCTATTCAACCTTCCTGGCCCATACAGGCAGTGCCGAAGGGCGATCAATCGCAGCTGACGTCGGCGGCAACGTTTATATAACCGGTAACCTGAATGCCACTGCCACAAACTTCGCCACGTCTGGAGCTTTCCAAACAACGTATGGTGGCGGGAGTGCAGATGCGTTTGTGGAAAAGTTCAACACGAATGTGTCCGGCCCAGCCGGCCGCATCTACGCCACTTATTTTGGCGGCAGCGCCAAGGACATCGGTGGTGCCGACGGTTCCCTCAATCCGGGTAGGGCAATTGCGATCGACGGATC
>Ga0097621_100003709_pt1 | contig 10572 bp, 8 predicted proteins | sample KBSMisM72_FD_73165 | JGI IMG/M metagenome (GOLD analysis project Ga0097621, IMG submission 73165) | Miscanthus rhizosphere microbial communities from Kellogg Biological Station, Michigan, USA - KBS Miscanthus M7-2 (version 2) (version 2) | ecosystem: Host-associated > Plants > Roots >... | reverse complement strand
CCATTCAGTCCGCCCGTTAATAATTCAGGGCCGGTGATCTTACTGCTGAATAAACTGGCTTCAATGGAATTGCCGGGATTAATGGCGCCAAAAATTCCTGGCTCAGCAAAGTCCCAGGCAAAATGCAAAAAAATAGAGCACCACAAAGTCCGCGTCAATACATACGCCGCAGAAAGCAGCAACCCTGCCTGTATGGAAGTGGCAAGTATTGAAAGCAGGTTGGCATTTTTACTACCGGAATGCATAATCACAAAAAACAACACCATCATACACAAAGCAATCACAGTTCCTAATTTTTCTTCTATGAGCCGGAAGATGATGCCCCGTAACAATAACTCTGCTACAAAGCCCGCAGTGAAGGCAGTGGTAAATGCAGGAAGCAGGAAAGAAACAGGATTGATAACGATAATAGAATAACCGGCAGCAAGATAAATGATGAATATAAACAGTGATTGCAACGCAATGCCTGCTAAAAAACCAATCAACGCATTTTTTAAAAATGCTGACAAGCTTAATTCTGTTATTTTTCTTTTTTCATAAGCCCTGAACAATACTATATAACTCAGCAAAGCCATCGACACATCAACAATTGCCACCACCGCATTTGCCGGCTCACCCGTTATTTTGATTCTATCAAGCAATGACCTGCCGACCGTTTCTCCCAGTGCAACTGAGCCGCCCACCACCAAAATACCAATGATGATCTTTGTGAGGGTGAAATGAAATATTTTTCGGAGTGTTTGTTGGTTGTTCAATCAATCAGGTTTGCGGTTTTGGGATTAGCCATGTTAAAGTTGCAGCAAATAGTTATATGATGCAATAAACTTAATAAAAAAACCAGGTTTTGCACTTATCCCTAAGCACAGAGCTGGACCACTTTGTTGTTTGGATCAAATTGCATCCTGTTTAATTTTTTTAGGAAGCCATCAATCTATATAAACAAAAAATGCAGTGCATCATTACTCAGTAAAGCAATAAAAAAAATGGATCTTTTGTTTGTTTAACACAGTTCATGTAAGCTGACGTTATTGGCCGCTTAATGTTTCAGCGATACACTTAAAAGTTTGACGAATGGCACGGACGCCTAAGCAGAACTGTAAAACATAAATGCCCGCTGCATAAAAAAGAGGGAGTTTAAATGAGGTTCAAGTTATACGTTTGTGCCTGTTGACGACTTTGTATTAAAAATCTGCTGGGGTTTTCAATTTGTTGTAAAGGTTTAAAGTTAAAATAGGTAATACTAAATTTTCGGCTATGATTCTTAAGATGCCATCGGAATGCTTTTTTTGATGGCTACAGGAGATATTCCGTATCTTTCTTTAAAGGCACGGCTAAAGTGAGAGGAGTTTTCAAAACCACTTTCAAAAGCAGTTTCACTTACCGTTTTATACTGGTTGCTTAAAAGGTTGATCGCATGGTTTAATCTTTTTTCCATCAACCATTTACCGGGCGAAATATCAAATAGTTTTTGGAAATCTCTTTTAAATGCTGAGAGACTTCGGTTGCATAATTGGGCATATTGCTCAAGCTTAAGATTAAAGCTGTAGTTATCTTCCATTACTCTTCGCAACGATACAGATTGCGGATCGTGGAGTAAAGAGCAGAAAAAAGAACGCAATTCGGTATTGCGTGGATTATCAGCAATCGTTAATATCAATTCTCTGAATTTTAATTCCAGTAAGCGCTGGTCTGGTTCTGTTGTTCCGGAAAAGTAAGAAGACATTGAAAGAAAAAAAGTTGCCAGCATTTCGCTGGTATCGAGCAGCATTACCGGCTTATAGCTTTTTGAAGGGTTGCAGAGCGGGGTAAACTTGGTTTTTAATGTTTCACAAATAAATTCATCCGGTATAAAAAACACTACCAGGCAAAAACCTATATCAAAAAACTGTTCTATAATACTTGCACCTTTTTGTACAAATACACATTTCCCCTTATGCAAATCATAAGAGCCATCAGCGCTATGCCATATCTTTCTGCCATCAATTACATAAAAGATATAATTATAATGACTCCATAAGGCAGTAAACCGGTCTGGCGAAAACCGTGCTGTCAGCGGGCAGTTAAATGCAGTAATAAGGCTATTCCCGCATTTGAACTGCCGGGAATATTCCGGATGCTTCAGTACACTTTCTAAAAGATTAACCATGGGAGGACTTTGTTAGTACTGTAAAATTATTTCTTTATAAAAAATTTGGAATAGCATAAATATGTGGTTTTCGGAATAACAATAATGAAGTACTGGATATTATCCAGTTTACGTTTTAATTCAAGAAGCAGAATAATTTACCATCACAAAAATTAATTCCCATGGCGAAATGAACATCGAGTTTTCACAGTTACAATTATAAATGGCTTAAAATAAACCGTGTAAATTTCGTCTTCGTAAGAAACCCGTAATAAAAAAAAGCACCCATCACTGGGTGCCTTCTTGTATTACCAAAAACCAAACCTAAATACTATTGTTGCATGCCATCGGTAGCTCCTGATGACTGGTTGTTATTTTTTCTTTTGAACAAAGACATATCCATTTTACCAAAGCGATAAGCCAGGTTCAAACGAATCATCTGCGGATCACGCTGGCGACTGTAGTTCTGTATAAAATATTCGCTGTAAGAATACTGCTCATTTTTACGGGTCCTGAAAATATCACTTACGCTTAATGTTGCAGACAGTGCGTCATTTTTCAGGAATGTCTTTTTAACAGCCAGGTCAATTCCGTAAGTAGGTTTGATATAACCCTGTGCTGCACTCTGTGCCTGCTGCGGACCACCCGGGCCCATACCACCACCGCCCTGGTTCACAGGCAAATTTGTTTTACTCTGGTAAACAGCAGATAACTGCATGGTAAATTTAGCCGGTAACTTAAAGTTACTGTTGAACTTTCCAAACCAACTCCACATGGGGTCTTGCGACACACCATTTAAATTATCGGTGTTGATCTTTGAATTGTACAGGTTCACGTTGGTGCTGATATCCCACCAGCTGTTCAGGTAGTTTACAGAAGTAAGTTCTGCACCGTAAGACTGGCTGGAATTCGCATTAACAAACGTATTGATCAATACCTCTTCACCGGTGATAGGATGGGTTCCTGTTTCCTGGTAGCGGGTGATAAGGTCTGTTGTTTTCTTAAAATAAATGGAGGCCAATAAGTTATCTTTTTTCCTGTAGGTTTTTGAATAACTCATTTCAAAAGACTGAGTGAACTCAGGCTTCAGATTAGGATTACCCTTTGAGATGTTGAGATTATCAGTGTAATCAACAATAGGTAACAGCTGGAAAAAGTTAGGCCGGTTAACCCTGCGGGTTACACTAAACTGCAACTCCTGTTTGTTCTTTAATTTCTGGCTTAAAAATAAAGAAGGGAAAAGACTGATGGGATAACTGTTGCTGAACTTCTCTGAAGTAGTCAGCAGCGTACCGTCATATTCTGACCGCTCTGCTCTTAAACCAACCTTATAACCAAAATCCTTTACGGCGCCGCTTAAAGAAACATAGGCTGCATATACATTATCATTATTTTTATAATTGCTGGTAGTAGATGGTACCAGTACAAATTCACCGGTAGCCGGGTTCATAAGATAATTATCATTGATATTGCTAAGCTTGCGCAGCTGAGCCCTTACACCAGTTTCTAATTTGATGCTTTTGAATGGCTTTACATAGTCACTCTGGATGGTTAAAAACTTATTGGTACCGCTGTTGATCAGTTGCTGCTGGTAGTCTCCAATTTTAGCACCGCCCTGGCTGGTATAATAATCGGTAACATATAAATTGTTGCCATCATTTTTTCCGGAGAAATAATTCAGGTCGGCAGTAAGTTCCTCTCCTTCCTTGGGAAAAATATGTTTCATGCCCACTTGCAAACCGGAAGCATTAAATTCTCTTGTGCCGTTGGAAACCCTTTCGCTATAGCCACTTTGTTTACCACTGGTGTACAGGCTGTCGGTATAAGTATTAATAAAATCAGTAGGCTTAAATTCACCATGTACTTTAATACCTGCAATAGAGAAGGTAGTGCGGTTGGTCATAAAATAATCCAGCCCCAAACGGCCAAACCTAAAGCCGCCACTATTTTTATTGCTGTTATCCTGCGCTACAATTGTTTGCGGCTCATCAAATAAATTTATCCTGTCGGTGGTACCGGTGGTTCTACTTTTATTTTGATTGAACATGCCACTGGCAGTAAAATTTATTTTGCCCTGGCGCACATTGATATCACCACCACCATTCACGGCGCCACGTTTATCGACACCTGCACGAAGGTTACCGTTGTAACCGCTCTTTTTATTTTTCTTTAGAACAATATTCAGGATGCCGGCCGTACCACCTGAAGCATCATACTTGGCGGAAGGATTGGTGATCACTTCCACGCTTTCGATAGCATCTGCAGGTATCTGGTCCAGTGATAAAGTAGTGGGGCGCCCGTCAATATATATTTGCGGGGTGGCATTTCTTAAAGCCACGTTACCATCCATATCCACTTGCACAGAGGGTACGTTCCGCATTACATCCACTGCCGTACCGCCTGCACTCACAATATTCTTATCAACATTAAATACTTTTTTATCAATATCCATCCGCATCATTGGCTTGGTACTGGTTACGGTAATGTTTGCCAGCTCCTGTACATCTTTTGCGATTTTAATATTACCCAGGTCCTTGTCAAAAGCATTCATCATGGAGCTCATCGCAGCCATTCCCTGTGCAGGGTCGTTGCCTGCAGGTTTAGCACCGGCAGCACCATTCATTTTCATTTGAAAAGAAACCGATTGTTCATGTGCTTTGAAACCAACGGCTGAGATCTTTAATTTTAAAGGACCCATCACCGGCAAGTCAGCAAAATCAAATTCACCATTGCCTTTTGTGATTACTGCTTTCAGCAGGAAGTCTTTCTTTTTTTTGCTTACAGAGTCAAAACGGTTTTGCAAAATCACCACGGAGGCTTCATTTACAGAACCACCCGTGCTGTCTACAATTTTACCATAGATATGGCCAATGCTGGGCGGACCTTGTTTACCACCTGTGGCACCAGCTCCAGGAAATTGTGCAGCAGCAGAAAGAGTAATGATCCAGGCAGTTAGTATTAAAGTAATTTTTTTCATGACCTTGTTTTATTTATTTATGACACAAAGCTATTACCTGGAAAGTGGCTGCGGGTTCAAATGAGACAAGAGGGGAAAATGTTGCGACGAAAAGAAAATTGAGTGGAGATATAAGTTAAAGTGGGGTATTGGCTGCCTGGAACCACACATGGCAACAGATTATATATTTATTAATGTTGATAAATATCAGCGAAAAGGTATTACAAGCGATTACAATAGTTTTTATCTTACCAATACCAAATTAAACATCCACACTATGAGCGTTCCAAAAATCCCCGATACGTTTACGCATAAATTAAGACCCGAAACTCCTTTTGATGTTGATTCTACCATTGATGGCGGTCTTGATACCCGGTTATCAGGCAGTTTTGGTGCAGTGCATTCGGGCAGCCTGGAAACCAAAGTAAGTGGTGAATTAAAAACAGATAATGTGTTAAAACTCACCGGGGATTCGGCTGCACCGGTAGCTACAGACAGCAAGATCGAGATCATGAACCTGCCCAGGTTTACGCTGCAGGATATAAAAGACATGCAGAAAGTAAGGGTACGTATTCCCAATTATTCCAACCTGTGTTTTAAGTTATTAGGCTTGGAGTTGTTCAGCGTATGCATGAGCGGTGAAGGCCAGATCATTACAGAACCTTATATACCGAATGCCGACGAACGCTGCGAAACAAGTTGTTGTGAACCTGATACCCGCCCCTTCCCGGGCGCAGGTAATAAAGATGATACCGGCACTCCCAATTCATAGCCCGGCGTAAACAAATAAACTTACTATTATGCTCACCGTTACATCAGAAGCTTTCCACGAAAAACTTAATGTGGAGGATGAGGAAATTATTTTGAACGGGCCGCCTTCAGATTTGAGGGGACATATTTTGTTAAGTAATAATAACGACGATTCTTTAAGGGTGAGAACGTTGCCCCTGATTCATGACACCAACAAAGGCACCGGAAGTCTTCAGCTAAGACTGTCCTGCCGGCTAAAACCTGGTGAAAAAAAAATGGAAAGTTTATTGCACAGTGTAAGTCCGCAAACATTACCCGGCATCTATGAAAGCTCCCTCCTGGTGGGTGGGCAACAGCGAAAAGTCAAAATGATCGTGCAGTCAAATATTGAGATTGATGTTTATCCCTCCACTTTTACCTTCCAGGATACAGCACCTGGAAAAACTCATACAGCCGCTTTTACTCTTACTAACCTCGGCAATGTTCCATTTGAAGTGCCCGACATAAAACATGTGGCTGCCCTGGACATGGATTTATTATGCAGGGCTTTTGGATTCGGTTTCAGGAGTAAAGGCGCAGAAGGTTATATGCCCGTGATGGATGAGATAACAAAAAATATTCAAAGCAATTTAACTGACTGGGTTCCGGCAAAAGTGGAAGAAATTGGAAAAGTGCTTGGCCCCGGAGAGCGTGTGACCATTCATTTGAATATCACATTGCCCCGTAACTCAGATCCAAAAAAAGATTATAGTGGCAATGTGCGCTTCTGGGATAAAGATATTGCCTTTGTTATAAAATCTCATAACGAAATCAAAAAATAATTCTGATGGAAAGCAAACAAACAGGCTCAAGCCTTCAGCAGGTACTTACAGACAGCATCCAGAATATGGCCAATCTTTCGCTGGGTACCATGAAACCGCTGATGGATGGAATGATGAATAATCTTTTATCCATCAATAAATCGGTGCAGGAGGGCGGCATTCCGTTAATGAAAATTCCACAAATAAAAATAAAAACGGACAATTGTTGTGTCCCGGAAAATACTTGCCCGCCGCATTGCCTTACCAGCATTCAACGCTGTGCCATGCAGGGTGAACGCATTGTGGTACCCTTCTATGTAAAAAATACCTGCAGCCAGGCAAAGACCTACCGTATTGGCGTGAGAGAATTAAAAAATGAAGACGGGCAACTTGCTCCTGCGCAGCCGCAATTAAATAAACAATCGGTAACACTGGAACCTGGCAGGAGTGAAAGGGTATTGATGACCATTGACCTCGAAAAATTTACTACCGGTTCTGTTTATACCACAGAGATTGTTTTACGGGAACGTGAAATCAATCAAAATATCTGTTTCACCTTAACGATAGCCGACTGCAATGCAACTGTAGCTGCACCACAGGATGAACAAAAATACCGCCTGCGCTGGCAGAGCTGGCAAAGCCATTATTATTGCGAACCACCAAAGAACCGTCTGCAGACAGGGCCGCTAACTCACCAATAAAAACAAGACGATATGAGTGAAGAAAAATCATCTTTGGCAAAAGATATAGAGGAGCTTGTAAACAAATCAATAGAAGCGAATAAAATTTTTATGGCAGAAGGTACCCGGCTTGTAAAACAGCTGAGCAATAAAGCTGCTAATAAAGAACCCATCAACCTGTTTCAGCCTCAGTTGATTTCTGATGTAGTGAATGCCTACACCAAGTTGAACATACAGCATTTAAAAAATGTGATTGATCTTGGCGTTTCATTGGCAAAGCAGGCAGGCCACACCCAACCTGCTGACAACAGCAATACCAAGACTCCCGGCCCAGGGCCTGCTTTTGTTTTAAATGGCAATGCTGCCGCCGGCAGCAAAACAAGCCTGCAATTTTTACTGGATAATGTAAAAGAGCAGGCGGTTACCTGCACCATGGTCAATACGGATTATATTTTGCAATCTGATTTTTCTGTGCATCCCGTTTTCGAAACCAGTTTTACGCCGCAGTCATTTTTATTGCAACCGGCAGCTTCTCAAACAGTGGTCATTGATATTTCGATCCCGGCCAATACATTACCGGGAGTATATATCAGTAATGTTCAGGTGAAGGGATTTGAGCCTGTGTTTTTTTCAATTGATCTCAATATAACTGACAAACAATCAAAAAAAACGAATGGCAGCAAAGGCAAATGAGTCTGAAAAAAAACAGCAAAAAGGGACAACGCTTACAGATGATTTGTTTGATGTGCTGAATCCCAACAATATGATGAATAATGCCCAGCGGGTATTAAGTTCTGCCGTAAATGTACTGGAAGAAGAAATAGCAGCCGGCATTTTAGCTGCCAAGAAAATTGAGAAAAAGGTAATTGATGTAGAAGATATCCGTGACAATCCTGAAGACCTGATGAACCGCATTAGAAGGGATACACACGAAGCGGTAGACCTTTTTATGGATGCCTTTACTGCCATCTCCAAACAACTGGGCTTTCTTTCCACCACCATTGCAAAAGAAACAGGCAATACAAAAAAAACTGGTCCTGCAGTCCCTGAAAAAAAACAGGAAAATATTGTTCCGGTGATAGAAGGTGAGGAACCTTTAACAGCGGGTCAAACAACTATCCTGTACATGTCGCTGGCAGATGACAAGGCCACGCAACCAATAAGAATACAATTGCAGAAAACGGATTTTGCCGGCCCTGCAAAACAAAAAATTGATGCCCGTTGTATCCAGCTAAAACCTTCCTCTTTTATTTTAAAACCCGGCGAAGAAAAAGAAGTGGCTATTCAAATCAAGCTGCCAAAAAATTGCAGCCCGGGGCATTACAGCGCCTTAATAACGGATGCAGAAAATCCAATGATAAAAACGGTTGTTGTTATTAGGGTGGTGGTGAGTGGTGAGTAATGAGTTGTCAATTGTCAATCGCTGCAGCATTGAGCATTCACAAATTAAACCCTCCATCATTTAAAAATAAAAGCATGTACCAGGAACTAATGAAATCAATGCTGGCAGAATATGGAGCTGATACCTTAAAAGGCATACATCATTTTATACCCGACAAAGAACCACGCAAATATTTATACGAGCTGGTACATGATTATCCTAACCGTGGTGGTAAAGGCTTTCGTCCCGGCTTGTGCATTGCTGCCTGTAAAGCATATGGCGGCACACTGGATCTTGCATTATATTCAGCGGTTTCACTGGAGTTATTGCACAATGCTTTTTTAATACACGACGACGTGGAAGACGAAAGCCTGTACCGGCGTAATAAGCCCACGATGCATGAATACAACAACCGTGCGATTGCTATCAATGTGGGAGATGCGATGAACGTACTCGGTCTTTATCCATTATTCAGGAACGGGGAAAAGCTCGGGCAAAAATTATCGACAGGTGTCTTCCTTGAAATACAGCATATGATCACCGAATCAGTGGAAGGACAGGCATTGGAATTGGGCTGGCGCAAAGACAATGTTTGTGACCTCACGGATACAGATTATTTACGCATGATACTTAAAAAAACCTGCTGGTACACCTGTATTCATCCGCTGCGTATTGGTGCGGTGATTGGCAGCAAGGGAAAAGTAAAACCTGATATTTTCAACAGGCTGGGGTATTTTATGGGTACCGCTTTTCAAATACAGGATGATATACTAAACCTGGTAGCTGAAGAAAAAAAATATGGCAAAGAAATTGGCGGCGATATTGTTGAAGGCAAACGTACATTAATGCTGATACACCTGATGCAGCATTGCAAGCCGGATGAATTGTCAATGATCAAATCCTTTCTTTCCATACCCATTCGTGAAAGAGATAATGAAACCGCTGCCTGGATATTGAGCCTGATGCACCAATATGGTTCCATTCTTCATTCAAAAAATACCGCAAGGTACATGGCAGGCGGGGCACTGAAAGAATTTTATACTGTCTTTTCCAGGCTGCCCGATTCAAAAGACAAATCTTTTATTGAAAGCATTATTCTTTACATGATCAACCGGGATTATTAATTGCATGATCACTATTAAACACATACGAAAATATGATTGCGATGTACTGATAGCCGGTGGAGGACCGGCAGGCAGCGGGCTGGCATTTCACCTGGCAAAAAAAGGATACAAAGTAATAGTAGCAGAAGCAGAAAAATTTCCCAGAGATAAAGTTTGTGGCGATGGCGTAAGTCCTATTGCATTAGCAGAACTGCATACGATGGGTATCACAGGAACCGAAAAATTTGCCAAAGCAAATGAAATAAATAAAGTAGGGTTGTTTATACAAAATGATAAGGTCTTTATCAATCTTTCCAAGCCCGACCATCTACCTTATCATGCACGGATCATTCCACGGATTGAGCTGGACAACTGGATATACGAAGCTGCAAAAAATGCAGGCACCACTTACCTGGAATCTGCCCGTGCAAGCAGCTATCATATTACGGGCGATGCAGCATTGGTACAATTGAAACAGGGGCAAAAAATTATTCAATTAAAAGCAAAAGTATTGGTGGGTGCAGACGGAAGCAGTTCTACCATTGCCCGGCAATTAAATGGCGCTAAGCCGACGGATGAATTTCAACTGCTGGGCCTGCGTGCCTATTATGAAAAAGTGAATGGCCCAACAGACCGGGTAGATATTTATTTTACCGGGGAAAGTTTCCCGGGTATTTTCTGGATGTTTCCCAAAGGGCCGGACGGAGCAAACATAGGAATGGCAATGATCTCCCAAACGCTTCCCAATAAACCATCGCATGTAAGAGAATTGCTTAC
>Ga0097621_100003704_pt1 | contig 10578 bp, 5 predicted proteins | sample KBSMisM72_FD_73165 | JGI IMG/M metagenome (GOLD analysis project Ga0097621, IMG submission 73165) | Miscanthus rhizosphere microbial communities from Kellogg Biological Station, Michigan, USA - KBS Miscanthus M7-2 (version 2) (version 2) | ecosystem: Host-associated > Plants > Roots >... | reverse complement strand
GAAGTGCAAACTGTTTTTTTGCAAAGTAAAAAAACCGGCCGTTGGTGGATGCAATTGCCTGACAATAATTTTATAGCCTGTTCCTACAAAGATTATTTACTGGCCAGCAGCAATGAAATTCCCGAACGATGGATACGGGCGCAGGAAAGAAGCTGATCTTTTGAGATTAACACCTGGTGTGAGGCAGCCAGCGATTGCAAAAGCTTTGTTTCAATACATGCAGCAGGTGCAGGCTATTCAATGCGCAATCATATATATTCTCTTTGATTTTCAAAAATACAGTGTTGAATGATCTATATTCAGGCCAGCAAGCGGTATTCAGTTTACGGAATATTGATATTGGTTATATACCTTCTCACTTTCACGTCCTGCTCACTGCAAAAAAAAATAGCAGTGGTTGCAAGGCAGCGTTTGCTGGATGTTGCAGAACTTAAATCTGCCCATATTGGTATCAGTATTTATGAGCCTGCCACGGGCCGCTACTGGTACAGTTACCAGGACGATAAATTTTTTACACCGGCTTCCAATACAAAAATATTTAGCTGCTATGCCGGTATGAAATACCTGGGTGATAGTTTAACAGGTCTTCGCTACAGGGAAAGAAACAATGATATTTTTATAGAGGCAACCGGTGATCCAACCTTACTGCATCATGATTATAAAAACCAACCGGTGGTTTCATTTTTACAGCATACCAACAAAAATATTTTTATTGTAAATAATAACTGGCGGGAAAATGCCTGGGGCATTGGTTGGTCCTGGGACGATTATAATAGCAGTGATATGGCCGACCGGAGTGCTTTGCCTGTATATGGTAATGCTATAAAGTTTGTGCAAACCCAAACCATTGAAAAAATTGAAGAGTTAAACAACAAACCACAAACCACTATTTATACTGAGCCTGAGATAGACTGGAAAATAAATTTTAATGCAGACACAGGCAACAGTAATTTTCTTGTGAAAAGAAAGCTTGATGAAAATATTTTTACCGTTACGGAAGGGAAGGAAAAAATCAGGGAACTATCTGTACCGTTTGTAACAAATGGCATCTCGTCTGCACTGGAACTGCTGAAAGACACCATAGGAAAGGAAATCAAACTCCTGCCCCAATTCCCTGCCGGAATACCGGAAGCCAATTCACCATTGCGTATAATTAAAACGCAGCCTTGCGATTCTCTTTTTAAACCAATGATGCACCGCAGTGATAATTTTTTTGCTGAACAAACCCTGTTAATGGTAAGTAACCAGTTATTGGGAACCATGAGCGACGAAAAAATTATTGACACCTTGCTAAAAACCGATTTTAAAGATCTTCCTCAAAAACCCAATTGGGCAGACGGCAGCGGCCTCAGCCGTTTTAATTTATTTACGCCACAGGATTTTGTGTGGATACTGAACAAGATGCAGCGCGAATTTTCATGGCAGCGCATTACCACTATATTTCCAACCGGCAATCACGGTACGCTAACCAATTATTATACCACGGACAGCAGTTTTATCTACGCAAAAACAGGTTCGCTAACCGGTGTAATAGCCCTCAGTGGCTATTTAACTACCCGAAAAAATAAATCACTTATTTTTTCTTTGCTGGTTAACAATCATCAAACTACGGGCAGAACAGTAAGACAGTCTATTGAAAAATTTATTCAATATATAAGGGATAAGTATTGATTGGGCTTTGCGCCGCCAATGGCATCTATGCATAATCCGAACTAAGGCCGGGCAACCCTTGATTATACTCCCCAACCCTATCTTTCCGCCACACGTATTCTTATCAAACAATGACCCGTTTTTCTGTTCCCTGGACACAGGTTTTTGTAATTTTTTTCGTGGGCTCCGGCCAGTTTTTTAGTCCCCCGTCGGTTTTCGGGGGATTTTTTTACCCACCACCAACCTTTGGGAAATTAATAACGTATTATAAACAAAGCGACTATTTATCTAAATAGCCTGAAAAACAAGCAGATAGAAAGGCGTTAAGGGTACGAATGGCCTGTTCAGGAAAAAAGCTATATGAAGCACTTTAACAAACGTGTATAAGCATGTAACTTTAGCGGTAACAAGACCGGAACTGCTTTACCACCCACGACTGCCGTTGAGAAAAGTATATAGTTTTTTTATCTGACCGGAATAAAACCACGAAATATTGTCAGCAGAATGGATAGATAAGAATGTGCTTGAAGGTTGTATCAAAAACGACCGCAAGGCCCAGGAATTGTTCTACAAGCAATTCTATGGCCCAATGGTCAATATATGTATACGTTATACCAGGAATGAGGAAGATGCGCTTGAAGTTTTACATAACGGTTTCCTAAAAGTTTTCAAACACCTTGGCACCTATGATGCAACCAAAGCATCGCTGTACACCTGGATAAAGACAATTATGGTAAATAGTGCCATCGATTTTATCCGCGCCAGGCAAAAATTTAAAAACCAGGTTGAATTAAAAGAGAATCAGGATGCCGGCAGCATAGACAATGAGGCCATTCAAAGAATGGGTTCAGCAGAAGTTTTACAACTTGTGCAAATGCTGCCAACAGCAACACAAACCGTTTTTAATTTATATGTGATTGAAGGTTTTAATCACAGGGAAATAGGCGATATACTTGGCATTAGCGATGGCACCAGTAAGTGGCACCTGAGCGAAGCCCGCAGACAATTAAAACAATTATTACTCACCATGCATGCAGTCAAATGAACCTTAGACACCCTTATGAGCAATTAATTGCCGAAAAACTCCGGCAGCTTCCCGCACCAGATGCAGATGCATCCTGGCAGCAGATGAAGCGCCTGCTGGATGATAATGAAGACCGCGGAGGCAGTAGCGGCAAACACCCTCCCGGAGGTAATGGCTGGTGGCGCATCGGTATAATAGCCGTAGTGCTTTCAACAAGTTTCTGGCTATACGTTCAGAAAACACCTGCCACTGCTTCTTTATCAAAAAACAATCCGGCGCTACCCGTTCAGAATGGCAGTAACCCTGCAGGAACCACCACCGGCAACACAGACAATTCATCTATCGCTCAAACAACAACTATCGACAAAAAAACTACACTTACTATTCCAGATTCCTATATTGCTGCAACCAGCAATAAAACCACTGCAGCGGCCAGCGATGAACAGACCAGCACAGAAAAGCCATCAGCCAATACAAATGCTGTCACAAAAAAGACGGTTTCAAATACCATTACTAAAGTTGTTTTTGCTGATGCTTCACCCGCCGCCAATAAATTGGTTACAGGGAAACAAGATGCAGGCAACAACACTTTAAACACCAATGCGGTAGTAACAGACGCTCCCTTGCTGAATAAAAATAAAGAAGATTACCTGGCATCCGCTGTCTCTTCCGGTAAGCAGAAGCGAACCAATCAGCGGCATTACAATAAGCAAGCGGGTAATAACAATATCTGGGACGACAAATCACTTGTGCCTGCCAGTGATGAAGACCGCAAAACCGCCGGTAATAATTTCGCCCCGGTAGTGACTCAACCTGTTTCTTCACAAGAAAAAAACTGGTTTCAAAGACTGACTGAATTAAAGATGGCCGCCCCGGCGCCTACATTCAACACATCATTATCTGCGGGCGACAGCATTGAAAATACCAGGAGTATCGGTAACCTGTTAACGAAAGAGACAAAAAAACTGGTTGTGAAAGCCCAGCGTGATAAAGCCATTGCCCTGCTTGATAAACAGGATAAAAAATCTCTCCACTTAAATCTCAGTAATTTGTTTAAACCTTTCAGCATGCGGCTGGATGCAGAACCGTGGTGGGCGGCTGGTATTGCGTTAAACGATCCAATCACCGTAAGTGCGCAGAACAGGTATAACCGCAATGTAAACGCCAAATCAAGCACAATAACCGATTATATTCCCTCGCCCTACCTGCAATTTCATCTGAATAATTATGTATACCTGCAAACAGAAATAAACTTCATAACACCGCAGTATACACCGCAGTTACTGGTCTACCGGCAGACCAGCGATCTTTCTGCTGCGCAGGCGGGCGCTGGCACCAGTCAGCAAAAATCTATATACATACAAAAGTTGTATTATTTTAATTTGCCGGTAAGTCTGCATTATAGTCCTATAAGTAATTTGTATTTCTCTGGCGGTCTGCAATTTTCTTCTTTCCAAAGCGGACTTGCTTCAATAGAAGAAAAACAATATACAACTGCATCGGGACCAGATCATGCCAGCAGTATAACCAACGATGTGCTGAAATTTAAAGATGATTCAATTGCTGCAAAAATAGCGCCCAATGAATGGCGCTGGCAGGTGGGCGCAGAATATTACTGGAACCGTTTTTCAGTTGGATTACGCTACAATCAATCATTTAAAAACGCCATCAATACCACCGTGTCAGCGGCACTACCACCAACGGTTAACCGCAACCAGGCACTGCTGTTTTTTGTACGCTATAATTTATTTGAAAGCAGGAACAAAGAGCGTGCACCAAAAAATCAATAAAAAAATAACAACCTATTTTGAAGGATAAATTTTTAGAGAAATGAACCAGGAGCACTGGTTCATTTCTTTTATCCCGCATTACAATACAATATTCAAAATAGTCTTATCCTCTTCCAAACAGTCTTTCCAGGTAATCATTTTTAAATTCTATATAGGTAGGATTGCCGCCGGCTGTAGTATTAGGTTGCATGCAGGAGAACAAATCAATGATCAGCGATTGCATTTCTTTATCAGCCAGTGGTTTTCCGCTTTTAACCGCCTGCTGGTAAGCCATGGCGCGAACAAGTTTTTCGCGTTTTGAAAATTTCACATCGCTGCTAAAATGCTTATACTGCTCCAGCAGATTTTCAATTGCCTTTTTTTCATCGCCGGCTTCAACATCAGCCGGAGTGCCCTGCACAACAAATGCATCCTTTCCAAATGGTTCTACCTGGTAACCAAGTAAATTCAGTTCTTCCAGCAGCTCGCTTAACAAAATGGCATCGGGTGTGGCAAATTGCAGCGTTGCAGGAAACAAACTTCTTTGAACTGCCATTGCCTTACCTTTAAACGCTTCACTAAAACGTTCGTAAAGTACACGTTCATGGGCCAGTTGCTGGTGCACCAGAATATAGCCCCTGGTGGTAGGCGCTACAATATAAGATTGGTGCAATTGCAATAAAGGACCATCTGTCAATACCTCAAACCGGAGTCCGTTGTTTATGCCTGCCTGTTCATTAAATGTTTCGCTGTTTGCGCCGGGATTTTTTATACTGTCTAAAAGTGATTCAAATTTTTGCGGCTGCGAAAGATCTGCCGGGCTTTCATAAAAGTCTCGCCAGTGTTTTAACTCAGCCTTATTGGTGGGCGCTATAAAATGCGCCTGGTTTTTTTGTGTAAAATTTTTATACAGGTCGGAGGATGTTGCAGCGGCCTGTTTATCGGCAGTAAAGGGTTTCGATACTGCATCCAGTTGCTGAATAGTAATATCCAGATCAAACTCCAGGGTAGGCGTTATACTGAATTGCGCCAGCGAATGTTTAATGGCCGCATGTATAAATGCGTATACAATTTTTTCGTCTTCAAACTTAATTTCCTGTTTGGTAGGATGCACATTGATGTCAATTTGCGATGGATCCAGATCTATAAACAGTACATAGGCAGGAAAGCTGTCTGCGGTAATGATTTCCTGAAAGGCGTTCATTACGGCGTGGTTGAGGTAGGCACTTTTTATAAAACGATTGTTCACAAAAAAATACTGGTCACCCCTGGTTTTTTTAGCCGTCTCCGGCTTACCAACAAAACCGTATATATTCAGATAATCTGTTTGTTCCTGTACGGCTACCAATTTTGAATTATAGTTGTTGCCCAGTATTTGTACAATACGCTGTTTAAGGCTGCCTCTTTCTAAGTGAAATACTTCCTGCCCGTTACTGGTAAGCGAAAAAAATATTTCGGGAAAAGCCATTGATACGCGGATAAATTCATCTACAATATGGCGAGTTTCGGAGGCATTGCTTTTTAAAAAATTCCGGCGCGCGGGCACATTAAAAAAAACATTTTTCATGGCAATGCTGGTGCCTGTGGTAGCAGCTATTGGTTCCTGTTTGGTGACAAGGCTGTTTTCGATAGCGATAAATGTACCCGCCTCATCTTCTGCTCTTTTCGTCTTTAGTTCTACCTGCGCCACCGCCGCTATTGAAGCCAGTGCTTCTCCGCGAAACCCCATGGTGCGGATGCGGAATAAATCATCAATATTTGCTATTTTGGAAGTAGCATGCCGTTCAAAAGCCATACGGGCATCGGTTTCACTCATTCCCTTGCCATTGTCTATAACCTGGATCAGCGCCTTACCTGCATCATTGACAATCAGTTTGATTTCAGTGGCGCCGGCATCCACCGCATTTTCCATTAATTCTTTTACAGCACTGGCAGGGCGCTGGATTACCTCACCAGCCGCTATCTGGTTGGCGATATTATCGGGCAATAGTTGAATGATATCTGGCAAATCTCTTCTTGTTTAAAAAGCGAAAATAAGATTAATCTAAGAGAACGAAGACAGAAGAAGAAAGCGCCTTTTTAGCATTATTTCTGAGTGCAAATACTTTAGTTTACTACAAACCAAAAAAATGGCCAATTACGTTCTACCAGGTTTTATAAGCTGCCTTTTCATGACAACATCTTATGGAGAGCTACTCTTTTTCTTTAATCCCTTAGTCTCTTCTATCTGTCTATTTCTTCTTAATTTGTACGCCAATCACCATTAAGTTGTTGTTATGAAGAAATTCTTTCTGTTGTTTGCGGTGCTTATTCAATTGTCGCTGGTTGCCCAACATCGTTCTTCGCTGACCGCCGGTAAGTGGGTAGATAGTGTTTTTAAGACCTTGTCGAACGAACAAAAAATTGGCCAGTTGATGGTAGTTCGGTTATCCAGCGGCAATGCAGCCAAAACAGAAGCAGTTTTCCATGACAAAGAAGTGGAGGAAGCCATCCGTAAATACAATATTGGCGGTATTTGTTTGTTTCAGGGGGGACCGGTAACGCAGGCAAATTTTATCAATTACTTTCAGTCCATTGCCCAAACACCCATTATGGTTTGTATTGACGGGGAAAATGGTGTTGGTATGCGTATGGACAGCGTAGATTTTATGCCCCGGCAAATGATGCTTGGTGCTATGACAGATCCGGCACTTGTTTACCAGTATGGCAAAATTGTGGGGGAGCAATGCAAACGTGCCGGCATACAGGTAGACTATGCGCCGGTAGTTGATATCAATAACAATCCGGATAACCCTGTTATCAACGACCGCTCTTTCGGGGAAGACAAATACAAAGTTTCTTCGTTTGGTGTAAATTATATGCGCGGCCTGCAGGATGCCGGCGTAATGGCCTGTGCCAAACATTTTCCGGGTCACGGAGATGTGGCAGTAGATTCTCACTTAGACCTGCCCGTTATCAACAAGACAAAAGACCAATTGGATTCACTTGAAATTTACCCGTTTCACGAAATGATAAAAGCAGGTGTGGGTAGTATGATGGTAGCCCATCTCTCTATACCTGCTATTGACAACACACCCAACCGGCCCACTTCCATTTCTTATAATAATGTAACTACGCTTTTAAGAAATGAACTTGGTTTTACCGGTCTTACATTTACTGATGCACTGGAAATGAAAGGCGTGGCTAAATTTTTCCCTGACGGTGAAGCCTCTGCGCAATCATTGATTGCCGGTAATGATATGCTTTGTTTGCCCGGCGATATACCAGGCGCTATTGATAAAATAGAAGACGCTATTAAAAAAAAGAAACTAAGCTGGGATGATATTGACATGCATGTGAAAAAAGTATTAATGGCCAAATACCAATACGGGCTTGCCAACAACAAGCCTGTCAATACTTATCATCTTACAGAAGATCTCAACGAAAAAATTGCCACGGTAAAAAAGATGGTAGCAGAGAATGCGCTGACGCTGTTGCGCAATGACGAACCTTTTGTCTTTCCGCTGCCGGTGAATACAAAGAAACGGATTGCCTATATTGGTTTCGGACTTACACAGGACAATGCGTTTGCGCAACGTATGCGCACGGATTACAAAGCCCATACTTATTATTTTGATTATAAATTAGACAGTCTGCAGGCAGCCTCGCTATTAAGTTTTATAAAAAACAGGTATGATGTTGTTGTTATCGGGCTGCACAACTATGCAAGGTATCCCGCAAATAATTTTGGAATCAGTACTGCCACACAAACGCTTATACAACAATTGCAGCAGCAGTTCAGCGCCATTACATTTGCTTTTGGAAATCCTTATGCTATAAAAAATTTCTGTACTGCAAAAACATTGATTGCCTGCTATGAAGACGATGAAATTGTACAACAAACTGCGGCCGACTTATTAAATGGCCGTTTTGTTGCCCGCGGGCGATTACCTGTTACTGTATGTCCATCGTTTGTTTATGGCGCAGGCATTTCGCCCGTACGCCTGATGGCCGAAGTAGCGCCGGGTTTGGAAGGTCTGAATAACGCCCGGCTGAATATCATTGATTCCATTGCCACTGACGGCATTAAGAATCACGCTTTCCCCGGTTGTGTTGTGTTGGTGGCCAGAAATGGAAAAATAGTTTTTGACAAATCATACGGCTTTTATACGTACGATAGCATACAGCCTGTTTACAGGGAGACCATTTATGATATGGCTTCCGTAACAAAAATAATGGCCACTCTTTTATCTGTAATGAAATTATACGATGAGGGCAAACTGGATTTGCAGAAAACACTGGGCGATTACCTCTCCTGGACAAGAGGCACCAATAAACAAAACCTCAAGTTATTTGATATTCTGCTGCACCAGGCGGGTTTAAAATCATTTATTCCTTTCTTCAGGGAAACGATAGATACCAGTAAAGCGGACCTTATTTCAGGAAAATTCTTTGCTTACAAACCTGACTCTCTGCATTCAGTAAGGGTGGCTGACAATATGTATATGAGAACCGACTGGACAGATACTATTTATGAAAGGATTCTTAAAAGTCCGGTAGGACCAAAAGGCGAATATGTGTACAGCGATAATGATTTTATTTTTCTTGGTAAAATAGTTGAATCCATCAGCGGCCAGACCCTTGACCAATACGTTAAATCAAATTTTTATGATAAACTTGGTTTAACCGGTACTGGCTTCAGGCCACGCAACCGTTTTCCACTCACTGATATTGCTCCTACCGAACACGAAAAGCTGTTTCGCAATCAGTTATTATGGGGCGATGTGCATGATCCCGGAGCAGCCATGTTTGGAGGCGTAGCGGGCCATGCGGGTCTGTTTAGCAATGCGTATGACATGGCGATACTGAGCCAGATGTTATTAAATGGTGGTAGCTTTAATGGACAGGAATTTATAAAAAAATCCACCATTGATTATTTTGCGGAATACCACAGCAATATCAGCCGCAGGGGCCTTGGCTTTGATAAACCGGAAAAAGACAATGCTACCAGGAAAGAACCCTATCCGGCATTATCCGCATCTCCGCAAACAATCGGGCATACTGGTTATACAGGCACCTGCTTTTGGATAGACCCCAAATACAATCTTGTGTTTGTTTTTTTATCAAACAGGGTGAACCCCGATGGCGGTGTCAATAGCAAAATATCCAGCATGAATATTCGCCCCAAAATAATGGAGGCGATTTATAATGCCATGGAGAAATAGAACTCAATAGAACGCAGATTTTTATGATTGTTAAGATATACAATGATCTTATTTTTTTGCGGCAAAGTGTTTAATCCTGCCTAGCCATAAAAATCATGAAAATCTGCGTTCTATTGCGTTCTGTCAGTTCCGGATGCCAGGATAATTGCTCACCAGCTCCAGCTCATAGTCTTCGTTTAATTTAAGCAGACGTATAAAATTATGCAGTTCAATAGAATCATTGGCGTCTGCGTATACCTGGTCATGGGCAAGCAACACCAGTTGTTCCGGCGACCTGGTTCTATGGTGCGCAAATACGCTGTCTATCTGCCGCATTAGATCACCGGCGGTATTTTGCAAAGACAAATCCTTGGGATTGTAATGCCATTCAAGATCCCAGCCCATAATGGCAAAGCCGGCTTTTTGTAAAGAATCAACTGCATTTCTACTTTTTTTAAGATCAGTGTATTGCAGTGTATCAATGCGCCAGGTGTTGCGGCCGGGCGTGCGGCACACATTATTATCAAGCTGCAGGCTATCCTGGCTGCGTTTAAAATCATTCACTACAGAATCAGGCTGGTTGTAGTAAGTTTCATAATGGTTGTGTTCTGCATGCGTATAGCTGTGATTGCACAATTCAATCTGTTTCGCCATTTTAAGACTGTCCCAGGTTTGCTGCTGGCCAACGCTGGCAAATACATGTTCGCCCACAATAAAAAATGTTACCGGCACCGCTTCTTCCTGCATAATATGCAATACTTTTTGCGTGCCCTTGTTGGGACCATCATCAAAAGTGAGGTAAATTTTTTTCTTCTTCTTTTTTACAGGTGGTTTCAGATGCACTTGCGCCACAACTGGTTTTGTTGTAAGGGCAGCGGGCTTAATAGTAAATGTTCCTTTGCTGGTTCTCTGGTATAGGGCAATGCATACCAGGAACAATGTTGTTCTTAGA
>Ga0097621_100003696_pt1 | contig 10586 bp, 9 predicted proteins | sample KBSMisM72_FD_73165 | JGI IMG/M metagenome (GOLD analysis project Ga0097621, IMG submission 73165) | Miscanthus rhizosphere microbial communities from Kellogg Biological Station, Michigan, USA - KBS Miscanthus M7-2 (version 2) (version 2) | ecosystem: Host-associated > Plants > Roots >... | reverse complement strand
CTGCGACCCGGCGATGTCGCCGAGGCTGTCGAAACGGGTCTCGCCGGCGCCACGGTCGGACGGATTTTCGACCGAGGGACGGCGTTCGACCTGACCGTCAAGTTCGACCCGTCGGCCGGATCGGATTTCGAACGCATCGCTGATCTACCCATCGACACTCCGAGCGGGGCGGTTGTGCCGATACGGGCCCTGGCCGATGTGCGGCGCGAACAGGGGCCGAACATGGTCCTGCGTGAAAACGTCCAGCGCCGCATCGTCATCTCCTGCAACGTCGCCGGCCGCGATCTTGGCAGCGTCGTCGACGACATCAGGCGTGCGGTGTCCCAGGGCGTGCCGATGCCGGCGGGTTATCGAGTGGAATACGGAGGACAGTTCGAAAGCCAACAAAGCGCGTCGCAGCGCCTGCTGGGCCTCGGCGTGCTGGCGATCGCCGGTGTCTTCATGCTGCTCGTGCTGGCGTTCGGGCGTGCCCGTGACGCGCTGATCGTGATGGTCAATCTGCCGCTCGCCCTGATCGGCGGCGTCGCCGGCGTGTTTCTGTCAGGCGGCGTCCTCAACGTGGCCACGATGATCGGGTTCATCACGCTGTTTGGCATTGCGACGCGGAACGGCATCATGCTCGTCACGCATATTCACCATTTGATGGACGTCGAGGGAGTGGGCAACTTTCGCGAGGCCGTCGAGCGGGGCGCCGAAGAGAGGCTGGTGCCGATCCTCATGACGGCTGCGGCGGCCGGCCTGGCCCTGATTCCGCTGGCGATCCGCGGCGGTCAGACCGGGAGCGAGATTCAGACGCCGATGGCCATCGTGATCCTGTGCGGGTTGACCACATCCACGCTGCTCAACATGTTCGTCGTGCCGAGTCTCTACCTGAAATTCAGTTCACCGGCGCTCAATCGTGACCGTTAGCTCTTCTCCGCCCGACGCGCGTTCGAGCCTGGGAGGCTTTCTTTTCCACCGAGCGGGTGCTCGAACTAGTCACCAGCTCCGCGAACGCGGTGTGCGCGCGTTTCGTGGCAAGCGGGTCGTGAGCGAACCGGTACGACACGTGGTGACTAAGGTAGATTCCGCACAGTTCCCACACGAATTGGTCGACGTCGAGCCCCTTGCGCAATTCGCCGGCCCTGACTGCGGCGGCGGTGAGCCCGGAGAGGAACGCGCGCCACTCGGCTTCCATGGCGATCAGGCGTTGCCGCACCGGATCGTCGTCAGGGGCATCGTCGAACTCGAAGAAGCCGCCGGTGACGGGACATCCTCCACCAAGGCCGGCTTTCTCGCTCCATCCCAGCCATCGCTCGAACACGGCGCGTAGCCGCGGGAGTCCGTCCGCCGCTTTCATCGCGGGCTCGACGACGGTCTTCCGCGCAGTTTCCGCGGTCTCGTCGAGCAGCCGGAGCTGGACCTCCGTTTTGGAACCGAAGTGCGCGAACAACCCGCTCTTCGAGAGGCCGGTCTGTGTCGCGAGGACTCCGAGGGTCACGCCGGCAAATCCGCCCCGGGCGAGCAGGTCGAGTCCTTCGGCGACGATCCGTTTCCTGGTCTCGTTCATGTGGCCTCTGAGCGCCTGAGCAAACGTCTCGACCGTCAGCTCCCCTGTCGTGTCGGGAACCCCGCGACCGTCGTCCACGTCAGATAATAGCACGACCGGTCGTGCTATTATCGCCCAAAGGAGCGCCCCATGATTCGTGCCCTGCTCGACCCGCAGCCGTTGCTCGGCCTGTCGATTTCCCAAGGCCTGCGTCAGGCGCCGCCGCTGGCTCTGATGGATTACGTCGGTCCGGCGATCGCGGCCGTCGTGTTCGTCTTCGTCATGTCGCTCGTCCGGCAGCCCACGCGGCGAACGCTCAATGCGCTGATCGTGGCAGGCTCGGCCGGCGTGTATCTGAACGGCGGGTTCGGCATATGGGAGCTGGCGTTTCCGCTGATCGCGATGCCTGTCGCCTACCGAGGGCTCTCGTCACATCGTTACATCGGCGCGGCGTGGCTGCTGCACGCAGCCTGGGATCTGCCGCATCACTTGTGGGGAAATCCGATCTGGCCCTTCATGCCGACAGCATCGTTCGGCTGCTTCGTCTTCGACACTTTGATTGCCGTCTGGTTTCTCGCCGGCGCCCCGACGCTCGTGGGGCCGATCAGCGCGCGCTCCGAGGCGCTGCCGTCAGCGTCTTCCTGACGAAGCGTCGATCGCGGCTCCGCTACGGCCGGGAGGCGTCGGCGTCCTGTTTCCTGGCGCCGGAGAGAATCCCGAACAACCCAATGTTGCCTTCGTGGCAGGCATATTCGAGCAACGGCTCGTCGGTCCGTTTGAAGAGGATCCGCGCCGTCCACGGGGCCGTCCACGTCTCGGGATCGCTCATGGTGGCGTCATACTGCAGGGTGTTGGCCGAGACGCGGGTGAAGCGCTCGACCAGGTGCAGATTATTCGACACGCCCATGAACGCGGTCTTAGGGGAGAAGTTTTTCGTGTCGACGACGAGCGTGTCGCCTTCCCAGTGCCCCCGCGAATCGCCCATCCACTGCCGGATCGAATCCGATACGTGCGGGCGACCGTCCATCGGGATGACGCGCGCCTCGTGGATGGTCTCCATCAGAAAGACCACGTGGGTCGGCGACTGCACGATCCGATACACGCTGCTGTAGGCCGCCTGAAAACGTGGGACGCCGAAGGTGAGGCAGCGCTCGCTCAAGCCGCGGCTTTCGGGACCGTCGGCCGGATGCAGCCTGCGCTGCTCGGCCGCTGCCGCGCGCCGCGCCTGCGCCGCTGGTGTCTCGGGGGGAATGCGCCCATCCGGCGGATCGATGATCAGCGAAGTACGGTTGTCGATGTCGCGGTTGGGGAGCCAGAAGCCGTTGTAGTTGCCGGTCTCAGTGTCGTGCGAGGCCGACTGTTTCTTGCCGTCGAGGGCGTCGATGATGAGCTCATCACCGAACAAGGCGTCGCCGCCCTCTTCGAGCTTCGCGGTCGCCTTCTTGAGCTGCTCGAGCTCGGCGTCCGAGAGGGACGTCTTGCCGGCCCACGCAGCGGGCCGCTGCAGTGGCGTGATGCTGTTGTTCGACCAGACGGCTTCAAGATCCGGCTGGCCGAGCGCGTTCTTGCCGACGACGTAGGGCCGGGATGTCGAGTCTCCACGACGCGGTCCCTGGGCGCCAATCGTAACCAGTCCCAGGCACGCGATGCCGATCAGCGTCAAAAAGCGAACGGCCGTGTGTGGTCTCGTCATAATGCGGCGAGTATACACAAGAACGCCACAGTCGCCGTCCCGGTTGCCCGCGAGCGGTCGGGCGTCTGAACGGCGGTGCGCTCCCCTGTCGAATCTCAAAGCTCAGCCATAGAGACCACCGGATCGGCGACGGATAATGCGCTCGATTACAGGCGATATTCCGACCGGAATGGCGTCGATCGAGCTCAGTAAACTCATCACTGACGTCCGGGCCGAAGTAACGCTATCATTAGGGGCCGTGAAACGGGCCACACAGGTTCGCGTCGTCGTCGCCGACGATCATCGCGACTTCGGGGACGCGGCAACCAGAATCCTCACCCACACGTGCGACGTCGTCGCGACCGTCCGTGACGGCGCGTCGGCGATCGCCGCGACGGCCGAGTTCGATCCCGACGTGGTGGTGCTCGACGTCGCCATGCCCGGCCTCGACGGTTTCCAGACAGCCTCACGCATCAAGGCCTCGGGATCGTCCGCGCGGATCGTGTTCCTGTCGAATTTCACGGGCGACGATTTCGTGCTCGCCGGCGTGACGCGGGGCGCGTCCGCGTTCGTGTCGAAATCCGAGATGCTCCACGATCTGCCGGAGGCCGTGAGCCACGTGGCCGAAGGCCGATCGTTCGTGCCGTCGGCCAGCGTGCTTCCGCAGTGGCGGCGCGAAGCGGGCCACAGCCACAACCTGCTTCCTTATACAACCGACGAAGTGCTCGCCAACGCGGTGATGGGGTTCTTCGACAGCGCGCTGGATGCCGGCGATTCGATCGTGGCGGTCGTGAGCGCGCCGCACCGGAAGGCGCTGGACGCGGAGTTCAAGCGGCGCGGCGTCAATATCGCCGCGCTGGCCGACTCCGGCCGCTACACGATCGTCGATTCGGCGGCGGCGCTCGAATCGATTCTCGCCGACGGAATTCCAGACAGCGGTTTATTCGCGGCCGCGATGGATACGCTCGTCGAGCGGGGCCTTTCCGCAGCCCCGGCTTCGAATCCGCACGTCACGGTCTTCGGCGAGATCGCGCCGCTGCTCTACGCGCGCGGCGAGCGCGACGCCATGCTTCACCTCGAACACATCGCCGGTGAGTACACGGCGTCGCGTCCGGTTTCCATTCTCTGCTGCTACTCGACGCGGTGCTTCGACGACATGTCGGTTTACGCCGGGATCTGCGGCCCGCATTCGACCGTCGTGTCAGCCAACCCGACACGTTAGTCCCACCACCCCCAATTACGCCGCGGGCGTTGTCCCTGGATCGCCGAGTCGTCCGCAGGAACCACGCATGCCTTTGGCGAACTGCTCACGTTCTTCGGGCGTCATCTGGTTCCATCGCTGACTCATCCGATGACGCCAGTGCATCCCCCGGCCGGGTCCGCCGCCCCATCGGCCGAGAAGCAGCCGGGCGAGCACCAGCAGGCCCAGCGCCTGCCAGAACGTGATCGCCCGCGAGGCGAAAAGGGCAGGCATCAACCAGTTCCAGAGGCTCATGACCACACCGCTGATCACCACTACCGCGACGACGGCAAACACGGCGAACTTCAGCGCTCTCCTCATCCCATACCTTCTCATCGGTGTCGCTCCTCACCTGTTCCGAAACTCGTTGTGGATGGCCTCGAGGCGGCGCCGTAAGCGCAGGACGGCGTATCGCTTGCGCGCGAGCAGCGTATTTATGCTGAGCCCGGTTTCTGCGGCGAGGTCCTTGAAGCTCCGGCCCTCGATTTCGTGTGCAATGAATACGTCACGCTGCTCCTCCGGCAACTCATCGAGGGCCGCCTCCAGCTCCTCGAGAAGCACGCGCCTCGCGTAGGCCGCCTCGGGCCCCGCGTCCGGCGACGGCAAAAGGTCTTCGATCCGCATGTGCTCGGCTCCCGGCGCCAGTTCGTCAGTGGACACCTGCGGCCGCTTCAGGCGAAACAAATCCGTGATCCGGTTCCGCGCCACCCGGAACAGCCATCCGCTGACATGCTCGATGGGCGTCATCAGCCGTGTTGCCTCGACGAGCTCGGAGAAAACGTCCTGGAGAACGTCCTCCGCATCGTCGATGTCGGCCACCCGTTTGCGGATGAAGCTCCGCAACCGATTGCGCTCGCGGGCGATCGTGTCGCTGAGCCGCCTGTCGGCCGTCACATCCAGCACTCCCGCGGCTTCGTCCATCTCTCTCTTAGACGGAGTCCGGAGCCAAATATTGTGGCGGGCAGCCGGCGCCTGCCCAGGCGAGTCCCTGCGGGCTGTGCGCACGGGTCGTCCGGCCTCCAATGTCTCTAAACGGCCCTTGTACTCGACGCGCCAATCTGGTACGGTCTCCCAGGCGATCCCAGACCGCCTCACAAAGACAGTTCGACGGCGCACCAGGCTCCTGAACATTAGAGACGGGAGGATCGATGGCGCGTGTACCTCACCAGGCGGCGGTGATTCCATATCGAATACGGAAGGAACGCGTCGAGGTGGCGCTGATCACGACCTCGACCGGCAAGGGTTGGATTTTTCCAAAGGGTTGGGTCGACGACGGCGAACGTCCGCGTGAGGCGGCGATCCGCGAAGCCGAAGAGGAGGCTGGCCTCCGAGGCGTCGTCGCGCGCAACCCCGTGGGCCGCTACCACCGCACGAAGGGCAACAACCTGCGGCGCGTCGATGTTTACGTCATGCGCGTGACCAGAGAGCTCGACCACTGGCTCGAAGACAAGGTCCGGCGACGCCGGTGGATGCGTGTGGCCGACGCCGCCGAACGTCTGCGGGAAGAGCTGCAACCGTTCGTCCATCGTCTCGAGGCGACCGTCCAAATCGACAACTGAAGGACTCCGAACGCCATGAACGCCGCGCCGTCGACCCTCCGAGAATCCGCGTACATCGTGCCCGGCGAGCTCTCGACCGAAGCGATCACGCAGAATCTGCTCGCGCTCCTGCCCATCCGACATCATCGAATCGCCAGGCACACGTTCACCGTGCTGGACACGTTTGATGGACGCGTTCGTCACGCGGGCGCCAGCCTGACCCGGATCGGACTGGACAGCGCCTCAACGGTGAAATGGCAGACCGCCGTCGGTAGCGACCGCTTCGCCATCCGCATGGACCGCCCCGTAAGCTTCGCCTGGGATTTGCCCGATGGTCCGCTGAAAGAAGAAGTCGCGTCCGCCGTCGGGCCCCGGCGCCTGCTGGCGCAGGCCGAGGCCGAGGAGCAGGGCGCGCTCCTCGAGATGGTCGACGATCGCGGAAAGGCCGTGGCCCGTCTGCGAATCGCGAGCGGCCAGGCGCGGCTGCCGGCGGCCGGCAGCGATTGGCGGCCGTGGCCCGCGATGCTCACGCTGACGGCGCTGCGCGGATACGAAGGCGAATACGAGGGCCTGTTGCCGGTGATCGCCAGCCGGCCGGGCATTCAGCCGTGTCCCGAAGGGCCCGTCGGCGCGATCCTTCGCCACCTCGGCGCATCCGAACCCTGCGATCTGTCGTCACCAAAGCTCGCGCTGGACCCGGCGGTGCGCTCCGACGTCGGCGCACGGCAGATTCACCTGGCCCTGCTCGAGATCCTCGTGGCCAACGAACCCGGCATCCGCGGGAACGTCGACAGCGAGTTTCTCCACGACTACCGCGTGACAGTCAGGCGCACGCGCTCACTGCTCGGGCAGATCCGCGACGTGTTTCCGGCGGAGATCGTCGAACACTTCGCGGAAGAGTTCTCCTGGATCGGCCGCCTCACCGGATCTCCCCGCGACACGGATGTGCTGGCCCTTGCCCTCAGAGAACAGCGACAGGAATTCGATGCGGACGATATGAACGCGCTCATCGCGTTCCTCGCGGGTGCGCAGCAGCAGCAATACGAACGCCTCGTCAGCGCCCTGGACAGCACCAGGTATCAGCAACTGTTGACGGACTGGAGGTCCTTTCTGGATTCTCCGATCCCGGCCGCACCGCAGGCCGCTCACGCACACAATCCGCTCGTCGCAACGGTATCGCAGCGCGCGTGGCGGCTGAGCAAACGGATTGCCAGGCGGGCCAGGGCGATTGACCAGCACACGCCTGCCGAGCAGATTCACGAGATCCGCATCGATGCGAAAAAGCTTCGGTACCTCGTCGACGTCGCGCCCCCTGGTTATGAGCCGACCGACGTCAAGTGCATCCTCGGTGCGCTCAAGAAACTTCAGCGGGCGCTCGGGGACTTCAACGATGCGCACGTGCAGGAGACCATGCTGCTCGACTGCGGCCGGGGCGTCAGCGCGGCCGGCGGGCCTTCCGGCGCCCTGCTCACCCTCGGCCGGCTGGCAGAGCGATGTCGCCAACGCCGCGAGCACCTGCGAGCAGAAGTGGTCGAGAAACTGTCCCGATTCCGCGCCAAAGAGGTTCATAAGGCCTGCAGGCGCGCGTTCAAGACGCCGGCGTCCGCTATAGACATGCGATGAAAGCGATAGCCATCTACAACACCAAAGGTGGCGTCGGCAAGACGACGACCGCCGTCAATCTGTCGTATCTTGCCGCCCACTCGGGCCTGCGGATTCTGTTGTGGGACCTCGACCCACAGGGGGCGTCCACCTTCGCGTTTCGCGTACAGCCTCACGTCTCGGGATTGGAAAAACGGAGTCTCGAGAACGGCCATGCACTCCGTGCCGCCGTCAAGCAAACCGATTACGACAACCTGTACCTGCTGCCGGCGGACTTCGCCTACCACAAGCTCGATCGATGGCTCAGCTCCCTGGGCGACCCCGGACGTCTGTTGACCTCGTTGCTCGCAACCATCGGTCACGATTTCGACATCGTCTTCCTGGATTGCCCGGCGGGCTACTCGCGGCTGACGGAGGCAATCCTCGCGGCCGCCGATGCAATCGTGTCTCCCACGATTCCAAACCTGCTGTCGCTCAGGATGCTGGCACAGCTGGTCGGACAGGCAGAGCGTTCACGCTCGCGGTCGTCGCTGGTCGCCGTGTTCAACATGGTGGATCGGCGCAAGACACTGCACAGGCGTGCCTGCGAGCTGGCTGCGGAACAGGCTGAGATCTTTCTGCCCGTCGAGATTCCGTACGCCAGCGCTGTGGAGCAAATGGCCGCGCGGCGCATGCCGACCCCGGCCTTCGCACCGCACGCGCCCGCCGCCAGGGCTTTCGCCGGGGTCTGGGCTGAACTGGAAGCGCGTCTGCGTCGCGACGGGGACTGGCGGGCAGAGCGACCATGGGCGTCGGCTCTGCGCGGGCTCGAAACGTTGATCGAGCAGCTCGACGCGACGGAGCGGCCGCTCAGTGTGCCGGACATCGCTTCGGCCGCACACGACCGCGCGAGTCTCGACGTCGTCCATCGCTTCGACTCGGAGCGGCGGGACCTGGAGCAGCGCGGCTACGCGCTCGAGCTCCGCGAACGGGCAGGCGGGGAGTTCATCGTCGTCGCGCGCTCGGATGAAGAAAGACGCGCGGAGGCTCGCATCGATCGATCGTGGACGATCCAGATCCTTGCGGGACAGCTCTCGCCTCTCGAGGCTCTCGAACGGCGAATCGGACCGCCGCCGCCCCACGCGATCGCGCACATCCGTGCCGCAGTCAACGGCCGACACCTTCGCCGCGTGGATACCGGCCAGCCGGAAACGTAGCGTCGATCAGGCCTGGCGCTGAGCGCTCCGGCCTCTGACGCCCCTGCTCTCGGGCTGAAACCTGACGCCGGATCCCTCGCGGAGGCGCGCCGACAGCCGGATGGCTTCTTCCTGCAGATGCTGCTGGACCCTGAACGGGGGGTCTCCGGGCACGGGCTCCCGCTTCCGGTAGACGCCGTCGGGACCGAGCCACCTGCCCTTCACGTTGTCCTTGAACATCGAGCGGAGCACGTTCAGCACCCTGGCCCGTTGCGCAGCATCCTCAACCGGAAACATGAGCTCGACGCGTTTATCGAGATTCCGCGTCATCCAGTCGGCGCTGGCGAGATAGACCTCTTCATCGCCGCCGTTCAGGAAGTAGTAGATGCGGGAGTGCTCCAGGAAACGGTCGACGATCGACGTCACCTCGATGCGCTCGCTCACCTTCGGGACGCCAGGCCTGAGGGCGCAGATGCCGCGAACGTTGAGCCTGATCTCGACGCCGGCCCGCGCTGCGCCGTACAGAGCCTCGATGATCTCCTGATCGGTCAGCGAATTCATCTTCGCGAGGATCTCCGCGCGCTGGCCCGACTCGGCCCGGTGCCGCTCCCGCTCGATCAGCCTGAGGAACCGGCGGCGAAGCTCGGTCGGCGCCATCACCAGCTTTTTCAGGCGTGGCGGATCGGAATAGCCGGTCAGCGCGCTGAAGAACGCGGTGGCATCCTCCGCAATCGCCTGCGAGGTGGTCATCAGGCCGAAATCGGTGTACATCCGGGCGGTCCGCTCGTTGTAATTCCCGGTGCCGAGATGGACGTAGCGTTTGATCCCGTCTGGACGCTTCCGGACGATCAGGCAAATCTTCGCGTGAATCTTGTAGCCGCGCACGCCGTAAATCACGTGAGCGCCGGCTTCCTCGAGGGCGCGCGCCCACCGGATGTTGCGCTCTTCGTCGAACCGCGCGGTGAGTTCGACCAGCACGGTCACCTGCTTGCTGCGCTCGGCGGCGAGCTGCAGGCTCGCGATGATCGGCGAGCCGGTGCTCGTGCGGTACAGCGTCTGCTTGATGGCCACGACGTCGGGATCGTCCGCGGCCTGGGCGACGAGGGCGACGACCGGGTCGTAGGTCTCGTACGGATGATGAAGGAGCAGCGGCCGCTCGTCGAGGAGCGAGAACAGATCCGTGTGCTGTGCGTCGGCCAGCACGTCCACCGGCTGGTGGGCCTGATCGCGAGCCGCCTGCAGTTCCTGCAGATCGACGAGGCCGCTGAGCACGCGCATGTCGAGCGGACCCGGCGAAACGTAGACATCCTCGATGCCGACGTCGAGCTGGCCTCGAAGCCACAGGACGAGCTCCTCCGACGCGGCACTGCTCACTTCGATCCGGATTACCCCGCCGCGACGCCGGCGACGCACTTCCCGCTCGACCATTTCCAGCTGCGTTCGCCCGCCCTCGTCGTCGAGTTCCAGCTCGGCGTCACGTGCCAGGCGGACCGCCGCGAGCTCGAGAATCGCCTGGCCGGGAAACAGTAATCGGGCATGTGCCGCCACGATCTCCTCGAGCAGGACGAACGATCCGGGCCTGTCGATCGGCACGAGACGCGGGAGACCAGGGGGCACCTGGACGATGGCCCATCGCGGCTCGGCTTCATCGGATCGAGCAGCGAGCCGGAGGGCGAGATTCAGGCTGAGCGACGAAATAAGGGGAAACGGGCGCGACTCGTCGATGGCGAGCGGCGTGAGCACCGGAAGAATGTCTGTGCGGAACAACTCTTCGAGCGCCTTCCGACGGCCTGGTTCGAGGTCGCCCCACGCAACGAGACGCACCCCGTAA
>Ga0097621_100003690_pt1 | contig 10590 bp, 8 predicted proteins | sample KBSMisM72_FD_73165 | JGI IMG/M metagenome (GOLD analysis project Ga0097621, IMG submission 73165) | Miscanthus rhizosphere microbial communities from Kellogg Biological Station, Michigan, USA - KBS Miscanthus M7-2 (version 2) (version 2) | ecosystem: Host-associated > Plants > Roots >... | reverse complement strand
AGGAACTGGTGCGGTTTGCCATGTTCGGAGAAAAAGTAGCCTCCGGCGTCAAGCACGCCGACAATATCGCTCCCTGTATCTATGGAGGCGTTACCCTGATCCGGTCAATATTTCCTCTCGATATCATTCCCATCCCGGCCCCGTCGCTGTTTGTTTCCGTGCTCCACCCCCAAATTGAAGTCAGAACTTCTGATGCAAGGGAAATATTGAGAAAGGAAGTATTATTGAAAGACGCGATCAGGCAGTGGGGGAATATCGCCGGACTGGTAGCTGGATTAATGAAGAACGATTATGCACTCATTGGACGTTCCATGGAAGACGTAATTATAGAACCGGTGCGTTCCATCCTTATTCCCGGTTTTGATATAATCAAAACTGAATGCAGGGAAGCAGGTGCCATCGGTGGCGGCATCTCCGGCTCCGGACCCTCCATATTTATGCTAAGCAAAGATGAAGTGACTGCAAAATCTGTGGCGGCCGTTATGAAATCAATTTACGACAGGATTGGAGTGAATTATCATATTTATGTTACAACGGTAAATCAGGAGGGCGTTAAATGCCTTCCTTAAGCCTTAGGCTTAAAGCCTAAAGCAATTGAAAATTATATATGCATGTTATTTTACAACCTTAATAAACCTTCGGAAAAAGTAGATTTCAAAACAGCTACCATCCAGGGTCTTGGATCTGGCAAGGGACTGTTCTTTCCTGAAAGGATTCCCCGCTTTCCACAATCCCTGATTAATAACATTGAAAATTTATCTGACGAAGAAATCGCTTACACCATCATGTGTGACTATGTAGGCGATACAATTCCGGAGAATACCCTGAGGCAGATAGTGAAAGAAACCATTTCATTTACTATCCCTCTCGTACCGCTTTCAGAAAATATCTATGCACTGGAATTATTCCATGGCCCCACCCTGGCATTTAAGGATGTGGGTGCCCGGTTCATGAGTCGTTGCCTGGGATATTTTATGAAGGAGGAAAAGCGGCCGGTTACCGTGCTGGTAGCCACTTCCGGTGATACCGGAGGAGCCGTGGCCAGTGGATTCCTGGGCGTGAAAGGGGTGAATGTGATTATCCTGTATCCTTCGGGTAAGGTTAGTGAAGTGCAGGAATTACAACTGACCACATCAGGCAAAAATATATCAGCGCTCGAAGTGGAAGGCAGTTTTGACGATTGCCAGGCCCTGGTGAAACAGGCTTTTTCTGACCCGGAACTGGGTGAAAAAATCTTTTTGACTTCAGCCAATTCCATTAATGTGGCCCGCTGGTTGCCCCAGCAGATTTATTACTTCCTGGCCTGGAAGCAATGGAAGGATAAAAGCAACCCGCCTGTCATTTCAGTGCCCAGTGGAAATTTTGGAAATATATGTGCCGGCCTGCTGGCCTATCATTCAGGTCTTCCCGTATACCATTTTATCGCGGCTTGTAATATCAATGCTGTAGTGCCGGAATATCTGAAAACGGGAGTTTACCAGCCTGTAAAAGCCAAATCCACTTACTCCAATGCAATGGACGTGGGTGATCCAAGTAATTTTGTAAGGGTCCTGGCATTATTTAATTCCGAGTTTGAGCCATTGAAAAAAATGATGAGCAGTGAAAGTATTTCCGACGAAGAAACAGGTTCGGCCATTAATAATATTTTTAAAGACTTTGGTTACCTGGCTGATCCCCACGGCGCGGTCGGCTGGCTTGCCCTGAATCACTGGCTTGAACAAAATCCGGGCAGAAAGGGTATTTTTCTGGAGACAGCCCATCCCGTTAAGTTTCCGGGTACCGTGGAAAAATTTACGGGCCAGTCCGTAAAAGCACCCGAATCCGTTCAGGCCCTTTTCTCCCGAAAAAAAGTTTCCCTGAAAATGAAGCCGGATTATGAAGTTTTCAAAAAGATACTTTTGAATGCTTGATGCTTAAGGCCTAAGGCCGAATGCTAAAAACCAGGATCAGGTTCGAAGCCGGAAGCCAAAAACTCCGACGGGAACAGAATTCCATATCATACGCGGAATAAATCAATTCATCCAATCTGCATGATTTTCTGATACAAGGTTTTTATACCTTCATTTCTTTACTTTTATATCTATAAACCTTAAAAAATAAAATATGAAACAGTTGAAAAGTCTCACGGTAACCGCTGTTGTTTTACTGATGAGCATTCATGGATTCGGGCAGAAAGTTTATCTGACAGAAGGTGATTTGTCACCATTGAAATCAGAAAAAAGCATTGATTTTGAATTTAAGTATGATAGTATGGTGATGGGCGGCAAAGGCCATCCGACAGAAGCAGAATATGTGGCCAAGAAAACAGCCGATTATAATAAAAAAGAACCTGGAAAAGGGGATGCCTGGGCCCTGAAATGGAAGGAAGACCGCGAATCCATGTATCAACCCGCATTCACTAAGGCATTTGAACAATACAGTTCTCTGCAGATGCAGGCAAAAGCTAAATACACCCTGATTTTTAAAACAACTTTTACTGAGCCGGGATTTAACATCATGGTTCACCAGGAACCGGCCAGAATCAATGGGGTGGCCTGGATCGTTGAAACCGCCAATAAATCACATGTAATTGCTAAACTGAGTCTGGATAAGGCAAATGGCAGGGGCTATTGGGGATCTGAATTCGACACGGGTCAGCGCCTCACGGAAGCATACGAGGAAGCAGGAAGGGGACTGGGATATTTTATCAAAGGGAAACTGTAAAGAACCCCTCCATCCTTGTACTATGCATGTACCAACCATGTGTCATCCTTGTGCTGGATAGGCCATTTGCACTATGATGGCACATGGTTCACACAAGGTTGACACAAGGATTTGAAATCACCTGGCAGTCTTATCTCTTGAAAATGAACCAGTTTAGTTTGTATTAGGGCTGGATTTACCTGAAAAGTTTAGTAAGAGGCTGAGTATAAAATAATTATCTAAAAAAAAGGCTGTCTATTTATTATAGACAGCCTTTTATATTTTCAGAAATTCAGGCATTAAGCGCCTGGCTTAAGCCTTCCTTCGATTTAGTCGAAACGAAGATCGAGTCCGAGTCCGCGTAACTCATGTACCAACACGTTGAATGATTCCGGTATTCCCGCTCTCGGGATACTGTCACCTTTCACGATTGCTTCATACGTTTTTGCACGGCCGATGATATCATCCGATTTGAGGGTAAGCAATTCCTGAAGGATATTGGAAGCACCGTAGGCTTCGAGAGCCCATACTTCCATTTCCCCGAAACGCTGACCGCCGAATTGTGCCTTACCACCCAGCGGCTGCTGTGTAATAAGACTGTAAGGTCCGATACTGCGGGCATGCATTTTATCATCCACCATATGATGTAGCTTGATGATATAGATTATGCCGACTGTAGCTTTCTGGTCAAAACGATCACCGGTTTCACCGTCATACAGGTAAGTGTGACCAAAGGTTGGTAAACCAGCCCGGTCGATATGTTCCGCGATTTCTTCTACCGTCGCTCCGTCGAAAATCGGTGTTGCGAATTTCAAGCCGAGTTTTTCCCCAGCCCATCCCAATACAGTTTCATAGATCTGACCGAGGTTCATACGGGAAGGCACACCCAGTGGATTCAATACGATATCAACCGGCGTTCCGTCTTCGAGGAAGGGCATATCTTCTGCACGTACAATTTTCGCAACAATACCTTTGTTACCATGGCGCCCCGCCATTTTATCACCTACTTTCAATTTACGTTTTACCGCCAGATAAACCTTGGCCAGTTTCAATACACCTGCAGGTAATTCATCACCGATAGAGATGTTGAATTTTTCTCTTTTATATCTTCCCAACTCTTCGTTGTACTTGATATTATAGTTATGCAGGAGAACATTCACCAGTTCATCTGATTTCGGATCACCAGTCCAGCCGAGCGGATTTACATTCAGATAGTCGATGCCGCTGAGGTTTTTCTGGGTGAATTTTGCACCCTTTCCAATCTGTACTTCACCGAAATTATTGTTTACACCTGTCGATGTATGTTCTTTCAGGAGTACCTGCAGTTTGGAAATCAGGACTTCGAGCAGGTCTGTTTCATTCTTCTCATGTACTTTTTCAATCTTATCCAAAACTGCCTTCTCACGAACCTTGGCATTTTTATCTTTCTTGGCGCGCTGGAACAATTTCTTGCTGATCACAACGCCTTCAGTACCACTGGGTGCCTTCAGGGAAGCATCTTTTGCATCACCGGCTTTATCTCCGAAGATTGCACGGAGCAGTTTTTCTTCAGGAGTCGGATCGCTCTCACCCTTTGGTGTAATTTTTCCGATCAGAATATCTCCTTCCTTAATCTGCGCACCTACACGGATAATTCCGTTTTCGTCAAGATCCTTTGTAGCTTCTTCAGAAACGTTGGGAATATCCGGTGTCAATTCTTCTTCACCTAATTTGGTGTCGCGTACTTCAAGTTCATATTCTGATATATGAACAGAAGTGAACAAATCTTCACGAACCACTTTTTCACTGATCACGATGGCATCTTCGAAGTTGTAACCCTTCCACGGCATGAATGCCACTTTCAGGTTCCTTCCAAGCGCCATTTCACCTGCCTGTACCGCATATCCTTCTGTAAGGAAATCACCTTCTTTTACCCGCTGTCCTTTTTTAACTGCCGGCTTCAGGTTGATACAGGTTTCCTGGTTTGTTTTGATGAACTTGGTAAGCTTGTATATTTTCAGATCGTCTTCAAAGCTGACGAGCTTTTGTATTTCATTTCTTTCATAACGGACATGGATTTCATTTGCGTCCACAAATTCTACCACACCTTCTCCTTCGGAATGGATCTGGATACGCGCATCACGGGCAGCCTTGGCTTCCAGTCCGGTTCCCACGATGGGTCTTTCGGGAAGAATCAACGGTACCGCCTGCCTTTGCATGTTTGATCCCATGAGTGCACGGTTGGCATCATCATGTTCAAGGAAGGGGATGAGCGAAGCACTCAGACCAACAATCTGGTTCGGGGCAACGTCCATATATTCTACTTCATTCCTGTCAAGAATCGGAAAATCTCCGGTCTGACGGGAAACGATTTTATCTTCTACGAAATTTCCTTTTTCATCCAGCGCGATATTAGCCTGTGCGATCTTGGCAATATCTTCTTCTTCTGCACTCAGGTAAGTGAGTTTTTTCATGTCCACCCGGCCTTCGTTCACTTTCCGGTAAGGGGTTTCAATAAAACCCATTTCATTAATCTTTGCGTGAACGCAAAGAGTTGAAATAAGTCCGATGTTTGGTCCTTCCGGAGTTTCGATCGTACAAAGACGACCATAATGTGAATAGTGCACATCCCTTACTTCGAATCCTGCTCTTTCACGACTTAAACCTCCGGGTCCCAGTGCGGAAATACGGCGTTTATGTGTGATTTCACTTAATGGATTGGTTTGATCGAGGAACTGTGACAACTGGGATGTTCCGAAGAATGAATTGATCACAGAAGAAAGAGTTCTTGCGTTGATCAGATCCACTGGTGTGAACACTTCATTGTCGCGCACATTCATTCTTTCACGGATGGTACGTGCCATACGGGCAAGACCCACGCCGAACTGTGCATAGAGTTGTTCACCCACGGTACGTACACGACGATTGCTCAGGTGATCGATATCATCGATTTCCGCTTTACCATTCGTTAAACGAACTAGGTATTTAATAATCTCAATCATATCACCCTTCGTCAGTGTTTTCTGAGTCAGTGGCAGATTCAATTGGAGCTTACGATTAATTTTATAACGACCAACTTCGCCGAGGTCATAACGTTTGTCACTGAAGAACAGCTTGTCGATAATGCCACGGGCAGTTTCGTCATCCGGTGCATCTGCACCACGCAACTGGCGATAGATATGCTGTACGGCTTCCAGTTCGCTGTTTGAAGTATCCTTGTTCAGCGTATTATATATGATGGCATAGTCACCACCCACATCTTCTTTCTGGATGAAAACACTTTTCACATCCATTTCAATCACCATATCGATAGCTTCTTCGTCGAGTATGGTATCGCGTTCGAGTACGATTTCGTTTCTTTCGATGGAAACCACTTCACCGGTATCTTCATCTACAAAATCTTCCACCCAGGTTCTCAGAACGCGGGCAGCAAGTTTCTTGCCGATGTATTTATGGAGAGTTTTCTTATCTACTTTGACTTCGTCGGCCATGCCGAATAAAGCCAGGATATCTTTATCTGTTTCATAACCGATGGAACGCAGCAGGGTAGTCACCGGGAATTTCTTTTTCCGGTCGATATACGCAAACATGACGTTGTTGATATCAGTTGCAAATTCCATCCATGCTCCTTTAAAAGGAATCACACGGGCAGAATAGATCTTGGTTCCGTTCGGATGGATGGATTGTCCGAAGAATACACCCGGAGAGCGGTGAAGCTGGGAAACAACCACGCGTTCAGCCCCATTGATTACAAAGGTTCCGCGGGGAGTCATGTAAGGAATATTCCCAAGGAATACATCCTGGACGATGGTCTGGAAATCCACATGCTCTTCGTCGTTACAACTGAGACGTAGTTTAGCTTTCAGTGGTACCGCATAAGTGAGACCGCGTTCCATACATTCTTCGATGGTATAGCGCGGCGGATCGATGAAGTAGTCCAGAAATTCCAGCATGAAAATATTCCGCGTATCGGTGATCGGGAAATTTTCCTTGAATACCTTGAACAAGCCTTCTATGTTACGCTTATCCGGTGTGGTTTCCAGCTGGAAGAACTCTTTAAACGACTGGATCTGTACTTCGAGTAGGTCCGGTGTTTCTGCAAGGTGTTTAATCTTACCGAAATTGACCCTTGGTGTGAGCTTTGTGGAAGACATATGGTATATATCCTTTTTTAAATGTTCAAACTACAGTTCGCGGGAAAACAAAAAAATGCCCTGGAAATTCAATGAATTCCCAATGCATTGATTGTTAGCATGTTATATTGTGCTGAATGTTTATAGCTTAATTGATAATACAAACGGACGGCAAAGTTAAGGATTTTAGCTGAATTTTTCGGATTCTGGCAAATATTTAGATGACCGTTGACGGATGACCCATGACTGCCGGAATTCGGTCATCCGTAATGATCATCGGTCAACGAAAACAAAAAAGGTGAACCATGGTTCACCTTTTTGTTTTTAACTATTTACGGGAAAGATTACTGAATTTCAACTTCAGCACCTGCTTCTTTCAGTTTGGCTACCAGACCTTCTGCATCGGCCTTGCTAACGCCTTCCTTAACGGGCTTTGGAGCGCCGTCAACCAGGTCCTTAGCTTCTTTCAGTCCGAGACCAGTCAGGTCTTTCACGATCTTTACGACGTTCAGTTTATTTGCGCCAGCTGCTTTCAGAATAACATTAAAAGATGTTTTTTCTTCAGCGGCAGGTGCAGCTCCACCAGCAGCGGGGCCGGCAACTGCAACTGCAGCAGCAGCGGGTTCAATGCCATATTCTTCTTTCAGGATTTTTGCGAGTTCGTTAACCTCTTTTACAGTCAGGGAAACCAACTGTTCTGCGAATGATTTTAAGTCTGCCATTTTGTTTGATTTTTTTCCCCCTTCATGGTCCGCCTTACGGCCAACTCCGGAGGATGGTTATTAAAAAAAATATTACTCTGTTTTACTTCTGAATCGTTTATCGATCCACGATCTACGCCTGCGCTCTTGCTTCCAGGGCCTGTACCAATCCGGCGAGTTTCGCACCTGCATTCAAACCACTGATTACATTCTTCGCCGGTGACTGCAGCAGACCAATGATCTCTCCAATCAGGTCGTGCTTACTCTTCAGCGTAGTAAGTGTCTTCAGCTGGTTATCTCCTTCAAATACATCCCCGTCGATAAAGGCGGCTTTCAGAACCGGTTTTTCCAGATTGCCGTCTTTGCGGAAGCTGGAAATGATCAGTGCCGGCTCTTTTGCGTTTTCTGAAAAAAGGAGGGCAGTAACACCGTTGAGTGAATTGAAAACTCCGGAATACCGTTTTGAATCCAGGTTTTCCAGGGCTTTTTTAATCAGGGTGTTCTTGGCCACTTTCATTTCTACTTTTTTATTAAAGCAGATCCGGCGCAGCTTGCCAACCTGTTCCACCGACAGTGATTCAGTATTGGTCACATAAAAATTGTTGTATTGGGAGAACTTGCCTTTCAACAGTTCAATGACTTCGTTTTTTTGATCTTTGTTCATAACCTTTTTTTAAATGTATTATTGAGCTGCAAAAGCACGGGTATCTATTGAGATGGACGGACTCATGGTCGTTGCCATAAATACGCTTTTTACATAAGTACCCTTGGAAGTTGCCGGTTTCGCACGGATCACTGCATTAAGAAGTTCCTGACTGTTCTGCGTGATTTTTTCCGGTGAAAAACTCACTCTCCCGATGGAAGCGTGAATGATACCCGCCTTATCTACTTTAAAAGCGATTTTACCACCTTTCACTTCATTTACAGCAGCTGCAACATCATTGGTTACAGTTCCGGTTTTTGGATTCGGCATCAGGTTGCGGGGTCCCAGTACTTTACCGAGCTTGCCTATTTTAGGCATCACTGAAGGGGTTGCAATAACCACATCCACTTCTACCCATCCACCCTCAATTTTCTGGATAAATTCATCCAGACCAACAAAATCAGCTCCTGCAGCTCTTGCATCGGCTTCTTTATCCGGTGTACAGAGAACAAGAACACGTTTTGTTTTACCGGTTCCATGAGGAAGACTAACAGTTCCCCGAACTGACTGGTCGGCTTTTTTTGGATCCACACCCAGGCGGATATGCAAATCTACCGAGGCGTCAAATTTTGTGATGTTCACTTCCTTTACCAGGGAAGAAGCATCTTTCAGCGTGTATGCTTTGTTTTTGTCAACCTTTGCGGCAACAGATTTTCTTTTTTTGGAGATAGCCATATCATAATTTTTTTAAGTGTTCAGAATCAATTGTCCCATGGGGCTTTACCTTCTACATTGACGCCCATACTGCGTGCCGTTCCGGCAACCATGCGCATGGCGCTTTCAACGGTAAAGCAGTTCAGGTCCGGCATTTTGTCTTTGGCAATAGCCTCTACCTGGGTCCAGTTAACCTTTCCTACTTTGTTACGATTTGGCTCTTTGGATCCGCTCTGCAATTTTGCTGCTTCCAGAATCTGGACTGCGGCAGGCGGCGTTTTGATAATAAATTCGAAGGACTTGTCGGAATACACTGTGATCAAAACAGGAAGGACTTTTCCTATTTTGTCCTGGGTTCTGGCATTAAACTGCTTACAGAACTCCATGATGTTAATACCCTTTGATCCTAATGCAGGTCCGATGGGGGGAGCCGGATTGGCCTGACCGCCCTTTACCTGCAACTTGACATAACCGGAAATTTGCTTTGCCATGTTTACATTTTTTGGTGTTAACGTCCCGCTTATAGCGGGACTCCCAAACCTTACGATATACTAAGAACTTTCGATTGGGGACGCAAAATTAGGGCTATTTCTCCGAATTTTCAAAATAAAGCTTTTAAAAGGCGGTAGTCTGCACTTACGCTGAAAACCCGGGCCGAAAGCCGGTAGCTCAGCTGAAAATTCCTTTACCTGTTCACTCAGCCATGATCCATCAACCTTCAACCATCAAACGTCAACCATCAACTATCATCAGCATCGTCAGTTGTCATCAAAAATAGTCAACGATCAACTGTGAACCATATGCGAATTTTGCATAAAACCGGGAGTCAGATATTTCATCTTTACACGTACGCAGCAAAATAAGTGTGTTCATTTTTTTCTATGTGAATATTTCTGTTTAACTTTTTGCCACAAACATCCATTGCACTCAAATCATTTAAAATTGTCTTCAAATTATGGCAAAGTCAAAGAAAAAAGCGGCAAAGAAAAAGGCCTCGCCTAAAAAGAAATCTGCGCCTAAAAAGTCCGCAAAAAAGGCAGCAAAAAAATCACCGGCTAAAAAGAAAGCAGCAAAGAAAAGAGCCGCTCCCAAGAAAAAGGCTGCTCCCAGGAAAAAAGCAGCAAAGAAAAAAGCGGCTCCGAAAAAGAAAGCAGCAAAAAAAGCAGCTCCTAAGAAAGCTGCCCCTAAAAAGAAAGCAGCGCCCAGGAAAAAAGCCGCTAAGAAGGCCGCACCTGCACCAAGCCCTGCTCCGCCTCCACCGGAAATGCCTACATCAGGTTCGGATAGTTCCAATGGATCCGGATCCATGGATTCCGGCGGTAGTTCGTTCTAAAATTGGACTTGCAGTTTGAGGATATCGATACAATAGCGCAATAAAAAAAGACGCGAATACTCGCGTCTTTTTTAATGTCTGTCATGTAAGAAATCCTAGGCGATTTTCTCCACCTGCATATAATTTAGTTCCACCGGTGTGGATCTGCCAAAAATTTTGACGGTTACTTTCAATTTCTTTTTTTCATCATTTACTTCCTCGATGATTCCGTTGAAATCATTAAACGGTCCTTCGATGATCTTGATGGTTTCACCAATAATGAAAGGCTCGCTCATGCTCATACCACCCGCCTCGGCCATTTCATCCATTTTACCCAGCATCTTGTTGACTTCTGCTTTACGAAGGGCAATCGGGTTTTCTTTTCCGAGGAAATGGATTACACTGGGAGTGTTTTTAACGGCATCC
>Ga0097621_100003688_pt1 | contig 10592 bp, 13 predicted proteins | sample KBSMisM72_FD_73165 | JGI IMG/M metagenome (GOLD analysis project Ga0097621, IMG submission 73165) | Miscanthus rhizosphere microbial communities from Kellogg Biological Station, Michigan, USA - KBS Miscanthus M7-2 (version 2) (version 2) | ecosystem: Host-associated > Plants > Roots >... | reverse complement strand
AAGATGATTGCGCCGCGCAAGTAACGGTGCTCATCCACGGCATCAACGGCCAGGGAATCCAATTGAATTTCGAACGCCATCGATTGGAGCTGTTCATAGCAATTCAGGAATAGATACGGCAACGAGCAACAACGCGGCAATCGTCCTGTTATTCGCCAGAGCACCAATACCGGTAATCGCAAGCAGCAATGGATTCATATTCTGATGCTCGAAGTTCGTTTGAGCGGCGAGTTCTCCCAACGCAAGGAAACGCCCGGGGAAAATGGCCTGAGTCCAGCAGAACACTCCAACCATCAGGCTGACGAAATTGACGAGGTACCACAACACTCGCGCCAAGCCGGGTGGATCCTTTCAACGAAAACAAATGGGACGAAAAACACACTTTGAAATGGTGGCCAGGTAACACCCACACCGGGGCTGCTGCCGGCGTAAAGAGGCTCGCCATTGAGGAGTCGCCGAGACCTCTCATGCAAGCTTTCGAAATCACCGCCTTTGTGCAGCGCATTACCCCGATTGACAATGAAGAACAGGACCATCAGAACGACAACAAGCGGCAGTCGCCACCGATTCTTCATCGCTTAGCGCTCGATTCAAGCAGGGTCATGAATGTACAAGGACGACGGTACATGGAATTTCGCAAGCCAAATTAACGGAGTGCGCCCTGCAGGATTCAGACCCTCAGCGCACCACGGAACGCCCTTGCGGCGTAGTACGACTCTGCGCCGTTGTGATACAGGAATACAAAGTCAAAACGGCGATCGCAGAAGAGAGCGCCGCCGAGTTTTCGAATGTTCGGAGGCGTTTTCACCCAGCTCGAGGATTTTGTGTCGAAACTTCCCAGTTGCTGCAGTTCTCGATATTGTTCTTCCGATAGAATCTCGACGCCCATGTCCGCCGCCATACCGAGTGCGCTGTTTTTGGGTTTGAATTCCTTCCGGGATTCCAGAGCTTCAGTGTCGTAGCAAAGACTTCGGCGGCCCTTGGGACTTTCCGCAGAACAATCAAAGAAAAAGTAGTCACCCGTCTTTTTATCCTGACCGACGACGTCCGGTTCGCCGCCCGTTCTTTCCATTTCATGGAGAGACCAGAGTTTTTCATTCGTCGTTTCGAGCTTTGCCTGGATTTTTCCCCAATCGAGGCCTTTATGGCGATTCATGTTTTTTTCAAAACGGGCTCTTAATGTTTTGAAGAGTTCGTCACGTTGTTTCGGCGACAGCGTTCTTTCATTGTTATTCATATGGTTCTTGTTTTTCTTCAAGGTCATTCGCGTCATTGTAGTGCACGAATCACCAGCCAGATTTTCCGTTCAATGAAGGCGCGACTTCACTTAGAACGCCGACCCAAATCCAGAAGCGAGATATGTACTCAGTGACAGCGCAACGCCAATGATGGGGGAAGAATGTGCCCGATTTCATCCAAAATCCCGAAAGAATCCAGAAGTGTGCATTTCGACCGCGGAATTCCCCACAGCGTCGGCTGGGAATGGCATGACATCGCTCCGATATCCCCCAATATCGGCCACTTCTTTCGAAGCCCGGAAGGCGGGCGCTGACCCTTTTTACTTCCCCTGTGATGGCAAATCCATTTGGCAGGATTTCCTTGGTTCCTTCAAACTGCTGGACGAAAACGTCAGAAAAGGAGATCTTCTTGCTTGCTCTACAGTCACAAGGGCTTCGAAGTAGCGACTGCCATGGACTTTTTCCCCGATTGCAAAGCATTCGGATGGCATCGAATTGAAAACGATGGGCGGGTTATCGGCTTTCCGGGTAGGTTTGAGCCATGTCGGCCTACGGGAGGAAACTGCTTGCGTTCATTTGACGAAATGTATTCTGAAGAGCACCGAATTCGCGACCTCCAGGAAGGCAAACCTCCTTTGTTTCGAACGATAGTCCAGCAGAGTATTCAAACCGGTATTCGTTACCTGCTCAACTTCTATTACTTTATGAAGCCCGCTCTGCCTGCCAGCCTTCGCTCAGCCGTACGTAGATATCACGCAATACCACTGAAGTGGACGTCCGCTTCCACATGGCCGATCAACAAGGCTTCGGGTGGTAAACCGGCCAACTGGCCGGGATGGCCTGACGGAAAGCTATTCGCCTTCGTCCTTTCCCATGATGTCGAGGGTAAAAAGGGCCTGGAACGCAGCCGGTCCCTGGCGGAGCTGGAGATGAAGCTTTGCTACCGCTCGTGTTTTAACTTCGTTCCCGAAGGGGAATATGAAACGCCCAGGGAACTCAGAACCTTTCTGACCGAGAACGGTTTTGAAGTCGGTGTTCACGACCTGCATCACGACGGATCTCTGTACCGATCGAAGGACGTGTTTGACAAATCTGCATTGAAAATCAATCAGTATCTGGATGACTGGAACGCGGTAGGTTTTCGCTCCGGGTTTATGCGGCACGACCTGGATTGGATCAGCAAGCTCCACATCCGTTATGACGCGTCGACGTTCGATTCGGATCCGTTTGAACCGCAACCTGACGGCATGCAGACCATCTTCCCATTCTGGGTTCGTCGACCCGATGAAACTACATACCTGGAGCTGCCCTATACGCTTGCACAGGATTCAACGCTATTTCTCGTGCTGCGCGAGAAGAATAACGATGTGTGGAAGCGCAAACTGGCGTGGATTGCCGATCACGGCGGAATGGCATTTGTGATCGTGCATCCGGATTACATGGAAATGGAGGGAACGTCCTCCCCCAGGGAATACGACGCGGACTTGTATCGAAACTTTCTCAAATACACACGCGAGAAGTATGGGGATACTGCCTGGTTTGCGAGGCCATGCGACGTCGAACGGTACCTGCGATACCACTTTCCTTCTGAGGGAAATGTGGAAAGACCTTACATGCCAGCGTCCCGAACAATGCCTGCCCGTCAAATTCGCTAAACGCGTAAGGCCGTTTCAGCCGGCGCGAACGTGCTGTGAGCCATCCGAAAGGCCGTGCCATCCGGATGGCCCGCAATTGCAGAAATCTAGCGAAACAACTCGGATGCCAGAGTCGAAACCGCATTCATGACCGGTTCGATCACGCGGCCGCGGCGGCTTCGGGAGCTGGTGAGATTGCTGATAAGCAACATTCCCACGCCGACACCCGCGCCGAATGCGATTAGCGTCGTCGTTCCCGGGTTCTCCCGTGTGTAACTGAGGGCTTTGTCATATTGCTGGTTGAGACTCCTGTTTGCCGAGTCATACAACTCGCCAACCTTTCGCTTCGCCTGGTCCATCGTTTCCGAAGCGCGTTCTCCGACCTGGTCCTTCACTGCCTGAGCGGCACCGCTTACTTTCGCGCTGAGAGTGTCTGCAGTGTTCTGCAGGTCCCGTGTTGTCGAATGAGATGTTCCACCCGGATTGGACGGATGCTGCGTTGTTTGTGTATTCGGTTCCATTTGGTTCTCCTTTAAGTTTCACGGTTGTTCGAATTCAAAGCACTCGCCGTGATTTGAAGTAAATACTCGGTGGCTTTCTTCGCCACCACCGTCGTTACGGCGGCTTTTAGCAAACTACCCGTCATTGTCCGGGTCAGCTGGGTACCGATACGATTTCGCACCTTATCGGTTACGTCTTCCACACTCTCTGCAATGGCATCCACAATCCTGTCGCGTGGGCTGGGCTTACGGCTGAACATTCCCGCCAGAAGCATGCCGCCGATAGCAGCAGCACTGACAGCAACAAGCGGATGATCACGAACCTGGGCGCGCCAATCCACGGCTCGATGCACATGTTCGTCCAGTCGCTTGATCGTGTCCGTGATCGCCTCCTTGCTGGCTTCAATATCATTTCGCAACTGTGTCGGATTGCGATCCGACGGGTCAGACAACACGTTCGAAAAAGAAGTCGATGCACTTGCGCTCATAGAAACTCCGTTGTCGCCGGAACAGCGACGAAATCAGAAATTAAATCGTGAGCCGCTTGAAATGGCCCACACCCTTCGACAAAAAAACTGCTGCGACAACTCCCACGAGAGCCCCGCAAATCAAAGCCGATGCCACAAGCCCGATATACGCGGAGAGCGCCATAATCCCCGCGAACAGAAGCGCCATGCCGGACAGAAGGATTAAAACCATTCCGATCGCCGTGAATACCGCGGCGGTACGACCTATTTCGATCTTGCTGGACACTTCCGAACGGACCAGCGCGATCTCACCTTTGATCAAGGCCGTCGAATGCTTCATGAGATCGCCCAGCAGGCCTCCCAGCGATTCCCGGGAATCTGTTTCCCGCGGATTTATGGAGACGGACGGTTTGCTTTCGGTATGCATCTTTACCTCTACCTCTTGTGACGTCTGGTGCTCCTCGTCTCCTTACCGGCGCCGGAGCATCGCACTCAGGATGAATCCCGCTGTTCCTGCAATGAGAAGGCTCGCTCCCGGGTTGTGCTGCACCTGTCTTGTGACATCCCCCTTGATTGCCTTCACATCGACCCGTTCAATGTAGTCCGCCGTCTTGTTAAGTAAGGAATTGGCCTGGGCTCCGAGTGCGCCAGCGGCCGACATATCGCGATCCGTTTCAGGTTCGTAAATCCTTGCCGCCGCCCTTCGTAATTTGAGTGCGAGTTTGTCCTGGGCCATACCCAGCCGTGCTGTAAAGCTATGGGCTTCACGCTCCGCAACCAGGCGATCATTCAGGCTTTCCATATGCAACATGTAACCTCTCCTTTAATCCGTTTAACGAATCTTTGAAGCCACCAACTGGAGCTCGAATCCGGCAAGTCGCACGCAAAAGAGGAGCAATCGCTCTGCCATTTTTTTAAAACGTTAAATAGGGGCAAAACTACTGGTAAAAATTACTAGGATGGAAATCAAGTGCCGCTGCCCCACCAAAAAGATGGGCGGATGGTTGCCACTAACCGGTAGATCGACGCCCGAAATCAGGGCTCGGAGCGCCATGAGAAAGGGAAGGAGGGCTCGATTCCCTCCCCCTTTTACTTTTCTGCAACGATCAGGCTGGCATGAGGGGTCTTTTCCTCTTCCGGAGCGTGATAAACGGCCGGGACAGTAGACGGAGCGGAAGTCATACGTTTGAAATAGTCAAAGACATACGTCTTGAAGCCCTCATGACCACCGCCGGTGTAGAAATCGTATGCGAGCATTTCCTTATAGGCCTGGTCGACCGTCCATCCATCTTCGGTCATCCGATATACGGCAATCATGGACCCAGTGCGGTGACGGCCTCCGGCGCAGTGAACATAAACCACGCCGCTTGAGGGATCGTTGACGATTTTCAGGAACTCCGCAGCTTCGGCATCCGTCGGTATGCCATGACCGTCGATTGCGATGTTGACGTAATTCAATCCGGCATTTTTCGCATATCTGGCAGAACTCGCCATTGCATCGTCGCGCAAGTCAATGATGGTCTTGACTCCTATGGATGCCAGCGCCGAATAATCCCTTTTGCCGGGCTGCTCTCCGCGGTAAATGCGACCGTCTACAACGCCAAAGTTGCTGATCGAAATATTCTGAAGCGAGATCGGATGCATGCTACTGACATGATTCGCCAGCAGATCTGCGGGCTTGGAAGTTTCCGTACGAACACCTGCGGCATACGAAGGTATCGCGGCCAACAAAGAGATCAATAAGATCGCGGGAACTCGCAGATATCGCCCTGGATCATCGTTCATGGAAGTTCCTCCTGCTTTTTGGTGGGGCTAGAGTTTAGACGCCCTGCCAACTGAAACGAAGCACCGCTTCGGCAAATAAAATACTTCGATAAGTCCGACCCAGCAGGACCTTTCCGATCGCCGCTCAACTCCTCAGCGCTCCGGACGGGTACTTGACTTGCTATCGGATCAGGGGAGGTAGAAATGCTGTGGAATGGTGGACGACGAAGCACAAACGTGGAAGACCGGAGAGGAATGCGCCTTGGACCATCGCTCATCGGAGGCGGACTAGGTTCAATCGTGTTGGTCTTGATCGGTCTGTTCATGGGAATCGATCCGCGATCGATCCTCAACAACAGTAGCAGCCCCGATGAAGGCGCCGTCGCAACGGCTCCGAATGACAGCACGAAAGAATTCATTGAGACGGTGGTCGGATATACCGAAGATACCTGGACGGATATCTTTCGACGTGAGGGGCGCCAGTATCAACCCCCAAAACTGATTCTATTCACCCGCGCAGTCGATTCAGCATGCGGATTCGGGCAGGCTGCAATGGGCCCTTTTTACTGTTCGCGGGATCAGAGTGTTTATCTCGACACTTCCTTTTTTCAGGAGCTTCGGGATCGCTTTCACGCGCCGGGCGATTTTGCGCAGGCGTATGTGATCAGCCATGAAATTGGGCATCACGTCCAGAAGCTTCTCCATATTTCAGATCAAGTGGAAGCCATTCAGGACCGTTCCAGTAAGTCCGTAGCCAATGAAGCTTCAGTTCGCCTGGAGTTGCAGGCGGACTGCTTCGCGGGAGTATGGGCGACTAATACGCAGAAGCGGGAGCAATCGCAGGGGCATGGATTCCTGGAAACCGGGGACATCGAAGAAGCTTTACGTGCAGCCAGCATGATCGGCGACGATAAGTTGCAGATGCAGGCGCAGGGATATGTCGTTCCGGAAAGCTTCACACATGGCACGGCCGAACAGAGAGCCCGCTGGTTTAAGAAAGGATTCGACAGCGGCGCGATATCCGGTTGCAATACGTTTCAGTAATGTTTCAGTAATGACGAAATTGGAAATCGAATCATTACTGAATTCCAACCCGAATCTTTAAAAACGGACTATCCCGATCTGGCGGGGAGTTCATCCGATCCGTGATGGGCGTGAACTCGTTGTCGTTGTCTGTGGATCTCGCGAAGTCCGCAGAGTTATCTCCCTCATATCTGTATCCAGGCGATCTGACAACGCGGCATGTAGTCGAATCAGGACTCGGGTGTCGAGACACGCATTCCCTGAATTTCGGAAACGAAATTCAGGGAATGTGCGGCCGCCGCACTAAAGGGCGGTATTAACGGTTTGCGGAGCGCGGCATCGGCCGGTCGGACTTCGCAAAATCTGAACTTGCTTCACCGGTGGAGGAGACGTCTTCGGCTCCTGTGGCTTCCAGAATCTGCTTCGCCTTCTTTGTCCATTCGGAATCATCGCAGTGCACCGAAAGCAGAATGCCTCCGGACTTCACCCGGCCTTCGTAGCGTTTGGCCTCGTATTCCGGAATGCCCATACCGACCAGGGCGCCGACCACTCCACCCAGAGTTCCGCCGACGCCGGCACCGGCCAGCGCTGCCATTATCGGGCCCGCTGCTATAAAGGGACCGAGTCCGGGAATGGCAAGTGAGCCAATTCCCGCCAGCCAGCCCAGCGCACCTCCGAGAACCGCACCAGTCCCGGCACCTGTCGTAGCTCCTTCCGGTGCCTTTGTATTTTTTTCGTGGGCGAAATCTTTCGTTCCCACATTCTCCGGAAACAACACGGAAATATCCGTGTTGCGATATCCCTCCATCTTCAGACGATCCACGGCGTTTTCCACGCCGATTCGATTTGAGTAAATGCCAAACGCGGCGGTATTTTTTCCAGCCATGATGTGCTCCTTTTGTTTCCTATCCTTGAATTTAGATTTACTTCTTCTTGGATGACTCTTCGGCGGCAATTTGAATTTCGTTTTTCACGTGAGTGCTTCCGGCAACCTGGGTTGCCTTCGCCTCAACCGATTGCTTTTCAGCTTCAGATCGAACCGGCCCACTTAACGTCACGCTGCCGTTTTGAGTAACGATCTTGACGTTTTTCGCATAAGTCGAAAGAGTCTTGTCCTGCGAGACGAGCTTTCGGATCTGTTGAGTGATTTCAACGTCCGTCTTATTTTGTTTTTGATTGTCCGCAGTGGGTTTTGCGGTGTCTGTTTTATTGGTTTTGGTATTGTCTGGTGCCGGAGCCTGCCCATAGAGAATGGTCGAACCCCAAAGAGTGACAGCCAGCACTCCCAAAGACCATCGACTGCTTTTCATTTCAAACCTCCTGGTACTCGAGTTAGAACCCACATGAGTAGAGAGCATGTTTGGAGCCAAGGTTCAGAGGGGTAAACCAAAGGTTCCACGAAGAACGGGACGGTTCGGAAGGCTCACTTTGTGGCCGAAACGGGAGAAGTCGAATGCTCCTGGCGTTCGGACTCAATGGTGACTTTGTTCCCGCCCCGTCGTCATGGACCCTCACTGAAGAATCACGGGAAGGACAAGAGATTTGTCATTTGTGGAAGGAAAAAGAAGTCCCCTTACAACTGACAAATCCCCCACTCCTGAAAATGACCTTCTCCACACAGACGCCGGGCCGGCAATGGCCGGGAGCTGGGGGGGAGCCGACTCCACAAAGCCATCGCCGGAACGAGCGCCTGCCAGTCATTATCAAAGTTCGCGCACAACGACAATTGTTTCAGCTCAGCGATACATCAAGGCGATCAGGATGATGATCGGTATCGGCACGCCAAGAAAATAGAGCACAACCGAACGCATGATGATCTTCCTTCCTCTTTTCGAAATCAGATCTCAACGACGTGGTCGCGTTGACGGCCGCCGATCGTTGCAAAAACGCTTGCCATAAACGCCCCACAAAACAGAGCGATGAATGTCCAGATGGAGATATGCATCGCCGTTTTTCGCGCAGCCTCCAATCCGCGTTGAGACTCCGCAACCACCTCGCTCACTCGATTGCCAGCTTCCTGCTCCGACAGGCCTGTTTTCATTGCGACCATGTTGATGAGATAGTTCCTGTCCATCTCAGCCGTATCACTATGGAGTACGACATTGGCCAGGATGCGGCCGGCCTGGGAAACAAGCATCGGGTCCGCATTGCCGGCGTCGAGATATTTCGTACGAAACAGCCGGTCGACGAAATAGGCCCCCATGGGAATGGACAACTCCGTATTTGGTGAGGCCGATGCTGCGGCGTTCGATGCCGTCGCAATTCCAGCCATGGAAGCCGCTGCAGATACGAGAAAGGCCGAAGTGAGAACCGCCGCCAGTGCCCAGGCCAGGAAACCATGTGCAGTATCGCGGAAAAACACCTCGTCGGTGTGAATGCGCGTCCATCTCGTGCGCAGCCTTCCTGCCAGGTAACCGCCCATGATGGATGCGACGATCTGAATGATTACCAGCCACAGGATCGCCCCGACGCCAACTGTCGAGGACGATGCACCGGAACCCGACCACGGAGATACGGAAGCAAAGCCAAGCCCCGCGCCCAGCGCCAGAAACACCAGTGAGAGAGCTGCGATGACCAGGGCGCCGGCGACAACTGCTGCCCATGAAATGCCCGACTCGTGCGCTTCATTTGATTCCGGTGCCGATTCCGGCGGCGGTACTTCGCGCAGGTTGGACATCGAAAGATCCATTGAATGTTTCATAAGCACTCCATTGTCATTTCCGGCTCATGGTAGAAAACCTGTCTTAATGAATCCCTCTCCCCTCGAAAGAGGGATTCACCAGAACATATTCCCCTACCGTCGGCGTACATCAACCGATCGAACATCCCCGTCGCGCAAGTCGACGTTGCAGGAAAAGCTGAACGAATCGGAATGATTGCGGATATCCGCACGTGCGTTACCCACGATCCAGTCATTTCTGCCCGGGGCATCATCGACATTGATCGATAGAAAATCCAGGTGCTGATAGCCCTGCTGGTGGATGTTGTCCTCAACTGCTCGTTGACACGAGTCCATCGCGAGTCGGGCTGGAGCTTTTCTCGCATCCCCATACCCCGGCATGTAACTGTCCCGCTCGATTGCGTCGATTTGCGCCGATCGCACCTGGCCCGTATCGAAGTTGACGGAGCAGGAAAAGTTGTACGTCTCATCATGAGCATAGGGACGGCGCACGTCGAACAAGCCGACTACCCAATCCTGACGCCCCGGGTTATTGTCCAGACTCGTCCGTCGAAATGCGATGTTCCAGGTTCGGAAACGATCATAGGCTTCCTGCTTCACGGCATCCTGACAGACCTGAACGGCTTGCTCCGTGGTATAGCGTGAGCTCGGACCACGTCCTTGCGGCGGAGGAGGCGCGCTCCCGTAACGATTATTGGCACCCCAAAGCAGATCGAAGACGTATACGTCGGAACTGCCGGCCGGATCCTGAATCCGCACCAGCGTCGATCCTCCGTTTTGCGGGGTTCGGACCAGCTCCTGACGACCGCGGCCGTCCACGCCGATATATCGAAGATTAGGAGGAAATGCCGGCATTGTTGCGGTGCAATCGAACCGGCGCCATTGAGGCGGTTGACCGGAAAGGTTTCGAAGCGTCGCGTTCATTCCGCGAATCTCGACTTCAGCAGCGCCGTCCACAAGGACCTCGACCCTGCATTGTCCGTGATCCCCGCCACCGCCGCCGGTCACATTTGCCCTGCGCTGAAAGACCTGACCGTTTACCACTCCCACGGTGAACATCGCCACAATCGCAAAAGTAGATAATCGTATATTCATATTCACTCCTGCCCTCGGTGGTGCAATTCAGAAACCAAAGCAGGCTTTACGCAGAAGATCCTATGAATGAAGTTCACATTATCCCTGAGATCGGGGGACGTCACATGCCATCGAGTGGTAATTGGCACACCTCGAACCAACATGCCTGACGCTAACTCCATGAATCTTCGCTCAGCACAGAAATACGCCTA
>Ga0097621_100003684_pt1 | contig 10596 bp, 8 predicted proteins | sample KBSMisM72_FD_73165 | JGI IMG/M metagenome (GOLD analysis project Ga0097621, IMG submission 73165) | Miscanthus rhizosphere microbial communities from Kellogg Biological Station, Michigan, USA - KBS Miscanthus M7-2 (version 2) (version 2) | ecosystem: Host-associated > Plants > Roots >... | reverse complement strand
CCACCGGCATCTGCTTGATGCGCGCGTCGCCGCTGCCGCGGATGCGCGAAAGCAGGCCGAAGCCATCGAGCTTCGGCATGGAGAGGTCCGTGAACACCATGACCACCGACTTGTCGCTCTCGACGGCGATCCAGCCCGCCTCGCCATCGGCCTCCTCGCGCACCTTGAAGTTCGCCTCGAGGATGCGCTTGAACGTGGCGCGCACGAACTTCGAATCGTCGACCAGCAGCACCGTGCTTTGTTGGATGTCGCCGGCGGCCGCCACGCGCTACTCCGAGACGTCTACGACGATCCGGCGGTTGATCTTCGCGTTGATGAAGTCGTCGAAGACGCCCGGCAGCTCGGCGAACGGGATGGTGCGCGCCATGTCCTTGAGCAGCAGCGGCTTCAGGTCGCCGGCGAGCCGGCTCCAGACCAGGTCGCGGATGGCGTTCGCGCTGTCGCCCGAATTGATGCCGAGCAGGCTCGCCCCGCGCAGGATGAACGGCATCACCCAGGTGTGCAGCTCGGCGCTCTGCGCAAGCCCGACGGCGCCGATGACGCCGTTCTCCTTCATGGTGCTCGCCATCCAGGCGAGCACCGGCCCGCCCAGGTTGTCGACGGCGCCCGCCCAGGTCGCCTTGTCGAGCGGCCTGATCTTGTCCAGATTGAGGTTCTTGCGCAGCAGGATCTCGCTGGCCCCGATCTTCTTCAGCCAGTCCGACTCGGCTTCTTTTCCGGTCAGCGCCACGACGTGGTAGCCGAGCTTGGCGAACATGGCGACCGCTAGCGAGCCCACGCCGCCTGTGGCGCCGTTGACGATCACCGGCCCGTTGGATGGCTTGAGCCCGTTGTGCTCCATCCGGACGACCGCAATGCCCGCCGTGTACCCGGCGGTCCCGTATGCCATCGCCTCCCACAGTGAAAGGCCCTGGGGCACTTTGGCGATCCAGTCGCCCTTCACGCGCGCGTAAGAGGAATAGCCGCCGTCGTTGGAGACCCCGACGTATTCGCCGCTGGTCGTGACGACCGCGTCGCCTTTCTTGAAGCGCGGATCGGTGGAGGAGACGACGGTTCCGGAAAAATCGATGCCGCCGATGCACGACGGCCGCCGCAGGATCTTGCCCTTGCCGGTCGCCGCCAGCGCGTCCTTGTAGTTCACGCTCGAATAAGCGACGCGCACCGTCACGTCGCCCGGATCCAGATCATCCAGCGTGCAGTCGACGAACTCGCCGCGGACGCGCTTGTCCGCCTCAGTGAGCCGGAACGCCCGGAACTTCTCCACTCGTCCTCCTTCTTTCGCTCTGCAGGTACTCGACCGACTGCATTTCGTGCAGGCGGCTCACCGTGCGTTGGAACTCCGCACTGTTCTCGCCCTCCGGAAACAGCGCTTCCGGCTGAGCTTCCGACGATACCACTAGGTTGACCCGGTCATCGTAAAAGACGTCCACCAGCCAGGTAAAGCGTCGCGCGGCATCGGCATTTTTTGGCGACATTCTCGGCACGCCCGAGAGGATCACGGTGTGGAAGCGACGCGCCAGGTCGACATAGTCGGCGTACGAGCGCGGGCCGCCGCACAGCGCCTGGAAGTCGAACCAGACCAGGCCGCCGGCGCGCTTGCGGTACGGGATCTGGCGGCCCTCGACGTCGAGCGGCTGCTTCTCCTCCTCTACGTCTTTCAGCTCGGCGAACACGCGCTCCAGCGCCTTCTCGTCATTGATGTAGTAGACCTGCAGCTTCTCGAGCTTGAGCCGCCGATAGTCGGTGCCGTTGTCGACCGACACGACGTCCAGGCGCTGCTTGATGACTTCGATCGCCGGCAGGAAACGCTCGCGCTGCAGGCCGTTCGGGTACAGGTTGTCGGGGTGGTAGTTGGAAGTCATGACGAACTCGACGCCGCGCTCCATCGCCTGCTCGAGAAAGCGCCCGAGGATCATCGCGTCCGCGATGTCCGAGACGTGAAACTCGTCGAAGCAGATCAGGCGGCAGCGCCGCGCGGTGCGCGCGGCGACCTCGGCGATCGGATCCTCCGTCCCCTTCACCTCGTTGAGCTCGCGATGGATCTCGCGCATGAAGTGGTGGAAGTGCACCCGCCGCTTCCTCACGAGCGGCACGCACAGGTAGAACGCGTCCATCAGGAAGCTCTTGCCGCGGCCGACCGGGCCCCACAGATAGACGCCCTTCGGGATCGGGGGCTTGACCAGCAGGCGCTTGACCGCGTTGGAGCGCCGCGCCTTGTAGGCGGTCCACTCCTCGTAGAGCTGCTGCAGGCGCTCCACTGCGCGGCGCTGCGACGGATCGGCGACAAACCCCCGCTTGCTGAGGCTCTGCTCGTAAAGCGAGACTACGTCGGTCGTCAAATGTTCAGCGCGCGCTTGTCCACGGCCAGGGCCGCGTCCTTCATGGCTTCGGAAAGCGACGGATGGGCGTGGCAGATCATGCCGATGTCCTCGGCCGAGCCGCGGAACTCCATCGCGACCACCGCCTCGGCGATCAGCTCGCCGGCGAAGGGGCCGATGATGTGGACGCCGAGGATTTCATCGGTATCTTTTCTGCAGATGAACTTGACCAGCCCGGTCGTATCGCCGAGCGCCCTGGCGCGCGCATTGGCGGCGAACGGGAAGCTGCCGGTGCGGTACTCGATCCCGGCCGCCTTGACCTGCTGCTCGGTCTGGCCGACCCAGGCGATTTCCGGAGTGGTGTAGATCACCCAGGGGACAGTATTGAAGTCGACGTGCGGCTTCTGGCCGACGATCCGCTCGGCGACCGCCACGCCTTCCTCCTCGGCCTTGTGCGCGAGCATCGGGCCGCGCACGACGTCGCCGATCGCCCAGACGCCGGGCAGGTTGGTTCGGCAGTCTGCGTCGACCGTCACGAAGCCGCGCTCATCGAGCTTGAGGCCGACACCGGAGGCGTTGAGGCCCGTGGTATTGGGCACCCGACCGATGGACACGATTAGCCGGTCCACCTCCAAGACTTTGGATGAGTTATCCGATGCAATATATTGAACTTTCACTGTTTTCTTCTTCTCGATCTGGCCGACCTTTACCCCAACCTCGATCTTCAAGCCTTGCTTCGCGAAGACCCTGGCGGCCTCCTTCGCAACCGCGTCGTCGGCGGCTCCGAGAAAGCTCGGCAGCGCCTCGAGGATCGTTACTTCCGAGCCGAGGCGGCGCCAAACGCTACCCATCTCCAGGCCGATCACCCCTGCACCGATGACGCCCAGCCGCTTCGGTACGTCCGGGATGGCGAGCGCGCCGGTGTTGCTCAGGATCAGCTTCTCGTCGAACTCGGCGCCGGGCAGCGGCCGCGGGTTGGATCCCGTGGCGATGATCACGTTCTTCGCCTGCAGCGCTTCGCCGTTGACGATCACTTCGTTCGGCGACTTGCCGAAGCTGCCGCGGCCGTGGAAGAACTCGATCTTGTTCTTCTTGAAGAGGTAGAGCACCCCGTCGTTGCTCGACTTCACGGTCTTGTCCTTGCGCTTGAGCATCTGCGCCAGGTCGAGCTCCAGGCCCTTCACCTTGATGCCGTGCTCGGCGAACTGGTGTCCCGCCGCCTCGAAGTTCTCCGAGGACTGCAGCAGCGCCTTGGAGGGAATGCAGCCGACGTTGGTGCAGGTGCCGCCGAGCGCCGGCTTGCCGTCCGCGCCCTTCCATTCGTCGATGCAGGCCGTGGCCAGCCCGAGCTGCGCGGCGCGGATCGCGGCGATGTAGCCGCCGGGCCCGCCGCCGATCACCACCACGTCGAAGGATTTCATAGCTCGAGGATGAGCCGCGACGGATCTTCCAGCGCGTCCTTGATGGATACCAGGAACAGGACGGCTTCGCGCCCGTCGATGATGCGGTGATCGTAGGAGAGCGCGAGGTAGTTCATCGGCCGCACGACGACCTGCCCGTTCTCGACCACCGCCCGTTCCTTCGTGGCGTGCACGCCGAGAATCGCCGACTGCGGCGGATTGATGATCGGCGTCGACAGCATCGAGCCGAACACGCCGCCGTTGGAAATCGAGAAGGTGCCGCCGGTGAGATCCTCGATGGCGAGCTTGCCGTCCTGCGCCTTCTTGCCGAAGTCGCCGATCTTCTTCTCGATCTCGGCGAAGCTCATGCGATCCGCGTCCCTCAGGATCGGGACGACCAGGCCGCGCGGACTGCCGACCGCAACGCCGATGTCGAAATAGCCGTGGTACACGATGTCGTTGCCGTCGATGGACGCGTTGACCACGGGGTAGCGCTTGAGGGCGTGCACGGCGGCCTTGACGAAGAACGACATGAAGCCCAGGCGCGTGCCGTGCTCCTTTTCGAAGCGCTCCTGGTACTTCTTGCGCATCTCCATGACCGGCGCCATGTTGACCTCGTTGAAGGTCGTCAGGATGGCGGCGGTGGATTGCGACTGCACCAGGCGCTCGGCGACGCGCTGCCGCAGGCGCGACATCGGCACGCGCTGCTCCGGGCGGCCCGACATGAGCGCGTCCGTGTTCACCGGCGCCGGCGGCTGCTGCAGCGGCTTTTTCTCGGCTGGCTTCTCGGGTTGCGACAGAACGTCGCCTTTGGTGACGCGGCCATCGCGGCCGCTGCCCTGGATCCGCGAGGGATCGATGCCCTTTTCGGCGGCCAGCTTCTGCGCCGCGGGCATCACGGCTGGCGCCGCCGGCCTGGCCTTTTCCTGGGGCGCTTCCTTCTTCGGCGCGGCGGACGATGCCGACGCCTTCCCCTCGGTGTCGATTTGCGCGATCACCTCGCCGGAGCCGACCGAGTCGCGCGCCTTCTTGATGATTTTGACGAGGACGCCGTCCGCGGGCGCGGGCAGCTCGAGCACCACCTTGTCGGTCTCGATGTCGATGAGGTTCTCATCGCGCGAAACCGCCTCGCCTTCCTTCTTGTGCCAGTCCAGCAACGTGGCTTCCGCCACCGATTCCGACAGCTGCGGAACCTTGACTTCGATGATCATCGTTGTTCCCGTTTAGTTTTTCCCCGGCTTCCGCTTGGCATCCACCGGGTTGAGAAAAACCAGCGAGTAACTCGCCGGGTGCAGCAATCTACTCCTGATTACTTCAGCTTGCCGAAGGCCTGCTCGACCATCGCCTTCTGGCGCTCGTTGTGCTTCGCCATGTAGCCGCCGGCCGGGCTGGCCGACGCCGGCCGCCCCGCGTAGTACAGCTTCTGCCCCTCGCGCATGTTCTCGCGGAAGTAGTGCGCCGACTGGTACCAGGCGCCCTGGTTCTGCGGCTCCTCCTGGCACCAGACCACCTCCGACGCGTTCGGATAGCGGTCCATTTCGGCCTTGAACTGCTTGTGCGGGAACGGATACAGCTGCTCCACGCGGATGATGGCCGCATCGTTGCGCTGCAGCTCGATGCGCTTGGTCGCGAGGTCGTAATACACCTTGCCGCAGCAGGCGATGATCCGCTTCACGCCCTTCTCGTCGACCGTCGTCGTGTCCGGGATCACGGTCTGGAACGAGCCGTTGGCCAGCTCCTGTATGGATGAGGCCGCTTCCTTCTTCCTCAAGAGAGACTTGGGAGTCATGACGACCAGCGGCTTCCTGAACGGACGCAGCATCTGGCGGCGCAGCAGGTGGAAGATCTGCGCCGCGTTGCTCGGCACGCATACCTGGATGTTGTGCTCGGCGCAAAGCTGCAGGTAGCGCTCGAGCCGGGCCGACGAATGCTCGGGGCCTTGTCCCTCGTAGCCGTGCGGCAGCAACTGCACCAGCCCGCAGACCCGGCCCCACTTGGTCTCGCCCGAGCTGATGAACTGGTCCATGACCACCTGCGCGCCGTTCGCGAAGTCGCCGAACTGGGCTTCCCAGATGACCAGCGCGTTGGGTTCGGCGGTCGAGAAGCCGTACTCGAAACCCAGCACCGCTTCCTCCGACAGCACGGAGTCGATCACGACGAAGTCGCCCTGATCCTTGCCGATGTTCTGCAGCGGGATATAGCTGCCCTGGTCCCAGCGCTCGCGGTCCTGGTCGTGGAGCACCGCATGGCGGTGGGCGAAGGTGCCGCGCCCGGAATCCTGTCCCGAGAGGCGCACGTCGTAGCCGTTGGAAAGCAGGCTCGCGTAGGCGAGCGTCTCGGCCATGCCCCAGTCGACCGGCTGCTTGCCCTCCGCCATCTGCCGGCGCGCCTCGATCACGCGCGCCACCGTGGGGTGCAGCTTGAAGCCTTCGGGCACGTGCGTCAGGCGCTCCGACAGCCGCTTCAGCTCATCGAGCGGCACGTGGGTGTCGGCGGCGTCGGTCCACTTCGAATTGACGAACGGCGCCCAGTCGACCGCGAACTTGCTCTTGAAATTGGACAGCACCGGGCTGACCGTTTCCTTGCCGGCATCGAGCGTGTCGCGGTAATGCTTGATCATCCGCTCGGGCTCTTCGGCCCCGATCACGCCCTGCGCCACCAGCTTGTCGGCGTACAGCTTGCGCGTGCCGGGATGCTGGATGATCTTCTTGTACATCAGCGGCTGCGTGACAAACGGCTCGTCCTGCTCGTTATGGCCTAGCTTGCGGAAGCAGACGATGTCGATCACCACGTCCTTGTGGAATTTCTGGCGGTAATCGAGCGCGAGCTGCGTGATGAACTGCACCGCCTCCGGGTCGTCGCCGTTCACGTGGAAGATCGGCGCCTCGACCATCTTTGCCACGTCGGTGCAGTAGGTCGTCGAGCGCGCGTCGCGCGGATCGGAGGTGGTGAAGCCGATCTGGTTGTTGACGATGAGGTGCACCGTGCCGCCGGTGCCGTAGCCGCGCGTGCCCGAGAGGTTGAGCGTCTCCATGACGACGCCCTGCCCGGCGAAGGCCGCGTCGCCATGCACGAGGATCGGCAGCACCTGGTCGCCGGTCTTGTCGTCGCGGCGGCGCTGGCGCGCGCGCACGGAGCCCTCGACGACCGGATTGACGATCTCGAGGTGCGAAGGGTTGAAGGCGAGCGACAGGTGCACCGGCCCGCCCGGCGTCGTGATATCCGACGAAAAGCCGTTGTGATACTTGACGTCGCCCATCGGCAGCTCGTGCGCGTGCTTGCCCTCGAACTCGAGGAACAGGTCCTTGGGCATCTTGCCCAGCACGTTGACCAGCACATTGAGCCGGCCGCGATGCGCCATGCCAATGACGATCTCCTGCACCCCGTTGGCGCCGGCGCGGTGGATCAGGTCGTCGATGCACGGGATCAGGCTCTCGCCTCCCTCGAGGGAGAAGCGCTTCTGTCCGACGTACTTCGTGTGCAGGTAGCGCTCGAGCTGCTCCGCCTCCGTCAGCTTCTCGAGCAGGTGCTTCTGCTGCGCGGGCGGCAGCTTGGCGGTGCCGCGCACCGGCTCGATGCGCTCCTGGATCCAGACGCGCTGCGCGCGGTCGCTGATGAACATGTACTCGAAGCCGATGTTGCGGCAGTACGTATCGCGCAGCGCCTGGATGAGGGTGCGCAGCGAAACCCGGTCGAGGCCGACGAAAGAGCCGGAGTTCACCACGTGCTCCAGGTCGGCTTCCGACAGGTCGTAGTACGCGGGCTCGAGCTCCGGCACGTTGGGACGCGGCATTCGCTTGAGCGGATCGACCGTCGCCCAGCGCGACCCGGCGATGCGGTAGGAAGTCACCAGGAGCAGCGCCGCTACCTGCAGCCGCTCCGGTGCCACCGGCTCGGTCGGCATGGTGCGCGCTCCGCCGAACTCGCCGCGCTTTGCGCGCTGCACGAACGACTCGACCACCGGCGCGTGCGCCACGTCCTTCGTCGCGCTCCCCGGCAGCACCTGCATCTTGTCGAAGTAGTCGCGCCACTCCTCCGGCACGCTGCCCGGATTCACCAGGTAGCTCTCGTACAGGTCCTCGATGAACGGCGCGTTGCCGCCGAAGAGATGCGAGTTGTCCAGAAACTGCTTCATCACCGAGCTCATGGGCAGCTACCTCTTGTCGATCGCCTTCACTTCGCGGCGCACGGCGCCCTTGTAGAGCTGGCGCGGGCGGCCGATCTTGTATTCGGGATCGGTGATCATCTCCTGCCACTGCGCGATCCAGCCCACGGTGCGGGCGAGCGAGAAGATGCAGGTGAACATGGCGACCGGGATGCCGAGCGCGCGCTGCACGATCCCCGAGTAGAAGTCGACGTTCGGGTACAGCTTGCGCTCGACGAAATAAGGATCTTCGAGCGCGATCTTCTCCAGCTCGAGCGCCAGCTTGAACAGCCGGTCGTTGTGCAGCCCGAGCTCGTTCAGCACCTCGTGGCAGGTTTCGCGCATCAGCTTGGCGCGCGGATCGTGGTTCTTGTAGACGCGGTGGCCGAAGCCCATCAGCCGCACGCCCGAGTTCTTGTCCTTCACCTTGCGCAGGAACTCCGGGACCTTGCTGACGTCGCCGATCTCTTCCAGCATCTGCAGGCAGGCCTCGTTCGCGCCGCCGTGCGCCGGGCCCCAGAGCGAGGCGATGCCCGCCGCGATGCATGCGTACGGATTCGCGCCCGAGGAGCCGCACAGCCGCACGGTGGAGGTGGACGCGTTCTGCTCGTGGTCGGCATGGAGGATGAAGATGCGGTCCATGGCGCGCACCAGCACGTCGTTGACCACGTACTCCTCGGCCGGCACGCCGAACATCATGCGCATGAAGTTCGCCGTGTAGGAGAGGTTGTTCTTCGGGTACATGAACGGCTGGCCGACCGAGTACTTGTACGACATCGCGACGATGGTCGGCATCTTCGCGATCAGGCGGAACGCCGAGATCACGCGGTGCTGCGCGTTATTGATGTCGAGCGCGTCGTGGTAGAAGGCCGAGAGCGCGCCGACGACGCCGACCATCACCGCCATCGGATGCGCGTCGCGCCGGAAGCCCTGGTAGAGGCGCGCCAGCTGCTCGTGCACCATCGTGTGGTGGGTCACGATGCCCACGAACTCGTCCTTCTGCTTGCGGTTGGGCAGCTCGCCGTTGAGCAGCAGGTAGCAGACCTCGAGGAAATCGCAGTGCTGCGCGAGCTGCTCGATCGGGTAGCCGCGGTACAAGAGAACGCCGGCGTCGCCGTCGATGTAGGTGATGCTCGAGCTGCAGCTCGCGGTCGACAGGAATCCCGGGTCGTAAGTGAACATCCCCGACTTGCCGTACAGGGCGCGGATGTCGATGACGTCGGGCCCGATGGTTCCCGAATGAACCGGGAAGTCGAGCGTTTTGCCGTCGGGCAGCTTCAGGGTCGCGTTCTTTTCCATGGTTTCCTCGTCAGCAGGCGCGCAAGCGCTCCACCGTCGCGCGATACCTTTCGTCCACCGGGTCGCTGCGACCGCTCACATAATCCCAAAGATCGTTGTCGGGCAGGTCGAGAAGCTCAGTCAGCACTTCCGCTTCCCGTCCCTGCGGAAAGTCTTTTTTCAGAAACCTCTGCAGCACCAGGTCGAGCTCCAGCAGGCCGCGGCGGCATTTCCAGTACAAGCGGTTCTGGGCGGCCTGGTCCATCACACCGAGCGGCGCACCATCATGTCCTTGATTTTCCCGATTGCCTTCGTGGGATTCAGGTGCTTCGGGCAGACATCGACGCAGTTCATGATGGTATGACAGCGGAACAGGCGGTAAGGGTCCTCGAGATTGTCGAGGCGCTCGGCGGTCGCCTGGTCGCGGGTGTCGGCGAGGAACCGGTAAGCCTGCAGCAGGCCGGCCGGGCCGACGAACTTGTCCGGGTTCCACCAGAACGACGGGCAGGAAGTCGAGCAGCACGCGCACAGGATGCACTCGTACAGGCCGTTCAATTCCTCGCGATCCTGCGGCGACTGGAGCCGCTCGCGCTCCGGCGGCGGGTCGTTGTTGATCACGTACGGCATGACCGAGTGGTACTGCTTGAAGAACTGCGTCATGTCCACGATCAGGTCGCGGATCACCGGCAGGCCGGGCAGCGGGCGCACGGTGACGTGCTCCGGCAGCTCCGCTAGCTTGGTGATGCAGGCGAGGCCGTTCTTGCCGTTGATGTTGAAGGCATCGGAACCGCATACGCCCTCGCGGCAGGAGCGGCGGAAGGCGATGGTGTCGTCCTGCGCCTTCGCCTTGACCAGCGCGTCGAGCAGCATGCGGTCGTGGCCGTCGAGCTTGACCTCGTGGTCCTGCATGTACGGACGCGCGTCCTTGTCCGGGTCGTAGCGATAGATGCTCAGTCTCATATCAGTACGTTCTCACCTTCGGCTCAAAGGTCTCGACCGACAGCGGGCGCTGGTGCACCGGCTTGTAGTCGAGGCGGTTGCCCTCCTTGTACCACAGGGTATGGCGCATCCAGCTCTTGTCGTCGCGCTCCGGGTGATCGCTGCGCGTATGCGCGCCGCGGCTTTCCTTGCGCGCCTCCGCGGATACCGCCGTCGACATCGCGGTTTCCACGAGGTTCTCCAGCTCGAGCGCTTCGATCCGCGCCGTATTGAAGACCTTGGACTTGTCCTGGATGTAGGTGCGCGCCGCCCGTTCCGCGATGGCCTTCATCTTCGCCACGCCGGAAACCAGGTCGTCGGGGAAGCGGAACACGCCGCAGTGCATCTGCATCGTGCGGCGCAGGTCGTTCAGCACGTCCACCACGCGCTCCCCGCCCTTCGCGGAATCGAGCCGGGCAAGGCGCGCCAGCGTCTGCTCGCCGGCGCCCTTGGGCAGGTTGCGCTGCGGCCGGGGCAT
>Ga0097621_100003682_pt1 | contig 10599 bp, 18 predicted proteins | sample KBSMisM72_FD_73165 | JGI IMG/M metagenome (GOLD analysis project Ga0097621, IMG submission 73165) | Miscanthus rhizosphere microbial communities from Kellogg Biological Station, Michigan, USA - KBS Miscanthus M7-2 (version 2) (version 2) | ecosystem: Host-associated > Plants > Roots >... | reverse complement strand
ACCAACACCTGCATGAAAATCGGCGGCGCGATAAGCGTCGGGGCCGGTGTGTCGAGCGGCTCGCGCTGACGAGAATGGCGACTTCGGTCATGCCCGGGGACATCTGCGCGAAGACGCGCTTCGCGCTTTTGCCCGGGCACGGCACGCTTCAAGGCGCTTACGTCATCGGGGGCGCGACGAACTTGACGAAGCCGGGACGCGCCGCGAACTGCGCAAACCAGCGATCGAGGTTCGGCAGTTTTGGCTTGGTGACGCCCTCGACGCCCAGCCAGCGCCGCGCATAGGCGCCGAGTGCGATGTCGGCGATCGTGAACTGGTCGCCTTCGATGAAGCGCCGTGTCGCCAGTTGCGCCTCGACGATGCGCCACACCATGGCTTCCGCATCGGCATCCTTCTGGATCGCGACCATGTCGCGCTTTTCGACCGGCGTCCGCACCAGCGCCCAGAACACCGGCCGGTCGACCGGCTGCAGCGTCGACAGCGTCCAATCGAGCCAGCGGTCAACGCCGGCGCGCGCCTTCGGCTGCGAGGGGTAGATCGGCGAACTCTCGCCGTAGGCCATGCAGAGATAGCGCATCACCGAATTGGATTCCCACAGCACGTAGTCGCCGTCGACCAGCGTCGGCACGCGGCCGTTCGGATTCATCGCCAGATACGGCGCCTCGGTGTTCTTGCCGAACTGCATGCCGGCATCGATGCGCTCATAGGCAAGATCGAGCTCGGCAAGGCACCACAGCACTTTTTGCACGTTGACCGAATTGGCCCGGCCCCAGATGGTGAGTTGTTGCTTCTTGTTGTCGGCCACGCGTTGTCGCTCCCGTTGATCCGTGTGAGGCGTTCATAGCCGAAGATCAGCGAAAATGCGCGCGGTTTGCGGCAGGACACGGTTGCAAAATCGGGCTTACAAAAATCAGGCTCCGCCGCAGTGCGACAGAGCCCCGATTCTCACTCAACGCGCGGTGGTCCAGCGTCAGTCAGCCGGTCAGTGGCCGAAGAACAGCCATAGCAGAATGATCACCGGAATAGGCACGCCAAGCAACCAAAGCAGAATTCCACGTCCCATCATTTCCTCCTCAAATACATCGAGGAGAAAACGCGCGATGTCACCGCCAGTTCCTGCGCAGAAAAGAAGCCTGCGCAAAGGAACGTTTCAGGATTTCGGAATTTCCGCGGGCGACAACCCGATCCGAAACAGCGAATGGCCGTCGTTGTACAAGGCCTACCAGTGGCCGGTGTTCGGCATCGAGGTCCACGGCTCCGCCGGCGGCTTCGGTTCGCCCTTCTGCAACAGCTCGATCGAATGCAGATCGGGCGAGCGCACGAAGGCCATGTTGCCGTCGCGCGGCGGCCGGTTGATGGTGATGCCGGCCTTCATCAGGCGGTCGCAGGTGGCGTAGATGTCGTCGACCTCATAGGCGAGGTGGCCGAAATGGCGGTCCTCGCCATACTTCTCCTCGTCCCAATTGTAGGTGAGCTCGACCAGCGGCGCGCCGCGGTTCTGCGGCGCGGCCTTGAACAGGCCTTCATCCTCCGGCGCGCACAGGAACACCAGCGTGAACCGGCCCTTGTCGTTGTCGACCCGGCGTACTTCCTTCAGCCCCAACGCGTCCTGGTAAAACTTCATCGCGGTGTCGAGATTGCGGACGCGCAGCATGGTGTGGAGATAACGCATTTTCTTATCCTCCTGAGAATACTAAGAGATTTTGTTTTGGTTCGGGCCGTTCGGGGCACTAGATAGCAGCAAATCGCATCGGAGGGCAGGCTTAGCCGTGACTTTTGCGTGCCACGGTGAGACCCGTTGTGCGCTCTGCGTTCTGGACCTTTTCAACGCCATGCGCGCGTGGAGGTGCTAGGCGTTCTCGATTCCTCCTCTACTCGTTACAGCGTGGATGGACCGCCGACTTTCTCGTTGGCGTCCCCTTGTCAGTGGCCTGGCAGGCTTCGGAATCGCAATCGGGCTTTGCATTCTCATGCATGAGGGGGCTCAGCAGAGATGCAAAGAAGCTTCAGCACTACTTGTTCACTGTTGGACTTGTGTGGGGTTTGCCAGCTGCGGTGTGTTCGTGGCTGGCGGGTAAAGAGATGGTTCAGGAAGGACCGCACCACTGAATATTTCTGTGAGTTCGGGCATCCTGCCACTCTCCAGACAAGCCCATGATGAGTACCACCGGGACGCCGCCGCCCGGGTGGCGAGGTACCGCACCCACGCCGAACTGCTTGCGTTTTGGGCCTCTATGGGTTTTAAGCCCGGTGACCTTATGACCGTAGGCATGAATCAGAAGCGCGCCGCGTGGTTTCGCCGGGTCCTAAGCAGAGTTACGTAAATCGCGCAAAAGGAATTCAGAAATGGCGAAGATGACGAAAACTCAATTGATCGACGCAATTGCCGAAGGCACACAGCTTTCAAAGAATGATGTGAAGTCGGTCATCGAGTACATGGCGACTGTCGGGTACAAGGAGCTCAATGAGTCCGGTGAGTTCGTTATTCCGGGCTTTGCGAAAATGTCTGTGGTGAACAAGCCTGCTACCGAAGCACGGATGGGCGTCAATCCGTTCACGAAGGAGCCGATGCAGTTCGCGGCGAAGCCGGCGAGCAAGTCGGTGAAGGCTTCACCGCTGAAGGTGGCGAAGGACGCCGTTTAAATTCCGACGCGGGGCGAAGCCAGGCGGGCGGGGTGGCGCTGTTGTTGGCGTCTTGCCGCGTTTGAATTCGCAGCGCTCGGAATTCTTCGTTGAGACAGCTCCCCATCATGCGGGCGTTGCTCCCGCTTGACGATGTAACCCAGACGTCGTCAGCCGCCTTTTTGGAACTGCTTTGAATCACCGGAACGCAACCCGGTTGCCTGAAAACTCAAAAATTAACCGGGGTGCGGAACCGCAAGTTCCCGCAACACCCTCGTGCGGCAAGCGTTAACCCAGCAACGGAAAGGAGCGCACATGCGAAAGATAGGACTTACCCTCGCAACCGTTGCCGCGCTTGCGACAACCGCTGTCGTAAACTCGCCCGCCGAGGCGCGTGGTGGCCGTAACGCGGCCATCGGCTTTGGCGTGGCAGCTGGTGTTCTAGGCGCGGCCGCGGCAGCCAATGCGGCCAACAACGGTTACTACTATGGCCCGAGGTACGGCTACTACGGTGGTGGACCGTATGCGTATGACGATGGGCCGCGATACTATCGCCGCCACTATCGGTACTACGACGGTTGGTAAAGGAAGAGCCCGGAGCGATCCGGGCTTTTTCTTTGCGCGGAGTGACGTGCGTCGTTTTAATCCTCAATCGTCACCTGACGCGTCAGGGCAGGGTCAACGCAGGTATGAGACTCTCGAACAGTGCAACGAGCCTTTGACCGGTCATCCCGACCGCGGCGATAATGGCCAAGGCGATAAAGCCTGCGATGAGACTGTATTCGATCGCGGTCGCGCCGTTCTCATCGCGCAGAAATTTCCGAAGCATTCCATGGTCTCCCGAGCTCTGACAAAGACGGTGTGGCACGCCCAAGTTGCTATTAGAAAAAGCAAAAGCGTAAAATTGTAGCATATTCGCGGCGCCAAGGGAGCTTGCAGCGCGTTCGGTCGCGGCTCTGTTTTTGGATGATTATCTTTGGCGAGCCGGAACGCCGCGTGTCATCAGCGTGATCCCTCCCACATACGCAATTGGGCTCTTCCTCCATCGTGGCGCCAACGGAGGGATCGACCATGTACCTGCTTTACGGCCTGCTCATTCTCGCGATGATTTTCTTTTTCGTGCTGCCAATTACCGACGCCCGCACGGCCCGAATGAAATTGTCCGTGGTGGGCAGCCTCGGCGTGCTGTTGGCGGTATGCGCTGTGGTGCCGCGCCTGATACACTGACGGACAGTTCAGCCCGCCTCGACGCCGAACGGCGCCCGCAGGACGCGGGCCGGAGCGCAACGGGGGAACGCATGATTCTCGTAACGGGCAGTATTCTGGCGCGCGAGGAGGCATTCGACGATGTGCTCCGCGCGTGCCTGGAGCATGTCGAGCGCTCGCGCAAGGAGCCAGGCTGCATCTCGCATGATGTGCATGTCGACTGCCAGAACCCGATGCGGCTGTTCTTCTTCGAGCAATGGGCTGACGAGGCGGCGCTGCGTACGCATTTCGCCGTCGAAGGTTCGAAGGCGTTTGTAAGATCGCTCAAGGGCCGGATCGTCGAGACATCAGGGACGAAGATCTATCGCGCCGAGGCGATACCGCGATAACAACCGCCGCCTGCGCAGAAAGCCATCGCTAGAGCAGGGGATTGTACAGCCAGTCTTCGGGCCAGAACCTGTTTCCGATCCAGCCGAAGCCCGCCATCACCGCAAAAAAGATGACCGCGGTCGGGATCAATTCGTCGATCGCAAAGGCTGTGGCCAGCAGCGGGCCGGCCAGATGCGCCGTCAGCCCGGCAAAGCCGATCCCGATGCCGAACAGCACGGCTTGAATGATCCAGACCATCATGTCCCGAAGCAGCATCATGCCTCGACGATAGCGCCGGGGCCGGCGGGACGGATGTGACCGGACGCACAGTGCTGTTCTGTCGGCCCGCTCACGCCAGGTGTCGTGCACGCACAACAGCTCGCATGGCGATCGTGAGCGAGAAGGGCCGGACGCCGTCTAGCCTCGGCGTAAAATTGGTATTCGTCAGGTCAGACCTTGACGTCCACCAGGGACGGTTCTTCGGTCTGCAAGTCGGCAAGGGCCGTTTCCAGCGCGGCAGCCTTGGCGTGGTAGACGGCCTGAAGATCCTGGTTGATCGTCATCGGTGGCGCCTTGGCGTTCTGATCGACGACGAGTTGTATTCTGGCTTGCGTCACTTCAACCGGCATTGGGTAAATGACCATGGGATAACCCTCCTGCGCAAAATCTGTCAGGCGGTCATTTACGCTTTGTAAAGAGGTTCGGTTAACGGCGCGACATTTCAGGGAGGTTCGGTAAATGGAGGCTTAAGTTTCTGTGTCCGACGTCGAAAAATTTATAGCGCTTTCGAGCGGAAGCCTGAACCGAAGCGAGCTAGTTAGTTTGTTCCAGCCGCTCGGCATAGAGGCGGAATTCCTCGGCCATCTCGATCAGCTTCTTTGAGGCTTCCGGATCCTTGACGGTTTCGGCCAGCTGCCGGGCTCTGTTGGACTGGTCTCGGTAATGGTCGGCTTGGGTCATGGCAGCACCTTTTTAGATGAGTATGGATGCCGTCAAAAAGGTTCGACGTCCGCGCGCGCAGCACGCGCGAGGGACGGTTCGGTGAGGCCAACTTCGTCGGGTGAGTGCGTGGATAAAGCGACGAGGTAACAGTATCTTAAGAGAGCAGCGGCGCCGGAAAACGCACCCCCTGTTCGTTCCAGGAGAACAAAAGGAGTCTTCCGCTTTCAACCCTGTGATCGGCGTCTCATGGTGGTCGGCCTGCTGTTTCGCCTTGCCTTCGTCGTCATCAGCTTTTCGTTGCGTCCGCAAGCTGAAAGCGGTCATGCAAGGCCGACAGGCTCGTCCGCACCGCGCGTGAACTGCACAAGGTAAACCAGCGCCCGACGGTTGGGGCACTTAACGATCCGGGAATTTCTTATCTGGCGATCGGTGATAGGTCGCGATGGCGATGAAGCCGGCATAACCGATCACATTGATCAGAATTTCCATCCACACGGGCATGACGCACCTTTCCCCGCAGACAAACTCCGCAAGGGCCGTGTTAGTTCCTGCATAATCCGACGATCAGACCCGCGCGATCGCATGGCTCGCGATCGCACGCGGCTGGCAGTCCGCGATAACGAAAACCCCGCCCACATTCGAAGATGCAGACGGGGTCTTTCATGCTTCACCTCTCGCAAGGTTGCTGCACTTAAAATAAAAACGTCGAGGCATGGGCTTCGTTCCTGCCGTTACCGGAATTCTCTCTTGCGGTTCCACGCGACTTATTTCGTCGGCGACAACGGTGAAGGCCAGGCAAGCTTCTGCCGGTTCCGCCTCAACGCCAGAACGAGAGCCGGCCCGATCCGTTCAGCGCATTGGCCAGGGTCGTCTCGTAATACTCCTCGCGCTCGCGTTCGAACTTCCGCTGGGTTTCCCTGAAACTCGCGACGCGCGCTGCGATTTCGGCGCGGTCGCGCGCGAGTCTTTCTTCCTTCGTCATCGCCATCCGCTGTCTTTGTTTGATTCGCGCTCCGCCATCATTGGCGCGCGCGAATGAGGCGTGAATGCGGAAGCGAGGTTGCAGCATTGTGGTGCCTGCCGTTGCGAAGCGAAGGCGGTGGATAAGGTGTGGCGTATTCTTGTCGCTTACGCGAGTTCCCGTTAGCGAAAGAGAGTCGAAGGAACAGGTGGCCAGGGTCGCGTGATCAAGGCAGCTTGATGCGCGTGCTTATAAGGCGGCCTGATAGCGACGAATGCGGCATGAAACGGCCGTGCTATAGTCCGCACGCCCCAACCATTCGGAAATATCAGCGGTGATCGCCAAGGATTTGCGCAGTGGCGTCGAGCAGCTCGGCAACATGATCGCCGAAGCGGCGTGTATCGTTCCCTTTACCGGAGCCGGCATTTCCACCGAATGCGGGATTCCTGATTTCCGCTCGCCCGGCGGCCTGTGGACCCGTAACCGCCCGATCGCATTCGATGAATTCGTCTCAAGCGCCGACGCGCGGACCGAAGCCTGGCGGCGGCGCTTCGCGATGGAAGAGACTTTTGCAGCGGCGAGGCCCGGCCGCGGGCATCGCGCGCTGGCCTCGCTCTACAAGGCCGGCAAGACCCCGGCGATCATCACCCAGAACATCGACAACTTGCATCAGGCGTCAGGCTTCAAGGCCGATGACGTCGTCGAGCTGCATGGCAACACCACCTATGCCCGCTGCATCGGCTGCGGACATGCCTATGATCTTCCTTGGGTAAAGGCGCGTTTCGACGAAACCGGCCGCGCCCCCGACTGTACCATCTGCGATGAGCCGGTGAAGACCGCGACGATCTCATTCGGACAGGCGATGCCGGAAGATGCGATGCGCCGCGCCACCGAACTGGCGCAGCAGTGTGACCTGTTTCTGGCGATCGGATCGTCGCTAGTCGTTTGGCCTGCCGCAGGTTTTCCGCTGATGGCCAGAAACAGCGGCGCGAAGCTGGTCATTATCAACAATGAGCTGACAGAACAGGACGATATCGCCGATCTGGTGATCCGTTTCGACATCGGCGAGACGCTCGGACCGTTCGTAGGCAATTGATCGCCAACTGATTCGCGCCTGTGCAACCTGTTCATAGCCCCCGCAATTTTGTTTTTTTTAGCTATGCTCGGCAGGTGAGAGTGTTATCTTTTGATTCGAGAGATTCGCGCGGCGTTGCATGAGTGTCATCGATGAGCGCGTGTTCCGGTCCCGCCACCAGGGCGATGGCGGGCCGCTTTTTTGAAGTGTGGGGTCCGGGGTCATGGGGTCGGACGAATTTGTGTCCAAGAAGCTCGGGGGGCCGCCGTCAGGCGGGACAGGGCAAAACAGACTTGGACCAGGCGAATACGCAACCGGAGCGCAACGCGATCCGGCGGTGGATGCTTTGTCGGGGCTCGGCGATTCCGCCGCCAACCTTGTCGAAATATCCGGCGTGATCAAATGGTTCGACGCTTCCAAGGGTTATGGCTTCATCGTTCCGGACAATGGCTGGCCCGACGTGCTGCTGCATGTCACCGTGCTTCGGCGCGACGGCTATCAGACCGCCTATGAAGGGGCGCGGCTGGTAGTCGAGTGCGTGCAGCGCGCAAAAGGCTATCAGGCGTTCCGGATCGTCTCGATGGACGAATCGACGGCGATCCATCCGGCGCAAATGCTGCCGCCACGGACCCATGTCAGCGTCACGCCGACCAGCGGGCTGGAGCGGGCGCAGGTCAAATGGTTCAACCGGCTGCGCGGTTTCGGCTTCCTGACCTGCGGCGAGGGCACGCCCGACATTTTCGTCCACATGGAAACGCTGCGCCGATTCGGCATGACCGAGCTGCGGCCGGGCCAGTACGTGCTGGTGCGGTTCGGGCCCGGGTCCAAGGGCATGATGGCGGCCGAGATCCATCCCGAGACCGGCCCGTCGGCCCTGTCCTCGCATTGATACCCTGACACCGCTGACGGAAACGTGAGCCGGACGCCGCGCACCCGCGCGGCGGCCTCTGGCATTTGCCGCAATCGTCGGGTTAGGGTTCCCCGGCAATTCCCAGATATCCGGCATGAGTGCATTGATGAATTTCGCTTTTGTAGTTGCGCGGCTTCGCATCGGCGGCCGCCTGGTGATGTCGCTGGCTGCGGCATCCGCCGTGCTTGTCATGCTCTGCGCCAGTCCTCCCGCGAGGGCCGCGAGCGTTCAGCCGCTCGAGATCGCCACCAAGTCAGGCGTGCGGGTGTTCTCGGTCGAGATGGCGACGACGGAAGAGGAGAAGACCACCGGACTGATGTACCGGAAGGAGCTGCCTGACGGTAAAGGCATGCTGTTCGATTTCTCGCCGGAGCAGCAGATCTCGATGTGGATGAAGAACACCTACATCTCGCTCGACATGATCTTCATCCGCGCCGACGGCCGCATCCTGCGGATCGCTGAAAATACCGAGCCGCTTTCCACCAGAATCATCTCGTCAGGCGGACTCGCCAAGGGCGTGCTGGAAGTCATTGCGGGCACAGCGCAAAAGTATGGAATTCAGCCCGGCGACCGGGTGGCGCACCCGCTGTTCAACAAGCACTGAGTCCTTCAGATCGCCTTGCGGATCGCCTTGATGGCCGGGGTTTAAGCGTGTATCGACGCATTTCCCAGCACAGATCGGGGTATAGCGCAGCCTGGTAGCGCGGCAGTTTTGGGTACTGCAGGTCGTTGGTTCGAATCCAGCTGCCCCGACCAACTAAATCAATGACTTACTGCGTCTTTTTCGGATTGAATCTTCCCAACGGTCCCAATTGGGAAGGGGCAGGGGAATACGTGTGATGGGCAGGAAGACGGCCTTTCTGGCGCGGCAGGCTCTTTTGCTGGGGCTGTCGCTTTGTTTTGCCACCACAGTCTTGGGCCGGACGGCTGCGGCCAATCCCGCGCAGATGATTTCTGACTTTCGGCTAAAGCATGGGGAGAAGCGCGTGACTTTGGACGCGACTCTCACGCGGATTGCGCACGACCAGGCCCAGGCGATGGCCGCCAAGGACCAACTGGATCACGATGTCCTCGGCCGGTTCAATACGCGCGTCGATCCGGCGGGCGCCGGCCGGGCTGCGGAGAACATTGCGTATGGCTACGACAGCTTTCCCAAGACCCTCGACCAGTGGATCAATTCGTCGGGGCACCGAAAAAATCTGCTGTTGCCTGGTGCGACGCGCGTCGGTGTCGCCAGCGTGAAAAGTGCGAAGACCGGCCGGATGTATTGGGCCATGGTGATTGCCGGCGACTATGAGCGTCCCAAGCCGGCGAAGCCTCCAAAGGCTACGAAGCCGCCGAAGCAGGTAGCTTCCGCGAAGCCAAAATCTCGCGCAGTGGAGAACTGCCGAATGAAAATTCTGAGTATATGTTTCTAGCTCCCTCGCGGTAGCTTGTAATATCGTTCCTGTTATGTTCTTGTACTGGTCATTCCTCGGAGGTGACCAATGGATGTCGAGAAGCAACGGGAAATAATCCGGCTCTGGAATCGCATGCGCCAGGTCGAGGGTCCGGTCGCGGAGGAAATCCGTATCCAGATTCTTGAATGCTTTGCGCAGCACGAGCCATCCGGCGCGCGGATGAGCGATCGTCGGGAGGTGTTGAGCCGTGTGCGGGTTCCGACCGGTCAGGTGCATCGCATCGGCGAGCGCGGCAACAACGCAACGCTTTGACGGCTTCGTACCTCGGCGAGGTTGATTCGGCGGCCGTCAAGATTGACGGAATCGACGTGCGGTGCATGCTGCGCAGATGTTGTCGCGTTTGCGCAGTCATTTTCAAGGTGCGAAGTTCGCCCGCATGAGCAGCGGGACGTACTGCATCATCCGCGATCTCGGGCTGGTCAAGGGCGGCAAGGGGATGCGGCACCACGAGGTGCTGGTCACCTTCAGTCCCCAGGCGTTCTGGCGCTGGATCGCGCGCGCTGGCGGCGATGTGGTGAGTGCGGGGAAGCGACGATTGCTCTGGCTTCAACGCGAGCCGCAGCGCTTCAGCACGGATGTTCCAGCGTCCGCCGTGCCGGAAAGTGCGCGTCGCGCGAGGTCCCCGATGGCGTCCCGCGCGCAGGTAGCCAGCATCGACTAGCGCTGCGAGGCCTGCCATGCCAACAGACGATGCTCGGCAAGCGACATCGCCACCGACGTCACGTAACCGGTGACGCCTAGCAGGATGACACCGGCGAACAGATCGGCCGAGCGGAATGCGCGGGCCGAGAGCAGCACCCAGTGGCCGAGCCCGTCGAGGCCGGCCAGGATTTCGCAGACCACCGAGAGGATCAGCGCCACCGTCAGGCTGAGGCGCATGCCGGCGAGAATGTCGGGGCTGGCGGAGGGCAATGCGATCTTGAAGATCACCGCAGGTCGCGACATCTGCAGCGACCGCGCCACCTCATAGAGCCGGGGCTCGACCGCCGCAAAGCCATGGATGGTCGCCAGCATGATCGGCCAGATCGCGCCGAAGGCGATCACGAACAGCGCC
>Ga0097621_100003674_pt1 | contig 10609 bp, 7 predicted proteins | sample KBSMisM72_FD_73165 | JGI IMG/M metagenome (GOLD analysis project Ga0097621, IMG submission 73165) | Miscanthus rhizosphere microbial communities from Kellogg Biological Station, Michigan, USA - KBS Miscanthus M7-2 (version 2) (version 2) | ecosystem: Host-associated > Plants > Roots >... | reverse complement strand
AGCAACTGTTCGTCGCTGAGACGATGCCAGGGGAATCTGTAGCTCACGGTGAAGCTGATTCTAGCAAACCATCCACAGATTACACAGATAGCGAAAAATCTGCGTAATCTGTGGATGACCCTTTTCCTTTCGCCCTTCCGCGTTCTATTATGAGTGCTCAATTTGGCAGCGTCTCCCAATCACACATCACAACTTAGGAGAAGAACTCAGGGGTTTTATGCTTAAACAGACAATTCTCAGAACTGCTCTCTCAATTGCCTGCTTGTTGACGATTACCGGCATAGCCGGTGCCGACACCAAGGTCAAATCGCGGCAAGACAGCGGCGGTCAGACCTACGAAAACACCATCTACATAAAAGGCAAACGCCAACGCACTGAAAATAGTGGCGGACAGATGATTACGATTGAGCAGTGTGACTTGCGACGTAACCTGCAGCTCATGCCTGCTGCTAAGGTCTATACAGTTAACCCGTTCGACGACGGGAGTCCCAGCAGCACCACGACTCACTCAGCGACGTCACAACCCAGCGCTGTGACGAAAGGCGGCGTGGTTACGTCTACGGTCACGACTAAAGACACGGGCGAACGCAAGCAGATGTTTGGCTACACGGCTCGTCATATCATCACCACCATGGTGATGGAGTCGTCACCCGACGCATGCAACCAGAACAACATGCGAATGGAGATCGACGGCTGGTACATCGACGCGACGTTCGCGCTCGACTGCGACATTAACCGCCAGTACACCTACAGACCACCTGTTAAAGCCGGCGGCTGTCGCGATCGTTACGAAACAAAAACTATTGGCACGGCGAAAAAAGGGTTTGCGGTTTACGAGAAGATGACGATGCTGGGCGCGAACGGCGCGCCGAGTTTTTCAACCACCAACGAAGTAGTTGAGATTTCACAGGCGACGTTGGAGCAGAGCCTGTTTGAAGTGCCGCCGGATTATCGCCAGGTTGACGACTTCGCAAGTGCGTTCAGTGCCATGGCTGCAAACCCACAAGCGTCATCTGCGAATTCGGATGCGGCTGCAAACGTCAACCCGACCGCGAGTCAACCCAGCAGCACTGCGACGTCCACGGCAGCAGCTGTTGGACCGAAACGCGCGGGAGTCATCCGCATCGGCGTTGTAGCCGTCAAGCCCGGCAACGTCGCAGAGGGAATGAACCCACAACAACTGGCTCTCGCAGTGCAAAACACGCTGATGGAGAATTTGAAAGGGAGCAACATCGAAGCCATTCCGATTGAAGGCAGTGGCGGTATTCAGGCGGAAGCACAGCAGAAAGAATGTGACTACCTCGTCTTCGCGAACGTGTCGCACAAGAAGGGTGGCGGAGGTTTTGGCAGTTTCATGAATAGTGCAGCTGGGAAAGTTGCCAGCAACGTCGGCTATGGCTCGAGCACAGCCGCGGCCGTCGCCACTAATACGATCGTCGCTGCGACGGTCGCAGAGAACATCAAAGCGAAGGACGAGATGACACTCGACGTTCGTCTGGAACGTCCCGGCGCGACCACGTCCACATTCACGCAGCAATATAAAGGCAAAGCCAAGTCTGCCGGAGAGGACATCATCACTCCTCTGGTCCAGCAAGCCGCCCAAGCCGTGATCGCAGCCGCAAAATAAAGATCGCCACAAAAAGGCACAAAAGCACATAACGATTAATCAGTTGAGGGCGCCAAATTTTTCCCACGGGAGATTTTGGCGCCCTTAACTCTAAAAAATTCCTTTTGTGCTTTTTGTGCCTTTTTGTGGCTAATTTTTTTTGTGGCTAGCTAGGGGGATGGACGCCCGTTTTCAATGACGAAGACGGGCATTTTTTTTCGATCGTGCACTCGGCGCACAGGGGGTTGCGTGCTTTGCAGATCTTGCGGCCGTGATAAATCATCAGGTGCGGGAAGATCACCCAGTCTTTTTTCGGCACGATCGGGATCAAATCCAGCTCGATCTTTTCCGCCGTCTTCTGCTGCGTAAAATCGAGACGATGCGAGAGCCGCGTGACGTGTGTGTCAACAACCACGCCCGCCTTGATATCAAACGCATTTCCCAGCACGACGTTCGCAGTCTTGCGCGCCACGCCGGGTAGCTCGAGCAACTCGTCCATCGTGTGCGGGACTTCGCCGTGGAACTGCTCCGTTAGCATTTTCGACGTGCCCTGAATCGACTTCGTCTTATTTCGAAAGAACCCGGTCGATTGAATGTCTTTTTCCAACTCTCGCGGCGCGACCTTCAAATAGTCCTCAGGCTTTTTGTACTTCCGAAACAGATCAGCAGTCACGATGTTGACTCGTTCGTCAGTACACTGCGCCGAAAGAATCGTCGCTACCAACAACTCAAACGGGTTTGAATGATTCAACGAACACTTCGCGCCCGGGTAAGCTCGCTTGAGTCGCCGGATGATCCAGCGCGTACGTTCCTTCAGTTCCTCGAACTTCTCGCGTTCGGCCATCAAGTCTATTCTGTTCGTTTCAACTTCCGTTTTTTCGTGGCCACTTTCGCTGAAGTCACTTGCGTAGGCTCAGTATCGATTCTAGGGATTGGGAGAGTATTACCCTGGCGAAACACTGTGACCGGACCGTCACTGGAGATCACGATCAGTATTCCCTCTATCATCTTTGAAAACTCCGCCGCAGAGCGGTGTCGCGTCCCGTAAATCCTTTTCTCCTCGCTACCCTTATTCTCACCCACCGCACGAAAGAAGGCTCCTATATTCAGAACATCTCCATTAGGAGAAATCGTAGTAGCTCCGTCCATTTGACCCATCAGATGCACCAAGGGCCTTTGATACGGCCTCTTGACCAATGAATAATTAGACGGCTGAATGGCGCGGTCTACAATTAGATGCCCTGTTCTTACAAGGTTCCCAAAGTTCAAAAGATCTTTAGGGGTAAGAATCACAAATGTTGCTCCATGATTTTCGGGACTTAGCTTATGTACAGCCAGGCGTAATGCCGATTTGAGTGTCTGCACAGTGTCTGCTTCCCAGGGAAATGGTTGTATCGCTTGCTGGAGGGCTCGAAGAATGTCGTATTGGTAAGGCTTTGAGACATATGCCAGTCCGGAAAAATTGATGATGTTCTCTCGTGCAAGAATAGTAACCCGACGAACAGAATGACCTTCGGATCGCTGAACAACCAAACATTCCTTAACCGGTGGATCCGCAGGTCCAACATCCCTGTCAAAGAGGAGGTCGTCCCGAAATGAAAAGAGGCTGAGTTCATCGACAGCGGGTGCTTTCAAAAGGAGAAGCCCAATACCTTCCGGGTCCTTCACAACAAATGAATGGACGCCGTCAGCCAATGCCCAACAAGTATCTTCTTCCCCAGGGGTAACGCGAATGAATTCACCGATAGCTCGGTTTTCATAATCATACTTATCGATGGATTGAGAAAGTAGGACAACACCGGTGCTTGGCAGGCGATTCTCGTGTGGGCTAGCGGTCATCACGTGGTAACAAGCCTCTACAAGCCCCTCAAATAGACCAAATTGGTTATTCGCGCAGATACCGTGCGCTTCCAACTCTAGTTTGATGAGTCGCTTTCGTTCTGCCGGCAAGTCGGGGTTCATTGGCTTTAGTTCGTACGCACAGCGCAGGAGCTACATCTTCCACCACCGCAACTGGAAGCTTCCATGCTACTTTCCTTGTCGTTAGTTGGGAAATGCATTTCGTACAGTGCTCTGGTCTCGGAGTAACACTGAGTGAGCTTTTCTTTGTCTGCTGGTCCGCGCGTACCCAAATATGGAAAGTGATGGAGGAAAAAACCGAATACTGCCTCAGTATCTTTGGCATACGCGCGCGTGTCAAGAATGTGCTGGTGCCAGAACACATCCACGGCTTTGTCAGGAACGATCGTAAGATCTGGATAAGCAAACGTCAGCGCTAAAAATCGGCGGTACTCCTGTTCAGCCCAACTGAGCATTGCTTCATCCCAACCCTGGCCCTCAGTGGGATCGCCCAACTTCATTCGTACTCCCGCGAAATCAATCGAAGAGAGACGATTCAGAGCAACTTCTACTTCTTTCTGCCGATCCGTTATCAATTGAGTACTACTCATGTCAGCCTCCTAAATAATCGCCATCCTTGTGCAGCTTAAAAGCGGGTATTGTACCCTGCTCGTACACTCTCCGCCATAACTGTCAAGCTGCTTCAATCAGTTACCGTCTGCCGTTTGCAATCTTCACGGCCTCGGGCAACTGTCTTAACCTCAACATCGAGATGACTCCAAACACCGGCCCTGGCGCGAGGATCATGAACGCGTACCGCCAGTCACCAACCTTCGGAACCAGCTCGATCGATACAGTCGTCAATAAAAATCCAATGCACATCTGAATCGTCAGCGCGGTGCCGATGTACTGCGGATCGCCGAGCTCAGTCACACACGACGAGAACTGCGCCGAGTCAGCCACAACCGTCGCGCCCCAAATTGCCGCGACGAACAAAAGCAGGAACGGATTGCCGCCGTATAAAAACCCAATCACCATGCAACACGTGCCGCTTATCGCCATCGCCACAGACGTGACCAAAGTTCGTCCTACGCGATCAGCAATTAGACCAGCAACGACACATCCGATCGTGCCGGCGCCGATCACGAGAAATGATCCCAGTTCCCCCAAACGCGGATCTCCATCATGACTCGCCACACTTGCGCGAATCATCACCGGCACCCAGATCCACATGGCGTAGAGCTCCCACATGTGCCCGAAGTAACCAAAGCTCGCCAGCCTCACACCACGATTTCCAAACACGCGAACAATCTGCGACGCGTCGAACTTCGCGGGCGGCAGTGCGTGTGGACCATCCTCGACAAAGAAAAGCACGACGAGACCACCAATCGCCGCGAGCAGTGAAACGAAGAGCACATTCGATCTCCAATTTGCACTGCCCAACGCATTGACGAGATAAGGGGTGGCTTTTCCCAACGTCAGCGCGCCCACCAAAACACCGAGCGCCATGCCGCGCCGCTCGCGAAACCAGGTCGCCATGATCTTCATTCCCGGCGGATAAACTCCGGCAAGACAAACCCCCGTGGCGAAACGAAGGATGATCGCTGTTGACGGATCGTGAACGTAAAGTCCGAAGATCGCATTCAGTGCAGCGCCGAGGAAGGATGAAACAGCAAACAGATGCCGGCTGCTGATGATGTCAGGCAGATTAAGCGTGGCGCTGATGAGCGTGCCGGCGACGAAACCGAGCTGAACAGCAATTGCGATCCAGCTAATCTGTGAGGGAGATAAATACCACTCGGAAGAAAGTTTTGGCACTACCGCGGAGCCGCTGAACCACAGCGACATGCCCAGCAATTCCGCGATTGATAAAAGGGTTAACGCGCGCCAGCGACGTGGAGATGGAGTCATGTGGAAATACCATCCATAGATTACACAGATGATTTCTGTGTAATCTGTGGATGGTTTTTAGAGCTACAGTCCTAGCCCTTCTTCGTGCGCCACGAACACGGTGACTAACTCATTCAAGCCTTCCGCATCCTGGTCGTCAAACCTCCCGATCATCGGACTATCGAGATCGAGCACTCCGAGCAAACGTTCTCCATCAAACATCGGCACGACGATCTCGGAATTTGACGCAACGTCGCACGCGATGTGACCCGGAAACTCGTGCACGTTCGGCACGATGATCGTTTCCAATTGCTGCGCAGCCACGCCGCAGACGCCCTGTCCCATCGGCAGGCGCACGCAAGCGGGATTTCCCTGAAATGGACCAAGCACCAGCTCATCGCCCTTCAGGAAATAGAACCCGGCCCAATTCACATTCGGCAACGAATTGAAAAGCAGGGCACTGAAATTTGCCGCATTGGCGACAAAGTCGTGCTCACCTTTGAGCAGGCTCAGCAACTGCACCACCAGACTCGCGTAAAGGTTCGGCTTCACATTGTTCGTCGACACTGACATACGCCGCTTCGTGGTTTTCTTTGTGGCCTTCTTCGTTGCTGGTTTCTTCGTGGCAGGTTTTTTCTTCGCGGTTCGAGGGGTCATGTTTGCTCAGATTCCTCCGTTGCAGGCCGGATGCTAATCACCACTGATTTCGAGACGGGGGTATTGCTCTTTAGGGCGACGTAGCGCACCGGCACCAAAACATTCGCTTCGGGAAAGTAAGTCGCCGCACAACGCCTCGGAATATCGTAAGGCACAACAAGGAATCGTCGCGCGACGCGCTCTTCGCCTTCGAAATGGCTCACCAAGTCTACAACTTGTCGGGCTTTCAAGCCCGCCGCCGCGATGTCCTCGCTGTTGAGAAATACCACGCGGCGCTCGTCGTAGACACCACGGTAGCGATCATTCGAAGTGTAAACCGAAGTATTAAACTGATCATGACTGCGAATTGTCATCATCAAAAACTGATCCGGGCCAAGATCGTGTTTAGGCAAGGCGTGAACAGTAAACTCAGCCTTACCGCTCTTTGTATTGAACACTCGGTTGCGTGCAGCGTTGGGCAGATGAAACCCGCCGGGTTCACGCACGCGCTCATTGTAATCCTCGAAACCCGGAATCACTCGCTCGATCGCAATGCGAATTTCGTCGTAGTTACTTGCAAGCTCCTCCCAGTTAACTGTCGTGCGATGCTCGAGCGTCGCCCGCGCAAGACGCGCCACGATCTGCGGCTCACTGAGAAGCTGTGACGACGCGGGATCGAGCGAGCCTTGCGAAATTTGTACGACACCCATCGAGTTCTCTGTGGTAACAAACTGGGGTCCTTTGAACTGCACATCCCTTTCCGTCCGGCCGAGGCATGGAAGAATCAGCGCCCGATCACCCGTTACTAAATGTGACCGGTTCAGTTTTGTTGAAACGTGTGCGGTCAGACGACAACGTCGAAGCGCGGCAGCAGTAAAATCCGTGTCGGGCGTGGCCGAGAGAAAGTTGCCGCCAAGCGCGAAGAAGACTTTGGCTGAGCCCTCGTGCATTGCATGAATTGCGCGGACAGTGTCGTAACCATGATTTCGCGGCGGCTCGAAATCAAAGGCTTCTCCGAGCCGGTCGAGGAACAACTCGGTCGGTCGTTCCCAAATACCAACCGTACGATCGCCCTGCACGTTGCTGTGCCCACGCACGGGACAAAAACCCGCGCCGGGTTTTCCAACCTGGCCACGCAGCAGCATCAGGTTGACGATCTCCTGGATGTTTGCGACCGCGTTCCGGTGTTGCGTGAGTCCCATGGCCCAGCAGAAGATTGTGCGCTCCGATTCGATAAAGATCTGCGCGGCTTGTTCGATCAGTTCTCTTGCGACGCCACTCTGCTCGACGATCTCGGCCCACGAAACGTTTTCTAAAGCTGAGACGAAGTCGTCGAACCGGCACGTGTACTGACTAATGAAATCACGATCGAGCGCGTCTTCATGCGTCAGCACCGCTTTCGTGATTCCCTTTAGCAATGCCACGTCGCCGTTGATCCGCACCTGCAGAAACAGATCGGCGAGCTCGGTTCCTGAGCCAAATAGTCCGAGCACGTGCTGCGGGTGTTTGAAGCGCGTCATCCCGACTTCAGGAAGCGGATTGATGTGGACCAGCTTGCAGCCGTTCTGCTTCGCTCGTTCGAGTGAACTAAGCATGCGCGGGTGATTGGTGCCGGGATTTTGACCGATGACGAAGATTGCCTGGGCCTTGTCGAAGTCTTCGAGGGTGACAGTTCCCTTCCCGATGCCGATCGTTTCGTTCAACGCCGTGCCGCTCGACTCATGACACATGTTCGAGCAGTCCGGCAGATTGTTGGTGCCAAACTGCCGGACAAAGAGTTGATAAAGAAATGCCGCTTCGTTGCTGGTGCGGCCCGACGTGTAGAAGATTGCTTGGTCAGGATAGTTGAGCGAGTTCAACTCGCCTGCGAGTAGTTCGAACGCGTCTTCCCAGCTCACTTGTTCGTAGTGACTCGCACCGCGATTCAACAGCATCGGATGAGTGAGCCGGCCCTGTGCGTTGAGCCACTGATCCGATTGTTCGGCGAGTTCGGCAACACTCCACTTTTGAAAAAACTCAGGAGTGACGCGCTTGGTAGTTGCTTCATCGGCAACGTGCTTCGCGCCGTTTTCGCAAAACTCAAAATGTGAGCGCTTCTGATCGGGCTCTGGCCACGCACAGCCGGGACAATCGACTCCGCCGGCCTGGTTGATCTGCAAGAGGGTGCGAGCGCCTCGCACGAGTCCCATCTCACTGGAAATCGTCTTGACCGTGGCGATAATCGCCGGTATGCCACCCGCCGCCTTTGCTTTGTTTGCTTCGTCTGGCATCAGTTGTAGAAATGATTGGTTTTGGCCGCAGAGCGGCCAGATGTTTATAGCACTGCCCCCCACCCCGAGAGACCGCGCTCCAGCGGAGCGCCATGTTCGCACCAGCAACATGCGGCTCCGCTGGAGCCGTAATTATTTTAAGGGAGATTGGCTATAAACATTCGGTCCCTACGGGACCCAAAACAAGGTTCGAGCAACACACTACCTGCTCGTGACAGCAATACATTACACGTTTCGACAGATTACACGAATCTATGTTAAAAGCCCCTACGAGGAAAAAACATATGACCCTGTCGCGCCCGCTTAGGTTTCTCCTTCTCGCCGTTCTCTGTCTTTCAACTTTTTTAACAGTCGCCCAGGCCTAAATCAAACCGGCTCGCGATCCGAATCAGCCAGTCGATCAGGAATACACCAACAAGATTCGCGAGTATACAACTGCGCCTTACTTCAACTCGCCCCTGACCGACTATCTCCCCGCTTCATCCGACGTGCCCACACCCAAAGCAGTGCTCGGCGACGTCGCGGGCGCACCCGGCAAGTTGCCCTACGCGGAGGATGTTTACAAATACATGCGCATGCTCGAGCGTGCCAGCCCGCGTGTGAAAGTGTTTTCAATCGGCACCACCGAAGAAGGGCGCGAGATGATCGCGGTGGCGGTCGGGTCCGAGCAATTAATTTCAAAACTGGAGGAGAATCGCGCGCGACTCACAAAGCTCGCGGATCCTCGATCGATCAACATGGACGAAGCTGAGGCCGATCGCCTCGTGGCCGCCTCGTTCCCAGTCTATTACATCACGGGCACGATTCACTCTACCGAAACCGGAGCACCAACGGCGCTGATGGAATTGGCTTATCGACTGGTCGTCGACAACAGCCCGTACATCAAATTCATTCGCGACAATGTCGTCACTCTGATCACGCCTGTAGTGGAAGTCGACGGTCGCAATCGCATGGTCGACGTCTACAACTGGCACCTCGCTCATCCAAATCAAAACTGGCCGGGGTTGGTTTACTGGGGTCATTACGTTGCTCACGACAACAATCGCGACGCCATCGGCCTCTCGCTCAAGCTGACCCGCAACGTGATGAATACGTATCTCTCGTGGAAACCGCAGGTGATTCACGACCTCCACGAGTCAGTCCCTTATCTTTATGACAACACGATCGGCGATGGTCCGTACAACGCGTGGGTCGATCCGATTCTGACCGACGAATGGCAGATGATTGGCTGGAACAACGTTTCGGAGATGACGAAGTTTGGCATGCCGGGCGTGTTTGCGCACGGCAACTTCGATACCTGGTCACCCGGCTACCTGATGTTCATCGCCGCAACTCACAACGGCATCAGCCGTTTGTATGAAACTTTCGGCAATGGAGGCGCCGACACACTCGAGCGAACGTTGTCGCCCAGCGAGTATCAGCGCACGTGGTATCGCCAGAATCCGCCACTTCCAAAAGCAAAGTGGTCACAGCGTAATAACAACAACTACGAGCAGACTGCGCTGCTCACGTCGCTCTACTACTTCGGCAACAACAGCAAGCTCTTTCTCAAGAACTTCTACCTGAAGAGCAAACGCTCGATCGATAAACCTAAAAACGAAGGTCCCGCGGCTTATGTCTTTCCGGGCGACGACGTGCGACCGGGTAATCAGGCTGAGCTGCTGCGCACGCTGCAGGCTCAGGGTGTTGAGATCAGCAAAGCGACAGCACCGTTCACCGTCGCGGTGCGAAAGAAAGCTGGTAGCAGCCCGGCACGATCATCTGTCGCGGCTACCGCTTCAAAGACGGAAGATCGAACGTTTCCGGCGGGCAGCTACATCGTTCGGATGGACCAGCCATACAGCCGTATCGCCGATGCACTGCTCGACTATCAATACTGGGCGCCAAACGATCCGCAAACCGACATTTACGACGACACTTCATGGACGATGGGTGAGCTCGCGAATGTGGAAGTCGTGCGCGTAGTGGATACGAAGGTGCTGCAGGCAGGAATGCAGCGAGTCACGGGCTCCGTTCAGTCTCCGGGAGGAATCGTGAATGCGGGCTCCGTCTTCCTGATCAATCACAACGCCGACAATGCACTCGTCACGCTTCGTTATCGCTTAAAGGATTTCGAAATGGACGCGGCCGAAGAGCCTTTCGAGGCCGCCGGACGCAAGTTCAATCGCGGTTCGTTCATCATCCGCAAAGGCAATGGCGACGACTTGAGGCGAGTCGCTAACGAGCTCGGTATCCAGATCTATGCCGTGGCGGACGCGCCGTCAGTGAAGACGCATCCGATTCGAGCTCCGCGGATCGCGATGATGCACACGTGGCTAAGCACGCAGGATGAAGGCTGGTATCGCATCGGACTCGATCAGTTGCAGGT
>Ga0097621_100003669_pt1 | contig 10611 bp, 9 predicted proteins | sample KBSMisM72_FD_73165 | JGI IMG/M metagenome (GOLD analysis project Ga0097621, IMG submission 73165) | Miscanthus rhizosphere microbial communities from Kellogg Biological Station, Michigan, USA - KBS Miscanthus M7-2 (version 2) (version 2) | ecosystem: Host-associated > Plants > Roots >... | reverse complement strand
GCGCTGACGCCGAGCCGCGTCGTGCGGCCGAGGCGAGGCTCGGGGACGTGGTCGCGGGCGAGGACGAGCTCGACGTCCCAGAGCAGATCGAGCCCGGCGTAGTGCTGCACCCACTCGCGCAGCTGCCGCCACGCCGCTTCGCCCGGCAGGAAGCCGTGGTACTGCGCGAGCGTCAGCGGCCCGAGCGCGACGCGGAACTTGAACTGGCGATCGCGCCATTTGCTGCCGCTCGTCGCGGCGACGCCGAGCTGCGGCGCGACGGCGCCGCTGCGCTCGGGGCGGCTGCGCGAAAAGCCGAGCCGGCTCCTGTCCTCGGCCGCGATCGCGAGCCACGTCGGCACGTGCTCCTCGATGCGAACGGGAACGCGGAAATGCTGGCGCAGGAGCTTCGCGAGTCCTTCGGGATGGCGGCTGCGACCGGCGAGCAGCCCCGACTGGAACAGGCGAGCGCTCTCGGGAAGCGCGCGCGGCGAAGGGCCGACGGTGGCCGATCCCCACGTCGCGCCGAGCCAGCCGGCGAAGCGGTTGCGGCCGGGCCGATCGTGGTGGACGGTCGGCTGAACGTCGGCCCACGCGCGGTAGAAGAGCGAGAGCAAGCGGTGGTGGAAGACGTCGACGAAGCGCGCGAGCGTCGCGTCGCCGCGAAAGCGCGCCCGCTCGCGCACTGCCTCGGTGAAGTGAAGCGGCATCGGACCCTGCGGACCGAGCAGGCCGAAGAAGAGGACGCCGAGCCGAGGCGCCGGACGGGCGTCGGCGAGAAAGCTCGCGACCGCGGCGGGAGCGAACGCGAGCTCGGCGTCCTGGCCGAGGCGAAGCGCTTCCTGTGCCGGCCGCGGCGCCGAGCCGATCGGCGGCAGGTCGGGACGCAGCGCATCGACGTGGCGCAACACGGCGAAGAAGTCGTGCTCGCGCGGTGCGCTGGCGAGCGCGCGAAAGAGCGCCGCGAGCGCATCGGCGTGACGCGCCGCGTCGCCCCTGTCGGCGGCGGACGTCACACCGCCTCCCGCGCGCCGATCCGCGGCGCCCAGCGCATCACCTCGCCGCGCTGCATCGTCTTCAGCGTCAGCTGCGTGAAGCTGTTGATCGCGGCGTGGCGCGCGAAGAAGCGCTCGAGCACGCTCGCGAACAGGAACGCGCTCGTGCCCTGGAACGCGAGCTCGTCGAGCTCGAGCTCGAGCGCGATGCCGTTGCCGAACGCGATCGGCCCGCGCACCGGCATGCGCCGCACGATGCTCTTCGCGGTGAGGGCATGGACGCCTTCGACCTGGCGCGACCAGCCGCTGTCCTCGGGCGGCGCGTAGAGCGAGAGCATCGCGCGCACCGCGGCGGCGGCGTGCTCGGGCGTCTCGCCGACGAGCGAGAGATGGTTGAGCGTCAGGTGGCTGACCAGGCTCCAGCCGAGCTGGCCGACCGGCCGGCGGGTGATCGGGCGTGTCGGGCCGCGCAGCACGTCGATGCGCGTCACCGGCCCCGGCGCCTCGAGCCGCCACGCCGACGCCGTCTCGCCGCCCGGGTGCGGCAGCAGCGTCGGCAGGTCGCGGTTGGTGACCCACGCGGTGACCGCGAGCTGGCGCAGATCGTCGCGGTACGGCGCGTGCGCCGGATCGACCAGCGAGACGAAGACCTCCTCGCCGACGTACGCCGAACGCGCGCCGTGCTCCTTCTGTCGCGCCGAGAGCAGCCGCGGCTCGCGGCGCACGGTGTAGAAGCCGTGGGCGTCGTTGCCGCTCGCCGCGGCGGCGTCGTGGTACGTCGCGTAGAGCGGATGGAACTCCTGCTGCGCGACGCGGCCGGTGCCGAAGCCGGTGAGCGAGGCGATGCTGTGGACCTCGTAGTCCATCGGCCGCGTCCGATCGGGGACGACGTGGTACTCCCACGAGCCGGTGCCGACCGGGATGCGGTCGAGTCGCTTCTGGAAGAGGTTGACTGCCGGCGTGCAGTGAAGCGCGAGGCTCGTGCCGTCGACGATCGCCTCGAGCGCCGGCTCGCCGCGCTGCAAGGCGACGATGATCTCGACCTCGTCGCCGGCGACGTTGGCGAGCCGGTCGGCGAGCGATCCGATCTCGAAGAAGAGCAGCCGCTGCGGCATCGCCGCGAGCTCCTGCAGCAGCCGGTGTCCCGAGAACGCGCGCAGCGATTCGGGCAGGAGCGCTTCATCGGCGCCGAAGCCGAGCGCACGCACGCTCGCGCTGCCGCTCCATTGCGGATTCGCCGACGTGCCGTTCGCGGCGCGCCGCTGCATCAGCGTGCCCATCGCCGAGCCGACGACGAGCTCGTGGAGGCGAAACGCCACGTCGTCGCCGGCGCTGATGTAGAACGCGAGGCGATCGACTCCGAGCTGGTCGAACCGGAGACCGCCGCCGCAGCGCAGGCGAATGCGCAGGCCCCCGCGCATGCCTAGCAGCTGCGGCAGCTTCGCCGCGGCGAGGTCGGGCGCGTGGCTGAAGTACTGGACGGCAGCGATCTCGATCGGCCAGAGCGTCACCGCGTGCGCGGTCGTGAATTCGCAGTGCGTCTCCTGGCCGCGCGCGACCTCGGAGACGACCGCGCTGCCACGCGGCAGGACGTAGCCCTTGACGAGATTCGGATCGGCCGCGTCGACGGCGAAGCGCGCGACCATCATCGACGGCACTGGAGCGAGGAAGTTCGGGTACGTCGCCTCGAGCAGATGCGCGATCAGCCGCGGATGCTCGGCCTCGATCTTGAGCTGGACGCGCGCGGTGAGGAACGCGAAGCCCTCGAGAAGACGCTCGACGTACGGGTCGCTGACCTCGATGCCCTCGACGCCCAGTCGCGCCGCGATCTTCGGGAACTCGCGCGCGAACTCGGCGCCGACCTCGCGCAGGTGGGCGAGCTCGTCGCTGTAGAGGCGAAGCAGCCGCGGGTCCATCGTGTGCGGTCGCGTGCTGCTTCAGCGCGCCTTCGACGGCGCGACTCCGCCGCCGTCGCGGACCTCGATCTGCCCGGCCTCGAGATCGATCTGCGTGCGCAGCAGGATCTCGAGCGGAACCGGCTGCGACCAGAGATGGCCACGGATCTCGAACTCGATCACGTTATGGGTGTCGAGCACGCTCGACCACTCGAGCGCGGTGACGTGCAGCGACTCGTGCAGGATCCGCGGCTCGAAGCGGACGATCGCCTCGCGGATCGCCTTCTCGAGCACGCTGACGTCGAGGCGCGACGCGAGCTGGCCCGAGAGCGGCGGCAAGCCGTAGTTGAGGACGCTCTCGGCGAGCAGCGGGTACGGCTCGGCTGCGGTGCCGAGCGGCTGCACCGAGTTGAAGAGCGAAGCGAGGTCGCGCAGCACCGCCTGGCGCAGCGCCGCCTTGCTCATGACGCGACGCTCTTCGGCCTCGCGCCGGTTCTCGGGCTCGTCGTCGATGAGGCGGTCGAAGAGCGCCGGCTGAAGGCGGTTGCGTGCGTCGACCGCCATGGCAGCGGTCAGCCCTGCGAGGCAGTCGCCTCGAGGACGATCTGGCGCGCCTCGAGGACGCCGAGCTCGTTCGCGCTCGTCGTCAGCATGCGCTGGCCGAGGCCGCGGTATTGCTCCGAACCGATCTCGACCCACTCGGTCTTGCGCGCGAGCTGCAGCGCGCCCTCGCCGGCGGCGCCGGATCCGACGTAGCGCGACGGCACCAGCGCGACAGTGTCACCGCCGTTGGCGAGCTCGAGGTGCGCCGGCGCCCAGACGAGATCGCGCAGATCCGCTGGTGCTTCGAGATCGACCTTGGCGAGCGACGCGAACGGCACCCACACGTAGCGGCCGTTGACGATCGCCTCGAGCACCGGCCCGAGGCGCGAGTCGGCGTCGGCGATCCAGTCGAACGCGGTGCCGTCGACCGATCCGGCCGTCGTCGGCGCCGCGGCGAGCGCGTCGGCGCGCAGCCTGGTGCCCAGGTTGGTCTCGCCGCGTGCGTCGGCCTGCAGAGCCTCGACGAGCGAGGCGACCCACGCCTGCGGCTGGCCGAAGATCATCGGCGTCGTCTTGCCTGCGAATACCGCCTCGCGGACAAGCTCGCACTTCAACGCCTCGCGATACGTGCTGACCATCGCGAGCGTGGCGTGGTCGAGCTGGCCGCACAGCTCGAGCTGCGCCTGCGCGCGCTCCCACTGCCCGAGCACGCACAGCAGCTGGAACAGGAACGTGCGCAGCTTGGCGTCGTCCGGACGGTCGCGCACGCGCTGCTGCAAGCTCTGCAATGCGTCGGCCGGCCGGCCGGCGGCGAGCAGCTCCTCTGGCGTCCGGGTGTCGGCCACTCGCGCCTCAGCTGGCGTTGATGAGCTCGTCGTTGAACGTGCTCGTGGCGCCGAGCGTGCCATCCGCCCCCTGGACGCGGTACTCGACCTCGATCTTGGTGAACGCGAACGCAGCGTGCTCGGCCGCTTCGCCGTTCGCGTCGAAGTCGAGATCGAGGCCGACGACGCGGGCGCCGTTGAGCGTGATGGTGAAGAAATCCTCCGGGCCGCCGCCGTGCTTGCGCAGCACGAGCTTGAGCTCCTTGACTTCATCGTTCGTGGCGAGCGCGCTCAGCAGCGACGTCGAGCTGCTGTCGAGCCGCTTGACGACGACGAGATGCTTGTACTGACGGCGCCCGGTGGCCTGCCCCGAGCCGATCGCCGAAGAGGCGGCGACCCCGAACTGGAATCCGTGGACCTCGATCCAGTTCTCGTGACCCTTGGCCGAGGCCTCGCCCTTCAGCTCGCCGGCACGCTTGGTGCGGACGCTGAGGTATGCGTCCGCACCGACTGCAGGAGCACCCTTGACGGCCGAAGTCACCATGGCATGAGCGCTCCTCGGCCGCGTGGATTCCTGCTGCGAGACTCAGCGCACCTCGGTCGTGGCCTGGTTCCAGCCGAACTTGATGTCGCCGCCGAGCCCGCCCTTGTCGTCCTGCGCCTTGTAGGTGAACTCGATGTCCTTGTAGGTGCAGCTGACGCTCTCCGAAATGTCGCCGTCGCCGCTGCCGGAAGGATGGACGGCGGTGACAAACACTTCCTTCATGGTCACGACCAGGAAGTCCTTCTGGCCTTCGCCGGCCTTGCGCGCCGTCAGCTTGGCGTCCTTGAAGTGCTTGCCCTGGGCGCAGTGCTTCGCCAGAACCGGCGAGGCCTTGTCGTAGCGGTGCATGAAGTTGAAGTCGCCGGCGACCGCCTTGCCCTTTCCGGAGCCGCCCCCGGCAGTCGCAGACGGCTGGGTGACGCCCCAGGCCCACGACAGGACTTCGATTTCATTCTTGTGGTCCTTGTGCGTGGATTCGCCCTCGACGCCATCGAATTTGATGTGTGTGTCGGTGCTCATGCAAATGCTCCTCTTCGATTGGATGACCGCTTGCGCTGAGAGCGACCTGCGGCCGGTGGGTCGTCAGGCCGCCTTTGCTGACGGAAGCTTCGAGACCAGGCGGAGAGAGACCGTCAGCCCTTCGAGCTGATAGTGCGGCCTCAGGAAGAACTTGGACGAGTAGTAGCCCGGGTTGCCGGGAATCTCGTCGACGACGACCTCCGCCGCCGCCAGCGGCTTCTGTGCCTTGGTGACCTCGGACGAGTTCGCCGGGTCGCCGTCGACGTAGTTCATGATCCACCGGTTGAGCCACTTCGCCATGTCGTCGCGCTCCTTGAAGGAGCCGATCTTGTCGCGCACGATGCACTTCAGGTAGTGCGCGAAGCGGCAGGTCGCGAACAGGTAGGGCAGGCGCGCCGACAGGTTGGCGTTGGCGGTCGCGTCGGGGTCGTCGTACTCGAAGGGCTTTTGCAGCGACTGCGCGCCGATGAATGCGGCGAAGTCGGAGTTCTTGCGGTGCACCAGCGGCATGAAGCCGTTCTTCGCGAGCTCGGCCTCGCGGCGGTCGCTGATCGCGATCTCGGTCGGACACTTCATCGCGACGCCGCCTTCGTCGGTCGGGAAGGTGTGCGTCGGCAGTCCCTCGACGGCGCCGCCCGACTCGATGCCGCGGATCCGCGAGCACCAGCCGTAGAGCTTGAACGAGCGGGTGATGTTGACCGCCATCGCGTAGGCGGCATTCGCCCACGCGTAGGTGCCATGCTCGCCGCCGTGCGTTTCCTCCTCGAAATTGAACTCCTCGACCGGGCTCGTCTTGGCGCCGTACGGCAGCCTCGCGAGGAAGCGCGGCATCGCGAGGCCGACATAGCGTGCGTCCTCCGATTCGCGCAGCGATCGCCACGACGCGTACTCGGGCGTCGTGAAGATCTTGGTCAGGTCGCGCGGGTTGGCGAGCTCCTGCCACGATCCCATCTGCATCAGCGTCGGACTCGCGCCGGCGATGAACGGCGTGTGCGCGGCGGCCGCGACCTTGCTCATCTCGCCGACCAGCTCGACGTCGACCGGCCCGTGGTCGAAGTAGTAGTCGCCCATGAGACAGCCGAACGGCTCGCCGCCGAACTGCCCGTACTCCTCCTCGTAGACCTTCTTGAACAGCGGGCTCTGGTCCCACGCCGTTCCCTTGTAGCGCTTCAGCGTCTTGCCGAGGTCGAGCTTGGAGATGTTCATGACGCGGATCTTCAGCATCTCGTCGGTCTCGGTGTTGTTGACGAGATAGTGAAGGCCGCGCCACGCGCTCTCGAGCTTCTGGAAGTCCTCGTGGTGCAGGATCGCGTTGATCTGCTTCGAGAGCTTGCGGTCGAGCTCGGCGATCATCGCCTCGATCGACATGACGACGTCGCTGCCGATCAGGTTGGTCTGCGCCAGCGCCTGCTGCGCCAGCGTCAGAACCGCCTGCTCGACGGCAGACTTGGCGTCGTCCGACTTCGGCTTGAACTCCTTCTTGAGCAGCGAGGCGAACTCGTTGCCCTGGTACTCGATGCCCTGCAGCGCAGAGGCAGAGGGTTGGTTGACTGCTTCTTCGGCCATGGTGCGGTCTCCGCTGGGCGTTGCGATTTACTGGCCTGCCGGCTCGGCCTTGCGAGCGTCGGCCAGCGACTTCAGCAACGCCTCGTCCTTGATCACCTTGGCGATCAGCTCTTCGGCGCCGGTCTTGCCGTCCATGTAGGTGACGAGGTTGGCGAGCTGCTGCCTGGCTTCGAGGAGCTGCCTCAGGCCCTCGACCTTCTGCGCGACCGCGGCCGGCGAGAAGTCGTCCATGTTCTCGAAGGTGATGTCGACCGCGATGTTGCCCTCGCCGGTGAGCGTGTTGGGCACCTGGAACGCGACGCGCGGCTTCATCGCCTTCATGCGGGCGTCGAAGTTGTCGACGTCGATGTCGAGGAACTTGCGCTCGGCGACCGGCGGCAGCGGCTCGCTGGGCTTGCCCGACAGGTCCGACAGCACGCCCATCACGAACGGCAGCTGGACCTTCTTCTCGGCACCATACAGCTCGACGTCGTACTCGATCTGAACGCGCGGCGCCCGGTTGCGGGCGATGAATTTCTGGCTGCTGGTTGCCATGCGGTGGGCTCCTTTGACTACGAGTTTGCGCTGCCGGCGAGCTTCTCGATGTCCTCGACTCCGCCGGGAGCCAGGTCACGGATGATGTCAATGAAGCTCTTGCTCATCAACCGCTGCGCCCGTCGGATCAGAAGCGGCGCCGGGTTGCTCGGCTCGTTGCGCTCGATCCATTCGCACACGCGTTCGAGCGCGCGGCTCGCGTCCTCGCGTGAGTTGATCGTTCCGGGCTGCCGGCTTGCAGTCGCGGCGCCCGCTGTTGCTCCCTGCTCGGCGACGCCGCCGTTGCCTGCGGCCTTGCTCGCGGCGTCGGCGACGCGCTGCAGCAGCTTCTTCAAGGGGACCAGGTCGGGCGCCTGGCTCGCCTCGATCCGGCGCTCGAGCGAATTCGCGACCGCCTGGGCCACGTCGTAGCTCGACTGCATCGACTGCGCGAGCTCCGGGTTCGACGCCAGCAACGTCGTCACCGCCGCCACGACACCGTCCTCGGTCGGGACGGTCTCGCCCGGCAACAGCTCGGCCGGGCCGAGCGCGAGCTCGATCTCGCGCACCGTGAGCGCGCCGCGCTGCCCGGTGATGCCGGCGGATCGCAGGTCGGCGAGACCCGCGGCCGGATCGGCGAGCGCCGCGAGCGTCATCACCCGAGCGGTGGGATCGTTGTTGTCGCTCGCATCGAGCAATGGGTGGACCCCTTCCCAATGGCGGTCGAGCAGCCCTTCGACGAGCCGAAGTCCGCTCACCGCGCCCGGCAGCCCGCGCAGCCGCGCGCCGCTGCGGGCCAGCCAGACCGCAACCCGCAGGTCGCGCGTGCGCCGCGCCAGATCCGACGCGTGTTCGTGGACAACCGCCCAGTCGGGAGGCTCGGCGGGATAGACCTTTTCGCCGTACTGAGCCTCGGGCTTGCCGGCGCCCGCCGCGAGCATCGCCTGGAACGCCGGGTCGTACTCGAGATCCGGACCGCACGGCGCGTCCGCGGCGAGCGGCGCCAGCAGCGTTTCGAGATCGGGTTCAGCCATGCGGCAGCAGCTCTCCGGCTTCGCGTTCGCTGCACTCTAGGCGCGAGGCAGCGGGCCGGCAGCGGTCGAAAGTCATGTGGTAGGCGCGAAGAACGTCCGACGACAGCCGTCAGCGAAACAGGCTCACCATGTGCGCGCGCGACTTGACATCGAGCGCCAGCAGCAGCGACGAGACGTAGTTCTTGACGGTGCCGAGCGACAGATGCATCGCGTTGCTGATCTCCTGGTTGTTGCACCCCGAGAGCACGAGCTCGAGGATCTCCAGGTGGCGCGGCCCGAGCTGGGCGACGCGGTCGTACATCGACGACGCCGGCATCCCCGGGAACAGCGCCTTGCTGACGGCGAAGCAGGGCTTGTGCGGACCCGCCGGCGGCCAAAGCAGTGCCGACAGCGTCGCACGCATGTCGGCGGCGACCGCTCCCTTCGGAACGTAGCCGACGGCACCGAGCGCCTGCGCCTGGCGGACGACGAACTCGTCGTGCGTCGCGCTGAAGACCGCGATCCGCGCCTGGGGAAACTCCTGGATGAACTGCCGCAATCCCTGCAGGCCCTTGCAGTCGGCGAGGTTGAGGTCGAGCAGGACAGCGTCGATGTCGCCCTCCCGAGCATAGATTTCTAGCGCTTCGCGCAGCGTGCTCGCCTCCAGCCAGTCGAGGGCGACCCCGAGCAGCTCGGTGTAAAGCGCCTTGGCGCCGTAGCGGACGAGCTCGTGATCGTCGACGAGGAGGAGCTTGCGCCTGGGACCCGGCGCGTCGAGCGACGGCGGCGTTGCCGTGGCGGTGCGACCACTCGGCGCTGGCGCGATCGAATACATGACGCCCCCTCTTCTTGCAGAATCGCTCTGCGCATTCGCCCGCACGGCGCCTGCGAGCGCGGCAGCGGGGAACGGGAGCGGCATATTAGGCTCGGCGCTGCCGATTTGCACCACTAATAGTAGGGAACGACCGTCGTGCCCATCGGCTCGCCATCGATACCCGATCCGATGCAACCGCTCGTCGGTGACGTGGGCGAACTCGCTTCGCGAACTGCTCGCAAACCCGAATCGACGCAGGCGCGAGTCGGCGAAGCGAGCGCGCTGGAAGTCACCGCGACCAAGCCGATCGAGAACGCTGCGACCCGTGCCGAGGTGCGTCGCCTCTACGACCACGCGGGCGCGACGACCGTCGCCGGCATCGCGGTCGCGCTCTGCGTGTGGCTCCTCTTCGAACGCGAAGGCGACCTTCGCGACGCCCTCGGCTGGGCGGCCGCGATCCACGCGGTGCAGCTCGCGACGCTGTCGCTGCTCTGGGCGTATCGCCGTGACGAGGACGCACGCGGCTCGACGGCTGCCGAATGGCAACGTCGCTTTCGCATCGGCGTCGCCGTCGGCGCCGTCGTCTGGGGCTCGGCGGCGTTCGTCTTCCTGCCGGATGCCGACCTCGCCCATGCGGCGTTCCTGGTCCTCGTCTTCGTCGGTGTCGCCGTCGCCGGGGCGGTCGCGATCGCGACCGACCGCGCGTCGATCTATCTGTGGGTGCTTCCTCTCACGGTTCCGGCCCCGGTCGTTCTCGCCCTGCACGGCGGCCGTGCCCAGCTCGCGCTCGCAGCGGTCGCCGCCGCATTCGCTGCGATCCTGTTGCGCCTGATGCTCGCGCAGAACCGCCTGCTCAGCACGACGCTGCGGGCGCAGAGCGAGAACGCCGCACTGGTCGAGCGGCTGCACCGGCAGATGGAGCTGACGGCGCAGGCGAGCCGCGAGAAGAGCCAGTTCCTCGCCTCGGCAAGCCACGACCTGCGCCAGCCGTTGCACGCGCTGAGCTTCTTCGGCGCGACACTCGAGCGGCGGATGGCCGGGTCGATCGACCAGCCGCTGATCTACAACATGATGCGGTCGATCGAGGCGCTCGACAAATCGTTCGGCGCGATCCTCGACATCTCCAAGCTCGACGCCGGCGCCGTCGAGCCGCACGTCCAGTCGTTTCCGATCCGCGACCTGTTCCGGCGCCTGCAGATGGGATTCGCCGGCCAGGCCGAGGAGGCCGGGCTGCAGTTGCGCTTTCGCCCGGGCGGCAAGGTCGTGACGAGCGATCCGCAGCTCCTCGAGCGCATCCTCGGCAACCTCGTGCAGAACGGCTTGCGCTACTGCCGACCGGGGGGCGGCGTGCTCGTCGCCGCACGGCGGCGACGTGGCGGCGTCAGCGTCGAGGTCTGGGACGGCGG